>Ga0307477_10000368_pt1 | contig 52970 bp, 50 predicted proteins | sample atmos_gasesECM2C_FD_203316 | JGI IMG/M metagenome (GOLD analysis project Ga0307477, IMG submission 203316) | Hardwood forest soil microbial communities from Morgan-Monroe State Forest, Indiana, United States - atmos_gasesECM2C_515 | ecosystem: Environmental > Terrestrial > Soil > Temperate... | reverse complement strand
GGCGCGGCGGGGCGAGTTCGACGTGGTGCACGACAACCAGTCCCTCGGCTCGGGGCTGCTCGGGATCATCGAGGATGGCTGGCCGCTGCTCACGACGCTGCACCACCCGATCACGGTGGACAGGGAGCTGGCCCTGGCGCACGCCGAGAACGCCTACCGCCGCTTCACCCAGCGCCGCTGGTTCGGGTTCCTCGGCATGCAGATGCGGGTGGCGCGCCAGCTGCCGAGCGTCGTCACGGTGTCGGAGTCCTCCAAGCGCGACATCGCGGCCCAGATGGGCGTGGACCCCGGGCGTATGACGGTGGTGCCCGTGGGGGTCGACCACACCGTGTTCCGCCCCCGGCCCGAGATCGCCCGGGTGCCGGGCCGCATCATGGTGACCTCCTCGAGCGACGTGCCCATGAAGGGGGTCGTGCCGCTGCTCGAGGCGGTGGCCAAGCTGCGCACCGAGCGCGACCTCGAGCTGGTCGTGATCGGCCGCTTGAAGGATGGGGGCCGAGTGGCGCGCGCCGTCGACCGGTTGGGGCTCACGTCGGTGGTGCGGTGCGTGAGCGGCATCTCCGACGACGCGCTCGTGGCGCTGTACGCCGAGGCCCAGGTGGCGGTGGTCCCGTCGCTGTACGAGGGCTTCTCGCTGCCGGCCGTCGAGGCCATGGCGTGCGGTGTCCCGCTCGTGGCGACCACGGGTGGCGCGCTGCCCGAGGTGGTGGGGTCCGACGGCTCGACGGGGTTGCTCGTCACGCCGGACGACCCCGAGGCCCTAGCCGCCGCGCTCAGACGGATCTGCTCCGACGACGAGCTGGCGGCGCGCCTCGGGCGCGGCGGGCGCGCGCGCGTCCTGGGCCGCTTCACGTGGGAGGCCACGGCGCGCGGCACGGCCGAGCAGTACCGGAAGCTCGTCGGGTGCTGACCGTCGACTACGACCGCCTCGGGGTGCGCCCGGGGGAGCGGCTCCTCGACCTGGGCTGCGGGGGAGGACGCCACGCCTTCCAGGCGCTTCGCCTCGGGGCACGCGTGATCGCCCTCGACGCCGACGCTCCCGAGGTGAGCTCGGTGCGCGACACCGTCGGCGCCATGGTCGACGCGGGCGAGGTCGGGACCGAATCCGAGGCGGGCATGGTGCAGGGCGACGCCCGCCGCCTGCCGTTCGCCGACTCGAGCTTCGACCGCGTGATCGCGGCCGAGGTCCTCGAGCACATCGCCGACGACCGCCGGGCCATGGCCGAGCTGGCCCGGGTGCTGAAGCCGGGCGGCACCATGGCGGTGACCGTGCCGCGCTTCGGGCCCGAAGCGGTGAACTGGGCGTTGTCGGACGCCTACCACCACGTCCCGGGCGGCCATGTCCGCATCTACCGGCGGTCGACCTTGTTCGGCCGCCTCCGCCGCGTCGGGCTCCGGACCACGGCGAGCCACCACGCCCACGCGCTGCACTCGCCCTACTGGTGGCTGCGCTGCTGGGTGGGCCCCCGCCGCGACGACCACCTGCTCGTGCGGGCGTACCACCGGGTGCTCGTGTGGGACATCGTGCGCGCTCCCCGGCTGACCCGCGTGGCGGACCGCGTCCTCAACCCCCTGCTCGGAAAGAGCCTCGTCGTCTACCTGGAGAAGCCCGCGTGACCTTGGAGAATGTGGCCCTCAACCGTGACCGGCTCGACTCGGTCGACTCGGTGCTCGCCGACGCGCGGCGCGTCGTCACGGTCCCCGAGCTCGACGGGGTGCTGTCCGCCCGCGACATCGTGCGCACGGCCGAGTCCATCGCGGCGGTGCAACGGCCCGACGGCATGATCCCGTGGTTCGAAGGCGGGCACTGCGACCCGTGGAACCACGTCGAGGCGGCCATGGCCCTCACCGTGGCCGGTCTCGACGCCGAGGCGCAGCGCGCCTACCAGTGGCTCGTCGACACCCAGCTGCCCGAGGGCGCCTGGTTCAACTACTACCTGGCCGGCAGCGGGGTGAAGGATCCCCGGCTCGACACCAACGTGTGCGCGTACGTCGCCACCGGCGCGTGGCACCACTTCCGGGTCACGTCCGACCTGGCGGTGCTCGAGACGCTGTGGCCGGTGGTGGAGCGGGCGCTCGCCTTCGTGCTGCGCCACCAGCGCCCCGACGGCGCCATCTCGTGGTCGGTGGACCCCGACGGCCACCCGGGGCGCTACCCCCTCCTCACCGGCTCGTCGTCGATCTACCACGCGCTGCGCTGCGGTGTGGCGTGCGCCGAGGCGCTCGGCGACGAGCGCCCCGACTGGGAGCTGGCGGCCGGACGCCTGGCCCATGCCATCGCGCACCGCCCCGAGGTGTTCGAGCCGAAGTACGAGTTCGCCATGGACTGGTACTACCCGGTGCTGTCGGGCGCGCTCGACGACACGGCGGGGGCCGAGCGCATCGACACGTGGTGGGACACCTTCGTCATGGACGGGCTCGGCGTCCGCTGCGTGTCCACCGGGCCGTGGGTCACCGCGGCGGAGACGGCCGAGTGCGCGCTCGCGCTCGACGCGCTGGGTCGGCGCGCCGCGGCCCTCGAGCTGATGACGTGCACCCAGGCGCACCGCTGCGACGACGGGTCGTACTGGACCGGCATCGTCTATCCCGACAAGGACACGTTCCCGTTCTCGGAGCGCACCACCTACACGGCGGGTGCGATCGTCCTCGCCGCCGATGCCCTGTGTGACGCCACGCCGGCGGCGGGGTTGTTCCGGGGCGAGTCGCTCCCCGACGGCCTCGACCTCACCGAGCCCCGCCGGGCGGCGACGTCCTCCTGAGCACCCGCAGCGAGCCGCACTCCCCGTCGGGGACGAACTCCTTCGAACGGACGGCGGCCTGCCACAGCTCGTAGGGAGGGCGGCCCCCTTCGGCCGGGTCCTCGAACACGTCGTGGATGGCCAGCCACCCGCCCACCGCCACGTGCGGCGCCCAGCCCCGGAAATCGGCCCACGCCGGCTCGGCCCCGTGGCCGCCGTCGATGAAGCACAGGTCGACCGGCGTCTTCCACCGCGACGCGATCAACGGCGAGTCGCCGACCACCCCCACCACGCAGCCGGCCAGCCCGGCGCCGTCCACGGCGGCGCGCCAGTACGGCAGGGTGTCGATCCGGCCCGTGCGGACGTCGACGACGGAAGGGTCGTGGTGCTCCCAGCCCGGCTGGTTCTCCTCCGACCCGTGGTGGTGGTCCACGCTGAACACCATCGCCCCGGTGCGCTGCGCCGCGGCGCCGAGATAGATGGTGGACTTCCCGCACCACGCGCCGATCTCGACGATGGAGCCGCCCGCCGGGCCCTCGCGCCCGGCCCGCACGGCCGCCCGGTACAGGGCGAGACCCTCGTCGTCGGGCATGAAGCCCTTGGCGGCCCGGGCCCGGGCCAGGAGCGACTGGTCCATCGCCTCGTCCCGCCGGGTCGCGCCGGCCCTCTTCGTCCACCCCATCGAGATCATGATGTCGCGCCTGGGCGACCCGCGGATCACCCCGTGGAATCACCCCGTGGCATCACCCCGCGGATCAGCCCGTGGCCAGAGACACTCCGCTGTAGACGGCGAACCCCGCCAGGACGACGCCCGCCGCCTTGCGGATGACGCCGAGGGGCAGGACCCGCAAGAGAGCGCGGCCCCCGACCACCCCGACGCCCATCACCGCCACGAGGGCGACCGCCGAACCGATGAACACGGCCCACGGATCGTGGTAGCGGGCGGTCAAGTTGGCGGTGAGGATCTGCGTGATGTCCCCGATCTCGGCCACCACGATCACGACGAAGGCGGTGAGCGCGACGCGCCGCGCCGACTGGATCCTCTCCGCCTCGTGCTCGCCCTCGTCCTCGGCCGCCTCCTCCTTCGTGACGAGCAGGTAGAGCGCGCCGGCGGCGAACAGCGCGGTCACGACGCCCTCGACGGCCCGGTGGGGAAGGAGCTGGAGGAGCCTTCCCGCCCCGACCGCCACGGCGCTGTTCACGACCATGGCCGCCGCCGCTCCGACGAACACGGGAAGGGGCGCGGCCCGGCTCGACATCACGAGCGTCGCGATCATCGTCTTGTCGGGCAGCTCCGCCACGAAGATGATCCCGAACACGACGGCGATGATCCCCAGGCTCACGGCGTGTCCTCGTCGGGCGGGGCGGGGTGGGGCTCGTCCTCGTCGGGCTGGGCGGGGCGGGAGCGGTGCGAGACGATCAGTGCGCGTCCAGGCGGTCGAGTCCAGCGTCCAGAACGGGCCCCGCGGTGGAGTCGAGCCGAGCCGCGAAGGCCACGTTGACCTCCAGGCGTTCGAGGGTCTGGTCGACGGTTCGCTGCCCGGCCGGGAGTGGATGGGCCACGAGAAAGTCGTTGATCTCACGGGCGAGCGCGGCGTCGCGGCACAGGACCCTGACGCCGTCGAGCATGCGGGGAAGCAGGTTCACCGGGATCCGCTCGGTGAGCTCACCCCAGTGGTCGCGCACCCGGTCCCAGGTCGCCGCGCCCGTGTGCGCGTTGAGCAGGAGCGCCAGGATCAGGAAGGGGGCGTTCTGGGTCCGCACCTCGGTGCGCGCCAGTTCGAAGGCACGGGCGGCCAATTCGGGCTGCCGGAACCCCGCCAGGGCGTAGAGGTAGCGCATCTCCTCCTGGGGTGTGGCGGGATGTCGGTACCGATCGACAAAAGCGTCGAACTCACTCGGTCCTCCCTCGGCCGCCACGACGCTCAGGATGGCCGATGCGAGGTCGGGATCGAGCGCGCCGTTGGACTCGAGGATGGCCCGGTGCCGGCGGGCGGCTTCGGCCCGCACGTCCGGGTCCTCGCCCACGGTGCCGAGCGTTGCGACCAGTTGCGCCCGGAGGGTCGGGGTGCGCTCCTCGTCGGAAGGCCTGGGGTCCCAGCCGAGCCGCTCGAACGGCGGTCGCAGGAGAGCACGCGCGTAGCGCGCCAGGCCTGCCCGGGCCGTGTCGCCGAGGGCGTGGTCGAAAAACGACAGGGCCCCGGTGACCTGGGCCCACACGCTCGGGTCGGTGTCCCGGCCGAGCGCCTCCGCCAGGACGAGGAAATCCTCGAGCTCGGTCCGTCCCGCCAACAGCGCGGCCCACGAATCGCTCAGGAGATTGAACCTCTCCAGGGCCTCGAGCTCCGCCAGACGCGCCGCCAGCTCTCGCTGGTGCTGGGGCTCGTACAGGACCCGGTAGTAGCCGGAGCCGCCCGCGTTGACGACGACCGGCCCGATCTCGGTCGTGGCGGAGTCGCCGGTGTCGGGTGCCGCCTCGACCACGACGGTGGCAGGCGCCTCGCCCAGGAGCGTGCGCGCTTCTCCGCCCCCCAGGGCCCGGACGAGGACCGGGACCGACCACGTCGACCCGATGGCGCTCGGTCCGTCCGCAGGACGGTAGGCAAAGGGCTCCTGGCGCAACCGGACGGCGGGCACCGGCTCCGGGGAGGTCGCGCCCGAGTCGCGGGCCACACGCACGAGCGGAAAGCCGCCCTGGAGGATCCAGCTTTCCATGACCGAACGGACGGGCTCGCCCGACTCGCGCTCGATGGCGTCCCACAGATCACGCGTCTCGGTGTTGCCGAGACGATGGTCGGCCAGGTACCGACGGATGCCGCGCCGGAACGCCTCGGCGCCCAGATAGCGCTCGAGCATGCGCAGCACGCCCGCGCCCTTCTGATAGGTCAAGACGTCGAACATGGCCTGCGCTTCCTCGGGCGGCCCCACCGGGAACTCCACCGGCCGCGTCGTGTGCAGGGCGTCGGTGGCCATGGCCGCATCGCGTTCGGTGCCGAAGGACACCCACCGCTGCCAATCGGGGCGGAAGGCATCGACGCACAGCAATTCCATGAGCGTGGCGAAGGCCTCGTTCAACCAGATGCCGTTCCACCATTTCATGGTGACGAGGTCGCCGAACCACATGTGCGCGATCTCGTGGGCTACGACGTCGGCCACGCGCTCGAGCTCGAGCCGCGACGCGCGGTCCGGGTCGACCAGGAGCACCGCCTCTCGAAACGTCACGCAGCCCAGGTTCTCCATCGCGCCGAAGGCGAAGTCGGGGATGGCGACGAGGTCGAGCTTCTGGCCCGGATAGGCGATGTCGAACCATTCGGCGAAGAAGCGCAGTGCGTGGGCCGCCACCTGGAGCGCGAAGCCGGTCAGGTCGCCCTTGCCCGGGACGTGGACGATGCGCACCGGGGTTCCGTCCACGTCGACGGGCTCGGTGGCCACGAGCGGGCCCACCACGAACGCCACCAGATACGTCGACATGGGGATCGTGTCGTCGAAGCGGATCCGGTGCGCCCCTCCGGGCATGGGGGTGCGTTCGGCCTCCGGGCCGTTCGAGTACGCGGCGAGACCACCGGGGACGTCGAGCGTCACCGAGAAGACCGCCTTGCGGTCGGGCTCGTCGAAGCACGGGAACGCACGGCGCGCGTCGGTCGCTTCGAATTGCGTCGTCGCGATGACGTGGGTGGTCCCGGCCTCGTCGGTGTAGGCCGAGCGGTAGAAGCCGTGCAGCTTGTCGTTGAGCACGCCCTCGAACCCGATGTCGAGGAACACCCGTCCGGGATCGAGCGGCCCGGTCGCTCCGAAGTAGACGCGCTCGTCGGCTTCGTCGACGCGCACGGCGAGCGGCGTCGGCGTGCCGCCCGGTCGTGACAGCTCGGCCGAGGAGATCTTCAGCTCGGCAGCATGCAGCGCAATCTCGGTGACCGGTTCGTGGATGGTCGCTTCGATCCGGACGTCGCCGTCGAAGGTGGCCCTGTCGAGGTCGGGCGCGAGGCGCAGCTCGTAGCGATGCGGCTCGACCGAATAGGGGAGCCGGTGCCGGGCCGACGGATCGGCGCGCCCTGTCGCCGTGGTGGTGTCGGTCATCTGGCGCAGGCTACCCGGGGTAGGTTGCCGGGCCGTGCAGAACGAATCAAGGCCGGACGACGGCGCGTCTCCGCTCGACGTCGTCGCCATCGGCTCCGCGCTGGTCGACGTCCTCACCCAGGCGACGCCCCACGACCTCGACACCCTCGGTCTGGCCAAGGGGTCGATGACGCTCGTCGACCTGGTGCGTGCCGCCGCCGTGTACGACGCCATGGGTCCCGCGATCGAGGTGTCGGGCGGCTCCGCCGCCAACACCGCGGTGGGCATCGCCGCGCTCGGCGGCACAGTGGGCTACATCGGCAAAGTGGCGGCCGACGAGCTCGGCGAGGTGTTCCTGCACGACATCGAGGCGGCCGGTGTGACCCTGGGCCGCGTCGCCCAGGTGTCGCCGGGAACGGACCCGGCCGACGACCGGGCGACGGGCCGTTGCCTGGTACTCGTGACCGAGGACGGTGAGCGGACCATGGCCACGCATCTCGGGGTGGCCTCGACGCTCGGCCCGGAGGACCTCGACGAAGAGCTCGTCGCTCGGGCCCAGGTGGTGTACCTCGAGGGGTACCTGTGGGACCTGGGCCCGGCCAAAGAGGCCCTGCGCCGAGCGGTCGAGGTGGCGCACCGCGGCGACGCGGTGGTGGCGCTCACCTTGTCCGACCCGTTCTGCGTCGAGCGCCATCAACGCGAGTTCCTCGACCTGCTGCACGGCGACATCGACGTGCTGTTCGCCAACGAGGACGAGGTCCGCCTGTTGTTCGGCGCACTGGACTTCGACCGCGCTGTCGCCGCGGTGGAAGAGACGGGCCTCCTCGCCGCGCTCACCCGGGGTCCGGCCGGCTCGGTGGTGGTGTCGTCGACCGGGCCCACCGCGGTCGCGGCCGAGCCCGTCGACCACGTGGTCGACACCACCGGTGCGGGCGACCTCTACGCGTCGGGTTTCCTGTACGGGCTCACCCACGGGCTCGACCCGACCAGGTGCGCGCGCCTGGGTGGGTTGTGCGCGGCGGAGGTCATCTCGCACATCGGTGCCCGCCCCGGCTCGGATCTGCGCGAGCTCGCCCGCCGGCACGAGCTTCTGTGACGGGGGCTCGCCTGTCGTGAGGGTTCGCCCGTCGTGTGGGTTCGCCCGTGTTAGGAGACGCCCTCTTCGTCCGGTGAGCTGGGCTCGGGCGCCAGGTACGACAGCTTGAGGTCACCGAGCCGGACCAGCACCGAGGCCACCCATCGGCCGAGCGCCCCGACCGGGACGGCGAGCGACGAGGTGTCGTCCATGATCGTCTCGTCCAAACGGAACGTGCCTTGGTATGTCGTCTCGACTGCGAACTGCACCGTGGTCCCGTCGGGTCCATGGACCTGCTCCACCACAGGAGAGGCGCGCACCAGCGTGTCGCTCCCGATGGGCGGGCTCTCCTCCGGGAGGCAGGCGACGACGGCATCGAGGTCGGGCATGGCCGCGAGCCGTTGCACGCGCAGGGTGATCTCGAGCACGACCTCCGGCAGGTCGTCGGGGGGCTCGCCGATCGACCACGACCGGTAGGCGCTCTGGCTCCAGGTCGGCCAGTCCACCGAAACATCGGCGCGCACGCGTGGTGGCTGTTCCTCTCCCGGCAAGGAATACGACGTCTCCCACGACACGTCGCCGAGGAAGACGTCCACCTGGAAGCGCTCTTCGACCGCCTGGCGCTGCAACAACGCATCTTCGAGCGCGCTGCGTGTCTGGGTGATGAGGTCGACGAGGATGTGGTCGAGCATGACGTCCGAGAGGCTACCTTTGGCGACGTGGCTACAAACGCCGCGAACCCTTGGCTCGATCGTCGCGTGCTGACGTACGCACACCAGGGCGGCGCATGGGAGGCGCCATCCTCGACCATGTTCGCATTGCGCCGCGCCTTGGATATCGGCGTGACCGGCATCGAGCTCGACGTGCACGCCACCGCTGATGGCCATCTCGTCGTGTGCCACGACCGAACGGTCGACCGCACGACCAACGGGCACGGCGCCATCAGCGACTTGACCCTCGAGGAGATCCGAACCCTCGACAACGCCTACTGGTTCGCTCCGGGCTGCGACGTGACCCGGGATCTCGACCCGGACGCATACCCGTACCGGGGGCGCGCTCCCGACGACTCAGATTTCGGGATCGCGACGTTGGGCGAGGTGCTGGACCTGCTCGACGACCACCTCGACGTGGCCCTCAATCTCGACATCAAGCAGACCGCACCGGCCGTCGAGCCCTACGAAGATCGCCTGGCGCGCGCCCTCGCCGACCACGGGGGAACCGACCGCGTCATCGTGGCCTCGTTCCTCGATCATGCGACCGACGCCTTCGCCACCTGCGCGCCGGGTATCGCCACGTCCGCCGGGACCGCGGCCGTCGCCGTGTTCTGGCGCGCCGTGCATCACGGCGAGTCACCGTCGATACTTCGGCATGTGGCCCTTCAGGTGCCCGCGACCCGAGGTGAACTGGTACTGGTGGACGAAGCATTCGTCGCCGCGGCCCACCGATGCGGCATGGCCGTCCACGTGTGGACGATCAACGACAAGGCGGAGATGGCCCGCCTCCTCGACCTCGGCGTGGACGGCCTCATCTCGGATCTCCCCACGCCGCTCGTGGCGATGGTCGAGGAACGAGGACTGACCTACCGCCCCTGACGGCCCCGCGGGCGGATTCCCGGGCTTCGTGCCCCGAAGAGAAGCCTCAGCCCCGGCCCGCGTTGGGCCGCTTGCCGTGGTTCGCCTTCTTCTTGCTGCGGATCTTCCGCTTCACCGTGCGCTTGGACACGGCCGGCCACCGTATCGGAAATCAGAGGTTCCTCGACCACCTCGGACCACTTCGACACCGTTCCACCACCGCCGACCGACTCACCGCACGCGACACCATGCGTCCCCGAGTCGCCCTCGAGGCCTCGTGACGGCCACGACCACCCATTAGGTTCGCGGCCGATGGAACGCATTGGGCTCGTGGGGCTGCCGAACGCAGGCAAGACCTCGCTGTTCAACGCGCTGACAGGCGCCGACGCTCCAGTGGCGTCACACCCCTTCACCACGACGGAGACGACGGTCGCCGTTGCCCCCCTGCCCGATCCCCGGTTGGACGCTCTGGCCCGAATGAGTGCCAGCCGGAAGGTGGTCCGGGCCGGCGTCGAGGTCGTGGACATCGCCGGACTCGTTCCCGGCTCGTCGACGGGAGAGGGGCTCGGCAATCGATTCCTCGCCGGGATTCGGGAGGTCGATGCGATCTGCGTGGTGGTGCGCGCCTTCGAGAACCCCGAGGTGCCCGGCGACACCGACCCCGTGGACGCTCTGGCGACCCTCGAGCTCGAGCTCGTCCTCGCGGACGTCGCAACGGTCGAGGCGCAGATCGACAAGCGCCGGAAGGCGGCCCGAGCCGACAAGAGCCTGGCGGCGGAGGTGTCGGCCATCGAGTCGGCCTACCGGGCCTTGTGCGCCGGCGTCCCGCTGTACCGCGCCGGTCTCGACCCGGCTGAGCGCGCCCTGCGCCGAGGATTGTTCCTGCTGACGGACAAACCCGTCCTGGTCGTCGTCAACGTGGCGGAGGACCAGCTCGGCAAGTCGGACGCGCTCGTCGCCGAGGTCACCGCCGCCTTGGACGGGCACGGCGAGGCCCTGGCCGCGTCCGTGCAGCTGGAGGCGGAAGCCGCTCGGCTCGCCCCGGAGGAGCGGGCCGAGCTGCTCGAGGGGCTCGGGCTGGGGGAGGGGGCCCTCGCCCGCGTGGCGCGAGCCGCTTACCTCCTTCTGGGTCGCCGTGTCTTTTTCACCACGGGGGACAAGGAGTCGAGGGCGTGGAGCTTCCGGGCCGGCGCGACCGCCCCCGAGTGTGCCGGAGTGATCCACTCGGATCTTCAACGCGGCTTCATCCGGGCGGAGGTCATCGAGTGGGACGAGCTGGTCGAGCTGGGATCGTGGCAGGCGGCCAAGGCGGCCGGACGCATCCGCCTCGAAGGCAAGGACTACCAGGTCGCCGACGGGGACGTGCTCGAGATCCGGTTCAACGTCTGAGCCGGCGGGGGAAACCATGACCTCGCCCAGGTGGCTGCTACGAGACGGCACGGTCCTCGCCACGACCGAAGTGGCCGACTCGTACGCGAAGCGCATGCGCGGCCTCGTCGGTCGGTCGCGGTTCGACGGTGCGCTGTTGCTCCCCCGCACCAAGGCGGTCCACAGCTTGGGAATGCGCTTCCCGATCGACGTCGCCTTCTTGGACCGCGACCTCAAGGTCCTCGACACCGTCCACCTTCCCCCGTGGCGGGTGACGCTGCCACGCTGGCGCGCCCGCTGCGTGATCGAGGCGGAGGGAGGGGCGTTCGAGCGCTGGGGCTTGTGCACCGGGGACGAGCTCGAGTTGCACGATATCTCGTGACTGCCCCGCCGAATGCTGGTGGGCTGGTCCTGGTGGCCACCCCCATCGGCAACCTCGGCGACCTCTCACCTCGGGCCGTGGCCACACTCGAACAGGCCGACGTCATCTACTGCGAGGACACCCGGCGGACGCGTGAGCTGCTGACCCACGCCGGCGTCACCGGGGCGCATCTCGTGTCTCTGCACGGCCACAACGAGTCCGCTCGGATCGCGCAGGTGTTGGAGCGTCTGGCTGAGGACCAGAAGGTCGCGGTGGTGAGCGACTCGGGGACGCCTTCGGTCTCCGATCCCGGTGCCCGCCTGGTGGCGGCCGCGGCAGCGGCCGGCGCCACCGTGAGCGTGGTGCCGGGGCCGAGCGCGGCGATCGCGGCACTGGTCGTGAGCGGGCTGCCGACCGACCGGTTCTCGTTCGAGGGCTTCCTGCCTCGCCGGGGTGGGCCGCGTCGCCGACGGCTCGAGGCCCTCGCCGGCGACGACCGCACCGTCGTGATCTACGAGGCACCGGGGCGCGTGGCGGAGACGCTCGCCGACCTGGGCGACGTGTGCGGTCCCGCCCGGCCGGTCGCAGTGGCGCGCGAGCTCACCAAGGTCCACGAGGAGGTGTGGCGGGGGAGCCTGGGAGAGGCCGTCGAGGCGTTCGTCGGTCGAGAACTGCGGGGGGAGGTGGTGCTCGTCCTGGGCGGTGCGACCGCACCCGCGGCGGTCCCCACCGACGAGGAGGTGGCGAAGGCGGTCAAGCGGGGGCTCGACGCCGGCGCCAGCGTCCGCGACGTGGCGGGCGAGGTCGCCAACCAGCTGGGCGTGCCGCGCCGGCGTGCCTACGACGCCGCGGTGGCGGTGCGTCGGAATGCCGCTCGCTGACCGGGCGTTCTCCTAAAGGATCTGACAGGAGAGAATTGGTATGGCCATCTGGAGCAGAGACAAGACACAGGCGACGCCGATCGAGCCGGGGGAGGCCCCCGAGGGCCTCGCGATGGCGACATTCGCGGCGGGGTGCTTCTGGGGAGTCGAGGACTTCTTCCTGGACGTCCCGGGTGTGGTCGACGTGGTGTCCGGCTACAGCGGAGGACACACGGCCAACCCCACCTACGAGCAGGTGTGCTCGGGTTCGACCGGGCACGCCGAGGCGGTGCTCGTCACGTACGACCCGGCCAAGGTGTCGTACGAGGAGTTGCTCGAGGAGTTCTGGCGCCACCACGACCCCACCACGCCGAACCGGCAGGGGCCTGACGTCGGCACCCAGTACCGATCGGCAGTGTTCACCCACGACGCCGAGCAGGAGGACCTCGCCCGGAAGTCACTCGAGGCGCACCAAGCTCGCTTCGGCCGTCCGATCGTGACCGAGATCGTCCCGGCGTCGACGTTCTGGCCCGCCGAGGCGTACCACCAGCGCTACACCGAGCGAACCGGGTATGGCGGCTGCCATGTAGCCAACTGGTAGGCGGCCCGGGCGGGCCTTCGGCGTGCCCGACAACGCCAGGCGCGGCGACAACGATTGCGAGGTGAGCGCGTTTCGGCCCGGGATCGGGGCGGCGGGGCGGTCGGTACGCTACGAGCGTGCCCCGCTTCTACGTCACGACGCCGATCTACTACGTCAACGACGTGCCCCACATCGGCCACGCGTACACGATGGTGAACGCGGACGCGCTCGCCCGATGGCACCGGTTGTCGGGTGACGACGTGTTCTTCCTGACGGGGACCGACGAGCACGGGGAGAAGCTCGTCCGGGCGGCGGCCGAGCACGGGGTGGGGCCGAAGGAATGGGTGGACCGCATGGCCCAACGCTTCCTCGAAGCGTGGGAGGGGTTGCGGATCTCGAACGACGACTTCATCCGCACCACCGAGCCCCGGCACCATCGCGCCGTGCAGGAGTTCCTCGGGAAGATCCACGACAACGGGTACACCGAGCTCGGCATCTACCGGGGTTGGTACTGCGTCGCCTGCGAGGATTACAAGAAGGAGTCCGAGCTCGTCGACGGCAATTGCTGCCCCATTCACGGCCGCCCGGTCGAGCTGCTCGAGGAAGAGAACTACTTCTTCAAGCTGAGCGAGTTCACCGATCGCCTCCTCGAGTGGTACGAGGCCAACCCCGACGCGGTCCGCCCCGCCTCTAAGCGAAACGAGGCACTCGGGATCATCAAAGGTGGATTGGAGGACATCTCCATCACGCGCACCTCGACGCGCTGGGGAGTCGAGGTGCCCTGGGACCGAGACCACGTCTTCTATGTCTGGTACGACGCGCTCGTCAACTACCTGACCGCGATCGGGTACGGCGAGGACCCGCCCCGCTTCGAAGCATGGTGGCCGGCCGTCCATCACCTGCTCGGGAAGGACATCCTCAGGTTCCACTGCGTGTGGTGGCCTGCGATGTGCATGGCCGCGGGGATCGAACCGCCCGCGCACCTCCTGGTCCACGGTTGGCTGCTCGCCTCGGGCGAGAAGATGTCGAAGTCGAAGACGAACCAGATCGCGCCCCGCGAGCTGACCGACGACTTCGGTGTCGACGCGGTGCGCTACTACCTCCTGCGGGACACGGTGTTCGGGCTCGACGGCGACTTCTCGTACGAAGGGATCACCGCTCGCTACAACGCGGATCTCGCCAACAATCTCGGCAACCTCGTGGCCCGCGTGGCGACGGTCGTCGGTTCGAAATGCGGCGGGATCGGGCCGCGGCCGGACCCCGCCAGCCGTCTGCAGACGGTCGCTGGCGCGGCGGTCGAGGAGACCACCCGGGCCTGGGCCGACGCCCAGCCCCATGTCGCGCTCGAAGCGACGTGGCGGCTCATCCACGAGACCAATGCCGAACTCGAGGCGACCGAGCCGTGGAAGGCGGAGCCAGGACCCGCCACCGACGCCGTCCTGGGCAGTGCGCTCGAGGCGTTGCGGATCGTGGCGCTGCTCGCCGCGCCGGCCATGCCCGATGCGAGCGCCGAGATCTGGCGGCGACTGGGTCTCGACGGTCGTCCCGAGGATTGCCGCGTGCCCGAGGACGCGGCATGGGGCGGCTACCCCGGCGGCGTGCCGGTGGAGCGAGGCACCCCACTGTTCCCCCGCCGCAGCGAGTGAGCGGGGAGCGAGAGACGGCGCGCCGGGCGCCGCTGCCGTCCTCGAGCGGGTGGATCGACTCGCACTGCCATCTCCAGGACCGCTACCGGTCGGCGGAGACAGCGGTATCCGTCGCCCTGGCGGAAGCGGCCGCGGCCGGGGTGTCGGGGGTGGTCTGCGTGGGAACCGACGCCGAGACGTCGCAGCAGGCAGTGGCCCTGGTGGGCTGGGTCCGCCAGGCCGGGACGAAGGGTGCCGGCCTGGTCACCGGATTCGGAGCGTGGGCCACCGTCGGGCTGCATCCCCACGACGCCTCGCGGGGTCTGGCCGAGGTGGAGACGACGTTGCACGACGTCCTGTCGCAGCAGCCGGGTGTGGTGGTGGCCGTCGGCGAGTGCGGGCTCGACTACCACTACGACCACTCGCCTCGTGCCATCCAGCGCGACGTGTTCGCGACGCAAGCCGGCTTGGCTGTCGATCACGGGCTCGCGCTCGTCGTCCATTGTCGAGACGCGTGGGACGACGCGTTCGACGTGTTGCGCGCCGCGGGTCCACCGCCGCGCACGGTCTTGCACTGCTTCACGGGCGGTCCCGACCAAGCGCGACGTTTCCTCGACCTCGGTGCGTACCTGTCCTTCAGCGGCATCGTGACGTTCAAAGGCGCACAGGACGTGCGCGACGCGGCGGCGCTCTGCCCGCTCGACCGTTTGCTCGTGGAGACCGATGCGCCGTTCCTCGCACCGGTGCCTCATCGCGGTAAGGAGAATCGCCCCGCCTGGGTGGTCGACGTGGGCGAGGCGGTGGCCGCGATCAAACACTGTGCGCCGGCCGCACTCGCCGAGTCGACGACGGCCTCGACGCGGGCGGTGTTCGCGCTCGTCTGATCGGATCCGCGTCGAATCCTGAGCGCGCGTCCGGACTCCTCAGGACGAGAATTTGGTCGGCTGTGTGCGAATCCTTGCGTGATTTCGCCCGGGTGTTTTCGCAGGTCGCAGCCCCCATTTTTTGTAGTTGCGTCGTTGCGCTGTGTGGCGATGGGCGTCGTCTGAATCAATCCGTTTCCACAACTTCCCAGCTCTCATGAGTGGCACGTAGCAGCCTCGTCACGCTCAGTTGCATTCTCCACAGCTCGCTCTACGTCGGCGAGCGAAATCCGAGTGCGCGCAGGACGCAGGTTCGACGCATCTTCGACGTAATCGAATTGCCGAGGCGCACGAGTGCGCCTAGCGTCCCGTTTGATCCCGACGCAGTAGACGAACGAGTCCGCAGAGGAAGGGTGGAGATCTGAGGACCCGAAGCGCCGGGGGGTTGCGGCCTGCCGTCCGGCTGGGGTGTGGTATTGCCCTCGTGGTCGGGCCGCTCCTCCTGATTGCCACGCCACATCGCGCCAGCTCGCACGCTCGGTACGCCGCGCGTGTCGACGCGACGCACCGCGTGTCAGCGCGTATTCACGCGCCTCACGCTGGTGCCCGAACGGGCGCGCACGCGTTGCCGGTCGGCTCGACCGTGCCCGTTGCGTCGACGACTCCGGTCGCGTTCGCCGACCTCGCGCAGATGCGCACGGTCGCAATCGCGCTCGACCGAACGACGACGACCACGGCGAGCCCGACGACGACCATCCCGCGCGCCGTGGACGCCTCGTACCGATCGTCGCCGGCTCCGCCTCCTCCGCCCCCGCCTCCTCCCAAACCGGCACCTCCTCCTCCGCCACCCCCGCCCCCACCTCCTCCGCCGCAGAACACGCGCACCGGACAGGCGTCGTGGTACGCCGCACCGGCGGGGACGTGCGCGAGCCCCGATCTGGCCTTCGGCACCGTGGTCACGGTGACCGACTTGTCCACAGGAGGGTCGGTTCGCTGCACGGTCGACGACCGGGAGGCAAACAACCCGGGCCGGGTGATCGACCTGTCCGAAGCGACGTTCTCCCAGCTGGCAGACCCCTCGGTCGGCCTGATCGAGGTCCGTCTGGCCTGGTGAGCCGTCGCCACCCTCCGGGTGGCCCAACATCGCGGACGTGATCCCGTCCCCGCGCCAGGTGCAGGAGCTGCTCGACCAGCACGGGCTGCGCCCGAGCAAGGCGCTCGGCCAGAACTTCGTGACGGACGCCAACACGGTCCGTCGCATCGCCCGACTCGCCGAGCTGGACCCGTCGAGCCGGGTGCTCGAGATCGGGGCGGGCCTCGGCTCCCTGACCGTGGCCCTGGCGGAGACCGGTGCTGCGGTCACGGCGCTGGAGGTCGACGCAAAGCTGGTGCCGCTGTTGCGCGAGCGGGTCGAACCCCTCGGGGTGCGCGTCGTGCAGGGCGACGCGTTGACCCTCGACTTCGGGCCACTGCTGGCGGCGGGCGACGGCGAGACCGACAGCGACGGCGATGGGGTCAGCTCGAGCGACCGCGGTGGCCGAACGTGGACGCTCGTGGCGAACCTTCCCTATAACGTGGCGGTGCCGATCGTGGTCCGGGTGCTCGACGAAGTTCCACCCGTGCAGGCGATGCTCGTGATGGTCCAACGCGAGGTCGGACTGCGCTTGGCGGCATCGCCCGGGGACAAGACGTACGGCGCCGTTTCGGTCAAGGTCGCCTACCACGCCACCGCACGCGTGGTCGGTCGCGTTCCCGCCGCGGTGTTCGTTCCCCGTCCCAAGGTGGAGTCGGTGCTGGTGCACATCGCACGCCGGCCGGTGGTGGCTGTCGACCCCGATGTGGTGCCGGCCGACCGGCTGTTCGAGGTGGTGCGGGCCGGCTTCGCCCACCGCCGCAAGATGTTGCGTCGGGCGCTCGTCGGTGTGGTGTCGGGCGGCGCATTCGCCGCCGCCGGCATCGACCCCCAGGCAAGGGCAGAGAACCTCTCGATCGAGGAATGGGGAAGACTGGCTGCGTGGCAGGAGGGTCCTCGTGCGTGACGGCTCGGCCGGAGGTGGCGACACCTTACGGACGCCGTTCAGGGAGCCGAACGACCACGGGGCGAGTACGCACGCCTTGGCCCGGGTGACCGTCACCGCGCCGGCGAAGTTGACACTGTCGTTGCGCGTCGTCGGCGTCCGCTCCGACGGCATGCACTTGCTCGACGCCGAGATGGTGACGGTCGATCTCGTCGACACCCTGACGTTCCAGGCCGGCGCGGGCATGGCGATCGAGGACGACGTCGTCGGAGGCTTGGGCATCGAAGGGGTGCCGTCCGGTCCGGACAACCTGGTCGCCCGGGCGCTGGAGCTCGCCGGCCGCAGCGCCGCCGTCCGCATCGTCAAGCGGGTCCCGACCGGCGCCGGGTTGGGTGGGGGATCGGCCGACGCGGCGGCGGTCCTCCGCTGGGCCGGAGTCACCGAGCTGGATCGTGCAGCTTGCTTGGGCGCGGACGTGCCGTTCTGCCTCGTGGGCGGCCGGGCACGTGTGACCGGCACCGGAGAGGTGGTCGAGCCCTTGCCGTTCGAAGATCGGCGTTTCGTCCTTGTCGTGCCCCCGGTGTCGGTCGACACGGGCGCCGTCTACCGCGCCTGGGACCGCCGATGGTCTTCAGCCGGCTCCGGCGAGCTCGAGCCGTCCCCGCACGGCAACGACCTCGAGGCGGCCGCCCTCGACGTCGCGCCGGTGCTCGCGCAGTGGCGGGATCGCTTCGAGGAGGTCTCGGGCCGCCGTCCGCGCCTCGCCGGAAGCGGCTCGACGTGGTTCGTCGAAGGTGAACCGAAGGACATCGGCTTGGCGGGACGCGACTTCCTCGCCCTGGAGGACGAGCACGCCCCACTCGTCGCGGTGCGAACGGTCGCGTCCGCGTCGCCCGACTGATCGGGTCCCGACTTCATCGTGGCAACCGCGCCCGGGGCGCGCGCCGACGGCAGCGCCTATTTGCCGGCTGCCCGCCTCTGCCAGCGGGTCGCTTTCAGCATCTTCTTGTGCTTCTTCTTGCGCATCCGCTTGCGGCGCTTCTTGATGAGGGATCCCATGATCGGGCCGCAGGTTAGGTTCTCAGACGGGTGAACGCCAACGGTCGTCGCCGTGGGGCCACTCTCGGGTCGGGAGGTTTCTCGATTGGGACATCGCCTCGTCGCCATCGATCACGTCCAGCTGGCCATGCCCCGAGGAGGCGAGGACCGGGCGCGGGGCTTCTTCGCCGGCCTCCTCGGCCTCGACGAACAGCCCAAACCGGCCCTCCTCGCGGCCCGAGGGGGCTGTTGGTTCTCGAACGGCGACATCGCCGTCCATCTCGGGGTGGAGGAGGACTTTCGCCCCGCCCGCAAGGCCCATCCCGCCCTGCGCGTGGAGGGGTACGAGGACCTGTGCGCGGCGCTGGAGGCCGCCGGCCACACGGTGCGCCCGGACGACGAGATCCCCGGGGTGCGGCGGTGTCACGTGGACGATCCGTTCGGCAACCGAATCGAACTGATCGACGGGTGAGGTCACCTACCCTGGGGGGTCGTACCAGTCCTTGGCGGGTAGTTCAATCGGCAGAACGCCGGCCTTTGGAGCCGGATGTTGGAGGTTCGAGCCCTCCCCCGCCAGCGAGTGCGTTTACCTGCATTGACATGCGTGTCACTGGTGGCACCGAGGTGCCGTGCGATCCCCGCGCGATCCCGGGATCAATCAAGAACGATCAGATGTCGGGAGAGCTCGTTTCAGTGATGGGGTAACCCGGCCGAAGCACTAACGGATCAGCCCTGCGTGCCGAAAAACCTGTCCACATCACGCCACCAGATATCGCCAGCCCACCAACCAAGGGGTCTCGACAAAACCCCTCCGCTCTCGCCGACAAAACTCATGTCGGATGGTCCTCAACGGGCTTTCACATGTCGACGCGCATCGGCCCTGGAGATCGTCCGGCCTTAGGGAGGTTGAGCCCCCTCCGTCATCTCATCGTCGTAGCCCAGGATCATCCTGAGAGCGTCCCTCAGTTCGTAATCGGCACTCCTCAAGGAAAGACGGAGACTCGGCCCTTTCTCGTCGGGTTCTCCCAGATTTCTCCTCGGAAGTCGCAATTCGGCTTCGTGGATGTACTCCCGAGCTTCCGTGAGGTTGTGGATGATCCGTTGCCGGACTTCTACTTCGCTCTCCATAGAAGACCTCCGTTCAGTCCATCAATTTCGCGGCGATTGTCATTGACGTGGGCATCGGCGGCGAAGGTGTTGACAATACGGTCCGTGTCAAAGGCGTTGACCGCGATGTGCTCGCCGACGATCGGAGGCAGCTCCGTGACGATCTTGGTGCACGTGGGCTCACTTGACGTTAGAGTCAGATCTTTTTTGGCGTGCAGCGGCGCGTCGATCAGGCCATCTCGGTCTCGCGCACATACGTCGCGGGGTCTCGATCAACCGGAACCACTCCCAGGTAATGGTGCGCCTCGAACCCGATGAACTCCACCGCCAAACTGTGGCGCTGCTCAAGGCTGGCCGTCTGCCGAAAGTCTGTGAGACCTTCGCGTTCCTCCTCAGCCATGTGATCACCGTTGGCCCGGTTTACTGAGAAGACTGCCTGGCGCCATTCCGGCGTGCCCACCTCGTGAAGCGCGACCTGAGCGATTGTGTCGCGGATCTCGTTGTGGTCCTTGATCGCATCAAGGGTCTCGCCTTCGGCATTCTTCGCGTGCCCGCTCTGCAGGCCCGCGTTGAGTAGGGCTGGATAGAAGATCTTCTCCTCGGTTGCGGCGTGGATCTCGAGGAACGTTGACAAGCGCGCCCAGAGCTCGGCGAGTACCTCTGTGTCGGTGTTACCAACCTGCTCCAGGATCGCGAACAGCCGACGCTGCTCGTAATGATCATCAAGGATCAACTGCGTAATGTCCATGTGGCACCTCGTTTCCCAGCTATACCCTTGAAGTAGCGTACGGAACTCGAGCTTCTATCGCCCGGAACGAGCGCGCGGAGTCGGATACCCAGGTCAGCGCCGAGCGTCGGCAATCGTTGGCGGATCGAACCCCCCGCCGGCAACACCACCGGTCGGTATCGAGCTCCAGAGGTGAGCTGCTCGAGGTCCACTCTGGAACCGTTGCCTTTCTGGGGGTGAGCCCGCACGTCCGATCAATCGGACTGCTCCGACGCCGCCACCCAACGGCTGAAGTGGGCCGCCGACGGGAGAAGCGTCCGGCCGCTCGCGCGCTATTCGGCCGAGGCGTTGGATCTGTCAAGGGGGACTACGGCATGGAGATCTGGAGTGGCGCACGGCTCGCACTCCATCTCGAGCGTCGCGTGGTCGATTGCGAACCGATTGTCGAGTCGCGTCTTTGCGCGTTCGACCGTCGCTTGCGCTTCCTCCAACGTGGGGTGTCCCGCCAGAACGACATGAGCCGACAGCAGCGGCGCATCTGAGGTGAGGCACCAAATGTGCAGGTCATGGACGTCACCGATCTCGGCGTCTTCTCGTAAGACTGCTTCGACCTCCCCAACATCAAGCCCCTCTGGGGTGGACTCCAAGAGCACGTCGGCGACCTCACGCAACAGCTTTAGCGCCCGATATCCGACAACAACCGCGATCGCGAGCGCGACGGCGGGGTCGAGCCAGAACAACCCGTGGGTGAGGAGGATGACCACGCCGGACACGGCCACACCTGCTGCTGCGACCGCGTCGGATGCAGTGTCGAGGAGCACCGAGCGCATGTTGAGGTCGTTGTCGCCGCGCAGGATCATTGCTCCAGCGAGCATGACGACCGCGGCCACAGCGCTGATGACGACGACGGGACCGCCGTGCACGCGGGGTACGCGGTTGGCCAAACGTTGGATTGCTTCGGCAGCCACGATGGACGTAATTGCCACCACGAGCGCAGCGTTGACCATCGCGGCGAGAATCGGCGCTCGTCCAAGACCGAATGATCGTTTTGCGGTCGGGCCGCGCTTCGCGAGCCGAATCGTCGCGATCGACAGTGTGATGGCCAGCGCGTCAGCCAGGTAGTCGCCCGCCGCCGCTAGCACGCCGAGCGAATGAGCGAGAACCCCAACGACGGCGAGGCCGACGAGGAGCAGCCCGTTGAGAATGAGAACCACGCCCAGACGGAGCTCGCGACTCACAATCTCAGCCTATGGTCACCTGCGATCATCTACGTGCAATAGCGCGTCACCCCGAGGCCAGCGAGCGCTCAACCGAGACTCGAAGAGACGGCTCGCAGGAACGCGTCGGGCGCCTCGAGCATGGGGTAGTGCCCGACCCCGTGGAGCCAGGTGAGTCGAGCGTCCGGTCTCCGGGCGCAAAGGCGCTCGGCTATGGCAGAAACGGCGATCGGGTCGTCCGAACCCCAGATGACGGACAAGGGTGACGGATGTGACTCGATGGCGCCGGTGTAGCGCTCCTGGTTGCGACGTCGCTCTTCGATGTACCGGATGGTGCGGGGCAACACGAGGTGCCCGCCGTTGTGCGTCACGAGCTCGGCTGCGGCGGACAGCTCGGCATCGTCGACGGTCGAATGCGGGCTGAAGGTGGCCGACAATCCGGCTCTGATCGTGGGGGCCCCGAGGTCGGTCGACTCGGGCAAACGCTCGTCGGGCAGGGCAAGGAGGAAGTTCTGGCCGTCGCTCAAATGCGCCATCTCGATGTAGATGCTGCCGTTCGTCACCACCCGCTCGGTGATCTCGACATCCCACCGGCCTTCGGCCTGGCGGGCCAGCAACTCGCCTCCGATCGTGTCACCCAGGTCGTGGGTGAGAAGTGAGACACCCGACACCCCCACCTCGTCGACGAACGCCTGGACCACGTCGGCTTGTAGGTCGATGGTGTACGCCATGTCGGGCTTGTCGGACAGGCCGTAGCCGATCATGTCGAGGAGGAGGACGCGGCGCGTCCTCGCCAGCTCGTCGACGACGAGATGGAAGTCGAACGAGCACGTGGGAAATCCGTGCAGGACGATGAGGGGAGCACCTCGCTCGGCGCCCGCCGGTGGAACGTCCAGGGTGAACGTCGTCCACCCGCACAGCGTCCGGTAGGCGCCTCGGCGTTCCCATGCTCCGACGGCGAGGGACATCTCCTGTGATCAGAAGCGCACGGCGAACAGCTGCCAGGATCCGGGAACGCCCTTCAGCTCGTGTTGGCCGCGGTCGTCGAAGGTGCCCCACAACACCAGGCCCCGGGTTCGCTCCGGGTGGGCCGCGGCGAACGGGATCGCAATGGGCCCGCCTTCCGACACGGCGAAGAACGCCGCTTCGACGTCGAGCATCCGGCGATCGACCTCCGGGAGCCGTTCGGTGCGATTCGACATGCCGGTGCCCCGCTTGTCGAACATGATCAACCGGGAGAACGACGAGAGGCGACGGGCGAAGTGGGCGATGGCCGGGTCGTCCCACAGCAGCTCGACATGGAGATGAAGCCGGGAACGACGACGAGGTCGAAGGGCCCGTCCCCGAGGACCTGATAGGCGATGTGGACCCCGTCGTCCGCCACGGCGTAGTGGGTCTCGGGTACGTCAGCCACGGCCAACGATACGGCCGGAAGAAGTGCCCGGTCCACCCGTGCCATGTGCCGTTCGATCGGTCGCGAGCCGGGCGGCCTTCGTCGTGAGGTACTGCTGTTCGCGCACGTTCGTGGCCCGGGCGGCCGCCGCGCGGAACTCGGCCACGGCCCGCTCGTCGTCGCCGGCCATTTCGAGCAGGTGGGCGCGCACGGCATGGAGCCGGTGGTGATCGCCGAGCCGTTCGTCGAGCCCGTCGAGGATGGCGAGTCCCTGCTTCGGTCCGTCCGCCATGGAGACAGCCACCGCCCGATTGAGTCTCACCATCGGGTTGTCGGTCATCTGTTCGAGCAGGCCGTAGAGCGAAGCGATCTCGGCCCAGTCGGTGTCGTCGTGGGTCGCGGCCCGGTCGTGCGCGGCCGCCACCCGAGCCTGGATCTGGTACTCGCTCACCTGACCCTGTTGCCGCGCTCCTGCGAGAAGGGCGACGCCCTCGGCGATGAGGAGACGGTCCCACTGCGTGCGGTCCTGCTCGGCCAGGGGGACGAGCTCGCCGTCGGGCCCAGTGCGCGCCATGCGCCTCGCCTCGGTGAGCAGCATGAGCGCCAGCAGTCCGGCGACCTCGGAGTCCTCGGGCAGCCTGGCGCGTACGGATCGGGTCAGGCGGATGGCCTCGCCCGACAGGTCGCTGCGCGCCAGATCGGGCCCGGTGCTCGTCGCGTAGCCCTCGTTGAAGACGAGGTACAGGACATGGAGCACCGATCGGACGCGACCGGGGAACTGGTCCGGCGGGGGAAGCGAGAACGGTTCACCCGACGCCCTGATCGTCGCTTTGGCCCGGCTGATGCGCTGCGCCATGGTCGTCTCCGGGACCAGGAACGCCGTGGCGATCTCCTTCGTGGTGAGGCCGCCCACTGCCCGCAGCGTCAGGGGGATGGCGGTCGCGGGGGTGAGCGACGGGTGACAGCACATCATCATGAGGATGAGCGTGTCGTCCTGTTCCGGTGCGGGATCGGGCCGGGCAAGCGACCACGACGCGGCGAGCTGCTCGCGACGGCGTCGGGCCTCGTCGCTGCGGTACTGGTCGGCCATGCGTCGCGCCGCCACGCGGACGAGCCATGCGAGGGGATTGTCGGGCAACCCGTCGGCAGTCCACGACGTGGCCGCGGCGGCGAGGGCTTCTTGCACCGCGTCCTCGGCATCGGCGAAGTGTCCGTAGCGTCGGACGACGACCCCGAGGGCCCGGGGCGCCAGCTCGCGCAGCAGGCCCTCGGGGGTCGCGGTCTGATTCACACCTCGGGATCGGGGGCGCTCATCATCTGGCGCACCTCGATGGGTTGGCGGATCGGTCCGTCGGGCCCGGGCGCCGCCGACGCCTGGGCGGCGATCTCGATCGCCCGCTCGAGGGAGTCGACGTCGATCATCCGGTACCCGGCGAGCAGCTCCTTCGCCTCGGGGAACGGTCCGTCGGTGACCACCGGCGCCGTCGCCCCGTCCGACACCACGAACTTGGCCAGCTCGGGACCGGTCAGGCCCTGGGCGTCGATGAGCTCTCCGCGCTCGGTCAGCTCCTGGTTCAACGCGATCTGGAAATCGATGTGGGCCTTGACCTCTTCCGGTGTCCACTCCGTCATCGGCGCGCAGCCCGACTCGACCTGTCCGTAGTTCTGCAACAGCATGAAACGCATCGCTCCATCCTTTCGGGTCGGCGGCCCCCTGCGGCGCCGCTCACCCCGATGTCGGTGCCGGGGGGGAATTCTCGACATCGCGCCGGACGCTTTTCGGACCAGACGTACCGGACCCGCCCCCCGAGGCCGGCAGAGCGAGGTCAGCCCGCCGAGGCCACGGCGAAGGGCTGACTTCCGCCGCCTTCCAGCGCGGCCGCCAGCTGCGCCCCGGTGAACCCGTTCCCGGGGGAACCGACGACGACACCGAGGAAGCGAACCGTGGCGGCCCGCACCGCGGCGGCGGTGGGCGTCGAGGCGATGAAGGTGCCGAGGTGGTCACCCCCCGGCACGGTGACGAGCGCCTTGGGCATGTTGGCGGCGTCGTAGGCCTGGGTCGACAGCGAGAGGTTGCCATATTGGTCGTTGTCACCCACCGCGACGAGGAGCGCGCCCGGAACGGGAACGTTCCCCCACGGACCCGGGACGTCGGGAGGGATCTGGCCGGCGAAGTTCATGTACGCCTTGATGCGACCGTCGGTGTAGTCGGCATTGAGCGCCAGGATCGTGACCGCCGTACCGCCGTCGGAGTGGCCCGCCACGACGATCTGGCCCGCGCTCACCCGTCCTGCCCCGCCGCCGAGCAGCGACGTGATCACGAAGGACAGGTCGCGGGCCTGCGCGGCGTAGTCGGCCACCGGCGTGCCGGGCGGGTTGTGGGCGGAGCCCGGGCACTCGGGTGCGGCGACCAGGTACCCGGCCGCGGCCCACGCGTCGAGGATCGGCTCGTAGGTCTCGGGCTCGGTGTCGTAGCCGTGGGCGAACACGATGAGGGGCAGGGGCCCGGCCAGCCCAGCCGGTCGCCGGATGACGGTACGCAGGCTGCGTCCTGTGGACTCCGGCACCGAGCCCCGCGCCGGCGTGGGGCGGGTCGGGTCGAACAGGGTGAGGGTCTGGTCCGTCACCGCATAGGGAGCGCCGGCCGGGGCAGGCGGCCGCGTCGTGACGGTGGTCGTCGGGGCCGGTGCCGTCGTCGTGGTGGTGGGGGCCGGTGCTCGGGGATGCGATGCGGGGCCCCGCCCGGCGTCGAGGGACACGCCGTGCGATCGGACCGGTGCTCCCGTCGTCTGCGACAGCGCGAACCCCGTGACCGCGCCGACCACGGCCAGCGCGGTCACGGCCTGGACGACGCGGCGCCCGATGTGGGGGCGCGCTCGGGGGCGTGCGTGCTGGGGCATGACCTCCCTTCTTCGACGCGTGTGCCGCCTGGTTCCCACGTCGGTGTGGCGCCGCCCACGCGACACGGCGCGGACGGCCGGGGTCAAGCTTAGAGAACGGGGCTGACTCGAGGTGCCGCACCGACGAACACCCCGGTTCGGGCGCGGCGTGCGTGCTCAGCGACGAGGCTGGTCAGTTGACGATGCTGCGCATCTCGTCCGGGACGAAGTCGGGTGCGTTCGTGAGCCGGATGCGCATGGCCCGGTCGCAGTGGCTGCAGCGGGTCCCCCGTGGCGTGACTCGGCACGCCATGACACCGGCGAGGTGCGGGAGGTCGTACCCGGCGCACGGCTTGCCGTCGAGCTCCAACGAGCAGTAGGCGATCTCACCGTCGCGGTGCAACACGAGGCAACCGTCGCAGATCAGCATCCCCGTCACCTCGCTTCGCGCCCGCTCGAACCGCCCCGCAGCTGCGTCATCGCCCCTGTGCGGCCTGACACAGCCATCGGCGTGACGGCACGCGCAGTCGAGCAAGCAACACACAACGGATGCCCACCGTCCGTGAGATCGGCGCGTCGTGACGCCGGGACGCGGTGTGCGGTGTCGCGGGTGGGACGCGCGTCAGTGAGGCGCGGCGACCCCGACCGCAAGGCAGTGAGGGCAGTCGTCGACGCGCACCAACCGGCATGCGAAGAAGCCCCCGCGGTGCGGGCGGTCTTCACCGGTGCACCGTCGGCCGGCGTGCTCCTCTGTGCAGTACGCCACGGTTCCGTCGCAATGGACCACCAGCTGTCCCGCACAGCTCCTCATGTCTGGTCTCCTCGCGGGCGGTCCCGGACCGATCGGACCGTGTGACCCCCCACCCGCGTGTCCCCGCGGGATCGCAAGGGATATCGGCGCCCGTTGTGGCGCGCTTGAGGAGAGCCGAAGGGTGGGCGGAGTGGGCCCCGGGCCCGAGGTCAGCGGAAGTCGCGAGCGGGAGGGACGGTGACGGGACCGAGGTCGAGCGGGCTGATCTTCTCGGCCACCACGCTCACCACGCCGTCGGTGCGCTCGAGGCGACCCCGGACGAGCAGGGCAGGCGATCCCCGGGCGGCGCGGCGCCACCGTTCCCACGCTCCCGGTGAGCAGATGACGTTCACCATGCCGGTGTCGTCCTCGAGGTTCAGAAACACCGTGCCCTTGGCGCTCTCGGGGCGCTGGCGGTGGGTGACGACGCCACCCACGAGCACCTTGCCGTCGGTTTCGGCGCCGGCCAGCCGGCCGGCGGGGATGACGCCCATGGCGTCGAGCCGGGGCCGGGCGAGCTCCACCGCGGTCGCTCCGGCGGTGAGGCCGGTGGCCCACATGTCGGCCTCCACCTCCTCGAGCGGGGTGAGCTCGGGAAGGTCAGGCGCCTCCTCGCCCGACACCAGCCCCGGGAGCCGATCGGGTGTGGCCAGGGCGAGGGGGCCGGCCGCCCACAGGACGCGCCGGCGACCGCCCAACTCGCGGCCCCCGTCGTGAGGCGCCAGGCCCTCGAGCGCGCCCGCGGTGGCGAGCGACTCGAGCTGGGGACGGCCCACACCCGCCCGGCGCACGAGGTCCTCCACCGACGCGTAGGGACGCCCTGCCGCGATGCGCTCGGCCAGGGTGTCGCCGATGCCCCGCACCGACCCGAGTCCGAGGCGGACGGCGGGCTGCGCGACGGCGTCGTCGTTCGCTACGGACGCGGCTACGGACGCGGATACGGACACGGGTCGCGCCGCGCTCCATTCCAAGGTGGCCTGCGCCCCCGACACGTCGACATGCGGTCGGTGCACGGTCACCCCGTGACGCCGGGCGTCGGCGACGAGGGACTGCGGGGACCAGAACCCCATGGGCTGCGCGTTGAGGAGGCCGGCACACAAGGCCGCGGGGTAGTGCAGCTTCAACCACGCGCTCGAGTACACGATGTAGGCGAAGGACACGGCGTGGCTCTCGGGGAAGCCGAAGTTGGCGAAGGCCGCCAGCTTGTCGACGATCTCCTCCGCCACCGCACCGGTGATGCCACGCTCGGCCATGCCGGAGAAGAGCCGGCCGGAGAGGCGCGCCATGCGGGCCCCGGATCGTTTGGCGCTCATGGCCTGGCGCAGCTCGTCCGCCTCGGCGGGAGTGAACCCTGCCGCGTCGATGGCGATCTGCATGAGCTGCTCCTGGAACAGCGGGACCCCAAGCGTCTTCTCGAGCGCCCGCTCGAGCACGGGATGGGGCGGATCCGGTGCCTCCTGCCCCTGTCGCCTGCGGATGTAAGGGTGCACCGACCCGCCCTGGATGGGACCGGGGCGGATGATCGCCACCTCGACCACGAGGTCCTCGAAGGTGCGGGGGCGGATCCGGGGGAGGGTCGCCATCTGGGCCCGGCTCTCCACCTGGAACACCCCCACGGTGTCGGCCCGGCACAGCATGTCGTAGACCGCGTCCTCCTGGTCGATGGCGGCCAGGTCGATCTCGGTGCCGTGCGCGTCTCGCACCAGGTCCACGGTGCGGTGCACGGCGTCGAGCATGCCCAGCCCCAACAGGTCGAACTTGACGAGCCCCGCTGCCGCGCAGTCCTCCTTGTCCCACTGCAGGACGCTGCGTCCCGGGTGACGGGCCCACTCCACCGGGCACACCTCGATGATCGGACGGTCGCACAGCACCATCCCCCCCGAGTGCAAGCCGAGGTGACGGGGGAAGTCGAGCACCTCCTGCGCGAGCTGCGCGACGAGCGGCGGGAGCGGCCCGCCCTTGTCGAGCGGCTCCCCCCGGTCGACCGCCTTGGCCCACGCGTCGACCTGCTCGGGGGTGTGCCCCAACGCCTTGCCGATGTCGCGGATGGCCGAACGGGCGCGGTAGGTGATGACGTTCGCCACCTGTGCCGCGCAGTGGCGGCCGTAGCGGTCGTAGACGTAGGCGATGACCTCTTCGCGCCGGCCGGACTCGATGTCGATGTCGATGTCGGGCGGTCCGTCGCGCTCGGGCGAGAGGAACCGCTCGAACAACAGCCGGAGGGAAACGGCATCGGCGCGCGTGATGCCGAGCGCGAAGCACACGGCCGAGTTGGCCGCCGAGCCCCGACCCTGGCAGTAGATGTCGTTGCGGCGGCAGAACTCGACGATGTCCCACACGACGAGGAAGTAGCCGGCGTAGCCGAGCGCGCCGATGACCCCGAGCTCGTGATCGATCTGGGCCCACGCGCCCGCCACACGCTCCTCGGCGCGCGACCCGTACCGGGCGGTGGCGCCCCGGTGCGCCAACTCGGTCAACCAGCTCTGGTCGGTGTGCCCGGCGGGGACCCGGCAGTCGGGGAGCCCGGGGGCGAGCAGATGGAGATCGAAGGCGCACGCCCGACCGATCTCGGCCGCCCGGGCGACCGCGCCCGGCCACCGGGCGAAGCGCCGCTCCTGGTCGGCTCCCGAGCGCAGGCGGGCGGCGGCGGCGGGGGGGAGCCAGCCGTCGAGCTCGGCCAGCGGCCTTCTCGCCCTGACGGCGGCGAGGGCAGTGGCGAGGGGACGGCGCGCCGCGGTGGCGTAGTGGACGTTGTTGGTGGCCACGATGTCGAGCCCGCGGGCCACCGCCACCTGGGCGAGGGCGTCGTTGCGGGCGGTGTCGAGCGGGTCGCCGTGGTCCCACAGCTCGACCGCGACGTCGGCGGGGCCGAAGGCCTCCACCAGCCGGTCGAGCTCGCGCCCCGCCGCGGCCGGCCCGGCGGCGGTGAGCGCGGCGGGGACCGCCCCTTTGCGGCAGCCCGTCAGCACGACCCAGTGCCCACCGTGCCCCCCGCCGTGGTGGTGGGCCAGGTCCTCGAGGGTGCAGGTGGGGCGGCCCTTGTCGCCCCCGGCCAGATGGGCCTCGGTGACGGCCCGGCTCAGGCGGGCATAGCCCTCGGGGTCGCGCGCCAGGACCACCAGGTGGGTGCCGGGCGGGTCGGGTACGCCGGTGCGCTCCCCGCCCGGGCGCGTCCGGGTGAGGGTGAGCTCGGCGCCGAAGACCGACGGCAACCTCAGGGCCCGGGCGGTCTGGGCGAAGCGGACCACCCCGTACAGGCCGTCGTGGTCGGTGAGCGCCAGGGCGTCGAGCCCGAGGCGGGCCGCCTCGCCGACGAGCTCCTCGGGGTGGGACGCGCCGTCGAGGAAGCTGAAGTTGGAGTGGCAGTGCAGCTCGGCGTACGGGGTGGTCATCGGGGGGTCGGGGGAGCGGGAGGGTCAGCGGGGCGGGCCATGGCGGGTCAGTCGTAGGTCCCTTCCAGCCACCAGCCGCCCCGCTCCCGGGTGAGCAGGTGGGCCGTGCCGCCCGCCACCACGACCTGCATGCGGGCCTGCCGGCGCCGCCCCCGGGGGGACCACCACCGCTCGTCCGACGGCCACGGCCCGGCCCAGCCGGTGATGTCCGCCCACGGTCCCCCCGCCACCGACAACCGGGCCGGTGCCGCCGTCGCCATCCCACCGCCCGTGACCCCGATGGCGCGGCCCGTGGCATCCTCCAGCACGGAGGGAACCGGGCGGGGGAAGACCACCCCGGGTGCGGGGGAGGGGACCTGCCCGGGCCAGGGCTCCGGCGCCGCGCCGGCGGCGCGGCCGGGGGCGTCCCGGGCTCCGGACCAGGGCACGAGCCGGGCCCGCTCGGCCGGCCCTCGTCCGCCCTGGAGCCTGCCCCGGACGACCGCCTCCGCGTGGAGCAGCTCCCTGACCTGGGCCACCGCCCGCGCCGCCCGGAGGTCGGCGTCGGCCCGGTCTCCCCAGAACCCCTGCTGGTGCAGCGCCTCCTCCGCCCCCGGACGGCGGGACCGGGCCGGCCGCGCGAACACGCGGACGCCCGGCAGCTCCCCCTCGACCCCCCGGGCCACCGCGTGGCAGGCAACGCCGTCGGCCCCGAAACGGGCGAGGACCTGGGGGGTAGGCAGCGCCGCGAACCGGCCGAGGGTGCGGATCCCGAGGCGGGTGAGCAGGTCGGCGAGGTCGGGACGGTCGAGGGTGCCGACCGCCCACGGGGCGAGGAAGGCCGGGGTCTGGCCCGGGGGGACCACCACGGGCCCGGTCCCGGCCGCGCCCCCGGCCGCGCCGCGGGCGGCCAGGGTGGCGGCGAACAGGCCGTCGGCCACCCCCACCCCGGGGGCTTCGGCCTCCGGGAAGCTGCCCTCCAGGGTGCCGGCGACCAGGCGGGCCAGGGCGTCGTCCCCCCCGAAGTACCGGGACGGGCCCCGGGTGGGCACGGCGCACACCCCGGGGCGCACCGGGTCGACCCGGGCGGCGAGCTCTTCCAGGGCAGCCACCACGCGCCCGAAGGCCCGGGCTTCGCGACCGTGCTCCTGCTCCTGGAGGAGGTGGGGGCACCAGACGACAAGGAGTCGCTCCACCTCTGTCCTTCTTCCTTCTCTATTTCTCTGTTTCTTCTCTGTCTTCTTCTCTGTCTCCGGTGGCGGCCGCGTGCGGGGCCCCGGGGCCGGGGGCGGGTCGTGTCAGGCGGGCGCCACCGCGCCCGAGGGCGCCGGCAGCCGCAGGTCCACCCGCACCTGGCGCGCCGCGCCGCGCCGGCCGGTGGCCACCACCTCGACCCGCCGTTCCTGCAGGTGGCCGTGGCCGTCCTCCAGCCCCCGCCAGGCCCCTGCCCCCACCGCCAGCTGGACGTCGGGGCCCTCGGGCCACGGGCGGGACCGGGCCAGCACCACCAGCGCGGCCCGGCGCTCGCGGGCCCGGGCGGCCAGCCGCCGAGCCATCCCCGGGCGTACCGCACCGGGGGGGCACGCCAGCACCACGTCCATGCCGTCGAGGAAGGCGCCGGCCACCTCGCCCCACCAGGGCCCCGGGTCCGGGACGAGCACGAGGCGGTCGAGGTCGACCCCCATCTCGGCCAGCGCCACCACCCCCGGGTCGGCCGGCCCCACGGCCCCACACCACGAGGCGGCCGAGGCGGCGGCGAGCAGGGCGAAGGCGAGCGTGGTGGCACCCCCGGCGGATCCGGCCCGGCCCGAAGCGCCGCTCGAGCCGCCGGAGGTGCCCTCACCACACCCGACGACCACGACGCTGCCCCTCTGCAGACCACCCCGGGGCAGCAAGGGGGCCAGGGCGGGGAGGACGGGGAGGAGCTGCTCCCGGCTCGAGGAGGTGGGCCGGACCCGGGCGGCCAGCGCGGCGCCGACGGTCCCCGTGCCGAGGGGGCGTTTTCCCTGGTGGCGAGGGATGACCGGGGCGGAGGGCACCGGGGTTCGTCGGCCCATGGCGGGAGGTTATCGAACGTATGTTCGTACTGCCACCCGCCCTCAGGCCGGTCCGAGGGCCCGTCCCATCCGGCGGTCCGGATCGATCGCCCGGTCGGGCCCGAGCGCCATCGACCGCCACGGCTCGGCCGCGAACCACGGCGTGAGCCGGACCCATCCCATGCGATTGCGCTCGTCCACCACGAGCGCCATCCCGGGATGGCCCCGCCCGATCACGTCGACGGGGAGCCGGCGCCGCAGCACGGCGGACGCCGTCACCGTGGGGGGCGCGTCGACGCCGCGTCCGGGCCGGCCGAGCGCCAGGCGCGTAACCACCGCACCGAGACCTCCCGGACCGGGCGCGGGCGCGCTCATCGACCGCGTGATCACCTCTTCCTCTCCCGCCAGCGACGACAGCGCGTCGAGGGTGCGGACGTCACCGATCCCGGGAAGCACCACGGTCGTGCCGAACAACGACAGGAATCCGTCCGCCGCGCCACCCCACCGGCCGCGCGCCTGCGACAGGTCCTGCAGGCACACGAGCGACACCACACCCTGGCTTCCGCCTTCGCTCACCATGGCGGGAAGGTCGGGTACGGGGGCGATGTTGGCGGCCTCGTCGAGCGCGAGCACGACCGGCGGCACGCTCGCGGGGGCGCTCGCGGAGCTGCTCGTCAGGCGGCGCGCCACGGCGTCGTCGCGCTCGGCCGAGCGGGCGTACGCAGCGGCGCGGATGTCCGTCAACAGCCCCACGACCAGGGGCGCAGCCAGCGCCTGGTGTCTCCCGGTGGCGCACACGTACAGCGTCGCGGCCGAGTCGCAGAAGCGGCGCGCGTCGAAATTGGGTGCGACGGTGGTGGCCAGCGCGGCGGCACTGCGGTACGCGCCCAACACGCCGGACGCGGTCGACCAGATGCCGCTCTGCTCCCGCGGATCGGTGGCCGCGATGCCGGCCAGGAGATCGCCCGCCACGGTCGCGCCTCGCTCGTCGAGGATGCCGAGCGCCCTTCCCGCCTGGCGGCGGTCCACCCACGACAGCACGGTGGTGAGGTCGGCGCCGTCGAGCGCGGCGGCGTGCAGCACCGGGGCGAGCAGCGCCTCCGCTCGTTCGGTCCAGTGGTCGGCCCCGGGGGCGAGTCGGTCGCTCAACCCCGCCGTCGGCCGTGACGCGCCCACGAGGCTCCGGGCCACGAGCATGGCGTCGTCCCACTGTCGGCAGCTCGTCACCGGCGACCATCGCACCGGTGCCACTCCGGTGGGGATCTCGACCGTGCCGCTCGGGTCGTACACGAGGCATGGACCGTGGCGCGCCCGCGCCGCGCACGTCGCCCGCAGCACGTCGGGCTTGGTCGAGGTGGACACCACCGGTCCCTGGGCGTCGAGGACGGTCGGCACGACGATCGACGACGTCTTGCCCGAACGCGGCGGGCCGAGCACGAGCACGGCCTGTTCCGGTCCCGCCCACGCCGCCCCGATCGTGCCCGCGCCCAGGTAGACGCCTCTTTTTCCCATCGTTTCGCCGCTCGTCTCCGAGTCGTCTCTCTCGTCGCTCAGCCGATTCTCAGCGGTGAACGCCCGAATCGCGTCGACGGAGTGCGCGGACCGATACGACACACCGGCACGTCGTCTCGATCGCGCGATCCGCGCGATCCGCGCCGATCCCCGACGATCCGCGACTCGGCGGTGTGTGCGTGTTGTGATGTGTCGGGGCGTGCATCGCCCCGGAAGTGACCGCGGGCGGCCGTCTCAGCCCCGTGTCGCGCCGGTGGCGCGCCGTGCCGGCTCACGCCGTTTCGGGCCGGAAGGTCGGTATGCCGTCCCGCACGCGCAATGTCCCCGGGATCCCGAGCAATGCGTACGGATCTGCCGTTTCGAGCGGCCCGCGGCGGCTTTCGACATGATTTTTTTTCAGGGCGACGACGTGGCCTACATACGGCCCGAGCGTGACGGTGACCTCGAGGCGCAGCTCGCCACGTTCGTCGACGTCCGAATCGACGACGACGACGTCGTAGTTCCCGTCCGGAATTGGTTGCATCGTTTGAAAATCCTTGCAAATGCTGCGTTTCTCGTCCATGGCGGGGTTGTCGCGTCGATGCGCGTGGCGCAGTGCAGCCGGCGTCGACATGTGCGCGACAACGCGTTGAGTGGCGACTACCTAGCGAGAATTCTTGCTCGCGTGCTTGCGACGCAGTGAGCGCGACAGTGCGCGTCACCACCGAGAATGCTTGCTTTTGTCGCGAAAACATTCTTTGATTAGTGAGATTGCATTTCCCGGAGGAGGTGCGGTGAACAAGTCGGGGCTGATCGACGCGGTCAGCAAGACGACGTCACTCGCCAAGCGCGAAGCCGAACAGGCGGTGAATGCCGTTGTCCATGTGGTTTCGAGCGAGGTGCGTTCGGGACGTCGCGTCGTCGTCGCCGGCTTCGGCAGCTTCAATCCCACGCACCGTGGTGCTCGAATCGGCCGCAATCCGCAGACGGGAGAAGCGGTGAGCATCTCGGCGACGAAGGGCATGCGCTTCGCACCGAGTTCGTTGCTGAAGGACATCTTGAACGGGAAGGCCGCGTTGCCGGTGGTGAAGAGACCCGCCGCGGCGAAGAAGACCGCCAAGAAGGGCACGAAGAAGTCCGTCACCGCCGCCAGGAAGACCGCCAAGAAGGCGCCTCGGCGTGTGGCGAAGCGGCCCGGTGCAAGAGCGTCCACGCGGACAGCTCGCCGGGCCACCAAGGTCGTCGGCCGCTCCCCGGCCAGAAGGGCCGCGAAGCGGGCTCCGGCGAGCAAAGCAGCAAAACCATCGGCCAGAAAGGCCGCCGGGCGCTCCCCGGCGAGGACAGCAGTAAAGCGACCGGCCAGACGGCCGTAAGGAGGACCAGAGCATGCCAGTCAAGCGGGCAAGGAAGACCGCAAAACGGGCACCGGCCCGTAAGGCGGCCAAGCGCAGGACGGTTCGGAAGGCAGTCAAGCGGGCCCCGGCGCGCAAGGCCGTCAAGCGGACCACCAAGAAGCGGGCAGCGAAGCGGACCACGAAGCGGGCTCCGGCGAGGAAGGCGGCGAAGCGCACGCGCAAGGTCGCCAAGAAGCGGGCTCCTGCGAAGCGGGCCGCCAAGCGGACCACCAAGAAGCGCGCCACCAAGAAGCGGGCGCCTGCCAGGAAGGCGGCGAAGCGCACTCGCAAGGTCGCCAAGAAGCGGACCACCGCGAAGCGCGCCACCAAGAAGCGGGCTCCTGCCAAGAAGCGGGCCCCTGCCAAGAAGGTCGCCAAGCGCGCCCGCAAGGCAGTGAAGCGTCGTCCCGCCAAGAAGGCCGCGGCGGCGGCTGCGCCGGCTTCCCCCAAGCGGACCACGAGCCGGCGGGTTTCGCGCCGAGCTCCGGCTCGCCGGCGGACCAGGTAACCAAAGCCGGGCTCCGGCCCGGACGGTCCCGACGGTTCACGAACCTGTCGGGGACCACGAACGACGACGAGGGGCCCACATGGGCCCCTCGTCGGTTCGCGTCCTCGACGTCTCGAACCCGCTCATGCTCGAGCCTGCTGATTGAGAAGAGCGAGGGCGGTGACGGTGAGAACCGGTTAGCTCGAGAACCGGTTAGCTCGAGAACCGGTTAGCTCGAGAACCGGTTAGCTCGAGAGCCGGTTCGCTCGAGAGATCGAGACGGAGCGAACGATCGTTACGGCGCGAGCCCGGCCGGGATGTCGGACGGCTCGTCGACGTCCCACGTGAGCTCGGGGTCGCGGATCACTCGATGGCGAAGCCCGAGCCGCTCCGCCTCGGCGCGATGGCGGGCGAACGACCCGGGCCCGTAGTGGAACCGGAACGACGCCGCGGCGGGGATGCAGACCACGTTGGTGCCGTCGTCGCGTCGGTCGGGGACCAGGGTCACCCCGCCGAATCCGGCGAGGCGGCTGATCCCCTGCGCGTGCGGCAGGTCGGCGTGGACGACGAGCACCTCCTCGGCCCCCGCAGCCGCCAACCGCTGGACGCCGGCCTCGACCGCGCCGTTGAGGCCGCGGCCGGGCTCGGGGAGGACCATCGCGCCCCGCGCCACGGCCCACGCCGCCACCTCGGGGTCGTCGCACACCACCGCCACGGGAAGCGGGTCAGCGGCGGCGAGGACACGGGCCGCCATCAAGCGCGAAAGTTCGGCTCGCCGAGCGGGGTCGAGTCGGGGGGCGAGCCGCGCCTTGGCGCTTCCGAACGCTTTGACCGGGACCAGCACCACGGATCCCGTGAGCGGGGGAAGACCGGCGGGCGCAGCGGTCACGCGGTCATCCTACGGGCGCTGCTCGCTGGGTGAGCCGTCCACGCATCGAAGGCGACGCCGTAGGGTGGACGAGTGGTCGGCAAGGTCGCAGTGATCGGCGCAGGTTCGTGGGGTACGACAGTGGCGGCAGTCGCCGCGGCGTCGACGAACACGGTGCTGTGGGCACGTCGCCCGGAGTTGGCCGAGGAGCTCGACAAGCGCCACGAAAACCCCGACTACCTCCCGGGGATCGGCCTCCCGGAGGCGCTGCGGTCGACAGCGTCACTGGAGGACGCGGTGACCGGCTGCGAGCTCGTGGTGATGGCGGTGCCGTCGCACGGCTTCCGCGCCGTGTTGTCGGAGCTCGCGCCGTTCCTGGCGCGGGGCACGCCGGTATTGAGCCTGGCGAAAGGGCTCGAGCAGGGGACGCATCTGCGTATGACCGAGATCGTGGCCGAGCTCCTGCCCGATCACGCCCGCGGTGTGCTGAGCGGTCCGAACCTGGCGCGCGAGATCGTCGTCGGCCAGCCCGCCGCGACCGTCGTGGCGATGACCGACGAGGCCGTGGCGGGCGCGGTCCAGGACCTTCTTCGCACCGACACGTTCCGCGTGTACACGAACCCGGACGTGGTGGGGTGCGAGGTCGCGGGCGCCACAAAGAACGTGCTCGCCATCGCGGCGGGCATCATCCAGGGGCTCGGGCTGGGCGACTCCTCGCTGGCGGCGCTCATCACGCGCGGGCTGGCCGAGCTGGGCCGTCTCGGTGTTGCCCTGGGCGGTGAGCGCATCACGGTCGCCGGCCTCGCCGGCGTGGGTGACCTCGTCGCCACGTGCACCAGCAAGTTGAGCCGGAATCGGATGGTGGGCGAGGAGCTGGGGAAGGGCCGCTCGCTCGACGACATCCTGGCGGAGATGCGCATGGTGGCCGAAGGGGTCAAATCGGCGCGGCCGCTTCTCGAGATGGCGGCGGTCCGCGGGGTCGAGATGCCCATCGGCGAACAGGTGGCGGCCGTACTCGAGGGTGTCCGTTCCCCGGAGGAGGCCATCCCGGAGCTGATGCTTCGCTCGGCCAAGCCCGAGTTCGACGGGCTGTCCGGTCCGGGGGCTGGTAGCCCACGTGCGACCGGGCCGTCGTTCGGAGCGCCCGGCGCATGACGACGTCTCCGACGGACCGGTCGGAGGCGCTGCGGCGGGTCCGCGACTTCCTGCTCGCCCACGGCGCGTCCGAAGAGGAAGTGGCGAGGGGAGAGGCCGAGGACGTCCTCGATCTGTTGGTGGCCGACTACCTTCTCGTTCCCACCGAGCGCCAGTACACCGAACAGGACGTCGCTCACAAGACCGGGATGCCCCTCGACCTGGCGCGCCAGTTCTGGCGCGCCCTCGGGTTCCCCGACGTCTCGCCCACCGACAAGGTCTTCACCGATCTCGACGTCGAGGCGCTCGCCATCCTCAAGGCCCTGATGGACCTGGGGGTGGCGGACGTCGACACCGCGCTGCAGCTGGCCCGGGTGATCGGGTCGTCCATGGCCCGCATCGCCGACGCCGAAGTCTCCCCGGCGGTGCGCGGGATGATGACCGGGACGGGCGACGGGGACACGGTCGAAGCCGCTGACCGCTTCGCGGCGCTGGCGGACCGATCGCTTCCCGCCATGGCTCGGCTGCTCGAATTCGTCTGGCGCCGTCATGTCCAGGCCGCTCTGCGCCGAGTCATGCTCATGCGCACGCGGGGATCGGCCGGGGCCCAGCCGGTGCTGGCCGTCGGGTTCGCCGACATGGTCGGGTTCACCGTGTTGAGCCAGCAGCTTGCCGAAGACGAGCTGGCCGCGTTGGTCAGCCGCTTCGAACACGTGGCACGCGACACCGTGACCGCCGGGCACGGCCGGGTGGTGAAGATGATCGGCGACGAGGCGATGTTCGTGGCCGAGACCGCAGCCGACGCGGCCCGCATCGGACTCGCCCTGGCCGAGGCGTATGCGGACGACGAGCTGCTGTCCGACGTGCGGGTCGCCCTCGCCGTGGGCCCTGTGCTCATCCAGGATGGGGACTACTACGGCCCCGTGATCAACCTCGCCAGCCGGGTCGTCGACCTCGCCCAACCCGGGAGCGTGCTCGTGACCGACGACTTCCACCGCGCCCTCGTGCACGGTACGCCGTTACCGACCGATGTGACCGACGTCGGCGTCGAATTCGGGGGCGACTCCCGGGGCGGTGCGCACACAGAGGACGATGCAGTCGACGCCGATTCGAACAACGATGAAGGCACCTCCAGCACCTCCAGCACCTCCGAGGTCTCCGCCATCTCCCGAGCCGGCCGAGCCGGCGGCCCGGGCGCCTCCGACCTCTCCGGCACGGAGTTCGCGTTCAAGGCGCTGCGCCCGCGCCACTTGAAGGATCTCGGTCGGGTCCAGCTGTGGGTGCTCTATCGCGCCGGAAGCGAGCCTCCGACGCTCGAACGCCGGCTCGGTCGTCGTTGGGAGCGGCTCTCGGAGGTGTTGCAGGATCTCGACGACCTACGAGAACGGGGCGAGCGCCTGATCACGGGAACGCTCTCGTCGTCACCTCTTCCTGGCGGGAGGACGAGATCAACCGGTCGCGGTGCGGAACGTGGCGATCCCGAAGGGCCGGAGCTCGAATGAGCCGTCCACCGGGCCGAGCGTCTGCCCCTTGAGGTCGACGAGCCATCCGGCGCGGTCCCCGACCGTCACCGTGGTGGCCTGGTCCCGGGGGTTGAACACCCGGATCTCGAGCATGGGGCCCTGCCGGCGTACCGCCGACACCTCGGCCCCCTCGACTTGCAACTCGCTTCCCTCGGCAGCACGCGTCCCCCCGCCCGCGGCGCAGACCACCTCGAGCGGGAGAAAGACGTCGTCGACCATGGCGTAGGGGTCGTCGCAGCCCGCGCCCAGTGCGTAGCGAGCCTCGATCGGCGTGCCCTGGAGCTGCAGGCCCTCGACGGGGGTGAGCGGCCCGGCCGGCAGCGGCCGGTAGGCCATGCCCAGCCGGGAAAGCATGCCGGTCGAGCGCAGCAGGGTGATCGCCAGGGCGTGCGCCCGGCCGTCGTCGCCGATGTCCACGAGCTCGTACTCGAGCAGCCCCTCGTGCGCGACCGTCAACCCTCCCGCCGTGACGAAGCGACGGCTCGGAAACGTCGGCAGGCCGAACTCATCGGGCCTGCCCTCCGCCTCGAGGCCACGGCGCACCACCGCGAACGCGCACTCGGCCTCGGAGTGGTCGGCCGGGACCGGGAGCGGGAAGTGCACCCGGAGCCGGTGGTCGCGGGCCGGGTTGACGAAGCGCGTTGTCACCCGGACGATCGGATCGTCGGCGTGTACCTCGAGCTCGGTGGTCACGTCCACCGCCACCTCGCCGGTCCGCGACCGGGTCGTGCCGTCCACGCGCTCGGGCCACCGGTAGCGGGACGACACGGCCACCTTGGCGCGGATCGGTCCCCGCTCGACGACCGCGACCGACACCGAATCCGGGATGTCGACGAGGCGATCGGTGGCGGGGGGCGAGTAGTTGTACGAGTCGCCGTGGTCGCCGCCGTCGACGAGCTTGCCGTATCCGGGGATCCCGCCGAGCGAGAACGTCCCGTCGGTCGGGTCGATCACGATCTCGACCAGACCATTCCCCACCACCACACCGCCGTCCGGTCCGAGGTCGCGTTCGAGCACGGAGACGGGGTGAGCGACGTGGAGGGCTTCGAGTGCCCGCCAGCCGAAACCGGGAACCTCGTCCGCCCGCACGAGCACGCGCTGGACCGGCGGCTGGTCGATGCGGATGCGGACGACCGAGTCGGGACGGGCCCCCAATCTCGTGTACAGGTCCTGCCTGACCGACGCGATCGGGACGTCGAAGCGCTCCTCGTTGCCGAACGCGATGGTGATGTCGATGCCGGTGTCGTCCTCGTGGACGCGCACGTCCTGGATCCAGGTGTGCGTGTCGATCTGGCTTCCGGCCGGGAGCATCCCGAGGATCGTGCGAACCGTGGCGGCGTCGAGCGTGAGCGGCCCCAGTCCGCGGGGGATCCCGAAGGCGCCCGGTTCCTCGGGCAGCACCTGGGCACCGGGCGGCGCGTCCTCGCCCTGGATGACGACCTCGACCACGCCGCTTCGGGACCGGGGTGAGGCGTTCACGACCACGGGCCCGGCCTGAGCGAGCGACCGGGTGAACGCCGTCAGGGCGGTCTCGGCGAGGCCCTCGGCGATGACACGCGCCTCGGCGTAACGGACGAGCACGGCATCCACGACGTCGTCGACAGAGCACGCGCACACCGAGTCGTGGGCGGCGTTGCGCACAATCTCGCGCCACGCCAGGTCGAGGAGGTTGGCCGGCCATTGCCCGACCGGCAGGAACAGCGCGCAGAGCGGCTCGGCCCGCCGCTCCAGGGCGCGCTCGGCTCTCGCCGCGGCGCGTTTGACGTCCACGCGGTTGGACGCCACGCCCATGAGCACGTTGGCGCGCGCCCCCGAGCGCAGCTCGCCCCGCCAGCTCGGGAGTCCGGTGGTGGGCGCGTCGGCGAGGTAGTCGGCCAGCGTCGTCACCTCGAGGGCGTACTCGTCCTGCAGCTCGTTGGCCTCGGCGACGACCCGACCCAACCACGGCTGCGGCTCCTGGTGGTCCGTCCCGTTCATGAAGAGGAGACCGCCCACCAGGAAGTCCTGGACCTCTTTTTCGTGATCGGCCACCCGGCGCACGAGCGCCTTGGCGTCGTCCGGGATCGACGCGCCGTTGCCGTAACCGGTCATGAGGTACTCGGCCCGCACCGTCGAGCCGTCGGGGGCCTCCCACCAGAAGGCGCTGCGGTCGACGGTCGACGGTACGCCCCGCCACACCACGGCGTGCTCGAACCCGGCCTGGCGCAGGATCTGGGGCATCTGGGCGATGTGGCCGAACATGTCGGGCAGGTAGCCGACCTGCATCACCCCGCCGAACGCAGCGCCCCGCAGCAGGCCCAGCTGGAGGTCACGGACGATGGTCTCGCCCGACACGAGGAACTCGTCCATCAGGATGTACCACGGCCCGACCGACACCCGGCCCGCCGCCGCCAGGGCGCGCAGACGGCTCTCCGCCTCGGGGCGAACCTCGAGGTAGTCGTCGACCACCGCCATCTGGCCGTCGAGCAGGAAGCGGGCGTACGAGGGGTCTCGTTCGAGCAGGGGGAGCAGCTGGTCGAGCATCTTCACCAGGCGGAGCCGGAAGCTCTGGAACGGCTCGTACCACTCCCGGTCCCAGTGGGTGTGCGGGACGACGGCGACCTGCCTCTTCGGCTGCCGGCCCGCTGCGTTGTCGTGAGAGGTCCCGGTCACGGTGGCTTCGGCCCTTTCTGTCCCATCTGACTCTTCTACTTCTCTACTTCGTTCTTCGGTGCGAGATGCTTCGCAACGTACCTCTCCGTGGTGCCGCGACGAGCAAAACCTCGGGGGGGCGGATCACCCGAGCTTGGGGCCGGCCGGGCGTCGACACGGGCGAGCCGAACCGCCGGGGTGTGAGCCGAACCGCCGGGGTGCGAGCCGACCCCGCCGGCTCCTCGGGTCACGCCGGAGGGCGGCGCAACGTTCGGCACACGCCCAGCTGGTTACCGTGAAGCGACGTGAGCCGTGAGAGTGCCACGAACCCGATCTCCTGGCGCGCCCACCTCTCGGCGGAACGCGCCATGCGGGCCGAGGATCTCACGGCCCGCCGCAGCCTCCCCGCCGCGTGGAGGGCGGTGTGGGCGGCTGCCCCCGATGCCCGCGTGCTGCTCGGCGCGGCCGAGCCGCGACCGGTCTGGTGCACGGCGGGCGAGCTCGACGAGCGCACGGCCGCCGCCGCGGCCCGTCTGCGGCGCCTGGGACTGCGTCCGGCCGACCGGGTGGTGTGGAGCACCCAGTCCTCGGTGCCGGCCGTCGTGGCGAACGTCGCCGCACTGCGAGCCGGTCTCGTGGTCGTGCCGGTCAACCCCGCGTACACAGAGCGCGAGGTGTCGCACATCGTGCGCGACGTCCGTCCGGCCGCCGCTGTCGTCGACGACCCCGAGCGCGCCCGGCGGATCGCGGCGTCGGCGCCTCTGCTCGTCGTGAGCGCCGAACTCGACCTCCTGGCCGACGTGCCCGTGCGGGACGGGGGCACGGACGCGGCGGCCGGCGACGGCGCGCGGGACGATCCGGACCCGGGCGCGCCCGCGCTAATCGCGTACACCTCGGGGACGACGGGGGCTCCCAAGGGCGCTGTGCTCACCCATGCCAATCTGCTCGCCAACAGCGAGGCGGTCGCCGTGACGTGGCGGTGGGGCCCGGACGACGTGCTCGTGCACGCCCTTCCGATCTTCCACGGCCACGGCTTGTGCGTCGCCCTCTACACGACGTTGCTGGCGGGAGCCTCCGCCGTGCTCCTGCCCCGGTTCGACGTCGATGCCGTGCTCGACGCGAGCGCGGCGCACCGGGCCACCCTCTTCTTCGGCGTGCCGACCATGTACCACCGCATGGCGCACTCGGCGCGGGTGGGCGAGCTGTCCCGTCTCCGCCTGGCCGTGTCCGGGTCGGCTGCCCTGAGCGCCGGCCTCCACGGGCGCATCCTCGACGCGGCGGGCACCTCGGTGCTGGAGCGCTACGGCACCACCGAGACCCTCATGGCCACGTCGAACCCCTACGACGGTGAGCGGCGTCCCGGCACGGTGGGGTTCCCGTTCCCCGGGGTGGAGGTACGCGTCGACGAGGCCCTCGACGCGCCCCGGACCCGCACCGGTGATCCGGAAGCGGGCGTCGACCGGGGCGGTCCCGGGGGCGACATCCTCGTGCGCGGCCCCGCCGTGTTCGCCGGCTACTGGGAGCGCCCCGCGGCGACGGCCGACAGCTTCACCGCCGGCTGGTTCCGCACCGGTGACCTCGGCACGGTGGACGACGGGTACGTCCGCATCCTCGGCCGGTCGACCGAGCTCATCGTGTCGGGCGGCTACAACGTCTATCCCGCCGAGGTGGAGGACGTGCTTCTCGGCCACCCGTCGGTGGGGGAGGTGGCCGTGACCGGCACTGCGTCGGATGAGTGGGGCGAAGTCGTCACGGCGTGGGTGGTCGCCGAGGGGGGCGCCGAGCGTGACGCGCCGGCGCTGCTGGCGTACGCGGCGTCACGGCTCGCTCCGTACAAGCGCCCTCGCCTGGTCCGCTTCGTCGATGTCCTGCCGCGCAACTCGATGGGCAAGGTGGAGCGCTCGCAGCTGCGCTGAGCGCGCTACGTTGCGGACGGTGCGCATCGTGTTCGGCACCGACGAGCAGACGCCGCTCGCGACCGCCGTCGTCGAGGACCTCCGTGCTCGCGGCCACGACGTCGAACAGGTGGCGCTGGAGGCGTGGCCCGAGGTCGGACGCGCCGTCGGCCAGGCCGTGGCGTCGGGGAGGGCGGAGCGGGGCGTGGTCTGCTGCTGGACCGGCACCGGGGTCTCGATGGCCGCCAACAAGGTTCCGGGCGTGCGCGCCGCGCTGTGCACCGACGCCGCCACCGCGGTTGGGGCGAGGCGTTGGAACGACGCCAATGTCCTGGCGTTCGGGCTGCGCCTCACCTCACCCGAGGTGGCCCGTGAGATGCTCGACGCGTTCCTCCAGGCCGAACCGGACGAGAGCGAACGCGACGCGATCTCGCGGGTCGAAGGGGCGCCGGGGTAACGTCGAGGAATGACGACCTTTCTGATGCTGTCCACGCTCGGGCCCGATGGCATGGCCACGCTGCGCCAGAGCCCGCAGCGCCTGAAGGAGGTCAACACCGAGGTCGAGGCCATGGGGGCGCGTGTCGTCGCCCAGTGGGCTCTCCTCGGTCAATACGACTTCGCCACCGTGCTCGAGGCACCCGACGATCGCACCATGACCCGGATCGCGCTCGCGCTCGGGGCGCGCGGCACCCTCAAGACCAAGACGATGATCGCGGTGCCGATCGACGAATTCATCGAGACGATCAGCACGCCCTAGCGGGTGAGGTCGCCGGCGTCGCGGTTACCGCCCTCACGGAGGTGGCGTCACGACCACCGTTTGCCAGCACAACCGTCGCGTCAGTACCTCGGTCGCGTCAGTACCACCACAGCCCGCGCTTGTGGAGCTCGGGTCGGACGTCGTCCTCCGCGAACACGTCGGGAAGGACGGTGTCGTCGGACAGCCTCCGGATGAGATATCCACCTTCCACATGCGCAGCGACCTCGAAGCCGTGGCTCCAACCACCGACGAAGCGATTGCGGACGTCGATCCGCGTTCCCTCGGTCAGGATTGTGCCGGACGGATTTCGCTCGGCCGTCATGACACTGTCGGCCATTCCCCCTCACCCTTCCTGGGGACCCCCGTGACCCGAAGTCCCGGGAGCAATAGCGTCGTGACCCGAGGTCCTGGGGGCAAAAGCAAGCGTTGCTTACGCGACCCGCCCATGATGGGTGCTGTGCTGCGCCGGGACAAGGGCTCAGAGGACAATACGGGACCAATGTGCGACTTGGGACGCCTGGGGTGGGTGCTTCGATGAGAAGCCCGCTGGGGGTGCGCGGCGCGCCGCGCACCGCGCGCAGCCGTCCCGGATGGTCGCACGAGCGGAAGTTGTGGGCAGCCGGCCATCGGCTGGTCGGCGGAGTCGACGAGGTCGGGCGGGGTGCATGGGCCGGGCCGCTCAGCGTCGGCGTGGCCGTGTTGTGCCCCGCGCCGCGTCGCATTCCACGGGGACTGCGCGACTCGAAGCAGCTTCCCGAGGTCATCCGGGAGGCGATGTTCGACACCGTGGCGCGTTGGTGCACAGCATGGGCGGTCGGGCACGCCGCACCCGACGAGTGCGACCGCATGGGGATGACCCACGCCCTCCGGGTCGCCACCCGGCGGGCGTTCGCTCAGCTCCCGGACGACGCTCGTCCGGACGTGGTCGTGCTCGACGGCTCCTTCGACTACGTGAGCCCGCCGCTGGCTCCACCGCTGTTCGAGGACGACGGCGACCCGGTCGACGAAGGTGCTGAAGGGGCCCACCTCGGCCCTGTACACACCGTCATCAAGGCCGACGCTCGGTGCGCGTCGGTGGCGGCCGCCTCGGTACTGGCCAAGGTGACCCGCGACAGGATGATGCGCGAGACCTCCGTCCACTACCCGCCGTTCGATTTCGAGCGGAACAAGGGCTACCCGTCGCCCTCTCACAAGCGCGCCCTGTGCGGTTACGGGCTGAGTGCGGTCCACCGCCGTTCCTGGGCGTTCGTGGAGCGCTTGCCCTGGGAGCTGACCACCTGGCCGCCGCGGTTTCGCGACCGCGTTCCAGGAGAGACGGTAGGCGACGACCACGAGTTCGGGGACGACGACGACGGCTTCGACCCTTATCACGACGACCTCGACCACGACGACCTCGATCACGACGAACTCGATCACGACGACCTCGACAACGGACTCGTCGAGATGGAACTCGTCGATGACGACCCCGGCGACGAGAATCTCGGCGAAGGAGGGTTCGGCAGGCCGGGATCCGGCGTCACCCCGGACGCGGTCGCCCATCGCGCTTAGCGTTCGACGGCCGGCTCCTTCGGCAGACCCAGGACACGCTCGCCCACGATGTTACGCAGCACCTCGTCGGTCCCACCCGCGACGCGCATGCCCGGCAGGCCGAGCATGAACTGGGACCACGCGTAGGTGCCCCATTCGCCCGAGTCGGCGACCAGCTTGGGTCCGAGAACCGCGGACACGAGGTCACCCATCCGCCGCATGTTCATGGTGAGCGACAGCTTGGCGATCGACATCTCGGGCCCGGGGGCCTGGCCGGCAGCGACCTTCGCCATGGCCCTCAGGTTCGTGTAGCTGGCCACGCGGCCGTTGATGTAGATGTCCGCCAGCTGCTGGCGGACGAGTGGGTCCTTCGCCTTCCCTTGGTGCTTGACCAGGTCGACGAGCCGCGGCGTGCCGAGGTTGCCCGATCCCGAGGCGATGCTTCCGCCTCCGATGGCGGCGCGTTCGTTCATGAGTGTCGTGAGTGCGACCGACCAACCGCCGTTGACGTCGCCGAGCCGGTGCGAATCGGGGATGCGCACCTCGGTGAAGAACACCTCGTTGAACGACGCTCCTCCGGTCATCTGACGGAGCGGGCGGATGTCCACCCCCGCGGCTCGCATGTCGACGATGAACCCGGTGAGACCTTTGTGCTTCGGGGCGTCGGGGTCGGTCCGGCAGATGATCTCGCCGATGTCGGAGAGATGTGCACCGGACGTCCACACCTTTTGTCCCGTCACGATCCACTCGTCACCGTCGCGGAGCGCCTTCGTCTGCAGCCCGGCCAGGTCGCTCCCCGCCCCGGGTTCGCTGAAGAGCTGGCACGCGACGATGTCGCCTCTCCACAGCGGGACGAGATAGCGACGTTTCACCTCCTCCGTGGCGTGCGCCAGGATCGTGGGGGCGACCATGCCGAGCCCGATGCCGTAGACGGTCATCGGGGGCGTTTCGAAGCCCGCCTCGAGCGTGTCGTAGGCGCGCTGGTGGTCGCGGGTGAGCCCACGCCCGCCGTACTCGGTCGGACCGGCGATCCAGCCGAATCCGGCGTCGAAGCGTTTCTGGGCCCAGGACCGGGCCGCGTCGAGCTCGGCCAATTCCTCTTCGAGCGTCCGCTCGGGCAGAAGCGACACGTGGTCGGAGCCCTCGCCCCACCCCTCGTCGACCTCGATGCGTCGGGCCGCGTTGGCCTCGAGGAACGCCAGCGCAGCCCGGCCGAACTCCCCCTCGAGGATGTCGTCGACCATGAATTCTCCTCGCGTCGTGTGACGGTCGCGTCGCAGTCGGTGAAGCGGGCGCCGAAACCGGAATACCAGCTGCCTCGAGTCGCCTGATCGGGGTTCGGGGCGGGGTCAGCGTACCGATGCGCCCCGAACCGTCGCCAAACAGGACCGATGGGGTAGAAAGTCCTTCGATGGGCTACCTGCTGGCCGTGGGGTGCGCATTCGCGAATGCCCTCACCTCGGTCCTGCAGCGCATGGGAGTGGAAGAGGCGCCGGAGTCGACGACGTTGCGCCTCAGCCTCATCACGTATGCCCTGCGACGCAAGGTGTGGCTCGCGGGCTTCGGCGTGATGATCGCCGCCTTCCTCCTGCAGTTCCTGGCCCTGCACTTCGGCAGCCTCACTACCGTCCAGCCCATCCTCACCCTCGAGCTGCCGTTTCTCGTCGCCATCCTGGGGATCTGGTTCCGACAGCCGCTCGGGTGGCGCGAATGGGCGGGGGCCGGCGCCTCGGCGGCGGGTCTGGCGAGCTTCCTAGCCCTGGCGGCGCCGACCGGGGGGAACCAGAATCCCGACCTCGAATCGTGGGGTCTGGTGTCCTTCGCCGTCGTGGCGGGGACTGCGTTCGCGGTGCTGTTGACCCGGTTCGGGGCGCCCGCGTGGCGCGCCGCGTGGTTCGGAGTGGCCGGCGCCATCGCCTTTGCGTTCACCGCCGCATTGATCAAGCAGATGAACGGCCTGATCACCCAGGGGTGGGGTCACGTCTTTCTGAGCTGGCCTCCGTACGCCATGGCGGCCACCGGATTGGTCGGGCTGTTCCTGGCGCAGAACGCCTTCCACGCCGGACCGGTCACGGCGTCGCAGGCGACGCTCGTGATCGTCGATCCCTTGGCCTCCATCGCCATCGGGATCGGGCTGTTCGGCGATCACCTCCAGACCTCGGGCGGTCACGGTGTGGGCGAGGTCATCGCGATGATCTTGCTGTTGGCGGGGGTATTCTCGTTATCGCGTTCGCCCTTGGTGATAAGCGTCAAGGCCGAAGGCGAAGAGGATGTGCACATGTTGGGGGCGCGGCAGCGAGGTCTCGCTGTGGGCTCGCCGGGAGTCGGGAGCGGGGCGGCCGGTGCCGTAGCGGCGGCTCCTCGTGATCCAACCGGCGACCGTGCCGACCCACCGGGCGACCTCGAGGATGAGTCGACCACCGCCCGGGAGTGCAGGTGACGACCGAGAGAGCGCTGCCCGAGCCGGACGACCGTCTGCGGTCTGAACCCCCCGCCTCGGTGATCGCTCCCGAGGCTCCGGGTCTGGTCGGGGTGCCATCGGTCACCAAGGGTCGCTACGACCCGTGGTCGGCCGTCGTCGAGCGCATCGACGATGCGGCGTCTCTGGCCGGGATCGAGCCCGACGTCCACCGCTTGCTGCGATTGCCCGACCGGGTGCTCGAGGTGGCCGTGCCGGTCCGCATGGACGACGGGCACGTCGAGGTGTTCATCGGGTGGCGTGTGCACCACAACACCGCCCGGGGCCCTGCCAAAGGCGGGATCCGGTTCCACCCGCAGCTCGAAGCGAGCGAGGTCGCCGCGCTCGCCGCCGACATGACGCTCAAGACGGCCGTGGTCGACATCCCGTTCGGCGGCGGCAAAGGGGGCGTTCGATGCGAGCCCGGCAAGCTGTCCGAGGGCGAGCTCGAACGACTGACGAGGCGTTACACGTTCGAGATCGCACCCCTGCTCGGTCCCGAACGCGACATCCCGGCCCCTGACGTCAACACGGACGAAAGGGTCATGGCCTGGGTGCTCGACACGCTCGACATGCTCCAGGGCCGCTCGCTGCCCGACGTCGTGACGGGAAAGCCCCTCGTGGTCGGCGGGATGCGTTTGCATACCGGGGCCACCGCGTCGGGTGTCGTGCGCTGCGTGCGCGCCGTGTTCGAGCGCCTCGGCCTGCCCGTGGCGGGGGCGCGGGCCGTCATCCAAGGGTTCGGAAAGGTGGGCGCACCGCTCGCCTTCCTCCTGTCGTCGGCCGGGATGCGGATCGTGGCCGTCTGTGACGTGGGCGGAGCTGTCCACAATCCGGGCGGACTCGACCTGAGCCTGCTTTCCGACCATCTCGCCGCCACCGGGTCGGTCGCCGGCTTCGAAGCGGCGGACCCGATCCCGAGCGGCCAGGTGTGGGAGGTCGAAGCCGAACTGGCCGTGCCCGCCGCGCTGGAAGGGGCCCTGGGCGAGTCCGAGGCCCGTGCCCTTCGCACCCAGGTGGTCGTGGAAGCAGCGAACGGGCCCTCGACGCCCGCCGCCGACCGGGTCTTCGCCGAACGCGGCATCACGGTCGTGCCCGACATCCTGGCCAACGCCGGAGGGGTGACCGCGTCGTACTTCGAGTGGGCCCAGTCCCGTCAGGGCTACGGGTGGGACGAGGAGCTCGTGGCGACGCGGCTGGCGCGGACGATCGACGACGCGTTCGCGGACGTGTGGGCTCGCTCGCAGGATCTCGGGGTGACGATGCGACGGGCCGCGGGAGTCGTGGCGGTCGAGCGCCTGTCGGACGCGATCAAGGCACGCGGACTATTCCCCTGATCTTTGACGCTGATCCTCTGCGGTGACGAGTGAAGCGCCGCGTTCCGGCGCGACACGGCGCTGGCTGCGAACGGTCTTTTGACGGCCCCGGGCGTTGCCGGGGGCCTGCACAACGCATCGCACAAGCCGTGCTCCAGCTTGCACATACAGGACAATCGTGGGGAATGGAGTTCCCTCAGAGCTCCCTCCCGCCGGTGGCATTCACTCTCGTATGATCCTTGGTCGTCGGTCCCACCCGCGACCGAAGGGCCGCTGGAGCTCTTGTGGAGATCTTCAAGGAGTTCAGCTTCGAGGCGGCTCACCGGCTTCCTTACGTTCCCCCGGGCCACAAGTGCGCGCGTCTCCACGGTCATTCGTTTCGCGTCTCCGTGCACGTGGAAGGGCCCGTTGACGTCGGCTCGGGCTGGGTTCGTGATTTCGCTGATCTCGCTTCTGCCATGGCGCCGATCATCGACTGCCTCGATCATCGCTACCTCAACGAGATCGACGGACTCGACAACCCGACGAGCGAAGTCCTCGCAAGATGGATCTGGGACCGGCTCAACCCGGGACTCCCCGACTTGGTGCAAATCGTCATGCGAGAGACGTGTACCTCAGGGTGCGTCTATCGGGGCGAACCGTGACCGATCCTGGTTCCATCGTCGTCCTCAGCAGTGGGGGTGTCGACAGTGCCGTCCTGGTCGCCGATCAGGCCCGGGCAGGCCGCGACGTGCAGCCGATGTACATCCGCTTCGGCCTTGCGTGGGAGGCGGCCGAGGAGGAACACCTCCGGCGGTTCCTCGCCGCCCTGCCGGGCGCCCTGACCGCGCGTCCGCTCGTCGTCCTCGACCTTCCCATTGCCGACGTGTACGGCATGCACTGGAGCGTGTCGGGGGCGGCGGTTCCCGACGCGACGACGCCCGACAGCGCCGTCTACCTCCCCGGCCGGAACCTCCTGCTGCTCGCCAAGTCGAGCGTGTGGTGCGTGCTCCATGGATTCGAGGCGATCGCGCTCGGGACGCTGGGTGGGAACCCGTTCGTCGACAGCGGACCGGAGTTTCTGTCCCGGTTCGGATCGCTGGTACGACTCGGCCTGGATCACCCGCTCGAGGTGAGGACGCCGTTCGCCGCCTTGACCAAGGCAGACGTGTTGCGGCTCGGAGCTGATCTCGCGCTCGAGCACACGTTGTCGTGTATCGCCCCCCTCGATGCTCTCCACTGCGGGAAGTGCAACAAATGCGCAGAGCGCCGCAAGGGCTTCGCCGACGCCGGGGTCGAGGACCGCACGCTCTACGCCACGGCGTGATCGATGGGCCGGATTCTGGTCGCGCCCGTCTCGTTCGGCGTCGGGGACCTCGTGGTGTCGCTCCCGGTGATCCAGGCGTTGATCGGCGCCGATGGTCACCGCGATGACGGGACCTGGCTGGTGGCACGATCTTCCTCGCAGCACCGGCTCGCACCCCGGATCGCCGGTCTGGCGGGATCGATCGACGAGGGCTCGGAGGACCACCCCGACGCCGACACGTTCGTCGATCTGCGGGACCATCCGCTCCAGCGGGACTTCTGGTGGGGTTCGGCCGCCTTCGAGCAGACATTCGGACCGATGGGCATCAACGAGATCCTCGGGCGTATGTGCGCCGACTTCGAGATCCCGGCCGACTTCTCCCGACCTGCGCCGCTCGACTCCCGGCCCCGGCCGGAGCTGAGCGAAGTCGTCTTGTTCGTCGTCGAGTCCGACGGACGCGACAAATTGTGGCCAGCCGATCGGTGGAGCGCGGTCGCGGCCGAGTTGCGCGACTCGGGTATCGCCGTGATGCAGATCACGCGCTCGGGCTGTGCTCCGCCCATGTCCTCCACGGGGATCCCCGAGTTGCCCGTCCCCACGCTGGGTGAGGCCGTCGACGTGCTCACGTCGTGCCGAGGAGTGATCGGCGTCGACACCGGGCTGACCCACATCGCTGCCCAGCAGGGGACGCCGACCGTTCTGGTCTGCCGGCCCGCGTCGGTGTACTTCCGACCCTGGGATCACTGCCGTGTCGTGCGCGGCACCCCGTGTACACAGGAATGTGCCCGTCTCGAGGCTGCGTATGCCTACAACGACAGGGTGAGCCTTCGGGACTTTCGGCCCGCGGCCCGCGACTGCCCGTCGGGAACGCCCTGCATGAGTGCGGCCTCCGCCGAAGAGGCGACCGCGCTCCTGCGGGAGGTGCTGTGAAACGCGGTGCAGGCCCTGGGGCGCACGAGATCGTCGACGTCGACGCGGCCGCCGAGATCGGAGTCCGAAACAGCCAGCGCGAGGGCATCGGCAGGGTCGTGGTCCTCGACGAACTGATCTGCTGGAACAACCTAGGCCGGAACGTCGTGTTCGCCGACCGGGGATTCCGCCCGCACTCGGTCTTCGGCGAGACCCTCTTCCCCGACGACGACGAGTCCTCCCAGTACGACCTCGACATTCACGCCGTGCTCGACGTGCCTCACGGCGGACTGGTGCTGGTCCTGAACCACCTGGGCATCGTTCGTGCCTTCCGGCGGGAGGACCTGGGAGGTCTCGGACCGCCTCGCCGCGTTGCGCCGACGGCGACGACGTCGTTCCCCGCCGACGCCGAGCGCGCCGTGGTGGCCGGACAGTGTCTCGTCGGGTCGAGCCCGCGCTGTGACGGCGCTCAGGGGGTCCTCGTTTCGGCCCCGATCCGCGACGTCCTGCCCAGGGTCCTCGAGGTGGGCCTGGCGAACGAGCGCTTCGGAGAAGTGACCGCATTGGGCACGGTGAACGGGGCGAGCGAGCCGCAGGTTGCCCTCGGGGGCGTGGGTCGCGTGGCACTCGCTCCCGTGGTCGGCGGGGAAATGCTCCGTCCACGGTGGGAGGTCGACGTCGGGTTCCGGACTGCGGTCGTGGTCTCAGCTGACGGGCTTCTCTGGGCCGCCGGTTGTGCCATCACGGGCGCTGTTGACGACTATGACTGGGAGGGCCTGCGCGGGGGCGGGTTCGCCGTGCTGGACCCCGACGACGGGCGCATGGTGGCCGAGGGTCCCGTTCCCGAGGACGTGGCGTGGGGAACGGGAGGCGTCGCCGTCGTCGTCGCGGGCGGCCACCTTGTCGCCGTGGGGAGAACGGGGCGCCTGTACCTGTTGGACCCGCGACGCCCCGGGCAGTGGCGCTCGACGCTTCCCCTCGCCGCATCCTCCCTCGGATTGGCCCATGCGGACGCCGTCGGCCGTCACGTCCTGTTCGGGTTCAACCGGGGGGGCTACCGCCTCCACCTCGGCGCCGGCCCCGTGCGTGACGTCGATCGCCTGGCTGGGGGCGAGCCGTCAGGTCGCCTCGACGGACGGTGACGAGTAGAGCTTCATGGGCTCGTAGAGCATGAACCGGCGCGTGCCGGCGCCGACCTCTTGTATGAGGGTCTCCAACGCGATGGAAAGCGCCGAAAGCTGACGCTCCAAGCTCGGCAGGCGTCGTGCATGGACGGCGGTGCCCTCGCCTTCCGAGCCGACCCGATCCCGCGTCCGGGCGACGCGGATCACGAGCACCGACAGTCGGTCGAGGACCATTCCCGGGCTCTCGGTGGCGAGCGGGGCCGAGTCCGACTGCTGCAGGCTCGCATCGACGGCCGAGTCGATCGCCTGGATCAGGCCATGCCGTCTCAGGTTGAGCTTGTCGATGGCTCGCTTGGCGTCGGCGACGACGGAATCACCGGCGCCGGGGTGTCGTGTGACGTCTTCGAGCCCCCATTGTTCGAGATTCGACTCATGTAGCTCGAGGACGAGCCCCAGCACCCCGTTCGGTGCTGTCCGTCTCCCGTCATTGAGAGCGCG
>Ga0307477_10000367_pt1 | contig 53096 bp, 45 predicted proteins | sample atmos_gasesECM2C_FD_203316 | JGI IMG/M metagenome (GOLD analysis project Ga0307477, IMG submission 203316) | Hardwood forest soil microbial communities from Morgan-Monroe State Forest, Indiana, United States - atmos_gasesECM2C_515 | ecosystem: Environmental > Terrestrial > Soil > Temperate... | reverse complement strand
GACCTTGTTGACTTGAACCTTCAAACCGTCGATCGCGGCTCGGGACACGTCCTCGAAGGCCAGGGTTTCTGCATGCTCGGCTCGCTCGTCGCCGACAATGCCAACCAGACGCGCGCGGCCGTCTGTGTCCATGGGGAAGAGAAGAATGAAGTCTGCCTCGTCCAGAGCAACGTTCAGCTCTCCGTTTATAGCTGGCCCGCTTGCCTCAATGTCGGCGACGTAGAAGACCTGCCGGTACGTGCCACCTGGGAAGTCCGTGCCAATCTGTTGACGTACCGTAGAGCGGGCGCCATCACAGCCGACGATGTAGCAGGCCTCACGCGCTTCCTCTCGGCCCTCAGGGGCGCGGATGCGCGCCTTGATCTGGGTGCCATCGTCGGTGAACTCGACCAGTTCCCTTTGCCGCTCCACCGAGACACCGAGTGCCTCGAGGCGCTCGACCAGGAGCCGCTCGTGCTCGTCCTGCGGGAACACCTCCACGTAGGGATACGGCGTCAGGCCTTCCCCGATCGCGCCCAAGGGCACACGTGCCCTGCGCTCTCCGTGAACCCACACGTTCATGGCCTGGGCTTTGAGTCCCTTGGCAATCACCGCGTCGGTCAGGTCGAGCTGTCTGTAGAGCTCCAGCGTTCGCGCTTGAACGGCCAGCGCGCGAGAGGTCAACCCAGGTCCCAGGGCCTTGTCGATGATCCGTACCCTTACACCGATCTTGGTCAGCCATAGTGCTAGCACCAGGCCGGTTGGACCCGCACCAACAATTAGGACATCGTCCCGCATGACCAGCTCTCCCTTCCCGACACCTACTCGGTAGCGCCGTCGGGGATTATTCTTCAGCGATCGGCCGCGCGGCCACTCGAATCCCGTCCGACCAGACCTTGAGCGTAACGGCGGCTGCGTACCTGGGGCAGCCAGGCGTAAAGACTCTTTGTTGTATGGTAGTGACCGTGGAGGGACGGCGCGCTTTCCCACTGGGGCCGAGATGGCGCCTGGCTTCGCCAATCCGCCCAGCACAAATGCGTAGGCGAGCCCGGGCGCAACCTCTGGTTGTTGCGTGCCGGTGACCGCTGTGAACTGCACGAATAGATCCGTCAAAGCGGGTTACCGAGAACAAAATTCCTTCAAATATCCGCCCGTGAGTTCAATAAAAAAACCGCACGATTCCGACAGGATGCACCTCGTGCCGGACCTCCTTACCTACTTGATGGAGCAGCACGGTCTTTCGCGGGCTGAGCTGGTGCCACTTCTGGGGACGCCTAGCCGAGTAGGCGAAGTGTTGAATGGCAAGCGTGAATTGAGTATGTCGATGGTGCGAAAGCTACGTGAGCGGTTTCGCATATCCGCGGACCTGCTGATTTCACCGAAGCGGTCGCGCGGACTCGCGGCTTAGACCGGGGGACTGGCGCTCGCTCGCGCTGCTCGCGACGGATGCGAAGCTAGACCTCATGACCCTCGCAACCACGCTCGCGGTGAGTCCCTCGTCCGACGGAGAGAGGCTCAGTGCGTGACGTTCTGTGTGCCGACGGCGACGCAGCCGGTGCCGCCCTCGGCACAGACAACCAGATACGGCGCACGCTGGTTACACCCCGAAACACCCACCGTGTATTCGGCGCGCTCCGGCGGTGCCCACCGCGGGTTGGTCAACGGAGACTGGATCATTTCTTTACTCAGGACGGTAGCCGTCGCGGCAGGGCAATTGAGCTCGAACGCACCGCGGCGCTGCGCAACGTGAGTCGCATTGCCCTGCATCTCGTTGACCATCTGCTAGGCAGCGCGACGGTGATGCCGTAAGGGTCTTTCCCCGTTAGTTGCTGGGCCCCTTAGACGCCGATTCCGCCTCGGCCATCCTCTTTGCCATCTCCGCTTTCAGAGCGTCCAGATTGACGCTCGCGCCGGGCTGCATCGGTGGGTAATCGAGGAACGTCTGTATTTCCTTGGCCATCACCTGCTGCACGAACACGAAACGCCAGAACTGGTACTTGAACCAATCGATGTACTGTTGCGATCCTTCTTTCGTCCCGTCCTGCGGCCAGCCCGTGCGCTCGAACGGATCAAGCCGCAGGTTGGTGATGTACGGCACATCCGGATGGGTCTTTTCCCCCAGCCAGCCGGCCGGCTGATCGATAAAGCGGAACTTGTAATCATCAATGCGCACCGCGCCCATCGAACTCTCGCCGAGATAGAAGATCTCGTGACGCGCGGAAGGCCCCTTACCCGTGATGGCAGCCATCTGGTCGTAGCCGTCCAGATGATTCTTATAAATCCGGTCGCCGAGCTTCACCCCCTTCAGCAGCTGTTCGGTGATGTTCGGGTTGCCTGCAGCATCAAGGAAGGTCGGATACCAGTCCATCCCGGAGAAGATGCCGTTCTGAATCGAGTCGGCGGGCACGTGACCCGGCCAGCGAAGGAGGCAGGGCACGCGAAAGCCGCCCTCCATGACCGTCCCCTTGGACTGCGCGAACGGCGTCTGACCACCATCAGGCCAGGTGAAGACTTCAGTGCCGTTGTCGGTGGTAAAGACGACGATGGTGTTCTCGTCCTCTCCCATGTCCTTGAGCTTCTTCATCACCAAGCCGACGTCGTCGTCGAGCTGGGCCATGCCCGCCTCTTCCTCCGACCAGCCGTTCACGGAATTGCGCAACGCCTCATATTTCGGTGACAAATGCGTGACGATGTGCATACGAGTCGGATTGAGCCACACGAAGAACGGCTTGCCCTCTCGCTTAGCCTTCTCCATGAAATTGACGGCGAGGTCCCGGATCTCATCATCCACGGTCTCCATGCGCTTCGGATAAAGCGGGCCGGCGTCCTCGATCTTCTGCTTGCCGACTTTGCCCCAGCGCGGCATGTCCGTCGCATCATCCACGTTCGTCGCCCAGCTGTGCACCATGTTGCGCGGGCCGACGACGTTCAGGAGATCCTGCGGGTAGTTCGGATGCGCCGGGTCTTCCATCGCATCTAGGTGATACAGATAGCCGAAGAACTCATCGAACCCGTGGACCGTTGGGAGAAACTCGTTGCGATCGCCCAGATGGTTCTTGCCGAATTGGCCCGTGGCATAACCCAGTACTTTGAGGGCGGTCGCAATGGTGCTTGCCTCAGCCGGAATGCCAATTTTCGCACCCGCCTGGCCGACGGTGGTCATGCCGGTACGAATAGGCAATTCGCCGGTGATGAAGTTGGCGCGACCGGCCGTGCAGCTCGCCTCGGCGTAATAGTCAGTGAAGAGCATGCCTTCGTTAGCGAGCTTGTCGAGGTTAGGCGTCTTACCGGCCATCAAACCGCGGTGGTAAGCGCCGATGTTCCACATACCGATGTCATCACCCATGATGACGACAATGTTAGGTTTCTTGGTCTGCGCCAACACCGGCATCGCGGCGAGCGTCAAACATAGGGGCAGTGCCGCCAATGCCACGGCCGCCGTTCGGATCGAGTTCATGAATTTCTCCCTGCAACGCAGCACGAATTTGCGCCTCTTGCTCGTGAGCATGAACCTCGTGCAGAGGACCTTCGTCCGTTAATGTGGTTTCTACTCATTACGCCGTTTGGGTTGAGTTAGAGCTCAGCCCTGCGCGGGGCGAACTTAAGGGTGGCATCTGGAGATGCCGGACTGGGGCAGGGCGCTTCGTCGGCACCGTTGACAGACCACACACCTGTTTACGTTTACCCGGCATCTCGGATGATTCTCTGTGCGGTAGCGCACCGACCGTGAGTTGGGCGATCTATATCCGATCATGCCGTGGTTGTTGGCACTGATGTTCCAGGAGCCAATATCGTCCCCATGATGACGAGGATGTTGCGCTTCTTGTTAGCTGCTTGGACCGGGCTCCTCAACCTCCCTGAGGGCGGTCAGATGCCCTCGGAATTTAAGCCACTAGTGACACTCGGAAATTCAGGGAGCGGCCCCCACTACCAGGTTCTGCACCGCAGAAACCGCAACTTAGAGCAGCCGATCGCTGCGTCCTGGGGTGACGCACAAATCATCGCTTGCGCGCTTTCAATGGCTCCCTTGCGAGTAACATCAATGAGCCATGTGCCGCCCCTGTGTGACTCTATAAAGCTCCCACAGTGACTCTGGCGAATTGCCAGGGACCGCAACCTGACTGGCGTCGTTGACTTCCAAGCCATGACTCTCAATGCCGAGAAACTGGATGGATTGCACTGCACCCAGTTTGTTCACCAACTGGATTCGGGACGAAGCTTACTTGGGTCTGACGAGGGTCTCCTCTTTCAACTTACACTTTGAACAGGTGTAGGTTTGAACTAAAACACCAGGGGTTTGGTGTGGCCGGCTCCCCGAAAGTCGCCAGCCGAGTTCCCCGCACCGCGGACACAGCTCGGCTTGCGGTTTGCCGTGTGCCTGTAGCTGAACCTTTTGAGCCGCGTTCTCGCTCACGAGCTCCTCTGATTTGACCTGTACCTCTGCAAGTTCAAGCAGAAGGGCGTCGAGAAGTCTCTTAAATTCCCCCTCCTTCATTGCCCTGGCTCATTGAACGCAGGCGAGTTGCAATGGTTAAGGCCTTAGGCCGACCGATTCGTGTTTTGCTGGGTGTGCCGGCCTGATGTAGACACCATCAACAATCAACACGTTAGCTCAGCGGCAACATCGACCGACTGACGGGCACGTAGCCTATGCCCCGAGGACTAGTCGCACAGTGTGGATGCTGCCGTCATCCATCAGTGGGATGCGCGTTTGGGGACGCGTCCATTGCTTTGGCAATGGTCCGCTAGTTACGGAGGGATTCGGCAGCGAACGTGCGGCCGAACAAGTCCGGGTCGAGCATGGCGTCGTAGAGCGACTTTACGAGAAACTCTGCTGTCGGCGCGATGGGCGCCCGTCCCGCTCCGCGCTAGGCTGTAAGTGCTTCGCTTCGCACAGCTTTACGCAGAGAGGACGGACAATGGACGAGCAAGCAATCTCTGACTTCGACATCGCTTCTCGATGCGGTCAAATCACTCGTCGAGGTTCTCGTTTCCAAAGGCGTTGCCAATTAGCCCTTCGAGCTCTGGTTCTCGTGCCCGTATGGACGTCATCGGATTGTTGCCCATCACGTCCGGCTTCGAACCCCATGACCTGGCGGTGCCGATAACAGGAACACGCGGTGGCTTCGAGACCCTGTTGGTCGAGGATGGTGATGACGCCGCGTTTGTAGCGGATCAGTTTCCGGCGTTGTAGCGTGCAGGCAGCAGACGTCACACCCGCTCGGCGCACACCCAGCATGTCTGCGAGAAATTCATGCGTCAGATGAAATTCGCCAGACGGCAAGCGCTCGCGAGTCATTAGCAGCCAACGTGCGAGCCGTGCCTCCACCACATGGAAGCGGTTGCACGCAGCGGTCTGGGTGACCTGGATCATCAACGCATTGACAAAGTGGAGCAGCGCTACCTGCAGCGCCGGGCTACGGCGGCATTCCCGCAGAAAGCGGTCAGACTTGATCCGCACGGCCGTCCCGGTCGCCTGCACCAGGGAGCGAAGCGACGCAGTGGGGATGCCCAGTGCGAGGCGAAAGCCGACCACGCCCTCACGGCCGACCAGTCCGACTTCCAGAGCGTGGTGGCCCTCGACGACCGTCAGCAAAGACACCAGGCAGTCGCTGGGAAAATAGACGTACCGCATCTGTTCGCCGGGCTCGTAGAGCACTTCACCGTAAGTGAGCTTGACAGGCTCAAGGCCGGAGAGCAGCCGCTCGTACACTTTGGCGGGCAGAGCAGCGAGCAGATGGTTTGGAGTACCTGCCCGCGCCACTGCCGCGATTCGGCTCGCCTTCGCGCGCCCGGAGCTACGCGCCGCTCCGGCACGTCTGCGCTCGCTGACATTCTCGCGTGTAACGACCGCGTGCACCGCGCCGTCTCGGGCAATCCCCGCGATGCTCAGCGTGAACGCACAATCTCCGCGCGGAGAGTGGCAGACATAGTCGCAGCGAAACAGCTTGCGAGCGCCGGCCAACACATCCCGAAGCCCTGCGGCGACCGCATCGGCGTGCAGGCGCTCAGCTGGGCCGGCATCCCGGCACGCCGCGAGAAAATTGGCTCCCTCGCGGACCCCGAGTCCGGCGCCGGCGCGTGCGGCTACAAACGCGCGCCAGGCGCTGGTAGTCATGACGACCGTCCCGGCTGCATCGAGCACACAGACTTCGCCAGGCAACGCATCGAGGGCGCTCAGAACGAGGCGGCTCGAGCCCTGCAACGCGGCCTGCGCCTCGGGCAGCAGTATGGCGGTGCCGGTTGCCGGATCCATGACGGCATCGAGCTCGCCCGCGTCGAAGGCCCGAAGCTCCGCGGCCCCTTTGACGAGCCGGCGGACCCAGTCATTGAACGCGGCCTCTGCCCGCAGGTCGGAAGGGTTCCGCACCGGCGGCAGCGTCTCGGGACTCACTCGATCGCTCCCGCGGGCAAACCGAGCGCCGCCAACACGCTGTCCGTGTCGCTGAGGTTGCCGATGACATTCGAGACCGGTGCGGGCGACACCTTGGCGAGGCTGGGTGTGACGAGCACGCCATCGGCTAACGCACGCTGTGGATGCTCGCAGACGTCGACGATCTCCAGCTTGTAGCAGCCCTTCAGGTATCGCCGGCAAATCACTTCCAGATTGGCGATGGCCCTGACGGAGTTGGGTGCCGCGCCTGCGATGTAAAGGCGCATCACGACGACAGTGGTGATCGGCGCGCCTGCTGCACGCGCCTTCGTTCGCTTACGAGCCATGTCGCGGCACCTGCTCGCCGTTATTCTTGCGGGACTTTGCGGAAATCCGGGCACCGCGGCGCTTCCCGGACACCGCAGCCGCCGCAGCCGCCGAGTCCGAGCTGCGCATTCTGCGCAGCTCCTTCTTCCATTCTCCGGAGGACTTCTGACGCGCCTCATCGTCACCGCTGCAACGCGCCAGCTCAGCCCGCGCCCTGTCGAGATCGACTTGCAAGGCTGCCATCCGGGCAGTGATATCCGCCTCGGCAAACTTCAGCTCACGGCGTTTCGCAGTGAATTCTGCGTGCCGCTGGTGTTTTCGGGCTCTCTCTTCGGCCTCCTTTTCCCAGCGCAGCGTGCCCATCAGCACTTCGCCGCCCGAGGAGTAGACGTCCGTCAGCGCCGGCCCCGCTGCGCTCAGCACGAGCTCGCGCACCTGATTCGAGTGTCGCGTACCGCGCGACTTGACGATGGTGAGCGCTCGATTGCGTTCGCCGCCACGCACCAGATACGACAGATGGATCCACGTATCCGCAATCGTCGAGATCTGCATCTCGGTCGCTTCAGCCTGTGGATCGGCGCCCTCGACGAGCGAGGTGATGAACGCGGTGATGCTGTGGTCGCGCACCTGATAGATGAGGCGGTTGCCGATGGCACGGGCCGAGCTGAGCGCGCCGCTCTTGGCGAGGGCCGACAACGGATCGATTACGATGCAACTCGGTTGATACTCGAGAAGCAGCGCTGCGATTCTGATCAGGTGCTCTTCCGGGTTGGTCGCGTCGGTCCGGCCGCAATACATGCGCAACAGACCGGATCTGAGGTACCCATCGAGGTGAATCCCAACCGATGTAAGATTGCGCCGGATACGCTCCCCGCCTTCGTCAAAACTCACGAACAGCGTTCGCTCGCCGCGCCGACAAGCGCTTTCCGCGAACTTGCCCGCCAGCGTCGTCTTGGAGGTGCCGGGTGCGCCCGTGATCAGCGTGGTGGTGCCGCGGAACACGCCGCCGCCGAGCATCGAATCGAGGCCCCCGAAGCCGCTGGTGACTCGTTCGGTCGGAGCCCGGGCGAGGGTCTCGGCACTCCCCGGGGCCGCCACTTCGACGCCCTGCAGGCCGAAGCTCAGCGGGAACTCGCCGGGCGAGAAATCCGAACCGCGATATTTCGTGATCTCGAGTCGGCGCACCGCAATCCCTTGCTCGAGGCGCCGGTCGAAGCGGATCACACAATCGGCCATGAACTGCATGAAGCCGTAGTTCGCGGGGGTGGCAGCATCGCCATCCACTTTCGCTGTGATGATCGCGGTCAAGTCCGTGCGCGCCAACCAGTCGCGCAGACGGTAGATTTCGCGTCTTTCGGCGCCTGGGTTTTGCAGCAGCGCCAGCAGCACATCGATTCCGTCGAACACGATCCAGGCGGCGCCGAGTTCCCGTTTCTTGGCCTCGAGAATGGCCAGCATGCCGCTCAGCTCGAAGTCCCCGGACTGCACGACCGTCGGTGAGAGTCGGGCATCGAGGAAAAACAGCGCGCTCTTGGCCAGAGCAGGCAGGTCCCAGCCGAACGTGGCGCCGTTCGCAAAGATCTCGCGGGTGTCTTCCTCGAAGGCGACAAACATGCCGGGCTCCTTGCCCTTGCGTGCCGCGTTGCCCAGAGTTTGCAGAGCGAAGAGGGTCTTGCCGGTGCCCGGACCGCCCATGACCAAGCTCGTCCGGTTCCGGGGCAATCCGCCGCGGCTGATCTCGTCAAACCCACGCACACCCGTAGCCACTTTGGGCAGAAGTCGCGGGGTCGCACGCGTTTTCGCCGTCACGCCGGCTCCTTTGGAGTGCGCCATAGGCTCCGCCGAGTCCGCACGCTCATTCTATACGGTAGCGCACATAGGAGCTGCTGTGGCGCGTTCGTCACCTGGGTGGCGCGACCGAGCCGGCGTAGAACACGGTCGAGTGTGCGCTTCCGCACAGAGGGTATTCCCTCACCCTCTAGGTCCATAAGGCAAGCTGTTATGTACCCTAGCGCACAGATAAAAGTCCGGCGGCGGCAACCGAGGAATTCACCGGAATCATGAAGGCTCTGGCCAGGCTTGCACGCCCTCAGTGGGGCTGGGATCCGCATGTAGTGTGGCGGACCCGCGTCAGGGGGTCCTCCAGTGTGATGCAGGAGGGCGAACCGCGTATCGATTGATCCGAGCTGCACTTGAGACTTGCCGGGGGTAGGTTGCGCTACCGCCCGGGCTGGCTCACCTTGGTTCAGGAGAGTTTGACGCCCGAATCCAGACTCTCCCATGAACATACTCGTCTCCCGAGTGACTGTTCGACTGGATTCAACATTGGCCCGCTAGCGCGGTCAACCGCGCTAACGGCCTCTTTTGTGAGGCGGCGGGGGGCGGCGGGGGACAGACTGGTCGGCCATCTCCGCGTTCAAATCGCCTCACCGAGGGTCCGGCGTGGCAGCAGGCGATCGCTCTCCCTCTTGACCACGCCATAACACTCGCAACACAACTGTTCCAGCTTGGGTCGGTCCAGAACCGTGATCTGCCCTCGGACGTAGCGGATGACACCGAGCTTATGGAGCTTGCCGGCGGCTTCGGTGACGCCTACGCGGCGCACGCCCAGCATGTTGGCGATGAGCTCCTGGGTCATGGTCAACCGGTTGGATGACAAGCGATCGAGAGACAGCAGCAGCCAGCGGCACAGTTGTTGGTCCACCGAGTGATGGCGATTACACACCGCCGTCTGCGCCATCTGCGTGATCAGGGACTGCGTGTAGCGCAGCAGCAAGAGCTGCAGCTCCCCATTTCGATGGAACTCGTCCTTGAGCTGCTGTCCGATTAGCCGGTAAGCGTGGCCGGCGCTCTGGACGGTCGCCCGATTCGGGGTTGTCTCACCGCCCATGAATAGGGCGACTCCGATGAGGCCTTCCTTTCCGACCACCGAAATTTCCGCCGACGCGCCGTCGGCGAGCACGTACAGCAGCGACACGATTGAGTCGGTCGGAAAATATACGTGGTGCAGGACATCGCCGGACTCGTACAAAACCTGCCCGAGCGGCATCGGGACGAGCCGCAGATGCGGGTAGAGTCGATCCCGCTCCCGGCGTGAGAGAGCAGCCAGCAGGTGATTTTGTTGTGGATGGTGGGAGCCGGGCATGAAGTAGCCCCACTCTTGGTCAAACCACGGCGGTAATCCCGTAGCAAGTATAGCTCAAACGGCTTTGACAGTGTACGGTTCCGTACACACAGCGCATGATACCGAAACCTTTAATCTCTTCGCGCGGCCGCGCGAACGCTCGTGCCCCGAGGTGCCGACTCGGCCGCACGCGGAGCGGCGCATCTATGATGAAGCGCGGGCTAGCTCAGGACTCTGGCGTACGTTTTCTTAACCGCTGCATAACACCCGCACGCACCACCCTCAAGGCCGCGTCCGCTTAGGATCGTGAGCGTGCCGCGGCTAAAGCGAATTAGCTCGCGCCTGCGCAGAGAACTGGCGGGTCGAGTAACGCCTGCGCGGCGCACGCCCAGCGTGTCGGCGAGGAATTTCTGCGTGATGTGGAACTCATCAGCGTGTGCCCGCGATGGTCTGTCCGGTAGGCCACTGACCGAGAAAGCAGAGTCACCTCGACCGTCAAGCCGGCGGGCAGTCCCCTGTGTCCGCTACCGCACAGACCCCCGGGCAAGTCGGCGTACGCTAATGCGTGCGCTAAACCTATGCTCCGGAACGTCCTTCTTGTCCTGTCGAATGCCGCGGAAGCCAGAACCGTTGGACGCTCGCTGGTCAACTCATCCGACGGTCCTTTCAAAGTCGAGTGCGTGAGCCGCTGCAGAGACGCCGTCGAACGACTGCGCATCCAAGGAGAGGAACAAATCGCAGCGGTCGTCGTCGACCTTTTTCTGTCCGACAGTCAGGGAATCGAGACCTTCGACCAGCTGTTGCGCGCGTCGCCCCACGTTCCGATCTTGGTGTTGAGCCACTTGCGCGACGAGGATGTCGCGAGACTTGCCGTCAAGCGCGGCGCGCAAGACTATCTGCTGGAGGAGCGCTTCGACGGGCCTTCGTTGCCGAGGGCCGTGACCAGCATGCTGGAGCGCTCGGCGTACTATGCGCAGGCACTGTTCCTGGAAAAGGAGCGTGCACAAGTCACCCTCAACTCGATCGGGGATGCGGTCATCAGCACTGACATCGCGGACAACGTTACCTACCTCAATCCGGTCGCTGAAAAAATGACAGGCTGGTCGTGGCAGGAGGCATCGGGGCGCCCTCTTCAGGAAGTGTTGCGGATCATTGACGGGGATAGCCGCGAACCGGCTCTGAATCCCCTGGCGATGGCGATTCTGCACAACAAGTCTGTCGGCCTGAGCGACAACTGCATCCTGATTCGCCGCGACGGGCATGAATCTGCCATCGAAGATACCGCGGCCCCGATTCGCGACCGCCGCGGGCGGGTGACGGGCGCCGTGATCGTGTTTCACGACGTGAGCGTGGCGCGCACGATGTCGCTCAGAATGTCCCATCTGGCTCAACACGACTTTCTTACCGAGTTACCTAACCGAATGTTGCTGAACGACAGGCTTCGGCAGGCGATTGCGTCGGCGGAGCGTCGCCGCACCTCGCTTGCGGTTCTTTTCCTCGACGTGGATCGCTTCAAGCAGATCAACGATGCCCTAGGTCACGCGATCGGCGATCAGCTTCTGCAGTCGATTGCACAACGCCTGGCGGCTTGCGTACGCAACTCGGACACGGTCAGCCGACACGGTGGGGATGAATTCGTGGTGCTGCTCTCGGAAATCACCCGCGCCCAAGATGCAGCCTTGACCGCAAACAAGATACTCACTGCAGTGAGTAGACCCCACCGCATCGGCCACCAGGACTTAAACGCCACGGTGAGCGTTGGTATCGGCGTCTACCCCGATGACGGCGCGGACGCTGAGACTCTGTTGAAAAACGCCGACATTGCGCTGCTGCACGCCAAGGCTCAGGGGCGTAGCAAGCACCGGTTCTTCGAGCCGGACATGAACGTGCGCGCCAGAACCGGCGCCGTCGCACTGTGAGCGGCAACTCGTTGACGGGTGCTACGGCTGAAGGAAGCGAGAAACAGCTCACCGCGTGGACTCGACGGCACAAAGACCAATCATCGCGAGGTCCGGACGCTTTGACTATCTCCAGAGTGTTTGCGCCCCATGGGGGGCCGGCGACAGTTACACACAAGACCCTGTAGAGGTCGGACTTGGGGGGAGACGCATGCCTGTCCATGCCTATAAGCATTCCCGGCTCATGGAGGAGTCCGAAGCGCGTGTCGAGATGACAGCGTGTTTCGACTCGCCGATTGACGCGCTGGTGGCCAGCCGCATACTAGAAAACCCGGACGCCTTTCGCCGCTGGGAAGCGGAGCACGATCGCCTGATGCGCGCGGTCTCCGAGCAGGCACACCTGGCTCGCCAGGTAGTCGCGTTGCGCTCCGCCGCCTTCCGATTGGTACATCGCAAGGCGACCTTCGAATATCTGCGCGATCGACAGCTTAACGGGGCGCGGCGGCGCCGCCTGTTTGCACTGTTCTATGGAATCCGCGACTACACCAACGCAGTGCTCGCAGAGCACGATAATTATGTGCGCTGCAGTTCCAGCTACCTGTGTACCTATCATCTCGCTGAGCGTTTGATGCAGGACGCGGCCTTTGACGAGCCGCTGCGAATGTACGAGCAGTTGTACTCGGAGTACTTCCGGGTCTTCTGTGACGCGGCGCTGGCCGAGACCGAGGATGAGAAGCGGGCGATCGCCGCGATGGAGGCGCTTAGGCCTCTGCTCAAGTACCAGTTGGCGGAGGCGCGCCACGCGATACTCGAGATGCCGCAGATGCCCGCGGAGGACTGGCGGGAAGCGCAGATTCGCAAGCCGACGGGGGACACGCAGCGATTGGGGGTGATCTTCAGCAGCGTCGCCGCATCAACTGGTCGTGCCGCCGCTGGCGGAGGCGTCGGCGCTCCCTAATAACACATGACTGTGCGCATTTGGCACGGGCGGACGGCGTGAAATCGCGCCGATGCTGCGAATCTGGACTACCGAGGCTCTCGTTCGTGCGCCGACGTACAGAGGGAATCCGCTCAGTATATAAGGGTGGTGTCGCATTCGGACCGCTGGTGGCTCGCCGTATTGCTGAAAATATGACTCAGCAGGCGCTTAGGGCGAGGGAGGAGAGCGTACTCAGGCAACTGATGTTGGGGCTGAGCAATAAGAGAATTGCGGTCAAATTCACCTTGACCGAGGGTCCGTCAAGACGCATGTGAAATCGATACTTGCCAAGTTAAATGCGGCAAATCGGACGAAGGCGATTGCGATAGCACATCGCCGCGGGCTTCTGGCTTACGAGAGCGCAGGAAATCAAGCAGTAAACGGTCGCGTGCTAGCAACTTAGTCGCGGCCGAGCGGTCCTGCGCAGGTATTGGGCGCCCCTACGTCTGCTTGACGGCCCAGTCTCGGCAAAACGCGGACAGGGGCGCATTCCCGAGTGACTAGCGTGCGAATCATCTATAGTTCGCGCGTAAGTTCGAGCCCCGGATCGACACGAAATCACTCTATTAAAGAGTTGTAGTGATTTGAAAAACAATGAAATTCTGGTGCCCGGGAGAGGACTCGCACTCGACTCGTAACTAGTTGATTCTGCACTGCTTTCTTCGGTCGAGTTGCGACTTACTCTTGATCTACCGCAAGGGTGTCAAAGACGACCTAACTGCTTTGGAAAAGAAGGTGCTTCGTGCACTCAATGAGGCTTGGTAGGAGTGTTTTATGGACAAGAAGTTGTTCAGCGAGCTCGTAGAGAGCATGAAGCAGATGAACGAGATCGTACGTGGCAAGCGGGCGCCGTCACGCGAGTTTGTGGTTGACTCCACTTCGGTCAAGAAGCTTCGCTCAAGACTTGGACTTAGCCAGCCGAAGTTTGCGGCCCTACTGCATGTGGACGTGGGCACGCTTCGGAATTGGGAGCAGGGTCGACGAGAGCCGACTGGTCCGGCGAAGGCTCTGCTGGCTGCCATAAGCAAAGATCCCACTCATGTTCTGAGAGCATTGGCAGGCGTCGGCGCGTAGTGGGGAATTGCGAGTAATGATCCGGAGTAGTTCGCGCGCGCTCGGGGCGTCCAGTCATCGGACGGTCCGTGCGCGTGCATCGGGCACGTGAGTGACCGCAACTCCTGCATGTGATGTGAAACCGGTCACGGTCGCGGGAACTTCTCGCGGCTCATCGCGCTCCTAGCGTGCGCATCGTTTCCCAGGTTCGCTCGGGGTGTACACTCAAGTCATGAATCGTCGTCTCATCGCACTCCTGATCGTGTTGGCGATCAGCCTGCAGGGGCCAATCCTAGCCTACGCGACCACCGTGACTTCGACCGTATCGACGATGACGCCTGCGGCGGATTGCTGTCCCGGTCACCAATCCGGGCACGCCGGGAACGGATGCTCGTCATGTCTTGCTGGTGTTCTGGCGCGGGCCTGTTGCGGCGGCAGTATCGTCTTCGCGGCGATACTTAGCTCGCAGATATCCCTGTTGGCGCCGCCGTCACACCTTCTGCCGTCTGAGTCGGGCTCCGTGTCATTTGCCACGGAACACCCCGGTCCGCAGCTCCGACCTCCGATCGTCTGACACTGCACTCGCAGTGCGCTGGCCGGCACGCGCGCCATCCAGCGTAGTGCTCTGTGTACAGCACAGAGCCATGTCTTGACGACTTCGGAGAACTTCATGTTTCGCTCGTCTATCAATCTCGCCGGTGCACTCGCACTTGCTGGCCCCTTGAGCGCTATCGGCAAGCCCATCGCGTTCGCCGGCGGCACTACGGTGATGGCCGAATATGGGGCCGGCACGATGATCGAAGCTCAGATCTTCTATGCCCCGCGCTATGACCTTTCGGTCGGCGGCGGTCACCTCGAACTCAACAGCGATGAAACCACCAAAATCACCAACATCAACTACGCGCGACTGAATTACCTCGTTCACCGCTGGAATCTTGATAACGCCCAGGCGAACTTATTCATCTGGGGCGGTTTGGGCAGTGCAACCGGCAATACGTTTTCCGGAACGGTGCTTGCGGAGAATGCGGGCGGCCAGGCGGACTACGAGACCCGACGGATTTATGCCTCGCTCAAGACAGACTTGCAGCGGAGTTCAGAGTTTTCCTATCGAATCGATACGCTGCAACTGGGTGTTGCACCTTACAGGCACGAGTACGGAGGCATTGCGACATGGTTCCTGGTTCAGGCCCGCCAGTACACCGGCGGGATTCACAGCGGAACGGAGTTGGCGCTACTGCTGCGGCTGTTCAAAGGTGGCATATGGGTTGAGGCCGGCGTGACGAACGGCGGCAAGCTCCAGGCAATGGCCATGGTCAATTTTTGAAGGCATACACCCATGAGAGTCTTACCCAGAGTTCTGATCTCTCTCCTGTCTCTGGCAAGTGCGTGGGCCCACGCTGCCACCATCGAGATGAACGTCAACGGCTTGGTTTGTGCGTTCTGCGCGCAGGGGATCGAGAAGCAGTTGCGGAAGTTCCCGGCGACTGCTGATGTGGTCGTGAGCCTCGAGCAGAAACTGGTCGCCGTCGCCCTGAAAGACGGCCAGGACATTCCAGACAGCGAGCTTCGGCGTGCCCTCACAAATGCGGGTTACACGGTGAAAGGCATCCAGCGCACAGAAACCTCGTTAGCCGTGCTGCGTGAGCGCCTCAAGCAGGGCAAGCCATGAGTGGGGTGCATGCTTCGCTCTCCCGCAATGCGGGTCTGGCAGCCGGTGCACTGTTGGCAAGCTCGGCGACTTTGGTCTGCTGCGTCCTGCCGGCGGTGCTCGTAGCACTCGGGGCCGGAGCGGCTCTCGCCGGCCTCGTGACCGCGGTGCCTCAGCTCATCTGGTTGAGCGAGCACAAGCCGCTCGTGTTCGGGCTCGCGGCCGCGCTCCTCGCGGTGAGTGGCGTGGCGCTCTGGTACGGCCGGTCCTTGCCATGTCCGGTCGACCCTGACGCGGCGCAAGCCTGCAGGCGGCTTCGCCGGATTAGCGCCGTGCTCTACGGTCTCGCGCTCGGCAGCTTTACACTGGGCGCAACGTTTGCATTCTTGCCGATATGAAGGCAGTCGGGCATCGGCATGAACGAAGCCAATAATGGCAATTGAAGTCAAGGGAGCCACCTTGAGAATACTGGCTACGGTAATCCTCACCGTGGTGGTCGGCGCACTTGCGGGCTGGGCTTTTATCTACAGCGGCGCGTTTAACGCAGCGGCTGACCAGCCGCACAGTGGGATCGTGTTCTTCCTCGCTCAGACAGCCAGAGAGCGCTCCATTGCGGCACGCAGTAAAGACATTAGTGTCCCCAATCTCGCCGACCCCAAGGCAATCGCGGCCGGTGCGAGCGAGTACGCCGAAATGTGCACGGGCTGTCACTTGGCACCCGGCATGGAAGACAACGAAATGCGCTCTGGACTCTACCCGTATCCTCCAAATCTCGCCGCTCACCGCCACGACGCGAAGGAAGACCCACAGGTGGCGCGTGCATCCGCTGCACGCCAATTCTGGATCATCAAGCACGGCATCAAGATGTCGGCGATGCCAGCGTGGGGGAAAACCCACGACGATGCGACGATCTGGAGCATAGTGGCGTTTCTTCAAAAGCTGCCGATGCTGACGCCGCAGCAATATGGGGAAATGACGAAAGAGTCCGAATCAGTACACGAGGCGAGCGGCCACGCTTCGATGCAGGGCGCGCACGAGGCTGATACGGATCACGCCAGGACCCCGGCTGATAGAGCAGAACCCGACACGCGGGATCAGCACCGTCACTGACGCCTGCGGCAAGTCATCCGTGGGCGGAAGATTTTGCAGCGGCACGGTCTGTGCGCCATAGCTACCGTGTATGGATGCGGGGAGAACGCAGCGGCCTCAGAGCTTGGAGCCACCATCTACGTGCACGGTGTCGCCGGTGATCCAGCGCGCATCGTCGGACGCGAGGAAGACCACCACCGGGGCGATATCGTCCGGCTGGGCCACGCGCTTCAGTGCCTGCATGCCGAGCGTCGCTTCGCGACCCGCCTCGGTCTTGGCGAAGCTGGACATGTCGGTTTCCACCACGCCAGGGGCGACGGCGTTGACGCGGATGGCGCGCGAGCCCAGGGCCGAGGCGAAATGCTTCACTAGCGTATCGACCGCGCCCTTGGTCGCGGCATAGGCGGGCAGGGTCCCGACCGAGGCATGGGCGCCGAGCGAAGACATGAAGATGATGCTGCTGCCCTTGCATAAAGCCGGCAGCAACTGCTGCACCAGGAAGAACGGCGCACGAACGTTCACGGCGAAGAGGTTGTCGAAGTCCTCGATCCGAGTGTCCTCGATGCTCGCCGTCTTGGAGATCCCGGCGTTGGCGACCAGGATGTCGAGCCGGTCGCCCACGATCGCGCGGACCTGCTTGGCCAGCAGGTGCGGACCATCTGCCTGCCGCAGGTCGGCTCCCAGCTTCTCGGCACGGCCGCCGCCTTTGCGGATTTCGGCGACGACGGCGTCGGCCTCCTTCTCGCTGTTGCTGTAGTGGACCAGCACCTGGGCGCCGGCCTGGGCCAGGGCCAGGGCACTGGCGCGACCCATGCCGCGGGAGGCGCCGGTAACGAGAGCGGTTTTACCAGAAAGAGCGCTCATGATCGTATCTCCTGGTTTGCTGCGTGGATTCCGAAACGGAATTCGCTGAAGCGCTTGCTCAGACAGGAACTTCGAGACATGCCGGACGAAGCCTTGATCTAGGATTGAAATGACGAGGCAGCCTGCGCGGAATCAGTGAGTCTTTCCGCCGTCGACGTTAAGGATGTGTCCGGTGATGAATGACGCTTCGTCGGAAGCGATGAAGACGATCGCGTTTGCGAGTTCGTCCGAGAGGCCGAGCCGCCCCATCGGAACGGTTGTCACCAGAGCCGCCTTGTTCTCTGGCGTGCCGGTAAAGCGGGTCAACATGCCAGTGTCCACAGGCCCCGGCGCGATGGCGTTCACACGGATTCCCGAGTTCACAATCTCCAGCGCCACGGATTTCGTGATGCCCTCGACTGCGTGTTTGCTGCCGACATAGACGGATGCGCCGGCCGCACCCTCGTGCCCGTACGTCGAGGAGATGTTGATAATGTTGCCGCTGCCCTGTCCTTGCATGACGCGCACCTCGTGCTTCATGCTGAGGATCACGCCAAGAACATTCGTGTCGAACGTCGCGGCATAGGTCTCTGCGGTCTGTTCAGTGATTGGGCCGACCCGGCCTTCGGTGCCAGCGTTGTTCACCGCGACATCGAGACGGCCAAACCGCGCCACGGTCTTGTCAACCAGAGCTCGGACCTCATCGTCCTTGCGGACGTCGGCATTGATGAACTCAGCTTCCGAGCCGTAAGCGCGGAGTTCCTTAACCAGGGCCTTGCCAGCCTCGTCGCGCCGACCAGCCACAACCACCTTCGCGCCCCTCTTTGCGAATGCGAGGGCGGTGGCGCGCCCGATGCCTGTGAGGCCTCCCGTAACCAAGACGACTGGCTTGTTCATTGCGCTACTCCCGCTAACTCGGTTGAGGCATGTAACACGTGTGATAACAATTACTTGTGCATCTATTGGCGTACTTTCATGGGGGAGACTGTAGGCTCGCATAGCGCTTTTGAAAAAGACTTTGTAAGCTCCAGGCATACCTCTGAGGCATGGAAAAGACTATGGAACTGAGGCACCTACGGTATTTCGTAGCCGTGGTCGAGGAAGGCAGCCTCACGACTGCCGCCGAGCGCCGGCTTCACACTTCCCAGCCCTCGCTCAGCCGGCAGATTCGCGATCTGGAGTATCAAGTCGGGGCCGAGCTGTTATCGCGCAGCGTCAATGGCGTCGAGATGACCGCTGCGGGCAAAGCCTTTCTCAATCACGCCCGTCTGGCGCTCATGCAGGTTGATGCCGCGATCGAAGCCGCACGCAGGGCGGCGCAACCAACCAAGAAGACGTTCGCTATTGGCTTCCAAACCGGGCACGAGATGAACTGGTTGCCGCGGGCGCTGAATGTGCTGCGCGATGAGCTGAAGACCATCGAGGTCAAGGTCTCCAGCGACTATTCGCCGGATCTCGCCGAGGCGCTCCTCCGCGGCCAGCTGGACCTGGCCTTCCTACGCGTGGAGCCGGACTACGACCTCGCCTACCACGTGGTGGACCGGGAACCGCTCATCGTCCTAATGCCGAGTGACCATCGCCTTACCGCCAAGCAAGCAATTCACCCTCGGGAGCTCATCGGTGAGATTTTCATCGGCGGCTCCAACAAGGCCACGGTGTTGCGCGTCGTGACTGAGGATTACCTGCGCCGCTCGGGTGTGGACATCAAGCTCGACCACGGCGTTGACAACCTGGCGATGGCCATGTCCCTGGTTGCCTCCACGCGCGGGCTGGCGCTGATGCCCGCCTATGCCAAGAACCTCCTGCCGTGGTCCGTGGTGAGCCGTCCGCTGGAAGGCGAGGCGCCGACGATCGAGTTAGCCGTGGGCTACAGCAAGTCGAACACTTCGCCGATTCTCAAACTATTTCTGGCGCGCCTCGACGAACTGGTGAGGCCGAACCAGCAGCACTGACCGCCGTTTCTGACGGTCTCTAGGATGTCAGTTCCACCGTCCAGGTGACGGGTGCGTCGGCAATTAGGGAGGAACGGACGCTGTAGCACGTGCTGATCGAGAGTTCGACAGCTCGAACCGCCTTCGCTTGTGAGGTGCCGCGTGCTGTGATCGACGTCTCCCCGCTTTTGAAATGGCGTGGGTTTAGAGTCAGCGAGAGTAGATCATCAGGTGTTTGAATGAGGCGGAGGGTTCCGACTTTCCGGCTAGATCTCATTCGGGGTATCTGGTGACAGTGCCCACATCCCCTCCGAAGTGGCGCAGATGGCAAAGGATCAGGCCAAAGTGAGGACGCAGAACGACAAGTCGAAGTAGCAGGGAGCCCTAGGCCATCATGTCCTCCTTGTAGGGACGACATTGAGCGATATCGACGAATAAACGCCAGAGTATGGTCCTGGCGCAGATCTGGACGAGCCTACATTCGCGGTGCTGGCAGTGGCGCATTTCCGTTCAGCAACCCGCCGTCGTGCAATGCCTGCCAGAGCGCCTTGGGAATTGACCGCGTCAGATGCTCGCGCGCGCTCAGCGCTTCGGCGCGGTTGCCGATACCCGGGATGACCGCCGCGATCTGCGGGTGCGCTAAAGGAAATTGCAACGCTGCAGCTGGCAATGGTACGTCGAATTGACGGCAGACGTCCTCGATTTTGCGGACGCGTCCGATGACTGGAGCCGGGGCCGGAAGGTAGTTGAATTTGGGCGCAGCCTGAGACCCGCTCGCCAGAATCCCTGAGTTGTAGGGCCCGCCCAGGATGACGGGTATGTCGCGCTGGGCACATACGGGAAGCAAGAAATCCAGCGCCGATTGATCCAGCAACGTGTAGCGCCCGGCGAGCAGAATGACATCGAGGTCGACTAGCCGCAGCGTCTCGACGCAGACTTCCCACTCGTTGACGCCTATCCCGACGGCCGCGATTACTTTCTGCTCACGCAGTTCGCGCATCGCGCGGTACCCAGACTCCAGAAATTGCCTGAAGTATGTCTCGTGTGCTGCGCCGTGAGTGGAGCTCCCCAGATCATGAGCGAGCAGAATGTCGACGCGGTCCCGCCGCAGTCTACGGAGACTCTGCTCGAAGGATCGCATCACTCCGTCGTAGGTGTAGTCGAAATGAGGCTCGAATGCGTCGCCGCCGACGAATCCGTGCCGCTCGGTTCCAGCGGTGGAGCCGAGCGGCTTGAGCAAGCGACCCACTTTCGTCGAAATGAGGCAGCTGCCGGTCGGGTCTGTCTCAGCGAGAATGTCGCCAAGCCGCCTCTCGCTCAGACCGAAGCCGTAATAAGGCGCCGTATCGAAGTAGCTGATGCCGACCTCAAGGGCGCCCTGCACAGCCTCGCGTGCCTGAGCGTCGCTCACGGTTCGATACAGATTGCCCACGGCGGCGGCGCCGAACCCCAGCCGTGGAAGTCGCGCTCGCCAGTTCACGTCCGGCCTTCCGTCCATGTGAAATACTTCCCGCATCAATGCCCAATGTTCGCCCTGCGCTCTGCTCTCAAGCGGAACCTGACACGGCGAGCATAGCGTCCACCATCGCTGCGTCTCAGGATCACGCGCCATGGCCGCCATGTCAGCTTCGAAGTCTTCGCCGTGATATTCGAAATGACTGAACAGGATATTTTCAGGCTCGCGCAGGTAAATCGTGTAGTTCGAGATGTTGCAGCGTTTGATTTGCTCGATGACTTGAGGCCAAACGGCGGCGTGTAGCCGCTTGTACTCATCGATCCTCTCATGCCGGATGCCGATCAACATGCCGTAGCGTCGCAAGACACTTCATCCTAGTCGTTCGTTCCTGAGCCGGGACGCCGCCCCGCAGCAGTAACCGGCCAAATTAGTCCTGGCCGACGAAACACGCGCGCCTGGCGCGCAATGTCGTCTAAATCGGGCCTCGTGAAAGTCCGCAAACCGAAGCGGAACCGCATACGTCCGGGCTGGCGTCTCGGGAAGTTCGTTTCCCAACAATTAGAGACCGGCCACGCCAGCAGCAGGGGATGGTGTAAGCGCGCGATCGAATCAAGCGGCGGACCGAAGTGGAAATCTCCGAACTGGACGTTTGGCGATTCATCGAGGAACAGCGCGACGCCGCCGCTGTTGTCCCAGATCGCGGCGTAATTTTCAGCCGTCGCCCAGTTGCGGCAGGCGCCTGGCAACTGATCCTGGTCGAGTCTGACAGAAGTGCCGGCAGTGTCGAACGCGGCTTGCCATCCCTTATCCAGTGCCAATGGGAAGGCGAGGTAGATATTCTGCGGCTCGGCCCGCGGCTCGAGTTCCATCTCAACGCAGAGTTGGATCACCGGCTGCCCGGCATGCAAAGTAACCGTCTCGTGTAGATAAGTCGCGCCAGGCGCTGCCAGCCGTCGTCGCAGAGTGAACCGTTTCGCGTCCACTTCGACCTGGCATTCGATGGTCCCACTGGCTCGTTCGCGCACCGGCCGCCAGTCGCGCCAGCATGAGGAGTCGATCTTCTCCCTGGCGAGATCGCGCTGGTAGAAGGCGGAGTAGCCGCTGTCCGTCAATGCGTCCGGTCGTTCGCGGACATAGGTAAGCAGGCCCATAGAGGTGTCCGCAATCAGGTTCCGGCCTTGCGCGAAGTCGTGGAGCGCAAACAGGCGCCCGGTATCGGGTTGATAGTGAAGCCTGACGATGCCGTTCTCCACGATCGCTTCGCCTGGTCCGTGCGGTGCTTCGGCCGCCAGATCCGCGTCCGTTGGTGTGAACTGGTTCATCTCGGCCGCGGAAGCCGACCGTCGAATGATGCGATGCTCTATGCGGGCTTCTGGTGAGCTCGCGCGGTCTCGGTCGGGGGGATCCAGGACGACCCAGGATCGGGCGGGGACGGTCACCTTATTTGAGCCGCTCCCTTCGCGGAACTCCCACGATCGGTTGGACTGCATCAGGCGAGAAGCTCGGTAGGTGCGCTGCGACTTGTGTTTTGGCCCGGGATCGCTTGCGGGCAGGTCGACCTCGATCGGGGCGTCCCACGAGTTCACCGCAAGCAAACGCCGCGAGGTCCAATCCGCGTCGGGATTTCCCGCGAGATGGTCGAGTGCGCTCATCAGTGAGAAGTTGGCCAGTTCGTATGCCTCATGCGCCAGCGACTGTTTCAGGCTCTCAGTGCTCTGCGCCGCCGCCTGACCTACGTCGGAATCGAAATATCCGAACGTGTGCTCATCGTAGAGATCGAGTGCCGTCTCCGCCCGTGCCACAGCGTCGCGCTCGCCCACCGATAAAGGCAGTGACAGGGCCGCCTCCAGAATCGGCTTAGCCTGTCGACTGCGCGCGGTGGCGATCGGTGCGCTTGCTGCGCCGAAGCTCCAGTAATCGGTCCAGTCGCCGCGCAAGCGCGGCAGGTCTGCGGGGTTGATGCGCTTAGCTCGTTCACGCACTTGGTCGAGCGTCGCGTAGCGGATCTCCGGCATCCGCTGCTGACGATTCCATTTTTCGATCAGCGGCGGCAGAAACGGATTAGGCGGCGCGTTGTCCCACATGATCGGCGAACACGTGGAGCTGAGCGCAATGAAGTCGTGGGCGTAGCCGATCGACTCGAGATGTCCGGCATAGTCGTCCCAGCCCTGCTGCATGCTCTCGGGGGAATCGTCCCAGGCACGCAGAATCTGATCGAACATGGTGTAGTGATTACCGTTGAGGACGAGGAGGCTGCGACCAGAGGGCGACTCCCACAGGAAAAAACCGGGTCTTGGCGACACCGGCCGCCCGAGGTGAGAATTGATCGCCATGACAAAAAAGTCGACGCCGTGGTCGATCAGTACGTCCGTGAGCGGCCAAGGTACGCCGTTCACATCAAATTGGCAGGCGGTGCGAATGGGGCGCGATGTCAGTTTCTCCAGGGCCGCCTTACCCTCGATCAGTCGATGTAGACCGGCGCGGTCGACGAGAGCCGTGATGTGCCGCGCCAGGGCGGTGAGGCTGATCCGACCCGATCGGCACAGGGCGACGAAGCGGTCCACGAGTGGCGCCGGAGAGCGGGCGATCCAGCGCCGAACGGGATCGGTCGCCTCGCATGTCCAACGCGGTGCGCAGCGATCGTCGCCGCGGCCGTCGTTCGACTCCAGCCATGGGATCACCTGCGTCAGATACTCCTGTTGCAACTCCCAGACGAAAGGCTGGGAGTGGGTGAACCCGACATCAAGGTGACTGTGGTGGAAGACGAGAATCTCTTTGATCATGTTCGCCCCCCGCCGCCGGCCGCCAGGACTCAGGGCTTGAACCGGGTGCGGAAAACGCGCGGGATCATTCTGCGGCGCGACCGAGGGAATTGCAGCCCAAATAACCAATCATCCCGCGCTGCGGCTTGGTTAACTCCCCGGTTGCGATCGACATTCCTTGACAGTTTCACTAATGGAATTGATTATACCTATGACAATAAGCCGCAACCAGCCGCCGGGCTTCGGAAGGTGCAGCATGGCCACGCAGGGCAAAAGGTAACCGGCAAGTGTCTGAAATCTCGGCGCTGGAAACGCACGATATCCGTTTCCCCACTTCGCGGTCGCTGGACGGGTCCGATGCCATGAATCCGGATCCGGACTATTCGGCAGCGTACGTAGTGCTGCGCACGAATGATCCTGGTGGACTATGCGGCCACGGTTTCGCCTTCACCATCGGGCGTGGCAATGATGTCCAAAGAGCCGCCTGCGCGGCTCTTCGTGATTATGTGGTGGGCCGCGATGTCGCACGGCTGGTAGCAGACCTCGGCGCCTTCGCTCGCAGTTTGACGGCGGACTCGCAGCTGCGCTGGCTCGGCCCTGAGAAAGGCGTGATGCACATGGCAATCGGCGCCGTCATCAACGCCGCGTGGGATCTGGCTGCGCGCCGCGCGCGGAAGCCCGTTTGGCAATTCGTTGCCGATATGACTCCTGAGGAAATCGTAGCCTGCATCGACTTCCGATATCTGGAAGATGCGCTCAGTGCCACGGAAGCTCTCGAGATTTTGCGCCGGAACGAGCGCGGAAAGTCACAGCGTACGGCCTATCTCTTGTCCAGAGGTTATCCAGCCTACAGCACCACCCCGGGCTGGTTAGGATACCCAGATGAGAAGATGGTGAGGCTAGCCAGGGAGGCAGTGGATAGCGGGTTTCGGACGATCAAACTCAAAGTAGGTCTGGATCTGACCGATGATGTACGGCGCTGCCGTTTGGCGCGCGAGACAGTCGGTCCACAAGTCGCGATTGCGGCGGATGCCAATCAGCGTTGGGGCGTTGCAGATGCAATCAACTGGATCCGGCGTCTTACACCGTTCGAACTCGCCTGGGTGGAGGAGCCCACCAGTCCCGACGACGTGCTGGCGCACCGGGTGATCCGCGAGGCCGTGGCGCCCACGCCGATATCAACCGGCGAGCACACGCAAAACCGGATTCTGTTCAAGCAGTTCCTGCAGCACCGGGCGGTCGACGTGCTGCAAATCGACGCCACCCGCGTAGGAGGGGTCAACGAGAATCTGGCGATTCTGCTGCTGGCACGTAAGTTCGGCGTCCGTGTGTTCCCGCATGCCGGTGGCGTGGGCCTGTGCGAGCTCGTGCAGCATCTGGCTATGGCGGACTTCGTGGCCATCAGCGGGGAGATGGAGGACCGTTCCATCGAGTTCGTCGATCATCTGCACGAGCACTTTGTTCACCCGATACAGCTGCGGGGAGGGCGCTACCTCGCACCCAGCGCGCCCGGGTTCTCCGCGGAGCTCTTGCCGCAATCGCTGACGCAGTATCAATTTCCGGACGGGCCCGCCTGGCAGCAAAGCTGACGCGGTTCGATCAAGACCGCGGGCCTTCGAGCGAAGCGGTGAGGACGCAAGGCATGATCATCGACGCGCACCAGCATTTCTGGGATCTGTCGCGCGGGGACTATGCCTGGCTTACTCCGGCGGAAGGCATTCTGTACCGGAATTATTTGCCGACCGATCTCATCCCGACGCTGCGCGAGAATGGTGTGATCGCGACTGTACTGGTGCAGGCGGCGCCGTCGGAGGCAGAGACACGCTATCTTTTTGACCTGGCGCGCGCAAACGCGTTTGTAGCAGGGGTCATCGGGTGGGTCGATTTTGAAGACCCGGATGTCGAGCCTCGCATCGAGGGTCTGATCCAGGCCGGTGCGGGAATGCTCAAGGGCCTGCGACCGATGATCCAGGATATCGCAGATCCAGAATGGGTCCGCCGGCCAGCACTGGATCCTGCCTTTGAGGCGATGAGTACGCACGGTCTGGTGTTTGATGCCCTGGTCCGGCCGGTCCATCTGCCGCCGCTGCGAACGCGACTCGAGCGGCATCCACAGCTTCAAGTCGTGCTGGATCATGCCGCAAAACCCCAAATCAGGACCGGAGAGTTCGAAACATGGGCGCGCGAAATGCAAGCGATCGGCCGTGGGACTCAGGTGCACTGCAAGCTGTCGGGTCTCCTGACCCTCGCGGGAGGTAGCGCGCATCCATCGAAGGACATCAAACCCTACGTAGAACACGTGTTCGCCTGCTTCGGCCCGCAGCGTGTCCTTTGGGGCAGCGACTGGCCCGTGCTCAACGCCGTCAGCGAGTACTCGCAATGGCTGCGAATTTCTCGAGACATGATTGGGCATTTTGCCGAGGGGTTGCGCGACGACGTGCTGGGTCGCAACGCAGAGCGCGTTTATCGGCTCAAGATACCTCCAGCATGACTGCCAGACTCGCGAGCAGGAGCTATGTCACTGCGGCCGCCCCCGGGTTTGCTCGTGTTAACCTACCGGGTGTCCCGATACTTCAGTCGCCCCGTGTTGCGGTTCAGAAGGGCGAGACCACCGTGAAGAGAAAACGACAATCGAGCAAAGACAGCGTTCCAAGACGCAGCAGCCCGCTCCCTCACGAAATGCACGGACGAGTTCTCGATCCGCGCTATCGGGCTCCCGCGCTGGAGAAGGGGTTGGATATCCTGCAGCTGTTGGCCGGCGAGTTACATCCGATTGCGCTTTCGGACATTGTCCAGCGTCTCGGTCGCTCGACCGGTGAGTTGTTTCGCATGATGCAGGTGCTGGAATATCGTGGCTTCATCGAGCAGGTGGGCAATACCGGTGGCTACCGACTAACGGGCAAGCTCTTTGCGCTCGGGTTGGACCAACCTCGGGTGAAGACACTCATGGAGATTGCGCTGCCGGTGATGCGCCAGCTGTCGCGCAACACCGGTCAGTCATGCCATCTCGCGGTGCATTCCAACGGCCGGATCGTCGTCGTCGCACGTATGGAGAGCACCGAGCAGATCGGATTCAGTGTCCGAGTCGGGTATTCGCAGGCGTTTCCGCTGACGGCCTCGGGCGTGATCTTGTATGCGTTTCAGCCCGAGGCCGTTCGATCGCAATGGGAGCGGCTTCTGGATCCGCCGTTGGGAAAGCCCAAGCTAATGGCGTTTCGAAGTCGAGCCGGCGAAGCGCGCAAGCGGGGAGTCGAGATCGCGCCCAGCCAATTTGTAGAGGGAATCACGGATATATCCGCACCGATTATTCAAGGCGAGCTCGCCACGGCCGCCCTGACGGTCCCGTTTGTCCATGCCAAGACGCTCACTATGAGTGAGGGCGATACGGCTATCTGCATCGAGGCGGCGGCGAAGGAGATCTCGAGCGAGCTGCTGCACAGCGACTGACTGAGGAGCGCGGCGGGAGTCGCCTCTCGGGGTGAGAACGCACAGTGACGGTCCTGGTCGCGGATATCGGAGGTACTCGCATCAAGCTGGCGCTCATGCGCGACCAATCCGTTCTAACACAGCGAACTCTAAGGGCTCACTCGAATCAGGGACTGGCACCTCAGCTGCCGAGGATTGCCAAGGCGTTCGATTCGATGCGCCAGGAGGCCGGCATTGCCCGCGGCGACTGCGCGGCGCTTGCGGTGGGATTCCCCAGTCTGATCGACCCGAAGACCGACCGAGTGGTGACGTCCTACGGAAAATACCAGGACGCCCCCCGGATTGATTTGGCGCAATGGGCACGGGAAACACTCGGCTTGCCTGCCTGGATCGAGAACGATGCCCGCCTGGCACTCCTCGGGGAGTGGCAGAGCGGAGCCGGACGTGGCTGCGATGATCTGGTTATGGTGACGCTCGGTACTGGACTCGGTACCGCCGCGCTCACCGAAGGACAGCTCGTTCGCGGTAAGCACGGGCAAGCGGGTGTATTGGGAGGTCATCTTACGGTGCGGCAGGGCGGCCGGCTTTGCGTTTGTGGCAACCGGGGCTGCGCGGAAGCCGAGGCCTCGACGTCAGTTCTGAAAGCCATCGCCACCGAGTTGAGCGACTACTCGGTCAGCGCGTTGCGATTCGCCGATGTGATTGACTACGCGGTGGTGTTTCGCCTGGCGCGCGCGGGAGACCCGTGCGCTGTCACGCTCAGAACGCGCGCCATCGAGATCTGGTCGAGCCTGATCGTGAACCTGATCCATGCTCACGATCCAGAACGGGTCATCGTAAGCGGGGGAATCATGGCCGGGGCGATCGACTTTTTCGCCGAGCTCCAACGCTGCGCACTGTCGTGCGTGCACACGCCCTGGGGACAGGTCTCGATCGTTCCCGGTCGCCTTGGAGACGCGGCAGCGCTGTTCGGTGGTGAGTATCTCATCCGCCAGAAGACGTCGATGGGCTGATGCGAACCTCCAATTACGACAAGTGGCCGCACGTCGACGTGCCGGGCGGCGCTGGCAGCGCATGGCGGGGCTGGAGTGGGATTGCCGCGGAGCTCCGCGACCAATTGTCTCATGTGCCTGCCAAAGCCTCGGGGCGCCCTCAGGTTCTGGCCATCGAGTGCTACAGCGGTGTTTCCGAGCCCGAGATTTGCGCCGGTCTGCGCACTGCATTCGATGCGGCGGTCTGGATCAACACTCGGGATGCCTTCCGTTCTGCTCCCGAGATCGATCGGTTGGTGGCCCCCGATCTCGGTGGTGATGATCCGCTATTCGGATTTCTTACCCGCCTCACGATCGAGGAGTTTCTGTCAGCCGAGAAGGTCGCCTCGCTCCGGGCGCGCATCGCGAATGCCCGAGGTTCCGTCATAGTCATCGGGCCCGGCGCGAGCGTCATCGCTTCGCATCCAGCCCTGCTCGTGTACGCGGATCTTGCGCGTTGGGAAGCGCAGCGCCGCCAGCGGCGCGGCGAGATCTCGAACCTGGGCGTCGAGAACCGGGGGCTTAAGTCTTCGCTGCAGTACAAGCGATCCTACTTCATCGATTGGCGAGTATGCGATCGGCTGAAGCGGCGCACGCTCTCGCAATGGGATTTTCTGCTCGATACCTGCGTCGCGGGCGACCCGAAGCTCGTGACCGGTCAGTCCTTTCGAGCCGCCTTGAAGCACTGCGTGACCCGCCCGTTCCGTGTAGTTCCCTTTTTTGATCCGGGCCCCTGGGGCGGGCAGTGGATGAAAGAGGTCTGTGATTTGGACCGTAAGCAGGCCAACTTTGCCTGGTGCTTCGATTGTGTCCCCGAAGAAAACAGTCTCCTGCTCCGGTTTGGAGATGTCCGTGTCGAGGTTCCCGCCATCGACCTGGTGTTCGCTGAGCCGGCGGCGCTCCTGGGCGAGCCCGTCTATGGGCGTTTCGGTCCGGAGTTCCCAATCCGCTTCGACTTCCTCGATACGATGGGGGGCGGCAATCTCTCCCTGCAGGTGCATCCGCTGACCGAATACATCCAGGAGCGGTTTGGCATCCGCTATACCCAGGACGAGAGCTATTACGTGCTCGATGCCAAGCCCGGGGCGGTCGTCTACCTCACTCGCAGGCGCGCAGCGCGATTTGAGGAAATGATCGCGGCGCTCGAAGCTGCTCAAGCCGGTGGCCCACCGTTCGACGATGAGCGATTTATCGCTCGGTTTCCCGCGCACAAGCATGACCACTTCCTGATCCCCGCCGGCACCCTGCATGGCTCCGGCGCAAACAGCATGGTGCTCGAAATCAGTGCGACCCCCTATATCTTCACGTTCAAGCTGTGGGATTGGAACCGAATGGGGCTGGATGGCAGACCGCGCCCGATTAACATTGCGCACGGTAAAGCCAACATCCAGTGGGAGCGTGATGAGGGCTACGCTCTCAACCGGCTGATCAATCAGATCACGGAGGTTGCCCGCGGTGACGGCTGGCGCGAAGAGCGCACCGGCCTTCACGAGGCCGAGTTCATCGAGACTCGCCGTCATTGGTTTACCGCCAGCGCACCGCATGACACCGGCGGCGAGCGCCAGGGCAGCGTGAATGTGCTGAACCTTGTCGAAGGGCACGAGGCCGTAGTCGAGAGCCCGGAGAATTCCTTCGCGCCCTTCGTGGTGCACTACGCCGAAACCTTCATCGTTCCCGCGGCCGTAGGAAACTACCGCATCCGACCCATCCACTCTACGCCGGGCGTGGAACTCGCCACCATCAAAGCCTTCGTCCGCTGCGGTGCCTGAGTCGATATCACATGACGCACATCGAGCGCGTAGAGGTCGACTTGATCACCTTGTTGCCGAAGAGGACTCGGCACGACGCGATTCAGACGTTCGCCGCCCAAGAGACGCCAATACTGCGACTGATGTGCGCAGATGGCAGCGAGGGCGTCGGCTACTGCTACACGATTGGTACCGGCGGCTCATCGATCATGGCGCTCCTCAAAGATCATCTCACGCCGCTCCTGATCGGTCGCGATCCCGATCGCATCGAGGCGATTTGGCGCGATCTGGTCTTGCACACCCATGCCACGCATGTGGGTGCGATCACAAGTCTTGCGATCGCTGCAATCGACACGGCGCTTTGGGACAGGCGCGCGCGGGTCGCCAATCTGCCGCTTTGGAAACTGCTCGGAGGGGTGCGTGATCGGATTCCCATCTATTCGACGGAAGGAGGATGGCTTCAACTCACACCCTCGGAACTCGTCGAGAATGCGCTTCGTGGGCAGCAGGATGGGTTCGGCGGAGCGAAAATCAAAATCGGACGCACCGCTGCCGCTGATGATCGAGGTGCGCTGCAATCGGTGCGCGCGGCCGTGGGTGATCGCTTCGCGATCATGGTGGACGCTAATCAGGCGTTCACGCTCGATGAGGCGCTTCGGCGTGTGCGGATGCTGGAGGAGATCGAACTTGCGTGGATCGAAGAGCCGCTGCCGGCAGACGATCTGGCCGGTCACCGCCTGCTGTGCGCCACGTCGTCGACCCCGATTGCCATCGGTGAGTCGCTCTATTCAGCCGGCCAGTTCGGCGATTACATACAGCACGCGGCCTGCCACATCATTCAGGTCGACGTTGCGCGCGTCGGCGGCATAACCCCGTGGATCAAGGTGGCGCACGCCGCGGAGTGTCGCAACCTTTCGGTGTGCCCTCACTTCCTGATGGAGCTGCACGTCAGCCTGGCTTGCGCTACGCCGAGCGCGCGCTGGGTGGAGTACATCCCGCAGCTTGACGCCGTGACCCGCTCGCACATCCGTATCGAGCACGGCCAGGCGCAGCCCCCGGATCAGCCGGGCCTTGGAATTGACTGGGACTGGGCGAAGATAAAGTCACTGTCGACGGCGAAAGTCGCGCTTCAGGCCGGCACAACGGTTTGATTCTGCTCACCGAGACCATCGATGCCCAGCCTCACTGAATCGCCGACCGAGAGATAACAGGCCGGCTTCAGTGAAAGTCCCACACCCGCCGGGGTGCCCGTCGATACCACGTCTCCAGGCTGCAGACTCATGAAGTGGCTCAGGTATGAGACCAGGAAGGGCGGCTTAAAAATCATCTGGCGGGTAGAGCCGGACTGACGGCGACGACCGTTCACGTCCAGCCACAGGCCCAGGTCGCCGGTGTTTGGTAGTTCATCTGGAGTGACCAGCCACGGGCCGATTGGGCCGAACGAATCGCAACCTTTTCCCTTGTCCCACTGGCCGCCTCGCTCCATCTGAAACGCCCGTTCGGAGACGTCATGGCAGATGAAGTACCCGGCGATCGCCGCAGCGCCTTGTGCCTCGTCGACGTAGCGGCATTCGCTGCCGATGGCGAAGGCGAGCTCAACTTCCCAATCGAGCTTTGTGGACCCGCGCGGCTTAACAATCGGGTCATTTGGACCGCAAACCGCACTGGTAGCTTTGAGGAACACGACGGGCTCCATGGGAAGGGGCGCGCCCGTTTCCACGGCATGGTCGACGTAGTTGAGGCCGATGCAGATAAACTTCCCTGGCCGAGCGACGCATGCCCCGAGACGGGGCGAGCCTTCGACTTTAGCGAGCGAGGTGGGATCGAGGGCGGCGAGTTCGGCAAGGCGGGACGGGGTGAGCGCTGATCCGTCGAGCTCCGGTATCACTCCGCTCAAGTCGCGGATCGAGCCCCCGTGCATCAGTCCGGGCTTCTCAAGCCCTCGAGCCCCGTAGCGTAGAAGCTTCATCTGAATCGCACCTCAGGTCCAGTCGCACGCCGACAACTCAGGGCACATGCAGTACGCACTGGTACAATACACTTCATCGATAAAACAAGAAGAGGTCAACGAGCATGCGAGCGCGCCATGGCTCGCGTGGCTTTGCCGGCCGCATGAAGTTTGCCCGACCGCCAGCGGGGGTGTCGCTGAGGATTTGACCGCGTGACCGTCGTCGACGTTGCCATCATAGGGATCTATTTCGCCGCCATGCTGGCGGTAGGCTTCTATCACTCGCGCAGGGCCTCGAGCAGCGTCAGGTCATACTTCCTCGACAACAATCGCGGCAGATGGTGGATGCTGGCCGCCTCGGGCGCGGCAGCAAACTTCGATATCGCCGGAACGATGTTCCTGGTATCGCTGTTCTACGTGCTCGGCTTTCGCGGCTTCTGGATGCTGTGGAGCTGGTCGTTCTTCAACAGCGCTTTCCTGATGACGTACATGGCGCTGTGGATCCGGCGCACCGGCGTCACGACAGCGGTCGAGCTCATGAAAGCGAGGTTCGGCGAGGGGCGCGACGGCCGTATGGCACGAACCGCGGGCGCGGTGCTGATGGTGACGTTCCTCACGTTCAGTATCGCCTATGCGTTTGCGGGCCTCAGTCGCTTCTTGCCGGTATTGATACCGGGGATTGGGCCGGAAGCCGGTCGGCTTCTGAGCATTGGTGTCATGGCGCTTACGACCACTTACGTGACGATGGGCGGGTTCTCGGGGGTGGTGGTCGCAGATGTGATTCAGCTGACGTTATCGAGCACAGCAGGACTTGCGATCGGGCTGCTGGTCTTCATCAAGCTCGATCCCGTGCTGATCGCCCATCTGCACGCTCACTTTTCCACCGACGTGCTGCCGCGCCAGGGGTTGCCGCTTCCAGCAGGTTACCAGGGATGGAGTGACTTCGGCTTCTTCGCCATGTACGCGGTCGTGTCGGGCCTGCTGCTGAATATGAGCGGCGCCGGCGGACACTACGGCGAACAGCGCTTTCTCGCCACCCGCTCGAGTACGGAGGCTGCCAAGGCGGGTTGTGCGTGGGGTCTTTTCCTTATCCCGCGTTGGGCGATGATCTCCGGCTTTGTGTATCTGGCGGCTTCAGGCCTGGTAACCAGTGGTGACCCGGAAAAGATCTTGCCGACGGTCCTTGTACAAATGATCCCGGCTGGATTTCGGGGGCTGCTGGTTGCGGCACTGCTGGCGGCGTTCATGTCGACCTTCAGTTCAACCGTAAATGCCGCAGCCTCCATGGTGGTCGTCGACCTGGTGCAGCCAGCCAGACCCTCACTTTCCGCGAAGGCATTGATCCGGGTGAGTTATCTAGCCACAGTTTTTGTGGTCGTCAGCGGGATACTCATCGGGATGCAGGCGAACTCCATAAAGAGCATCTGGGTCTGGATGCTCGCGGGAATCATCGGGGCAACATTGATTCCGAACGTATTGCGTTGGCATTGGTGGCGGTTTAACGGGTGGGGCTATGCCTGGGGTGTCTTCGCCGGCCTCGGCGCGGCGGCGCTGATCGGCGCTGGCCAGTCCCTGGGCTGGTTTGGAACTCGCGATCTCCCCGAATACGCTTACGCACCGGTGATCATGGTCGCGAGTCTTGTCGGCTGCGTCCTTGGGTCACTTCTGACGGTAGCTACGCCGCAAGCGACTCTTTGCCAGTTCTATTCCAGGGTGCACCCGTTCGGCTTCTGGGAGCCGGTTCGTAAGGCGAGCTCGCCTCCGGTGGAGGAGGTGGGTGTCGCCCCGCTTTTCATCAATGTAGTTCTGGGCGTCGTCACCCTCGTCGGCTGCTATCTTTGTGTCTTCTTCTTTGTCGGTCACTATTTCTGGCGGCTCGGCACAACTGCGCTCGTAGTCGCGGGCAGCGCGCTGGTGCTCTCGCGGACCTGGCTCCGCCACCTCCCCGCGGCCGGCCGCGGATCCTCAGCTAATGAAGAGCTTCCTCGCTTGAGCTCCGTCTCCGGAGCCACCGTTACCCCGACTGAATAGCGAGCGCGCAGCGCGCTCCCGAGTCTGCGATGGGACCAAGGCCGGTCCGCAGCAGCGCTCTGGTGAGCGCGACGGCATTCCCAGCCCCGCTATTCGCCCGCCGGAGCGGGGCGATGCACCGGCGGGCTCCTTTTTCATCTGATCTCATCCATGAAATTCGTTTTATTGCTAAACGTAAGTACGTGGACTACTATCCCCCTCGCTTCTTGGCAAATAGGGGGACTGCCAATGACAAGAACAAGCGCGCGTCAGCCTTCGTATTTGGGTTGGTTAGCTCTCGCGGCCGTCGCCACGTGCGCACTTCCCGTCGAATTCGCGCGTGCACAGTCTGCCGCCGCTCCGACAGCCCCTGTCGCAACCACTAAAGCGGAATCGGAAAGTCAGGGCTTGCAGGAAGTTGTGGTGACCGGCACCAACGAGGCGCTGCGGATCCTCGATACCTCGTACGCGGTCACCAAGATGGACCAAGAAGCGCTAAAGGACTCCCCGGCGCTCGGCCTCGCTGCGCTCGCACAGGGTGTCCCTGGCCTTTACGGGGAGGCGAGCGCTGGCGAGTACAACCTCAACATCTCACCGCGCGGTGTGCGCGGGGGATTCCTCTCGTACATCAGCGTCCAAGAGGACGGGTTGCCGTTCCTCTACAACGGCTTCCTCGAGGAGTTGGAGCTGCGCAAGGACCTCACCTACGGCTCACTCGAGGTCATCCGCGGCGGGCCCTCCGGAGTCCTGACTTCGAATGGCGCCGGCGCCATCATGAATTTCATATCCCGAAAGGCGCCCTCAACCTCCGAGGGAGAAGTCGCGCTTTCGTACTCGGACTACCACTCTCAGCGCGCGGACTTCTTCTATGGCGGACCCTTAAGCGGCACTACTTCTGGGACCTTCGGCGGTTACTGGCGTTTCGGCGACGGCGTCAAGGACACCGGTTACCAGGCCGATCACGGCGGTCAGTTCCGGGGAACGCTCACGCACGCGCTCGAGAACGGCGAGCTGTTCGTCAGTTTCAAGCACATCGACGATCACACGCAGTTTTTCCTGCCGCAGCCGGTGAAGATTACGCAAAGCGGTGGCGTGCAGCGTATCTCGCCGATTGCCGGCTTCGATGCGCAAACTGACTACCTCGCTGGACCAGACACGCAGAATGTCGGTTTGAAATCACCGAACGGCGTCAACTCCAGCATCAATCTCGGCGATGGTATCTGGGAAAAGTCAGACACTTTGACGCTGCGCGGCACCTACGACTGGCACAACGGCTTTCGCTTTAAGGACACGCTGCGAATCGCCAAGATAAATCTCGTCGACAACGATCTGCGCAATCTTGGCGGCAACAATAACATCCACGACGCAACGACCTTTTTGGCCACCGACCCGCGCGTACAAGCACTGCTCGCGCAGTTCGCACCCCAGGGAGCGGTACGCGCGGTACTGGTTCAGGTCAGTACCGGAATGCAGATTGCGAACCCGGCAACCCTGAATGGCAATGGGCTGCTGGTCGAGATGGGATCGAATCAGTTCACGCAAAGCCACGATGAGGTCATTAATGACGCTCAGGTGACATTTAATAGCCGCAACAATGACGTCGCCCTCGGTTTGTTGACGTGGAACGTCAATATGGATGTCGCCCAAAACGGCGTGAACTGGCTGCTCGATGTAACCAACCGAGCCAACACCGTCGATGTGGCGGCCGTCAATGCGGCGGGGAAAATCGTCGGCCATTTGACGGATGGTGGCGTGCTGAATTACGACACTGGTTACGCCAACGGCACCGTCCATATCGGTTCAAATTCCCTGTATTTGAACGATCAGTGGCATCCTATCGATCCACTGCGCATCGACGGCGGTGTGCGCTACGAGAAGGTCACCTACCAGTCAACCTCGGAGAACGTTGCGGCCAATGTGCCGCTGGCTGGGGTGCTCGACCCAACGATTGTCGCGGATCAATTCGCCGCGAGTTACGGGACTGGAACGTACACCAACGGTACTCGGGACCTCACCGGCAGCGCCTGGACACTGGGTGCGAATTACCAGCTCACCGGCAATTTCGCACTCTATGGACGCTACTCGGACGCCTTCGACACGGGGATCGCAGACTTCGCGGTGTTCGGCCCGGGCAATTCGGTGCTGCCGAGTAAATTGACTCACCTGCGCTTCGGGGAGTTTGGTCTTCGCTACTCAAGTCCGACGTTTTACGCGGAGGTCATTGGCTTTCGGTCTGTGAACAAAAACATCGGCGTCACGACCAGTAACACCGGCGGCCAGGTGTTCCTCGACAACGTGGCGAACGGCGTCGAGTTTGATTCGAAGTGGATCCCGTTCACTGTGCTGAGCTTCGATCTTTACGGGGTGCTACAGCACTCAAAGATCACCTCGGTCGGCGGTAGCTCATCGTTCGACGGCAACCAGATCGATCGCCTGCCGAATCAGGAGATTCACTTCACCCCGACACTCTCGACACCAGATCAACGTCTTTCGGCGTACGCAACGGTTTCGTATTACGGTAAGCGCTGGGGCGATTTGGCCAACACACTCGAGCTCGATCCTTATACCGACCTGGCGGCTGGAATTCGCTATGCGGTATCACCGAAAGTCAACCTGTCGGTGCAGGGAACCAACCTCACTAACAAGTTCTCGATCACAGAAGGTAATCCCCGCGGCAACAACATAGTGGCAGGCACCAATGCCTATGGCTTTGCGCGGGCGAATCTGCCGCGGGTGGTGATCTTCACGATTGATGCGAGGTTCTGAGCGTCCACCGCCGCCCGCGACGTGGAAAACTGATCCCACCGTCGCGGGCGGGTGGCTCGACGCTGCGTCGACCCGTGGCGGGAGCTGCGGACGTCGCCCGCTTTGAGCACACGTCGAAACTCCACTAGGGTGAAGCTGCTTTGACGGGCTTGGCTTGAGCACCTTGCGCCGGAGGTGGTCCAATGAAGCCCTCGCGCCGACATCGACCAGGACTAAAGGCCGTGACGACTTCGATCTGGAACGAATTCCATCGCGAGGACTTCCGGGTCAATGGCCGCTCCTGCATCGTGGTGCAGCCCGGTGTCGCACTTGCATCGCGGCCATGGATCTGGCGAATGGAGTTCTTCGGCGCGTTCCCTGCGGTGGATCTGGCTCTGCTGCAAAGGGGGTTCCACCTGGCTTACATGGATGTTCAGGACATGTACGGCGCGCCGGTGGCTATGGGCCACATGGACGCTTTCTATTCTTACCTGACCGGCAATTATCGATTGAGAGAGAAGGCTGTCCTCGAGGGTTTCAGCCGCGGCGGACTGTTTGCGTTGAACTGGGCCGCGCGCCGAGCGGAGAGCGTGGCATGCCTGTACCTCGACGCGCCGGTGTGTGATTTCAGGAGCTGGCCCGGAGGGCACGGGCGGGGCCCTGGGTCCCCGACCGATTGGCAGCGGCTGAAGAGCGCTTATGGTCTTAGCGAGCAGGAGGCGCTTGAGTCCGCCATTCCCATCGACAACCTCGCCGCACTCGTATCCGGGCGCGTGCCCATCATTGCGGTTTACGGTACGGCGGATGAAGCACTGCCTCCTGAAGAAAACGTGCTAGCGCTAGAAAACCGCTACCAGGAGCTCGGGGGCGAAATAACGGTGATCGCCAAGGAGCATGTCGGCCATCATCCGCACAGTCTCGCCGAGCCGACACCCATTGTTAATTTCATACTATCCAAAGCGCTGTGAAGACTAAGAGTGCTGGGCGTGTGGCGGGCGTTGCGCGCCGTCTGGAGGGCAAGCGTGCGCTGGTTACCGCGGCTGCCCAGGGAATCGGGCGCGCCACCGCAGAGCTGTTCGCAGCGCACGGCTGCGAGGTATTAGCCACGGACGTCAATATGGCAGCACTCTCGGATATCAACGGCTGTCGCGCGGCACGTCTTGACGTACGGGATGCGGCTTCGATCGAGTCGGTCGTCGCAGACGCTGGAAAGCTCGACATCCTGTTCAATTGCGCAGGAATCGTAGCTAACGGAACGGTCCTCGAATGCAGCGACGCCCAGTGGGCGGAGTCGCTTGAATTAAACCTGACCTCCATGTTCCGGCTCATCCGCGCTGCGCTTCCAGGCATGTTGTCGATGCGCGCCGGCTGCATCATCAACATCGCGTCGGTTGCGAGCTCGATCAAGGGAGTGCCCAATCGGTGTGTTTATGGCACGAGCAAAGCGGCCGTAATCGGGTTGACGAAGTCGGTCGCCGCCGATTTCGTCGCCCACGGTATCCGCTGCAACGCCATCTGTCCTGGCACGGTCGACACGCCCTCACTGCACCAGCGGCTCAAGGCAAGTGGCGACTACGCCGCGAACCTCCAGGCGTTCGTCGCACGACAGCCCATGGGACGTCTGGGGACGCCTGAAGAGGTAGCGGCAATGGCGCTGTATCTTGCCAGCGATGAAGCGGCCTTTATTACGGGCCAGTGTTACGCCATCGATGGCGGCTGGACGATCTGACCGGCGGGTAGCGCGCAGGAGGGGCGCGGTGAAAGGGCGGCCGTCCGGTGGACCGAGCGACTACTACGCGCTCGCGGACCGTCTGTATGCACAGTTGCTCAGCTGGTTATTGGTCAGTGCATATCCGCTGTGGGCCACAAAGGGATACGACACTGAGCGTGGGGGCTTCCATGAGCGACTCGGCGAACAAGGTCCAGTCGGGGGGGATCCGCGCCGCGCACGCGTGCAGGTGCGCCAGGTGTATTGCTTCGCGAGTGCGGTGACACTGGGCTGGAACCGCGATCCGACGACCCTGGTGACCGACGGCCTCGAGTATTTCCTGCGGCACTACCGTCGACCAGATGGACTGTTCCGCACACTTTGTGCGGCGGACGGCACGCCACTCGATGAGCACGCGTTCCTCTACGATCAAGCGTTCGTGCTGCTGGCTCTTGCCGAGACTCAAAGGGCTGTCGGCCGGCAAGCGTGGATTCGCGAGGAAGCTCATGCGCTGATGGCAGCATTGAACCGCTTGCTGCGACGTAGGGGAGGGGGGTTCGAATCACGCGACCCCGGGGGCCTGCCATTGCTTTCGAACCCACACATGCATCTGCTCGAAGCGGCGCTCGCGTGGCGCACGATGAGCGGTGATTCGTTGTGGCGCGACCTCGCCGACGAGATCGCGGCGCTGGCACTCGATCGATTCATTGACCGCCAGAGCGGCGCGCTACGCGAATCGTTTGCACAGGACTGGTCCCCTATGGATGGGCTACCCGGCCGCCTGGTTGAACCGGGACATTTGTACGAGTGGGCGTGGCTTCTGCTGCGTTGGCGAAACGAGCGAGACTGCGTCATCGCCGCCCGACGCCTCGTGGGCATTGCCGATCGATACGGGGTCCGCGATGGCGTTGTGATCAACTCACTGCTGGACGACCTTACACCCTATGACGCTCACGCCCGACTTTGGCCGCAAACCGAACGGCTCAAGGTATCCGCCCGTCTCGCGGTTGTAGACGAAAGCTATTGGGCTGCGGCCGCTGAAGCGGCGCAAACGCTGATCCAGTACTTGGATGCTGCCGGTAACGGACTGTGGCGCGACTGCATGAGTCCCCAGAAGCGCTTCATAGAGGAGCCGGCGCCCGCCAGCAATTTCTATCACATAGTCTGCTGCATTGATGAACTCGGCCGTGCGCTCAACGATGGAAGACGTGCAAGCAGTGCGGGCTAACGGCCCTTGAGATTGCCGTCAACCCGCGGTCCCGAACACACTTGTATCCGTGTTAGTTGCCGCCGTCGACTCGAACTTTTTATTACCCCCAATTTTTACCCCTGAAGTTGCGCGCTAGAAGCTCTCGGAAAGTCGCCGCCTCCTGAATCACCGGTGATGTTATTTCCGCGCAGTGTCAGATGAATCAACTATCATGCGCGCCAAAGTTCGAGTCCTGGTGTGCTCGAAAAAGATATAGTTTAGATTTTATGTTATTGAATTATAAGGACTTGGTGCCCGGGAGAGAGGACTTGAACTCGGTCGATTTCACTAAGAGATTCAGAGCCTTACAAAGTCACCCGAGCTTTTTACCCGCCGGATTACCCGCTGGCGCATGGCCGCTTAAACCCATTTTTTTGCCTAAGGCGTAGCGGGTAAAGGAACACAACTCCGGCCCAGTTCGCTCGCGTTCGCCACCGTCCGTGTTAGGTATGCGGGCACAAGTTTCGCGCCTGTTCGAGCTTGGTCGACGGCCCGGGCGCGGCCGCGAAGTGACATTCCGTTGCATGTAACATCGACATGGCGTACGATTGTGTTACATGTAACTCCATCGAGAGTGGCTGATATGAGCTCTACTCGCCCCGGTTCGCGCACGCCGAGCGCGGCGCGCGTGCGCAAGCACCGCGAGGCACTGCGCGCTGCGGGTCTTCGCCCCATACAAATCTGGGTCCCCGACGTGCGTTCGAAGCACTTTGCGGCGCAGGCCCGCCAGCAGTCGCGGGCGATCGCTCAGAGCGCACAGGAGCAGGACGATCTGGCATTCATTGAATCCATCGCGGATCGGACGGCGACGTGAAGCGGGGTGAGATCTGGAGCGTTGCCGGCGGTCCTGACTACACCGGCAAGCCACGACCGGTCGCCATCCTGCAGGACGATCGGTTTGATGAACTCCTCTCAGTGACGTTTTGCCCGTTCACGACCAATCCGACGTCTGCCCCTTTGTTCCGGGTGCTGGTGAAACCGAGCGAGCGCAATGGGCTCAAGGGGGGGAGCAGCCTGATGGTCGATAAGATCACCACGGTCGCGCGCACGAAGGTTGGCAAGCGCATCGGGCGTCTCGATGACGAGGATGTCGTGCGGTTGAATCGCGCTATTGTCGTGTTCCTGGGACTAGGGGGCACAACCCCCGAGCCCTGAGCAATGCGGTTGCGTGCGACCAAGTCGTCAGAACGAATGAGGGCCATGAGCGAGCGGCGGTGAGCGCGCGTATTAGGGGACTTTACGCTGCAGCTAGATGCCGATGCTCCCAGTGAGTTCTGGAGTCTGCTCGACGAACGCGCCTCCTGGTTCTACCAGGCCGTCGGCGCAGGGGCGGCCATGGCGCCCAAGCGTCCGCGGCCTTCATCGGCGTACCTCAGCGCTTACAAAGATAAGGCCGGCAGATGGCTCGATGGCGGCAACTTGTACCGGCTTCACGTTCCCCCCAATCCCCCGATCAAGCTGTTCTGGTCGGTCACGGTGTACGACGTCGATACGCGCGCATTGATCCTGAACGATCAGAAGATCGCCGATCGTTCATCGCGCATGGACCTGCGCAAGAACCCGGACGGGTCAGTGGACATTTACTGCGGGCCGAAGGCGGCGGCCGGGTTCGACAAGAACTGGATTTCGACTGTGCCCGGCAAGAACTGGTTCGCGTATTTCCGGTTTTACAACCCGACCGAATCCTACTTCGATCGGTCCTGGCCCTTGCCGGACTTCGAGCAGCTGTAGCAGGGAAGGAGCTCCCCATGCGTTTCGGACGATCAATCCTGCGGTGCACGATCCTGGCGGTTCTCCCCGTGTCGGGTGCGGTCGCGCAGAATGCGGACGAGCTCGCCAAGCAGCTCGCGAATCCCGTCGCTGCACTCATTAGTGTCCCCCTGCAGCTGAACTACGATGATGGCCTCGGTTCCCAAGGCGAGGGTCGGAAGTGGACCCTGAACGTGCAGCCCGTCGTTCCGTTTTCGATCGGTAAGGATTGGAATCTGATTTCCCGCACGATTCTCCCAGTGATCGGGCAGCACGACGTGGTTGACAGCGATTCAAGCCAATCCGGCATCGGCGACATCACACAAAGCGTGTTCTTTTCGCCGAAGGCGCCTACCGCCGGTGGCTGGCTTTGGGGCGCTGGACCGGTGTTAGTGCTGCCCACCGGCCGAAACGGATTCAGCTCAAACCAATGGGCGGCCGGCCCGACAGCCGTTGCCGCAAAGCAGGTGGGACCGTGGACCTATGGAGCACTCGTCAATCACGTGTGGGGCTTCACGAACGACGGTTCAGCCCCCGAGACTAACTCCACCTTCTTGCAACCCTTCCTCAGCAAGGGACTGGGCCAAGGTATGACAGTCACCCTCAATCTGGAGGCGAGCTACGACTGGAACCGCAGCCAGTGGACGGTCCCGACCAACCTCTCAATTTCAAAGGTCACCAAGCTCGCAGACCAACTCATCAGCGTCGCCGGCGGGGTGCGTTACTACTTCGTGAGTCCCACCGGTGGTCCGAATTGGGGCTTGCGCCTCACGGTTACGCTGCTTTTTCCGCGTTAGCTTGAAGCTCGCACTCTGTCGGTTGCGGAGGTCACTCCATGGTCAGAGCCGCCGCTCTTTTCCCATCACGGACGATCCGCTGGTCACTTGCGCTAAGTGCCGAAGGCTGAATCGTGATCGTCACCTTCTTGATGGTCCCCGCGTATGCGAAGGGAGGCTCATAGGCTTCACTCACGGGTGAGCCCGAGTCCAGGCCGACGTCAAAGCTCTCGGCTCCGAAGCGGCCAGGGCACGTTTTTTCGATCCGTCCTTCGGCAACCTTCTTACCGTTGATCAGGAGAACGGCGGTTCCGCCCTTGCCGACACCCTTACCATCGTAATGGAAGTCCATTCGAACGATTGCGGGTCCAGGGGAAAGCATTTCAGTGCTCACGATCCTATAGCGCTCGTGCGCGAAGTAGTTGTATTCGTAGATAGGCCTTCCGTCCTTAACGTACAGCGTATAACCGCCCGCCGCGCCGCCTTCCGCGACCAGTACTCCATCAGCGCCGCCTTGCGGGACCTCGATGGTGGCGGTGATGGTATGCGATGCGTTTTTGGTGTCTGCGGCCGAGGGCTCTGGGATGCGCACCGCTCCAGGGTAGTAGGTGAAGTCCGTCCGTCCGGCGATCAGACTGGGCCGCAGTCGGGGGTCGCCGCGCTCCGAGAAGCGGTCGTCCAGGGGCAGCACATCGTGTTTCTTCGCCTCGACCCAGAAGTCCTCCTGCAGCTCGCGCAACTTCTGCGGATATTTCCGCGCGAGATCGTTTGCTTCGCTGAAGTCCTCCGCGAGGTTGTAGAGTTCCCATTTATCCTGATCGAAGTCGCCAGTGCTGCCAACCGTCACCCACGGGAGCCGTCCGTGACGGGCCGTGGCGATCCAGCCGTCCTTATAGAGCGCCCGGTTTCCGAACATCTCAAAGTACTGGATATGACGCGTGCCCGTGGCTTTGGGGCTATCGAAGCTGTAGACCATGCTCACGCCCTCGATGGGTTTCTGCTTTACGCCATTAACCTCCGCTGGCTGAGGAAGGCCTGCCGCCTCGAGGACGGTCGGGGAGATATCGATGACGTGATGGAACTGCGTACGTATGCCGCCTGCGTCCTTGATGCGGTCCGGCCACGCGATAACAAGCGGGTTGCGTGTGCCGCCGAAGTGCGAAGCCACCTGCTTGCCCCATTGGAAAGGTGTGTTCACGGCCCACGCCCAGCCGACCGGGATGTGGTTAGAGGCCTTGGCGCTGCCCAGTTCCTCCATATGCTGGACCAGAAAAGAGGTTTCTTCCGGCACGCCCTGAAGCGTTGCGAGCTCGTTGAAGCATCCGCTCAGCGTGCCCTCCATGGAGGCGCCGTTGTCGCCGATCTCCCAGAAGATGACCGTGTTATGAAGCTGACCGATCTCTTCGAGGGCATCGATCACGCGCCCCACTTCATAGTCAGTCTGCGCCGTGTAGGCGGCAAAGATCTCCATCAGTCGCGCAGCCACACGGCGCTCGTCCGGCGAGAGAGAATCCCACGCGGGAATTTCCGCGGGCCGCGGAGTCAGCTTGGTTTTCGGTGGAATGACGCCCAACGCAAGCTGTCGCCGATAGGTCTCTTCGCGGTACTTGTCCCAGCCCTGGTTGAACTGACCCTTGAACTTGTCGATCCACTCCCTCGGCACGTGGTGTGGGGCATGCGTCGCCCCGGGGGCGTAGTAGATGAAGAAGGGACGGTCGGGTGTGACTGATTTTTCCTGCCGGATGTAGCGGATGGTGTCATCGGCAAGTGAATCGTTCAGAGTGTAGTGCCCCTCTTTGCCCTTTGGGACTTCCATTGCGACCGGCGTCGTGCCGCGATAGAGAACGGGCTGCCATTGGTCCATCTCTCCGCCGATGAAACCGTAGAAGTAATCAAAACCCTGGAGACTCGGCCACCGGTCGTAGGGGCCGGAGATGCTCGTCTCCCAGTCAGCAATGTTGTGGTTCTTGCCAATGAACGCCGTGCTGTAGCCGCCTTGACGCAGGACCTCGGCGAACATCCCGGCGCTCTTGGGGATCTGCCCACTGTACCCTGGGTAGCCATCGCCGATCTCGGTGATCACCCCGGTGCCGGCGGAATGGTGATTGCGACCAGTCAGCAGCGCCGCGCGTGTCGGAGAGCATAGAGCCGTAGTGTGAAAGCGCGTATAGCGCAGGCCCATCTTCGCCAACCGATCGAGGTTCGGCGTCGGGATCTGGCCGCCAAAGGTGCCCCATTGTCCGAATCCTGAGTCGTCGATCAGAATGATCAATACGTTCGGGGCACCGGCAGGAGGCCTGGTGAGTTTGATCGTCCCGGGCGTTGAGTCTTTGTACGTGCGTCCGATCTTTGCGTCACTGAATGCCGCCTCGGGCTTGGGCAACACTTCTTGCGCCGTTGCCAAGGAGACGGAAAGTAATGTCGCTGCACCTGCGATGAAAAAACGCTCCACGTTCATAGTGTTGTCCTCAAGGCAGAGCCAGACCGGCATATGGTATACGGCTCAGTCAGCTTGTTAAGAAATTGGGGGGGTGGAAAGCGGCCCTTGGTCCCACACTTTGGACAATTATTCCGCGTGACCTTAGCTGGCGCGATTAGCGCGCGCTGCTACCGAAGGGTGCGTAGAATCCCGGCGGATTCGCGCAATTCCGCGACGAATCCCAATCAATAAGCGACTTTATAAATGCATCGTAAGTGTTTGAATTTGGTGCCCGGGAGAGGACCCTAACTCGCGTGAATTATCCTGTAGACTCAAGACCTTAGGATGGCACGCGCGTTTCTTACCCGCTAAATTACCCGCTGACGGATGCCTGCTTGAATGCACGTTTTCGGTCGAACCGTAGCGGGTAACAAGAATTCCTCCGGCGCAGTTCGCTGTCGTTCGTTCGAGTGCGTTTTTCCGGCTCTAGCACCAACCTCCGCGCTTACACCCGATGCAGTGCGCTCGTCGACCGGCAGGTGTGCTCGCACCGGGCGCAGCGAGTTTGCGCTCCGACGCGTCCCTTACTAGAATGTACTTCGTAAGGAGACTCGCATGAGTACTGAATCCACCTTGACCAGCAAGGGCCAGACCACGGTCCCAAAGGCGATCCGCGAGAGCCTGCGTTTGAAGCCTGGCGATCGCATCACCTTCACCCCGATGCCGGACGGTACGGTGCTGATGCGAGTCAAGAACAAGAGCGTCATGAGTCTCGCAGGGAGCCTGCGCCGGCGGGGGCGAAGAGCGCTGCCAGTCGAGGAACTGTCGCGCTAATGCTCGGCATCGACACGAATGTGCTGGTGCGCTTCCTTGTGCGCGACGAGCAGCGGCAGTTCGCGAGAGCGCAGCGCCTGCTGCGCCGCGAGGCCGAGCGCGGCGAGCCAGTGTTCGTCAGTCACCTGGTGCTGCTTGAGACCGAGTGGGTGCTGCGCAGCCGTTATGGGTTGAGCAAGGCCGAGATCTTGGGGGCGTTCTCTGGGTTGCTCGAGTCGGCCGAGCTGCAGATTGAAGGGGAGCCCTCGGTCGAGCAGGCGCTGTTCATCTGGAAGGACTCTGCGGCGGAATTTGCGGACTGCCTGATCGGCATGCGGCATCTCGAACTCGGCTGTCAGGCGACCGCCTCGTTTGATCAGCGAGCCGTCAAACTTCCGGGTTTCATCGCTGCCTGAAGCTCTAGAGATGATCTTCTGGCAGCCACTCAGTCGGCGCGGCCGGCAGCTGCTTGCAGGCGGGTAATTCCTCGGCTTTCGTCGAATGCAGTGAGGACCGCAAATCGGAACGTCTGGGTCCAGTTTGGTGTCTCGTACCGCGGCGATATACCGTTAATCAACCTGATTCAGAGTGATCAACATGAGTAATCGGGTCGTGACTGCACACATTCCGGAGCAGCTCGCTCGCAAGCTCGACAGCCTCGCCGAGCGCCTTGAGCGCTCGCGAGGGTGGGTCGTCAAGAAAGCGATCGAGGGGTACCTCGCCCTGGATGAAGAACGCCATCGTCAGACGTTGGCGGCACTCGCGGAAGTCGAGGCGGGCGCGACGATTGACCACGCCGAGGTCCGTGCCTGGGCGAAAGGCCTCACTGCTCCTCGCCGGAAGTCACGGCGGTGATTCTGTGGCGCTTCGCTGGACCCACTCGGCGTACGCGAACCTGCGCCGACTGTACGAGTTCCTGGAGCCCGTCAATATGACGCCTGGCGTGCAATCGCCGAAACTTCACGGTGGAAGACACCGCAGGAGGTGAAGAAGTCTCACCCGAAGGCGAGCATCCTGAAAGGGGGCAGGGTGGTCTTCAATATCAAGGCAAATGACTATCGACTGGTCACCCTGATGCACTATGAAACCGGGATCGTGATGATTCGTTTCTTCGGAACGCACCAGGAGTACGACGAGATTGACGCGGAGAGGGTGTAATGAAAGCCACGCTGTTCATCATCGAGAATGATAAGGACCACGCCCAAGCTAAGCGGCTGATCGAAGAGCTCATGGGATCAAATGATGTTGCAGATCGGGCGCGGATGGCAGCCCAGGCGCGTCTAATCGAGGCCTATGAGCGTGCCAGTTGGCCGCGACGGACTCCCACGCTGCCCAATCTCCTGACCTACCTGATGGATCAGCATGGTCTCTCGCGTGCCGATCTTGTGCCGCTTCTGGGCACGGCCAGCCGGGTAAGCGAAGTGTTGAATGGCAAGCGCGAACTGAGCATGTCAATGGTGCGGAACCTACGCGAGCGGTTCCAGATTTCAGCGGATCTGCTGATCTCTTCGAAGCGATCGCGCGGATTGGCGGCATAACGTGCCGGACCAAAGCGTGGACGGGCCGCGTAGGCCGTTGTGATCCCAAGCGGTCGGTTGCCTTTCTGAATAGCGGTCGCCAGGACGGCAGAAAGCGAACAATCCCATTGCTACGTTGCCGGGGACCGGAATCCTCGGGGGCATTCTCCCTCGACCCGCACAACATCAAGAGGCGCGGATGCAGGAAGAGACAGCAAGAAGAAGGCGTGACCGTGGTCGGGGCGTGCAAAGGTCGGGGTCTACGTCCTCGCCAACCCATAAGATGAGAGCGTGAAGATGCAGGGGGAGCCACCAACCCAGGCGAGCAGGCCGGCTCGAGCGGTATTTCTGAGCTATGCCTCGCAGGATGCCGAGGCGGCTCAGCGCATCTGCGAGGCACTGCGCTCAGCGGGAGTCGAAGTGTGGTTCGACCAGAGCGAGCTGCGAGGCGGGGACGCTTGGGACACGATGATCCGCACGCAGATCAGGACATGCGGCTTCTTCGTTCCGGTGATCTCGGCGACCACTAATGGCCGTGATGAAGGCTATTTCCGCCGCGAATGGCGGCTGGCGGTCGAGCGCACGGCGGACATGGCGGACGACAGGGCTTTTCTCGTGCCGGTCGTGATCGATGGTACGACGGAAACACCCGGGCGCGTTCCCGATGCGTTTCGCAAGGTTCAGTGGACCCGATTACCGGGTGGGCAATGCACGAAGACTTTCGTCGACCGGGTGCTCAGCCTGGTGGCAATCAATGGAACGTCGCCGACCGCCGAAGGCCAGGCGCAGCCGCTCGCGTCTTTCACCGCTGCTGCGCCTCGGGTCGCACCACCCCACCGGACTCGCACGGCGTGGAGGGTGCTGGTAGCGGCAGCGGTCGTCACGCTGGCAATCGCATTGGCGTTCCTGGCCTACGAGAGGCGCCGGCCGCCCACAACCGGCGAAGCGAATGCAATCCTTCCCAACAAATCCGTAGCCGTACTGCCGTTCGAAAATCGCTCGGGCGACCACGCACAGGACTTCTACGCCGACGGCCTTACAGACGAACTGACCACCGCACTCTCGCGCATCTCTGCGCTCAAGGTGATCGCGCGCAACTCGGCGGCGCGGTACCGGGCTTCGGACAAGCGCCCGTCGGAGATTGCGCATGACCTCGGGGTGGCGGCGCTGGTGACCGGGTCAGTTTTGCGCGCCGGGGGACGCGTCCGCTATAACGCGGCGCTCGTTTCGGGCGATACCGAGCGCAACATCTGGGTCGAGAGTTACGACCGCGACGAGCACGACGTGCTCACGCTGCAGTCCGAGGTGGCGCGTGCGATTGCGAGGGCGATCGCCGTGCGGCTGAGTCCAGGAGAGTCTGAACGCCTCGCCGATCAACGCAGTGTCGATCCGCGGGCGTTCGAGGAATACCTTGTGGGGCGCGCACTCTGGAACCAGCGCACCGAGCAGGGCATACGTGCGGCGCTTATGCACTTCGAGAACGCAGCGCGCATCGCACCGGAGCTGGCCCTGGCTCACGCGGGGATCGCCGATAGTCACATCCTGCTCGGCGTCTACGGCTTCGATCCGCCGCGTTCGGCTTTCCCCAAGGCCAAGGCGGCGGCACTGCGAGCAATCGAGCTCGACCCGCACGCGGGCGAGCCCCACGCTTCGCTCGGTGACATCCTGTTCCATTACGACTGGGACTGGCGCGGATCCGAGCGCGAACACGAGAAGGCCATCGAACTGGCTCCGGCCTTCGCGACCGCCTATCAGTGGGGCGCGGAGGCCCAGATCCTGAACGGCGATCTCGCGAGCGCACTGGCGCGCCTACAACGCGCTCGCGCGCTCGACCCATTCTCGATGATCATCCGCTTCAACTTGGCCAACGTCCTGAAACTGCTCGGTCGTCGCGACCAGGCGATCACGGAATTGCGCGAAGCGATCGCGGTGGACCCGAACTTTGCCCGCACGCGCTGGGAACTCGCGCGGCAGCTGCTCGCGCTCGGCCGCACGGGGGACGCGTTAGCGGAGGCACACAAGCTTGCTGAACTTGCGCCCGACAGCATTCCCGCAAATGCCGTGCTAGGTTTGTGTCTCGGGCGTGCGGGCGACACCGATGGCGCGCGCACTCTGGCCAGGCGGCTCGAAGGATGGCGGCCGATACGCTTTGTTTCCTCGCTTGAGCTCGCCCGCATCGCGGCCGGCTTACGGGATCGCGACCTCACGATCGGCTACCTTCAGCAGGCGGTCGACGCGCGCGAGGGCTTTCTCCCCTTCATTAGCGGCGACGACGAATTTGCGTTTTTGCGTGACGATCCACGCTTTGTCGCCATTACGCAGGCGATCGGGATCGCATCGGGACGCGGTGGGACGCCGACGCACACCACCAGCAGCCAGTAGCTGCCAGGAGGAGTGGAGCATGTAAGCGTGCAATCGTGCTTTCAGGCCGTCTCATCCGTGGTGTTAGGCGCCACTGCCATAGCGGCGCCTGAGCTCTGCGCCTTATCAGGGGGCAATCCACGGAGGGGAACTTCCGCTCCTCGCCGATTGCTGCCGCGTACCCCTTGTTCCGCGTGACCTCAGCTGGTGCGATTAGCACGCGCTGCAGCGGAAGGGTGCGTAGAATTGCGCGGCGGATTCGCGCAATTCCGCGACGAATCCCAATCAATAAACGACTTTATAAATGTATTGTAAGTTCTTGAATTTGGTGCCCGGGAGAGGAACATAACTCGGTCGTTTTTCTGCGCACATTCAATAGGTTGCGCAATGTCGCTTCGGAATTACCCCCTAAACTGCCCACCGGCAAGCACCTGCTTAAAAACACTCTGCCGCCGAAACCGTAGCGGGTAAGTCTCAAGAGCTTCCACCGCAGTTCGCCCAGGTGCGCCGCGGCTCCAATTCGTTTGACTGGATGGGCTATGTTGGACCGGTGTTGACCCTTCTGAGACGGAACGGTCGCCTGTTAGCTGCCAGTCAGATTCTAGCTAACCGACATCCGAACGACCGGTTTTCGGAAACGCAAGCTTACGAGTTGGTCGATCTGATCGCAGTGAACTCCGGACCAACGAACAGCCCGAGGCGCAAAGCTGCGAGGGATCTCCTGGGAGACCCCTCGCTGCGGCTCGGAATAGCTGCTACGCGGCCTTGCGACGCTTGTAGTACTCCGCGACGCGGGGATCGTTCGCAACGCGGTCGAAGTGCTTGACCAGCAGCGGCGCGATGCGGTCCACGAGGTCTTTCGGAATGTGGTCCAGCACACCGGACCGCAGCCACCGGATCCACACGAAGACTTTCAGGTCCGCCACTGTGAGGCGTTTGTCGGCGAAATACTCTTCGCCGGCCGCCTTCAGCTTCGCCTGAAACTGCTGCAGGTAACGCGTGATGCGCCCCGCCACTAGCTCTTCGCGCGCCTTCTTTTTGGCGTCCTCGGGCAGGTCCATGGTCTGTGCGATTCGTGTGCCGATGTCCTCGGCTGCGTCCATTACCTCGTCGCACAGCAACGCCTGCCAGTCATCCTTGGGGTACAGGCCGGTTAGCTTGCCGACGTAGCGATTGATGCTGTTGGACTGCGAAACGACCTTGCCGTCAACTTCGAGCATGGGCATTGCGAAGAACGGCGTCTTGTCGCGGAAGGTGGGCCAGTCCTCGCCCGCTATGCGGTGATCTTCGAAGGCGATGCCCCCAATGTGTAACGCAAGACGCGCGGGCTCGCCGCGCCCGCCGTCGAAATCGAAGTAGGTCAGCTTCAGTTTCGCCATGGTGAACTCCTCGGGATTGCTGGTTGTCGCTCGCAATCGCCCCTTGCGAAGCGCAAGCGAGTATAGCCCTGTGCTTGCAACCTGGATTGCCTGCCATGGCCTCCTCAGGGCATTCTCGTTTAGCGTCTACAAGACCAAGAGGGCGAGGATGGAGGGGGAGTCGACAACTCAGGCGAGCACACCGGCTGGCGCGCTGTTTCTGAGCTATGCCTCCCAGGACGCCGAGACCGCCGCACGAATCTGCGACGCACTCAGAGTCGCTGGTATTGAGGTCTGGTTCGACCAGAGCGAGTTGCGGGGTGGGGACGCATGGGATCAGAAAATCCGCAAGCAGATCAAGACCTGCGCGCTCTTCCTTCCCCTCATCTCGAAACACACCCATGAGCGGGCGGAAGGGTACTTTCGGCTGGAATGGAAGCTCGCCGTCGATCGCTCGCACTTGATCATGGCAAACAAGGCCTTCCTGGTGCCGGTCGTGATCGATGAGACGGCCGATGACGATGAAAATGTGCCGGATAGATTCCGCGAGGTGCAGTGGACACACTTGCCCGCAGGTGAGACGCCGTCCGAGTTCGTCAGGCGCATTCAGCAGCTGCTGTCAGGGGAGTCTCCTCCATTACCCATCCTGACTCGGGGGCCTGCGGCAGCCATCTCGGGAAAGTCCTTGCGTTTAAAGTCCGCGTGGCTGGGGGTCATGGTCGCCCTCGCCGCAGTGGCCGCATACGTGTTAGTCCAGAAACCCTGGATCACCAAGCCTCCACCACCCCTGGCGTTCAACCCGCCGCCGCACTCGATCGCGGTGCTGCCATTCGTGAACCTGAGCGGAGACAAGGAGCAGGAGTACTTCTCCGACGGGCTTACGGAGGAACTGCTCAACTCACTCTCGCGGATTAATGAGTTGCAGGTCGCAGCGCGCACCTCATCCTTCTCATTCCAAGGAGAGCATCCGGACATTGCCACCGTGGCACACAAGTTGAATGTCGGGGCGGTTCTGGAAGGCAGCGTTCGGCGCTCGGCAAATACCGTGCGCATCACTGCGCAGCTGGTCAATGGTGTCACGGGCTTCCACATCTGGTCACAGAGCTATGACCAGGACTTGGGCGATGTGCTGAAACTTCAGACCGAGATCGCCACCGCCGTGGCGAGTGCACTCAAGGTCACGCTGCTCGGGGATGAAGCCGCCAAGATCGAGCTCGGCGGGACCCGCAACCCGGGGGCATTCGATGCGTATCTGCAAGGTTCAAAGGCAGTCAACTCGGGCCAGGGAGCATCGAGCTACCAGAGCGCATTTGCCGCGTACACGGAAGCGATCCGTCTGGATCCGAACTATGCGCTCGCGTTCGCGAGCCGATCGCTCGCGCTTTCCCGCTATGCCGGGGAGTTCGCGGTTGGGACGGGCGTTCGCGAACTCTTTGCCAAGGCGCAGGCGGATGCGCGCGAAGCGCTTAAGCTCGCTCCGGAACTCGCCGAGGGCCACTTAGCGTTAGCACGCTTCTTATCTTCTAGTCCCCTCGACTTCACCCGCGCGAGCGAGGCGTACGAGCGCGCCATGGCACTCGCACCGGGCAACGCGGAGGTGCTGGCCGAGAGCGGCCTGTTTGCAGTTTATATGGGACGCTTCGATGCAGGTTTGGCGGCCGCCCGCCACGCGATCGCGCTCGATCCGCTCAATCCACGACGCCGCGCCCAGTTCGGCGAGGCGCTGTATGGGACTCGCCGATATCGAGAGGCGGTTGCCGCTTTCGGAGCAGTCATCAGTCTTGAGCCCGACTTCAAGCGGGCCTACGGATTTCGCGGAGTTGCCTATTACTGGCTCGGTGACTTTAAGAGTGCGCGCTCATCATGTGAGAGCAAGCCGGACCACTGGTCGAGCCTGTGGTGCCTCGCACTGACGTACGAGAAGCTCGGACGGCACGTCGATGCAGAAGCCGAGCTGAAAAAATTGCAGGCCGCGTTCGGCGATGCCTCGGCGTACCAGTGCACCACGATCTATGCGCAGTGGGGCAATGCGGCCAAGGCGCTGGAGTGGTTGGTCAGGGCCGTGAGGCTGCCTGACCCGGGCGTCGTGTACGTTAAGACTGACCCGCTCATAGATCCCCTGCGCAAGGAGCCGCGTTTCCAGGCGATCGAGCGGGAGTTGAAGTTCCCGAACTGACGCAATTCCGACGCGATTCCCTCGGTCCTGCGATGGATCGGTGTTACGTCCGCTATGTAGAAAATTGAACGCCGTGCTCAAGTGGCCGGAGTTGGCCGCCTGCCGCCTGTTTCGGTTCCCGATTCCGGATAGTCAGCACGAACAACCCGAGAGGCACCCGTAAAGGTCGCTTGTTGACTCACTGCCGACTTTCACGAAGGTCGGGTTCCGGGGAACCATTGAGAGTGCAGAGGGTCCCCGTCTGCCACATTCATCTTGCCCAGTTTCGCGTCCTGCGAGTAACGTGCTCCGAATTGCCGTATCCCATTAGGTTCTTGTTCAGGGACCGGCAGTAGAATCGGCTGCGGTCCACCGCAACCATCTGGGAGTCTTCGCGTGCATCGACTATGCATCGCTTCAATCCCGATGCTCCTGCTCCTGGTCGCCTGCACGCACGAGCGCAGCGCTTCGCGCCCGCTGGCACCTGAGGCCGCAACCGCTGCGTCGGCTCCGGCACCCTCGCTGAACAACTCCGTGCCTTCTTCTGCACCAGAGGCGCCGACGCTCGGCGCCCCCCCTGTGGCAGCGCCGCCGGTCAACCCGCCGGAGACCAGCCCGTCT
>Ga0307477_10000366_pt1 | contig 53225 bp, 41 predicted proteins | sample atmos_gasesECM2C_FD_203316 | JGI IMG/M metagenome (GOLD analysis project Ga0307477, IMG submission 203316) | Hardwood forest soil microbial communities from Morgan-Monroe State Forest, Indiana, United States - atmos_gasesECM2C_515 | ecosystem: Environmental > Terrestrial > Soil > Temperate... | reverse complement strand
TCCAGCTACTACAAACCTGGCGCCGACGATGACTCGAGTGGAGTCATTAACGCGAGCGCTTACCGAGCATTTCTTCTGACCTCGGCCTCTGTCGAATTCTCGGATTCAAGCTATCGAAAAATTGCTGACCGCAATTTGAATTTCGTTCTGCAAGCTCAAAGTGCGGATGGATCATGGCCTTACTCCACGGATGAAGCGAGGACCTTCGTAGATCACTTCCATACATGCTTTGTGCTTAAAGCGTTGGCGAAGATCGAGGCTATTACAAAAAATCCGGATTGTACGAAGGCGATCGAGCGCGGAGTTGATTACTACGTTAAAAATCTTTTTGATGAAGAGGGATTGCCGAAGCCTTTCTCTCGGCGGCCTCGCATGACGGTGTATCGGAGGGAACTGTATGATTACGCGGAGTGCATTAATGTAGGAGTCCTGCTCGCCGGGCGCTTTCCAAAGCTCGACGAGACATTGGCGCGCGTGATCAATCTAGACGGGTGGCAAAAATCCGATGGCTCTTTCCGAAGCCGGCAGCTTTTGCTCGGTTGGGACAATGTCCCGATGCACCGGTGGGCACAGTCGCAATTGTTTCGCAGTCTTAGCTTTTTTCTGTTTCGGAACATCCAGAGCCCCGAAACCAAATTTTTAGGGCGGAATTAGGCAATTTATGTGTGGGATTTGCGGACAATTTAATTTCGGCAGTAAGGCGCCGGTACTTCGCCAAGATGTAGAGCGAATGACCCGCAGCATCCGCCATCGCGGGCCCGATGACGAAGGCTATTACATCGCCGGGCCGCTCGGATTCGGCTTCCGCAGGCTGTCGATTATCGATCTTGCGGGCGGCCATCAGCCTATGTCCGACCGGGAAGAATCTGTTTGGGTGATCTTCAACGGTGAAATTTATAATTTTCCTGAGTTAAAGGTTGAGTTAGAAGGATACGGCCACGTTTTCCGAACGAAATGTGACACCGAAGTCATTATCCACGGGTACAAGCAGTGGGGCGACGACGTCCTGAACCGCCTGAACGGGATGTTTGGGTTAGCAATCTGGGATGCGCGCAAGGAGCGGTTGGTCGTAGCGCGAGATCCGTTCGGAATCAAGCTGATTTATTACAAGATCGCCAAGGACTTTGTTTACTTCGGCTCGGAAATTCGTGCTGTGGTTGCGGCAAAAAACGAAAAGGCGGAAGTGGATCCTGTTTCGTTGAATCTGTTTCTGCGGTATCGCTACACGCCATCACCTTACACAATCTTCAGCGGCGTTCGCAAGCTCGCTGCCGGTACCATGTTGGTTTTTGAAAAGGGAAGCTACGCAGTTCGGCGTTGGTACAACTATAGGCCCGCGCCATTTTCGCCGACGAAATCCGCCAGAGAAGCCACCGAAGAGTTGGGCGAGCTCTACAAACAATCGGTGAAAAGACAACTGTTGAGCGATGTGCCTTTGGGGCTGCTGTTGAGCGGCGGCGTGGATTCCGGACTGTTGCTTGCTCTGATGAATTTGTACGGGAAGTCGTGGCGCACCTACACGGTTGGATACGGTTCGACCTTTTCTGATGATGAGTTAGCAGACGCGGCGGATACGGCGGCTCGATTTGGCGCTCGACACACCTCCGTCATCCTCGACAGGAAAACATTTGAAGAAGCGCTTCCGCACATCGTCTCGTGTTTGGAAGAACCCATCGCCTCGTCATCCATCGTTCCCATGTATTTTGTCTGCAAGCGTGCACGGGAGGATGTGAAGGTCGCGCTCGTCGGCCAGGGTCCCGACGAACTGTTCGGCGGTTATCGGCGCCATCTCGGCGTGCGATATGGAGAGTATTGGGGAGGGTTGCCAAAGCCGGTGCGCACCGCTGTTGGTTCGGTAATAAGCGCGCTGCCGCGCAATGAAACCCTCAAGCGAGGCGTTTACTCGCTGGACCTTCCTGACCGGATGAGCCGGTATCAGAACGTATTGTCGCTTCTTCCTGGCAATGGAATCGACGGGCTGTTTCGGGACGGAATCATTCCTGCCGGAACCGGGGACAGGATTCTCGACTCCTGGCAGGATCTGGAGCCTTTAATGGACCAAACTGACGAGTTGGGCGGCTTCAGTTTCCTGGAGCTGCGGTCGACGCTTCCAGATGAGCTGCTCATGTATGCAGACAAGCTGTCGATGGCGAATAGCCTCGAAGTGCGGGTTCCTTTCCTGGACAAAGAGGTCGTGGAATATGCCGAAAGGTTGCCGTCGAACTTGAAAGTCCGGAACGGTTCAGGGAAATGGCTGCATCGCCAGGTGTGCCAAGAAATGCTTCCGGCTGCTATCCTGAAACGAAAGAAGCGGGGATTTGGCGTGAACGTCGTGGATGACTGGTTTCGCGGAAGCGCGCAACAGAAAATGGAGGGAATTCTGCTGGATTCCGAGAGCCAGATATACAACTACCTGCGCCCCTCGGCAGTGAAACAAATTTACGACGAACATCGCTCCGGACAAAACGACAACCATAAGATTCTTTTCAGCCTGGTTGTTTTCGAGGAATGGTTGCGAACCCATGAGGAACCCGTAACGGCGTTGGGTTAAAAGATTTCGTCATGATAGGCGTTCTTGCAGATTCTGCGGACCACGTTGTTGTGCGGGAATTCTTCGAGTTGTTCAAAACTCCGTGGGAGTTTTTCCGGGAAGATCGAACATATGATGTGGTGCTTTGTTCCGGCGACGGTCGCTTCCATGGGGGAGCAAAGATCGTCGCCATGTACCAGGGAAGCCAGTCGCCGTTTGACCAGGAGCAGAAGATTCAAGCCCGCTGCGCTCCGGGAAATACCCACGTTCTGTCGTATCAAGGAAACCGAATACCAATTTATGGGAACATGATTACGTTCCCAGAGATGGGGAACGGTCTTCTGATAGATGAGGGTTCTCGGGAATGCGCGGCATATTTGGACGAGCGGGAAGGAAGAGTGCTGGCGCGGATCGGTTATGACTTGTTCAGCGAGATTCGCACGTTGCTGACAACCGGGCAGCCAGTCGCGAATGTTGGCTTGCCAGCGCTCGACCTGCACATCGCGTTTTTAAGGGATTTAATCACCTGTAATGGCGTTCCCTTGGTTGAAATTCCACCGGTCCCGGATGGATATCAATTTGTAGCCTGCCTAACGCACGATGTTGACCATCCTGCGATCCGCCGGCACAAATGGGATCACACCATGTTCGGTTTTTTGTATCGGGCCGTTTTGGGTTCTGTGCGGAAGGTTATTCGCGGAGAAATAACCGCTCAAGATGTTTTTAGGAATTGGGGGGCGGCTTTAAAACTACCATTCGTACACCTGGGTTTGGCGAAAGATTTCTGGCGCGAGTTTGACGATGGGTATCTGGAATTGGAGAAAGGGTTACGCTCGACTTTTTTTGTCATTCCATTTAGTAACAAGCCCGGAAACAAATCGAGCGGCCCGGCTCCTTCGATGCGCGCGGCTCGGTACGGTGCGCAGGATATCGCCGGCGCGATCCGGAAGTTGACAGCTGCGGGCTGCGAAGTCGGGTTGCACGGTATTGATGCATGGATGGATAGCTCAAAAGGACGCCAGGAGCTAGACGAAATCCGGCGTGTAACAGGAATGTCCGAAGCCGGCGTACGAATGCACTGGCTCTATTATGACCAGCAATCGCCCGCGACGCTCGAGGCGGCTGGAGCGGCTTACGATTCCACGTGTGGCTATAACGAGACGGTGGGGTATCGCGCCGGCACGACGCAAGTCTACAAGCCGCTCGACGCGAATCAGTTGCTCGAATTGCCGTTACACATCATGGACACGGCACTCTTTTACCCAAGTCATCTCGCGCTTTCACAATCGCAGGCAAAGAAACTCCTGGCACCCATGCTGGACAATGCAGTTCGCTTGGGAGGTACGCTGACGATCAATTGGCATGATCGCAGCCTCGCGCCGGAAAGATTGTGGGGCGCATTTTATTCTGATTTGATTCAGAACTTGAAGCGTCACAATGCATGGTTTGCTACAGCAGGACAGGCGATTGCTTGGTTTCGGAAACGCCGGTCGGCGCAGTTCGAATCAGAACGCATCGAGCCGGGTGCGGCGGGCGCCAAGGTCGTGGTTGACCAACGCGACAATCTTCCTGCTTTGCGATTGCGAATCCATAAGGCGCTGAAGTTAGGCTCGATGAACGCTCAAAGTAATGATTCATACGTTGATACGGTTGTTGACGAAAACATTGAAACTAATATTCCCTCTGCGGCGGCGAGATGAATAATTTGGCAACCAATATCGCAAGCCCGGAAAGTGCTTTGCCACAGCACGAAAGCTTCATAGTTGGCCCGGACGATCGGATCCTGATAACGGGCGCCGCCGGTTTCATAGGATCTCGAGTGCTGCAGAGCCTACTCGATCGTGGATTCCGTAACCTGGTCTGTTTCGTCCGACCCTCCAGCGAGACGGCCGGGATTGAAACGATGGTCGAGCGCCGGCCAGCCGGCTCGGAAATCGAGGTGCGGAGCGGAAATCTTCTGTCTCGAGCCGATTGCGAAGCAGCGGTCAAGGATGTGGCCGTCATTCTTCACCTAGCAGCGGGAACCGGCGAGAAATCTTTTCCCGACGCCTTTTTGAATTCGGTGGTGGCGACCCGGAACCTTCTTGAAGCCACTCTTCGGTTTCGGAGCTTGCGGCGATTTGTGCTGGTTAGTTCGTTCGCCGTTTACTCCAACCGCGAAAAACCAAACGGAAGGATCTTGGACGAATCGTGTCCAGTCGACGAACATCCGGAGCTTCGCGGCGAGGCCTACTGCTTCGCCAAAGTCAGGCAAGAGCAACTCGTCGGCGAATACGGCAAGAGCGCCGGAATCCCGTACGTCCTGGTGAGACCGGGCAGTGTTTATGGCGCGAAGGGCGATATCACCGGACGAGTCGGAATCGGTGCATTTGGCCCGTTCCTACATTTAGGCGGCTCCAACACGATACCCTTCACCTACGTGGAGAATTGCGCGGATGCGATCGTTTTGGCTGGATTGGTAAAAGGGGTTGATGGCGAGGTCTTTAACGTAGTGGACGACGACTTGCCCTCCAGCCGTCAGTTTTTGCGTCTTTACAAGAAGAGCGCAAAAAACTTTAAATCCATTTACGTGCCGCACTCGGTCAGTTACGCGCTTTGCTATTTGTGGGAGAAGTATTCGAAATGGTCTCATGGACAATTGCCGCCGGTATTCAATCGCAGGCGCTGGCACACAGACTGGAAAAAGACGCGTTACAGCAATGAAAAATTGAAGACCAAGCTGGGGTGGAAACCGCGGATATCTACCGCACAGGGACTGCGACGGTATATGGAGGCCTGCAGGCGCGATGGGCGACATGCTTAAGGTCGGTATCGTAGGATGTGGCAAGATAGCGGATTTTCACGCCTTGCAGATCCAGCGGATAGCCGGATGTGAAATTGTCGGAGTCTGCGATCGTGAGCCGCTCATGGCCAAGCAGCTCTACGAGCGATTTCCAGTCAAACAATACTTTACGGATCTGGCGGAACTTCTGGATACGGCTCGACCGGACGTTGTCCACATCACGACGCCGGCGGAAAGCCATTTCGATGTCGCAAGATTCTGCCTGGAGCAAGGCTGTGGCGTTTATGTCGAGAAGCCGTTCACCCTATATGCGGAAGAAGCCGAACGGCTGGTGAACCTGGCCGAGGCAAAACGGGTCAAGCTCACGGTCGGCCACAACGACCAATTCAGCCATGTAGCACGACGGATGAGAGCGCTGGTCGAAGGTGGCTACTTGGGTGGCGCTCCAGTACACATAGAGAGCTACTACACCTACGACTTGGGCGATCCCAGTTATGCGCGGGCCTTGCTCGGCGACAAGAACCACTGGGTGCGGAGATTACCCGGCAAACTACTCCAGAACGTAATCAGCCACGGTGTTGCGAGAATCGCAGAATTTATGACCAGCGATTCTCCGCAGGTGATCGCACACGGCTTCGTCAGTTCGCTTCTGAAGCAGATCGACGAGAGCGAGATCGTGGATGAACTTCGTGTGATTATAGCCGAGGCGGGCGGAACGACGGCCTATTTCACCTTTTCTTCCCAGATGAAGCCACCCATGCACCAGCTCAGGCTCTATGGTCCGAAGAATGGGCTGATTCTCGATCAGGACCATGAAATCCTTATCCGACTGCGCGGGCAGAAGTTCAAGAGTTATGCGGACATGTTTATACCGCCCGCACTTTTTGCAAAGCAGCACCTCGGAAATTTGCTTACCAACTTCCGATTGTTTCTGGGCCGGGATTTTCACATGGACTCCGGGATGAAATATCTTATCGAGTCGTTCTACCGCTCCATCCGCGAAGGAACGCCGGTGCCTATTTCTTACCGGGAAATTCTGCGTACAGCCAGAATCATGGATTCCATCTTCGAGCAGCTGAACCCCAATCGTTCGCAGGATCACTTCGCGGTTCAGCCACAACAGGTCCATTAAAATGATTATGCTTGTCAACACAGATTCTCGATCGAAAACAGAACGCCGAGAGTTTGTGTTCGTTGCAGGACCAATCTTGGCAGATTCGTAATTCTCAAGGACGCCCTCTTGGGCTTTCTCACGGAGTGCTATTTATCGTGGTCCAGAAAGGCACAACGGTAGGCCGTAAGCTACTTTCGGGTTCAGTGCTGCAGGTCATCAGTCTGTTTGCGTCCGCATTGGCTTCGTTCTTCCTGATGCCCTTTATCGTGCATCACCTGGGAGACCGGCTATATGGGTTCTGGGCTCTCGCAGCCACAACTATTGGATATTACAGCCTGCTGGATTTTGGGCTCTCAGTCGCCGTTTCTCAGTTCATAAGCGTAGCTATCGGCCGTAGCGAAACCTCTGAGTGCCGCGCGATCTTCAACACGGCTCTGCGTATTCAATCACTTATCGGCGTCGTCGCCTTACTTGCCACAGGGGCCATAGCTTTTGCCACGCCTTTGTTATGCCACAACCCGGCGGACGTACCAGTATTTTGGAGAGTCATTGTCGTACTCGGGGTTAACGCGGCCATCACTTTCCCCACTAAGGTTTATGCGGGTGTCCTAGAAGCGGAGTTTCGATTTGATATTCAATCCTCCTTGGCGATCCTCGGAGTCGTACTCCGCACCGGGCTCGTTTTCTGGGCTGTCTGGGCAGGTGGAGGCTTACTGTCTTTAGCTTGGATGACCCTGCTCGCGACGCTTCCCATCACCGCGCTTCAAATATGGTTCGCCAGGCGCGAGGCTCCGTGGGCGCGAATTGGCAGCGGGGGCTTCGAGCTGACTAGAGTGAAGAATTTCTTTTCCTACAGTATTTACACATTCCTCACACTTCTAGCAGACGTTGTGCGCTTCCAGATAGATACGATCCTGATTGCCGCATTCATTGGACTCGAAGCCGTAACCCATTACCGGATCGCCGGTCTGCTCGCACAATACTATATTCAAATCATTGCCGGATCGTTAGGCATGCTCCGCCCAGTTTTCAGCAGACTTCACGGGGCGGCCGATAGCAAAGGGCTGGAAAAAACTTTTTTCTTCGGAACCAAGATTTCCCTTTGCACCTCAATTTTTCTTGGTCTTGCGCTCATCGGCTGGGGAAAACCTTTCATTACTCGATGGATGGGTGTGAGATATGATGACGCGTATCTTCCGTTGGTGGCGTTGTCACTCGCTGTATTTCTGGATTTGTGTCAGAAGCCATCCATAGATCTTCTGTATGCAACATTTAAACACCGGTTTTATACATATATGAATTGGGCAGAGGGGCTGCTCAATTTAATGTTCAGCCTGATCTTGGTGCGTCCGCTCGGGATTTTAGGCGTGGCCATGGGCACTCTCATCGGGGCATTCGTAATCCGAATTGTGGTCCAGCCATGGTGGGTTTGCAAGGCCACCCGGACTTCATATGCGGTGTACATTAAGTTCTTGGCAGAAAACTTGCTTCGGTGCGGTTGCCTCATGGGCCTTACGATTGCCTTATGTGCTTGGGGCCTGCGGCCTGGTTATCCCTGGCTGCTGAGTTCAGCAATTTGTGCGACCGTTGTGTACGGCGTCTTGTCGTTGTTTCTAGTTTTCAATGGCGCCGAACGCAGGCAGTTGCTGGCAGCACTGACAAACCGGCGTGCGACGCAAATCGAGCCCGCCGTTGCCGGCGCTACTCTCGGTTAGTGGAGGTTCTCTGAAGATTTCTGCCATTATTCCGACCTACAACCGCCGAACACACGTCATTCGAGCGGTCGAAAGTGTCCTCGCCCAGAGCGAGCCGGTAGACGAGATTATCGTCGTGGACGATGGCTCCACGGATGGAACGTGCGAGGAGGTTCGAAGGCATTTCGGCTCCAGCGTTAGGGTCCTGACTCAGGAAAACAAGGGAGTCTCTGCAGCGCGCAACCATGGCATCCGAGAAGCGCACGGCGAATGGATCGCGTTCTTAGATAGCGATGATGTTTGGTTGCCAACCAAGATCGAACTTCAGATTAAGGCCTTAGCAACAGCCGTCGACGGTAAACCTGGATTGTGCTTCTCGGACAACGCCTTTGATGGAGACCCCGGTATGAGCCTGGGGAGGTTCCAGCAGACCAGATTCGATGCTACCACGAGGTTCGGCACACTGGATCATCCGGCCGCCTATATAGTGGGCTGGCGGAATCCGTTTGTGACTTCGAGTATCTTGGTAGACGGCTCTCAGCTATCCGATTCCGGCGGATTTGACGAAGCGCTCGTAATTGGCGAAGACGTGGACTTGATATTTAGATTAGGGTTTAGGACGACATTTTGCTTTGTTGCGGAGCAACTGGTTCGGATGGATAGAGATCCAAACCGGGGTCTTGGGCTCGAAAAGCTGCTCGCGACCAGAGAAGATCGGAGATATGACAGTATTGAGCGAATGTACGTGAAATGGCTCGCGATGCCCGAGGTGGCCGGGACCCGCTATGAGCAACCTATTCGTGAGCTGCTACGCCAGGATTACTATTCCTCTGTTGAAGCAAAGATCCATGAGTTTAGAATTGGGCCCGCTCTCCGCAGGATTAACAGGCTAAGGGATCTCGGTGATAGTTACGCGCTCATTGCCTTTAGGCTGTTTACTCGCAAGCTTGAAAAGTTGTTTGGCGGCTCCATTGGATTCCGCAGCCATGTTCGTCCCTAATAGGAAATGAACGGTATCATAATTCTTGTCGAGACTCGATTTACCAAAACACGATGCCTCCTACTCTAGCAGCGCTCGTTTGGCTGGTACTTCTTATCCTGCTGCTGGTTTATGATCCCGCCAAGCAGCCAGGCGTTTCTGTAGCTATATGGGTGCCTATCATTTGGATATTCTTTGTCGCATCACGTCTTCCCTCACAGTGGCTGGGAGGCGACCGGCTGACATTGGCAGCCCAAGCTTTCGAAGAAGGCAACTCTTTTGACCGTAGCGTCTTCCTTGCTTTGATCTTGCTGGCGATGATCGTCCTAATCTCGCGGTCTTTCCGGTGGGGAGAATTTTTCGTTCGCAATCTTGCGCTGACGTCCTTGCTTCTTTTCGCACTAGTGAGCATATTCTGGTCTGACCTTCCCTTCGTAAGCCTTAAGCGATGGGTTCGGGACCTGGGCTCCTATCTTTCAATTCTCGTTGTACTGTCTGATCCTGTTCCGCTGGAATCTGTCCGTCTTCTTCTGCGCCGGCTTTTCTATCTCTTGGTTCCACTTTCCATTTTGGTTATCAAGTACTATCCGATTCTGGGCATGGATTACTCGGAATGGACGGGCGCCGCCATGGCTAAGGGTGTTGCTACTAGTAAGAATACGCTGGGTGCGATTTGTTTGGTCTCCGGGCTCTTTTTTTTCTGGGATATAGCGAACCGCTGGTCCAATCGCAAAGAACGAGGAACAAAACGAATACTAGCGGTGAACTTTGTATTTCTCGCGATGACTCTCTGGCTTTTGAATCTTGCCCATAGCGCGACTTCTGGCGTGTGTATGGCGATTGGCTGTGTGGTGGTCGTGGTGGCCCGCAGCAAATGGGCCAGACGCCATCCTGGGTTCTTCAAAATTTTGGTTCCGGTGTCCTTCTGCCTCTATTTGGTTTTAGCATTCGGGCTCGATCTCAACGGAGAACTAGCTCATCTGGTCGGCCGAGACCCGACTTTGACAGATAGAACCGACATATGGAGGGCGGTGCTAAATGTACACACGAATCCCCTGGTGGGGACCGGGTATGAGAGTTTCTGGCTAGGGCCCCGTCTTGACTCGCTTTGGCGACAGAAGTCCACCGTCGGGATTAATGAAGCCCACAATGGTTATCTGGAGGTCTACCTGAATTTGGGTCTCATGGGCGTCTTTCTTCTCGCGGGGGTATTAATCGCGGGTTACCGCAGTCTGTGCAGAGAGTTGCATACATACTCCGGCCCGGCATCACTCGGTTTAGCCATGCTGACCGTCACTCTGTTTTACAACATGACCGAGGCTGCGTTCATTGGATATCATCTGATGTGGGCAATCTTGTTGATCGCAGCAATTGCAATCCCTGGATGCGCCGAGCGTCCGGCAGAGATTCTTGCGCGCAATAGCAACTTACGTCCCGCGCAACGGTTCGCTGAGTTTGGATTGGGCACGAATGCACAAAGACGCCAGAACGTGTCTTCGACGAGCAAGCCGTATCCGCCATTACGGTAATCGCTCAAATCATTCCTAGAGTCGGCGACCAAAGATTTTGGAAAATCAAGTAATCGCAGCGGTCGGGGTGGTAGTGGTCAAGATTATCCGGAGCAAAATAGTGGGTATGGATGAGAGCTATTTGTGATCTTAGAAGCATTCAGCCCTTGCAGAAGAGTCCGAGCGAACGCGGTTAAATCTGAAAACAGACATTCCACCGACGGCTATCAAAGTTCAGTTACCCTGGACAGTGGCTGTAAGATTCGTTGGTGGGGCGGGACCCTGGGTCGAACCGTTGGTCAACGGATGGGGAAAGACGTAGGGTGTATACGTGTAGCTTACTGGGCAGCCGGTCGCCACATCCGCGGCCGATTCACACCGCATCAAGGTAACTGGTTGAGTGGGCGTGTTAACGACATCGCAGGGGTTGTGCGAGCAACCGGTAAGGCTGGAACCGATATCAATAAAGGAGCTGCCGCTTGAAATTTTCAAAGCCGAAGCGTTGCCCCAGGCGTATGCCGGATTGCTGGTGCTTTGGTTGATACCGCGACCGACCTGGGTATTAATCGGATAGTTTCCCGAACTGCAGTCTTCCTGAAATTCAATCGATCCACCAACTAGATTTGATCCGGTCGCCAAGTTATTGAACACGACTCCGCTCCCGCCACGAAGCGCAGTGTAGTTCGATTGGTTAAGGTCATTCACGTTGAAGGTGTTGTTGTAAACTTCCCACCAACGCGTGTTGTTCTCGGTTCCATTTCCACTGCAAGCCCCGGGAGCGCTGCCGTGAGCGTCAAACTGCATGTTGTTCACAATGTTGTAGCGGAATACGGTCCTCGCTCCATAATAATTCTCAATTGCGGATGTCCCATCAAAGTAACCGCTGGTTGAGTTATAGGTGAAAGTGTTGCTCTCAATGAAAAGAAAGTTGGAGCCGCCAGGGGTGACGTCATCGCTCCATCCACCAAAGTTGCTCGGACTCTGGAGTCCTTGATTGTGGATGATTTCATCCGCACCGTGATGAGCGACGAAAATATTGTGGTCAATTAACCCAGGACCGTTGCCCCCAACGGCGATTATTACGCCCTGCGTCGCAGGGCTTCCATCATCGAATGTGTTGCCATAAATTCTAAACGTCTTCGTAGGTGGAGAATTCGAGGTTAGAGCATATAGGACACCACCGCCGTTTGAACCATAAAAGGTAAATCCCGTAAGGAAAAAACTTGCTGCGGCGTCCGCTGAAATATTTATCTGGCCGGAACCGCTAAACGTGGCCGTGCAGCCTTGCCCGTTAAGAGTAATCCCTTTTGAGATTCTAATTGCTGTACTCCAGGTAGCCGGGGCAGCCCCCGGGGGCACAAGGACGGTATCGCCATCGTTGGAAATGTTGACTTGAGCCTGTATATCGGAAGCGGCGCAGGACGCCGCCGTACTAGTATTCGCCTTCGTCCCATACGGGAAGAGCGCTGCCAAAGCGATGGCGAAAGGTAGCCATTTTCCAATCTTGGTCATTTACGGGGTTCCTTAGTATTCCGGATGCGATGTAGTTTGTGCTTAACAAGTTATATGCTGCGCGGACGCGGCAAAGATTTCTACTGTACCTCTGGCCAGTCTTGGGACAGTCTACTATTGAACGTAGAGCGAAACAGCAGATGAACGGTAGGATCAAGAGTTCCGGAAGAAGGAAAATGCATCGAGCGAGGGATATTTGGGCGGTCGCCAATCTGCCAAAACAGTGCGAGGAAGATACGAGATGTCAGTAGAACATGTTGCGAAGTCAATCGTGCCAGAAGAGCAGGCATCGGCCGATAAACCTACCGGCGTCCGTCCTGGCGAACTGGATGGAATGACCATCATGCGTTATGCGCCATTTTATCGAGAGCGATCCTCGGGAGGAGTAGAGCAGTCCCTGCGTCGCCTGAACCATGGCCTGCTTCAGAGGCACCGTTTGAAAATTTTGCAGATATATAGGGTGGCGGACCTCAGAAACCATCGAATCGAAGCCGAGGAGGCGGGCAAAGGCCAAATCCTTTGGGTTCCGGTGGCTTATAGACGGACGGCCAGGAGATTTGCGGATTTGCCTGAACGAGCCGACTTCGTTTACGACCAGACGCTGCAAGTCCTCCTTCAAAGCGGCGATGGGGTGCAGCGCGCTACCGCAAAAGCCGTATGGGCCATATTCCGGAATCGGATGCGTCATCTTCGCCATAGAATAATGGTTCTCAGCGATCCATTGTGTCAACTTTTGACTACGCACAAAGTGGACCTTCTAGCAGCTCACGGCATCACCTATGACGCGGACCCCGTAATCATGCGCGCCAAAGAGGCGGGCATCCCCTTCGTGTTAATTAATCATTTCCATAACAATCTACTAGCCGAACCTCAAGTGAGAAAATGGTCTCCCTTCGCCGGAGGCGTCGGTTCCGTCTCGGGGAAATTTATGCCTGACTATATCAGCGCGCGGTGCGTCAACCTGTCCGATGCGGTCGACACGGAATACTTTGCGCCTGATGAAGCAATGGTGGATAACGGTGATGGACGGCCTAAGATCCTTTTACCGGCCATCATAAAAATGGGGAAGGGCCAGATGGATTTGCTGAAAGCCGCGCATATTCTGGCGGGCAAGAATCTGGAATTTGAGGTGTACTTTGCCGGCACGGTGGAATCCCAATCTTTGCGCCAGGAGCTCGCGGAGTACGCCTTAGCAAATGGGCTAACGGACCGCGTTAGCTTTCTGGGGGAATTGAAACAGGCGGAAATTCGGAATCAGTTTGCGCTGAGCAGCATGGTCATCCTTCCCACCTCCACCGAAGGGCTCCCTCGGGTTTTGCTAGAGGCACAAGCCATGCAGAGGCCTGTGGTTGCATACGATTCCGGTGGAGTTGGAGAAACATTCTTACCAAACGAAACTGGCTTCTTGGTTCAGCCTGGGGACGTGAAAGATTTGGCGGACAAAATCGCTTACTTGCTTCTAAACAAGACGCAGAGGCGCCACATGGGTAAGCTCGGAAGAGAGTTTATGGTTAGCAAGTTCAGTGTCTCCGCACTCATTCAACGACATGAGGCCTTTTATCTTAAAGCACTTTCTGGTGGCGATAACCCTGTTCCCACCACGAATCTCAAAAATCGCGTCCGAGCTGCTGCTAATTAAGTTTGAGATCCGTCGGCGTTACAAAGGGCAACTCAAGAATATCTAACAGGAGGGTGTGAAGTGGCGATTGTGACGAATCAGGCGGATCGGATCACGGCCATTTGGAATGAACACCTTGAGATTGCCAAGGCACTTCCCAAGCTTGCCGCAGACGTATCGAGCGCCGTTGACCTTATCTACTCGTCCATGGCATCCGGCGGCCAGTTGCTCGTCGCCGGGAACGGCGGGTCGGCGGCCGATGCGCAGCACATTGCTGCCGAACTCACCGGGCGGTTCTTGATTGAGCGACGGCCTTTTAGGGCGCTCGCTTTGCACGGCAACTCATCAAGTCTCACGGCGGTCGGCAACGACTACGGGTACGAGCAAGTATTTGCACGCGAGCTGACCGCCCACTGCCGGCCGGGCGATGTACTTCTGGCGATCTCCACCAGCGGCAACAGCCCGAATATTCTCCGAGCGATTGAAGCGGCTCGCGAAGGCAACGTGAAAGTGATCGGACTGACCGGCGAAACCGGAGGCAAGATGCGAGCAGCGTGCGACCTTTGTTTGTGCGTTCCCACCAAATCGACCCCACGAATGCAGGAAATGCACATCACCATCGGCCACACCATCTGCGAGATTCTGGAAGAGAGGTTGGCGAAATTATGAAGTTTTTTCTCTACGCACAAAAGGCCGTACCTAGTGGATTGAATTCCCTGCCTGCCACAAGATCATAACAGTTTGTCTTGAAAACACCGGCTGCAAGAATGTGTGGTCGCAAGATTCGAAATGTATGAGGATGGTATGGGCTACCAAAGCCAATCAGGATCGGCTCAATTGACGGCGTCCAACACGGTTCCAGAGATCGCGGTTTCCCTTCTTACCGGCGGTGGTGACAGGCCATACGTATTCGGCCTGGCAACAGAACTCATCTCAAAGGGCGCGACCGTAGATCTAATCGGTAGCGACGAGCTCGACCTTCCGGAGTTCCACGGCAAACCCAGATTGAACTTTCTTAATCTGCGAGGCAATCAACGTCGGGATGCCAGTTTCGCAGAAAAATTATCTAGAATATCCAGGTACTACGCCAAGCTGATCCATTACGCCGCCACAGCCAAGCCAAAGATTTTTCATATCCTGTGGAATAACAAATTCGAGATCTTCGATCGTACTCTGCTCATGCTTTTCTACAGGCTGATGGGGAAGAAGGTCGTACTCACGGTCCACAATGTAAATGCCGGCAGGCGAGATTCGAAAGATTCGGCCATCAATCGTCTTACCTTGCGGATTCAATACCAGCTTGCCGACCATATATTCGTTCATACCAAAAAAATGAAGCAGGAGCTAATTGAAGAATTTGGTACGCGCGCGAGCCGGGTTACTACCATTCCGTTCGGGATAAACAATTCTGTTCCAGATACGGGGCTCACTTCAAGCGAGGCGAGACAGCGATTAGGCATCCGTCAGGATGAAAAAACCATCCTGTTTTTCGGCGCTATTACGCCCTATAAAGGTATCGAATACCTGGTCGATGCATTCAATGAGATCCTTCCGAGACGCGATGACTATCGCTTGGTCATCGCCGGCAGGCCGAATAACTGTGAAAGCTACTGGGGCGCGATCGTGGATGCCAGCCGTGAGGGCGTCGAGAGAGGACGGATCCTGCTCAAAGGCCAGTACATTCCAGATGACGAGACGGAGGTTTACTTCAAAGCAGCGGACGTTCTGGTGTTACCTTACCGGCACGTCTATCAGAGTGGAGTCTTATGTCTGGGGTACAGTTTTGGTGTGCCGATTCTTGCCGCAGACGTGGGGTCTTTGAAGGATGAAATTATCGAGGGCAGGACCGGATTTGCATTTAAGCCTGAGGATCACGTGGATTTGGCGAAGACCATCGAACGATATTTCGCCAGTGATCTATTCGCGAACTTGAGCAGTCGTCGGCACGAGATACGAAATTTCGCGGCAGAGGGGCATTCCTGGGATGTAGTGGGCCAGCTCACGATGAATGTCTATGCAGATATAGTTCGATCAACCTTGCCCAGGAACCTTCCAGGCCGTGAAGCAGCAAAAGCGTCCCCACTGGACTAATCTGTTCCAGCGTTCAAGAGAACAGTTCCCGTGAATGAAATAACAAGGCTTTGCAATTTGGTTCCGGCTTACAATCTTGCACCGTCCGAGCTATTCCAAGGAATTGTGTTCGATGGGCTATCACCGGTGGCTAACTCCGAGAGCTGGCACGATGTAGGTCCGTGTATCACAGATAAGTCTGCAAACATCGGGTGCCTTTTGACTTCCCAGCTTCGGAACTTTGCCGGAGATCCTATAATTAAACCATGCGGAACCTGGGCTGCCTGGTTGAGTCGTGTGATGCGGCGCCATAAACTTAGAAAGAACGATGAACGTTTATCAAATTGATCCGACAACTGACCCGCGCTGGGCGGAATTTGTGGACCGGCAACCCGGGGCTTCCGTGTTCCACACCGTGGGCTGGCTTAAGGCACTTCAACTTACCTATGGGTATGCGCCGGTAGCATTCACGACATCCCCGCCGACCAGCGACCTTAAAAATGGGATAGTGTTCTGTCGCATTGATAGCTGGCTTACCGGGCGTCGTCTTGTATCGCTGCCGTTTTCAGACCACTGCGAACTGCTCTGCGACTCGGCCGAGGACGAAAATTTCTTAATCCGGGATCTTCAAACTGCCTTGGAGAAGCAGAAATGGAAGTATCTCGAGCTTCGTCCGATTAATTCGACTTTCGGCCAAGCAGGCGGCAACAGTGACTTTCTAGCTGCGGGAAGCTACTTTCTGCATCGGCTTAATCTGCGTCCAGACTTAAACATGGTGTTTCGAGGTCTCGACAAAGATTCCGTTCAACGGCGAGTCCAGCACGCTCAGAGATCCGGCCTCACTGAAAAGTGCGGTAGGGCCGATGAACTGTTGAAGAATTTTTACGCTCTGTTCGTGATTACGCGCCGCAGGCACCGCTTGCCCCCTATCCCGTATGCGTGGTTTGAAAATCTGATTCAGTGTCAGGATAAGGCCCTTGAGATCCGGCTTGCATATAAAGACCGTACAGCGATCGCCGCGATCCTAACGTTGCGATTCAGAAGTGTTGTTTACTATAAGTATGGATGCTCGGATGCGCGCTTTAACAGGTTCGGCGCAATGCCATGGCTCTTGTGGCGGGCGATCGAGACCGGAAAATCGAATGGAGCGAACCAATTTGATATGGGACGTACCCAGGAGGACAACGCCGGGCTCCTTGCCTTCAAAAACCACTGGGTGCCTCAACCGGAGCGATTGGTATATCGGAAATTTCCAAAATCTTCTGCTGTGGGTTCAAACGATCGCTGGAAATTGCAGATGGCAAAACGTATATTTTCGTACATGCCCGACAGGTTGCTGATGATCACTGGAAGACTGATCTATCGCCATATCGGGTAGAAATCGGGAAGAAAGCACCTGTCGTAGAACGAAGAGGCTATTCGGACCCATGCTTAGAACTCTCTCAGACTACTACTGTTTTCCGGACACGCTATTCGGCGGCCTCTCTCCGGTTGCTGACTTAGCGCCCGGAGACGACGGCTTCTTCCAATTTGGCGAGAAAAATATCTGCTACGGACGAAGCCGTACCGGCGTTTCGATGGATGTAGCCGGTTCCAGCCAATTCGACGCGTTGAAAGATGTTCGCATTGATGGAAATGCGATCCGGCTTCCTTTTGATTTCACCAATGTGATCGAAAATCTTCGCCGTGAACGTTATCGGCGGAATATGGGCTTAGGAAAACAGGCATTCTCCGCTGGCAAATCAGTGCGCAAACTCTACTACCTGGTGCGCGAGTGGCTGCCAGTTTCCGTTCGTCGCCAATTGCAGCAAGTTTACCTTCGCGATTGGAAGCAACTGCCATTCCCGGCTTGGCCTGTGGACTTCACGGTCGACAATCTTCACCAGGAATTATTACGTCTATTGATGGCGTCAAGCGGTACGAATAAGGTGCCCTTCATCTGGTTTTGGCCGGATGGCGCGTCCGCTTGCTTCATTATGACGCACGACGTGGAAACTGCCGCAGGCCGCGACTTCACTTCTCGGTTGATAGATCTTGACGCTTCGCGCGGAATGATAGCGTCGTACGAAGTGGTTCCAGAAGAGCGCTACGAAGTTCCTGATGAATATGTACGGCTAATCCGGGAACGCGGATGCGAATTCAACGTACACGACCTGCGCCATGACGGACAGCTATATCAAAACCGAGACACATTTCTCCAGCGAGCTAAAAAAATTAACGAATACATCACAAAATTTGGCGCGCGCGGTTTTCGTGCCGGAGTGATGTATCGCAATCTCGATTGGTACGATGCATATGAGTTTTCCTACGACATGTCTGTGCCCAATGTTGCCCACCTGGAGCCACAGCGTGGCGGCTGCTGCACGGTAATGCCGTACTTCGTCGATAAGATACTTGAACTTCCTCTGACTACTACGCAGGACTATTCGCTTTTCTATATCCTCAACGATCACACGATCGATTTGTGGAAAGAGCAGCTGCAGCTGATCGGAGAAAGAAATGGATTGATGAGTTTCATTTCCCACCCGGATTATTTGATTAACGAACGCAACCGCCGGGTGTATGAATCGTTGCTCGACTATCTGCAACAAATGGTTGCCGGCAAAAACATTTGGGCCACTCTGCCTGGAAACGTAGACCGTTGGTGGCGTGCCAGGAATCAGATGAAAGTGGTACCGAGCGGAGACGGTTGGGAAATCGTTGGCCCCGAAAAAGAAAGAGCTCGCTTGGCATACGCTGTTTTGGATGGCGAGCATGTGAGGTACGAAATTGCTGGAGCTGTTAAAGAGAACGTCCGAAGGTAATTTAAGGTATAACCACCGACCGATCGGTCGGCTATGACGCTGAATCACATCCCCCATCCATGTGAAGTAGGGGCCGTCGTGATCGGCGGCGATTACCAGGGACTGGGCATCGTACGCAGCCTGGGCCGCCGACAGGTACCGGTCGGGCTAATTGATGATGAAACTTCGATCGCTCGCTTTTCCCGGTACAGTTCGTTTGCCGTGAAGGTGTCTTCGTTCGGCAATGCAGCAGATACCGTCGAGATCCTGCTTAATTTGGGACGAAAGCGAGGCCTGCAGGGGTGGGTGCTGTATCCGACCCGCGACGAGACGGTCGCCGCCATCTCTCAACATAAAAAGGCGCTTGAAGAAGTCTATCGGGTTCCCACTCCCGGTTGGAACACGACCAAACAACTGTGGGACAAACGAAACACCTACGAATTGGCTGCCCGACTCGGAATTCCGACACCCCGAACACGCTGGATTCGCGATAAAAAGGAATTGGACCACCTTGCGCTGACTTTTCCTGTGGTCATCAAACCGGCCATTAAGGAACACTTTTTGCAGGGGACCGGAGTCAAAGCCTGGCGAGCCAACAATCGCACGCAATTGGAAAAGTTTCTTGACCTCGGCTCACGCTTCGTGCCGCAAGAAGAGTTGCTGATTCAAGATTTGATACCCGGAGATGGCAGCACCCAATACTCTTACTGCTCGTTTTTCAGGCAGGGCCAATCCATTTCGACACTCGTCGTCTCCCGCCGGCGGCAGCATCCTCTCGAGTTCGGGAAATCAAGCACTTATGTGGAGAGCGTTGAGCTGCCGCTGCTGGAAGAGTATTCCGAGCGATTCCTCCGAGCAATCGATTACTACGGCCTGGTGGAATTGGAATACAAGTATGACTCGCGAGATGGTCAATATTGTCTTTTGGACGTGAATGGACGAACCTGGGGTTACCACACCATCGGTCGGCCTGCGGGCTCGGATTTTCCCTATCAGCTCTTTCTGGACCAGTTGAAAATGCCCGTCGAGCAATCCCGGGGCAAGGCTGGAATTCGCTGGATTCGCCTGCTCACGGATCTGCCCACCGGGGTAATGAGTGTCCTGCAGGGTAAGTTACGCCCCAGCGCCTATATTCGAACTCTTTGGGATTTCGACGTAGAAGCGGTTTTTAGTTGCGACGACCCGGTGCCCGGTCTCGTAGAGATTGCCTTGATACCATATTTGGTAATTAAGCGCGGCTTCTAGTTGAGGGGAGGCAGTGAGACAGGATATGGATGTAAAATCGCCCTAATGTCGACATGTGACGTAGCGATTATTGGTGCGGGGCCATACGGACTCTCCGCGGCGGCACACTTGCGTCGGGTGAAAGGCCTTGATGTTCAAGTCTTCGGCCAGCCCATGTCATTTTGGGATCTTCACATGCCGCACGGAATGCTGCTCCGCTCCAATTGGTCCGCGACTCAGATTAGCGGTCCAGACTCGTCGTTGAGTCTGGAGCGATTCCAGGAGGCTTGCGGTGAAACGTTCTACATGCCAGTGCCGCTCGAACGCTTCGTCGAGTACGGAAAATGGTACCAACGTTCTGTCATCCCGGACCTCGATCAGCGTGAAGTCATCCGGGTTGAAAAAGACCGAAATGGATTCCGTATCGTCCTGCATGATGGGGAAGTGTTCCACTGCCATCGCGTGGTCGTTGCGGCGGGCGTTGGCTCGTTCGCCCGGCGTCCATCGGAGTTCGAGAATGTGCCGTCATCGTTGGCATCTCACACTTCCAAACACCGCGACCTTCGTGTATTCGCCGGCAAGAGAGTTTTAATTCTAGGGAGTGGGCAGAGTGCTCTGGAATCGGCCGCACTGCTGCATGAAGGAGGCGCCGAACCAGAGGTAGTCGCCCGATCGCGTACGATCTACTGGCTGCAAGGCTGGGCGTCGAAGACTCTGCATCACAGAATGGGCCGGTTCGTTCGACGACTCTTGTACGCGCCGACGGACGTTGGTCCGGCTGGAATCAGCCAACTCCTCGCTCGTCCCGATCTCGTGGCGCGTCTTCCCCGTAGTCTGCAGGATGGCTTGCGCAAACGCGCGGTCCGGCCCGCCGGTGCTCGCTGGCTTGTCGACAGGATTCGGGATGTGCCTGTCCGGTTGGGCCGTTCCGTTCGATCGGTCAATCCAGTCGGCGAACGCGTCACAGTACGCCTAGACGATGGAAGCGAACGAACTGTCGACCATGTCCTGCTTGGCACAGGATATCGAGTTGATATTTCCAAATACGAGTTCTTGTCTGAGGAACTCAAAAAGTCCATTTCTCGCTTCAATGGTTACCCGGTCTTGAAGGCCGGGCTGGAAACATCGGTCGAGGGATTGCACATTCTCGGCGCACCGGCCGCGTGGAGCTTCGGCCCGCTTATGCAATTTGTTTCGGGCACCCACTATGCCTCGCGAGCACTGACCCGGCATATTGCCGGTCAAGTTTCCGCCGGCGCCATCGAGGTACCATTGACCAAGCGACAAGCCGGCGCTTTCTTCGAGGGCTCGCCGGGTGCGCCTCACGAGAGAGAAATCAGATAGAGAGCCTGCATACAAAACTTCTCAAGGGGCCCAATTGAAGTGGCGGAGTTGCGAAGCACTCCCTTCTCCGACGACAGCGGCTACGTAACCGAATCCCGGAACAAGAGAGCGCAAGCTCCATCGGGAACGATCAGAACTGTTTAACTCCGGGCGAAGGCCGGGTGTGAGTGAAACGTCAAAGCTGTCGAGCGGAATGTGCAGTCCTTCGCCGGTAGCTTTGATATAAGCTTCCTTTCGAGTCCAGCAAAGAAAGAATCCCTCGGTTTGCAACTCGACTGGTAGCCCGCTAAGTTCATCGATTTCCTTCGCCGAGAAATATCGCTTTGCTATCTCCTCACTTGCGAAGTTGGGCCGAATCATTTCGACATCAATCCCGAGTTCACGTTCCCGAGCGATTCCGATAACCGCGAGTCCATGCGAATGCGAAAGGTTAAAACGAAGAGGATGACGCGAACCGGCGTTCGATATTGCAGGCTTGCCGCGCGCGCCATATACGAAAGCGATCGTTTGCGGTGCACATTGAAGGTATCGGCCAAGCACATCGCGAAGAATTCCACGCGCGGCGATGAAGTGATCGCGATCCGGGTCAAAGATAAACCGCTCCGCGCGCTCCAGTTCGTTTTGCGCGAGCGTGGACTTCAAATGCCCTAACGCGGACGGATCGACCGCCAGCGAAGCACGCCAGAGGTGCACTTCATCTTCCGACAGTGAGAGTGTTCCAACCGGAGATGACCACTCGACAGTTGTATTCATGCGTTCAGGCGACGAGAGCCCGAATTCTGACTTCTGGGGGTTTCTCATAGTCCTAAGCGTCTGGGTACGATGGTACTCTTGTAAGCAGCTAATCTCCTGTGTATCATTCCCTTGCAGGCTAGGTAAAGCCAAATTGGGCTTTGCCCTTTTCTTCGTAGCTTGGGTATCGCATAGCGATGCTGGTTCTATGGTCATAGACAATCCTATCTCGTGCAATCCCCCATTATTCAGCGTGATCATAGGAACGCATAACGACTGGGCACCACTTGATAACTGTCTCGCTTCCCTCGCCCAACTAGCGGAGGGGCCAAGCTTTGAAGTCATCGTCGTGGACGATGGCAGCACGGAAGAAGCACCTCCGTCCGTCCGACATTGGGAACGATCTTATCCCCTAACATTGGTGAGACAGGCACACGCAGGAGTTGCGGCGGCCAGGAATCGAGGGATTCACCTAGCCAGAGGCTCGGTGCTGGTATTTGCCGACTCGGATTGCAAATTCCAAGCAGACTGTTTAGCCAATCTTGCTTCTATTATCGCCGGCTCACCACAGCACAGCTGCTTTCAACTCCGTCTGATCGGAGACCTTACTACTTTTGTCGGCAAGACAGAGGAACTGCGGTTGACGACCCTTCAAACTCATTTGTGCCAGCCAGACGGTTGCATTCGATACTTAAATACCGCCGGCTTCGCCATTCGACGAGCAAGGGTGAATGCCGAGGGATTTGCGTTCGAGACTGCCGCGATTCGAGCGGAAGATACTCTGGTGTTGGCCAATCTGATGGAGGGCCGGGAACTTCCCTTTTTCACTGGCAACGCAGTCGTACAGCATGCCACCTCGTTATCGCTAATCGATTACTTCCTGAAGGCGATATGGTCCGCGTATCAGGAAGGCAGAACCTACGACATTATCACTTCCATGGGAATCAGAGTTCGGGCGAACCATCGCGAGCGTTTAGACATGCTCTTCTCAATGTGGAAGACATCCGAACAAGAATCGATTGGAAGATCCGCATTCTTGGTGCTTGCAGCCAGGCAATCTTTACGTCTAATAACGTCGTTTATTTACCGATTTCTTCACGGGACCGTCCAACTTTCACATCTCGACAATTTATTCCTGCGAGACGCAAGTTCTCGCCGATTAAGTGCGCTAGCTCTGCCAAGTCGGACGCACCTTGAAATCTCTGACTCCTTGGCTCCAAGATATCAGAGCAAGATTCAATAGCCCTTTCTGCATAGAGTTTGATGACTTGCGCCTCGCCCGTTTAAGCAGGACTGGACCGCGTTTTTGTGCAAGCTCCACAATGTGCGGTGGGTTGCATTGGGGCTATTTTGGGAAGTACGTTTCCACTGGCAGCGCCCGAAACCGGCCCCCGAGCCGCTTGAATTCATGGATAATCGGTTTATTTTCATCAGTCTGGGCGATTTTTTACGTGGCCCAAGAATTGCACAATTCGTTTGCAGGCGATATTACTGGCAATGGTTCCGATGCACGTGTTAGGAATTGCGTCGGGATCGAAAACCAATGGAATTTGATGTGACACCCACAACCAACGTGATCGCGGAACCTACTGCCGGCTTAGCGAGCGCTCCTATCAGCAAGCTGGAGGACGAGACTTCAAGACAGCTCACGCGTATATGGCAGGAACTCCTCGGAGTTGAGTCGATCGGTCTCGATCAGAATTACTTCGACCTTGGCGGGGATTCGGTTCTCGCAGTTCACCTGTTCGCGCAAATCGAGAAAGGATTCAAAGTTAAATTGCCCTTGGCCACGCTCTTCGAAGCTCCAACCATCCGAGAGCTAGCTGAAATTCTCCGTAGCGAAGTTCCGTCGTCCGGCTGGTCGCCTTTAGTCACCATCCAGCCTTCCGGTTCACGCCCTCCGTTTTTCTGCATTCATGGCGCGGGCGGAAACGTTCTAATTTACCGCGAGCTTTCGCAGAACTTGGGCTCTGACCAGCCGTTCTACGGATTGCAATCCCAGGGACTCGACGGAACCTGTCCGCCGCTAACCAGAATCGAAGACATGGCTGCTTTATACGTGAACGCGATTCGGCGCCAACAACCGCGCGGACCATATTTAGTCGGCGGCTACTGTGGTGGCGGCGTTATCGCCTATGAGGTGGCTCAACGACTGCGAAGCGAAGGTGAAGAAATCGCGCTGCTCGCGTTATTCGACACCATGAACTTTTCTAAGATTCCACCCCCTTCGATGTGGGGCTGGACTTATTATGCCGGCGAACGGCTGGTATTCCACGCAGCCAATTTCATGCGCCTCGACTTCAAAGGTAAAACTAGTTTCTTTCGGGAAAAGATGCAAGTGTTGAAAAATCGCCTGCCGGTATGGTGGGGAATGATCTTGAGCAAGTTTCAGAAAAACTCGGAGGGTGTTGGCTCGGAATCCCGCGTGCTTGGGAATATCTGGCAAGCGAATGACCTTGCGTGCCAAACGTACGTACCGAGGCCTTTTGCTGGCGTTGTCACCGATTTTCGGCCGTTGAAGCAGTATCGAGCGTTCAACAAGCCAGATGCGAAATGGGACCGTCTCGCGCTAAAGGGAGAAACAGTCGTCGTCCTGCCCGTTTATCCCGCCGGCATGCTACTGGAACCCTTCGTCAAGCATCTCGCTGTTGCTCTGCGTGAAGCCCTCGACCGCGCGATTCGTGAATAAGAAATCTTTTTAACCGTCTGCGCTCTTGATTAACGGCCTTCAGTCAACCGACCATTTGGTGATAATTGCGGCGCCGGGACGATCCTGTAACGACCGCCTTGTTTTCATGAGTGCAGAGTGTATAGATGCAACTGGAAAGGAACTCGAATGGCAGCCTGCAACGATTGGTCTAAGACATGGACTTTCTTCGAAGATTCGTGGCACCAGGGAAACGTTCCCATCATGGGTCCACGCACGCACGCCGCATGGCTTTGTTCCATCGTTTTTGATGGCGCGCGGTATTTCGAAGGCGTTGCGCCGGACCTGGGGCTTCATTGCGCGCGCGTGAATGAGTCCGCTGTAAAACTTTTCCTTAAGCCCATGGTTGCAACCGAAACCTGGGTCAAACTCGCGCGAGAAGGAATCGCTCGATTCGACAAGGGCGCTGCGTTGTATATTCGGCCCATGTATTGGGCGGAGAAGGAAGGGCCATGGGTTCAGGCGCACGATCCGGAATCGACTCGCTGGTGTCTTTCGATTTACGAAGCGCCGATGCGGCCGCCGAAAGGTTTTTCGGTAACGTTATCTCCTTACCGCCGGCCTACAGTCGAGACTATGCCGGTCGATGCTAAAGCCGGATGCCTTTATCCCAACAACGCTCGCGCGCTTTTTGATGTACATGCGCGAGGCTTCGATAATGCGATTGTTTGCGACATGCTGGGTAACGTGGCAGAGCTGGCTACGTCCAATATTTTTATGGGAAAAGACGGCGTCGTTTACACGCCGATTGCGAATGGGACTTTTTTAGCGGGCATCACTCGCCAGCGTGTCATTGGATTGCTGCGCAAAGCTGGCATAACCGTAGTCGAGAAGACCCTAAGCTATAATGATTTCAAAGAAGCTGATGAGATATTCTCTACTGGAAATTATTCCAAAGTTGTACCTGTGACCCGCATCGATGATCGTACACTTCCATTTGGTCCCTTGTATGCCAAAGCAAGAGAGCTTTATTGGGCGTTTGCCCATTCATGATTGCCGAAGCTTTTTCGAAGTCGCTCAGATCTTCTCCGGATCGGAAGTAAGTCGGCCCCTGCCTGAAGCAAATATCGTCGATTTCAACCTCCCGAGCCTCGAGTGATGCAAGAGTCCGCCTTAGCACCTATCGAAGTACTGACTCCAATTTGGGAGCGTGTGCTCCAAAGGCAAGGGATCGGCTCGGAAGACAACTTTTTCGATCTCGGTGGTGACTCCTTGCTGGCGGTTCAACTGTTTTCGGAAATCGCGCGAGTGTGCGGACGGGAATTAGCGCCGGTTACGATTTATTGCGCTCCCACCATCGCCGCGCTGTCCGACATTCTAGATGAACCTACTGCTCCGCGCTTCCCGCCGCTGTTGCAATTGAAGGAAGGCACCGGCACGCCGATTTTTCTTGCACACGGGTTGGGCGGCACGGCCATGGATTTTTTTCAGCTCGTGAAATATCTCAAAACACAACGGCCCATTTACGGAATGCAAGCGAAGGGCACGGACGGAGTCGACGAGCCTTTTGACCGCATCGAAGATTTGGCACAATTCTATCTCGATGCGATCAGGAAACTGCAACCACACGGACCTTACTCCCTGGTCGGCTATTCGTTAGGCGGCCTCGTATCTTTGGAAATGGCCCAACGCTTGACCCAGGACGGGCAAAAGGTAGCCTTGCTGGCGATGTTGGAAAGCTACCCACACCCGCGATTTCTTTCATTGAAACAACGTATTCGGCTGGGCGTGCGTCTGGCCAATCAGCGCGCGTCGACGGTCGGACGATTGCCGGTACGGCATGCGCTTTCCTACATAATTCGTCCATCGGAGCGCCGGTTGTACGTATCTCGAGATGGAAATGGCGGCGCACCAAGCCAAATTCCGGCTGGAGCGTCCCACACTCCGGCCATGCAACGCGCGCGCGAGCACGCGTACCGCGCCTTATCGCGCTATCGTCCTCGCTTCTACAAGGGCACCATCAAATTCGTAAGGGCTGAGGTCGTGACCGATTATCCTGATGATCCAACTGCGATCTGGTCTAACTTGGCGGAGAATTTCCTGGTGGAGACTGTGCCGGGCGATCACCTGGGAATCCTCGGCGCTCATTTCGAGAGCCTTGCCTTGCTAGTCTCGCGCTACCTCCATGAAGCTTCCTGTTAGTCGCAAATGCTAAATCCAACCGTCGGGAGCACACTCCAATAATATGAATGGAGCCGAGAGCCTGATACGCACTTTGTTGGCTGGAGGAGTGAACACCTGTTTCACAAATCCAGGGACCTCGGAGATGCATATCGTTGCCGCGCTCGACCGTGTGACGGAAATGCGTTGCGTGCTAGGTCTTTTCGAGGGCGTCGTGACGGGCGCTGCGGACGGCTACGCGCGGATGACCGCGAAGCCGGCTTGTACACTCTTGCATCTTGGTCCGGGTCTCGCCAATGGTCTTGCGAATTTGCACAACGCGAGCCGCGCGCAAGTGCCCGTCATCAATATAGTCGGCCAGCACCCAAATTATCATTTGGCTTACGACGCGCCGCTTACCTCCGACATCGAAGCGATTGCGCGGCCGTTTTCCAGATGGTTGCGCACTTCGTCCACTGCGCCCGAACTTGGCCGCGATGCCGCTGAAGCGATCATTGCTTCGCGCACAGCCCCAGGACAGATTGCAACGTTGATCGTTCCAGCGGATGTAGCTTGGACAGACGGGGGTGTCGCCGCAGCGCTTCCTGCCGCGCCGCGCCCCCCTCAGCCCTCCGCGCAATCTGTCAATCGTGCGGCATCCATGCTTCGGTCCGGATTACCCGCGGCACTCTTGCTCACCGGAGGTGCACTGTATGGGGAAGGGCTCGAATCGGCTAGACGCATCGCTGTGACTACCGGAGCAAAATTGCTGGCGCCCTATCCCGTCCCGCGAGTTCGGCGCGGCGCAGGTCTTCCAGCGGTGCAGCGCATTCCTTATATGCCGGAGCAGGCGGTGGAATTCCTGAAAGATCTTCGTCAGCTAATCTTGGTGGGCGCAGCTGCGCCGGTTTCCTACTTTGCGTATCCCGGCAAGAGTAGTGTGTTGACCTCGCCTGAAAGTGAAATCCATACGCTAGCGAAGCCTGGAGAAGATTACGAAGGAGCACTCGAAGCGCTGGTGGCGGCTTTGTCGCTCCATAACAAAAAAACGCTGGTGATGGATCGAGCCGAGCGGCCGCCACTGCCAACCGGCGCGATCACTCTGCAAGGCCTTGCGGCCGCAGTGGGAGCGCTGCTGCCTGAAGATGCCATCGTCGTTGATGAGGCCATGACCTCCGGCCGTGGCATGATGGCCGCAACAACCGGGGCTCCTGCTCATGATTGGCTCGGAAATACAGGGGGCTCGATCGGAATCGCCTTGCCATTGGCGGTGGGCGCCGCAGTAGCCTGTCCCGATCGGCGCGTGTTGTGCCTCACCGCAGACGGTAGTGGAATGTATACCGTGCAAGCGCTGTGGACCATGGCGCGCGAAGGCATGAACGTTACCTCTGTGGTTTTTGCCAATCGAAGCTACGCTGTGCTGCAAAGGGAATTTTCAGGCCTCGGCGTCGGTGCGCCGGGGCCTCGCGCTTCGGCTTTGTTCGACATTGGCCGACCCACTCTGGACTGGGTGCATCTCGCAAAAGGTATGGGCGTACCCGCCAGCCGCGTCACCACGTTAGACGCATTCGTAAAGGCGCTAGGAGAAGGATTCGAGTCGGATGGACCGACTCTCATTGAAGTTCCGGTGTAAAAAGAAGCTTGGCCTGGTTTCTCTTGCGAAGACTATCGCGCGCTCGAATCGGGGTTAGGCGATGCCGTCATTTTCGTAAGCTCTTCCTTGCGGACTTTTCCAGTTGGAGTCAGCGGCATCTCACGAACCAGCAGGATCTGCGAAGGCCGTTTGTAGGGAGCGAGGTTTTTTGCGGCATGGTCCGCCAACTCGGTAGTTGAGACCGATGAACCCGGCGAGAGTTGGATGAAAGCAACGACTTCCTCGCCTCCTTCCGTCCCTTGCACTAATCTCCCAATCACGGCGGAATTGACTACTGCGGGATGCGTGTTCAGCACCGCCTCCACTTCTGCCGGATAAACGTTCATACCGAACCGGACGATCAATTCCTTCGTGCGTCCGACGATAAAAAGGTGCCCATCTCTCAATTGAGCAAGGTCTCTCGTGTTGAACCATCCTTCAGGATTGATCGCAGCGGCAGTTTCCTCGGGGGCGCGATAATAACCCTTCGCGACGTTGGGGCCGCGCACCCATAGCTCGCCCACTTCTCCATCCGCCATTTGTTCGCCGTCCGCACCCACTAACTTAATTTCAACTCCCGGAAGCACTCGTCCCACTGACAAATCGGTGCGAGGCTCATCGACTCTTGCCTGAGCAATCGTAGGTGAGCATTCCGTCACGCCATACCCGTTGTGCAGGGGCATCCCGAAAAGGCTTTCGACCGCTTCCTTCACCGCCCGTTGCAGCGGTGCGCCGGAAGACGAGATGATTCGAAGTGCGGGAAATTTCAATGGGCCTGACAACTTTTTGGCCTTCGCATAGTCAGCCAACAAAGCAAACATGGCAGGCACGCCCAGCACGATCGTGAGCCGGTCGCGTTCGAGCGCTGCCAGTGCCGCAACCGGATCGAATCGAGGTGACAAATAAAGAGTAGCCCCACTCAGCAGTGTGCCCAGCAGAACTACCGAAAGCCCCACCGCGTGTGACATCGGTAGGACGCCATAGAGACGATCATCCGCAGTGAGCGAGCGTATCTGCGCCGATACAGCGGCTATGAACAGTAAGTTTCTGTGCGTCAGTACGACGCCTTTGGGAAGTCCGGTGGTCCCTGAGGTATAGATTAGTGCGGCCACGCGATCGGCACTGTTCGACGCGATTGGTTCCGGCTCAACCTTTTCATTTAGTTGGCCGACGCCGATGGAGCCCAAACCTGCTCTTTCTTCAATAATCGCGCCATGGCGCTTCGCGTGTTGCGCGGCATGCGGAGGAACGCTGGCCATATAAATCACGCGCCGGGCACCGCAGTGACCTCGAATATCGTCGATCTCGCGAGCCGATAGCCGTGCATTTGCAAGCACCGGCCAGGCATCCATGCCGGTCAGCGCCAGGAAGATTGCAACAAACGCACGGCAATTCTCACAAACCAGCAAAACTCGATCGCCCGGGCGCACACCCAAGTCCCGCAGCCAGAGACTGGTTTCTTTTACGACATTGTCCAGTTGGCCGTAAGTCAGCGATCCCGCTGTTTCAACCACAGCCAGCCGGTCAATGGAGCGTTCCGCCCAAGGCTTGATAATGTCGTTGATATTTTCGGGCAGGGATTTCAGCAGATCAGATGCCTGGATGTCAGCCATGTCGTACGGCCGGAGTCATTGCCGAAAGCCTCGAAGCGTCAGTCTTTCTAGATGTTAAATAATCCAGCCACTTGCGATACACGGATGCGGCCGATGCCTGCCAAGTACCCTGCAGCGAACCGGCCACTGCGGCCTCCGGAAATTCTTCCAGGAGTTGCTCGCGCGGGTTCGCTACGACCTTGTCCCGGAAATCGGAAAGAAGATGAATCGCTGCATCATCGAAATATTCGTGCGGCATAGTGGGATAGGTCTCTCTCTCCCTCTTCAGAAACCTCTTTACGTCTCTACGGTACTCTTTCAACAGGGTCCGCTTGCCGTACTCCGGATGACCTTGAAAGTGAACGAACAGACTATCTCTTTTCTTCTTCACGAATAGATCAACGCCCGCTTGCGCTGATTGCACAAGGATTTCGTAACCACAGGAATTCAGCGCATCGGCTCGCACTTCGTTCCATCGCGAGTGGGGAATTTTCATTATTTCCCCGGTGCCAGCCGTGAGCGCATGTTCTCGCACTCTCTGGTATTGGAACACTCCGAACTGCTTATCACGGAGCGGGTGACGGGGAATGCCATCACTATGGAGCACGCCGGCGTGAGCCGCTAAGCATGACAAAACCGTGGAGGCTGTGTTTTTCTCGGCCCAATCCAGAACCTCGGTCAAGATTGGCCAATAAGGTTCGTTGCACAAATCAGGTTGGCGCGGCTCAGTTCCGGTCATGATCATGCCATCAAAGCGGCCGTTCAAGAGATCATCGATATCAAAATAGTAGTTGTTCAGATGGCGTTGTCCGGCATCGCCGCGAGGAAGATCAGGCAGCGAGTAAAGTTTCAGCGATATTGCAATGTCACCCGCGGCAGTATCAAGAAGTTCGTAAAATTGTACTTCGGTATCTTCCAGAGCGGCGTCCGGCATGTTGTTAATCAACGCGATTCTAAGACGCTCCGGTTGCGTTTCTCGATTGTCCGCCCGTTGAACGGAGCGCGAGCGATTTTTCTCCGACAGCAGCTTCGGAATTCGCCCTCCGTCAATTGCGATTGGCATTGCTAACTCCGGGGCCGCGCGAACCTTCCATCCGATCGGACACGCTAGATCGATTTGTCCAGCGCTTGCGCCAGGTCCGCGATAATGTCGTCAATATGTTCGATGCCCACGCTTAGTCGCAGCATTTCCGGCGTCACACCCGCTTTCAATTGTTCTTCCGGCGTTAGTTGACGATGGGTGGTGGATGCAGGATGACAAGCCAGTGATTTGGCGTCACCCATGTTGACCATGCGCTTGAACAAACGCAGCGCATCAAAACATTTTACGCCTGTCTGGAATCCGCCCTTCACTCCAAACGTCAGGAGAGAACAACATCGCGTGCCCAAGTACCTTTTGGCCATGGGATACAACGGGCTCTCCGGGAATCCGGCGTAATTGATCCAGGCCACGCGGCTATGGTCGCGCAGAAATTCAGCTACCTTGCGGGCATTCTCCACATGGCGCTCCACGCGCAGCGCCATGGTTTCAATCCCTTGCAGCAGCAAGAAACCGTTGAAGGGCGAAAGTGTAGATCCCGTGTTGCGCTGTGCCACGGTGCGGCATCGCGCCACATATGCGGCCGCTCCGTAATGTTCGGTGTAAACCACGCCGTGATACGCGATTTCGGGCACATTCAACATGTAATAACGCTTCGGATGATCACGCCACGGGAATTTTCCACTATCGACGATCATCCCGCCCAGCGTGGTGCCGTGCCCTCCCATAAATTTCGTCATGGAGTGCACCACCACGTCCGCGCCGTACTCAATCGGCCTTAGCAAAATGGGAGTCGCCACGGTGTTGTCAACAATCAGTGGCACGCCGTGCTTATGCGCCACCCGCGCCAGCCCTTCTATGTCGGCAACGTTTCCCGCCGGATTGCCCACGCTTTCGCAGAAGACCGCTCGAGTGTCTTCGTCGATCAACTTTTCGACGGCGTCGGGATGATCACTCTCAGCAAACCTTCCGGCGATTCCTTGCTTCGGCAAAATGTGCGCCAGCAGTGTGTAGGTTGCTCCGTAAAGCTGCGGGAGTGACACGATGTTGTGGCCCATTTCCGCTATGTTGATAACCGAGTAGTGAATCGCGGCCATTCCTGAACTCACGCTCAGCGCTTCCACGCCGCCTTCCAGTGCGGCCACTCTCTTTTCCAACACAGTGTTAGTGGGATTTCCGATGCGCGTGTAGATGTTCCCTTGGACTTCCAGGTTGAAAAGAGCTGCACCATGGGCCGCGTCGTCGAATTCGAACGCGACGGTCTGATAGATCGGCACGGCAACCGCTTTTGTCGTGGGATCGCCGTCGTAGCCAACGTGAAGTGCGATGGTCTCTCGCTTCATGCTTTCATTCCGTGATGGTCGCAACACCGGAAGACCGAACAGACGCCGGATTTCGTGCGAGTGACCTCAAGATGGTTTGCGTCAGTCGTTTCGCGGCGAAACCGGCACCGAAAGCGAACCGCATTACCGGTCCAAAGCTATTCGCTGCCGCAATTCCGACGAAATAGAGGCCGGGAATGGAAGACTCGAAATTCGATGACAATATCGGCGTGCCATTGACGCACTTGAGCTTTGAACGAATTCCTAAATCGAGGAACGCCAGTCTTTCCACGTCCACTTTATATCCCGTCGCCGCGATAACGTGTTCAGTCAGTATTTCAAGCGCGGAGCCGTCCAGGCCTCGTAGATGCAAACGCACCTTGCCGTTCTGCACGTCGGCGCGTTCTACCGTGTGTCCCAGCACCAGAGGCACGCGCCCCATCACTTTGTCCCTCACGAACCATCCGGCGGACGGGCCGAGAGTTTTTCGGACTAAATGGATGCGTACACTCTCAGGCAAATAGTGAAACAGCGCAGCCCATTCAGCAAAGAAACGCGATCGCAAGCCCGGGCCCAGCCCTGAATCCGGATGCCGCAATCGCTGCCACCACGGTCGGCGCTTATTACCGGCCTTCGGTCCCGTATGAAATCTCAACGATGTGGCACGAGCCACAAGTTGCACATCCGCGTCTGCATCGCGCAACAACCCAGCCAAATCGATGGCCGACGATCCGGCGCCCACCACCACCACGCTACGCCCTTTGAACCGTGCGAGGTCATGATGACGGTAGCTGTGCGATACAAATTCAGCGGGAAGATTAGCCAGGTTCTCAGCGATGTACTCAAAATGAGTAATTCCCACCGCGAGGACCACTCGCTTGGATTCCAGCTCTTCGCCATCCTCTAATTGCAAAACAAATCCGTCCGTTCCACGCTGGATATTTACAACCAATTTATCTTCAAGTTCCGGAACCATTCGGTCGCGGAAGGCCAGCCCATAATCACCGAAGGTCTCCAGCCGCACGGGAGTCCCCATATCCGCGTACTCCACTCCGCGCTCCGCACAGAATTGTCTTAGAGTGAATTTGGCATCGGGATCATAGATATTCGAAGCGAACCCGTCGGATTTGAGCATCATGCCTTTCGGCATGTGCGCCACCCAGCTATCCATCGGACGGCCAAAGATACGGAACGGAATGCCGCGATTGCGGAAATGTGCCGCGATGGAAAGTCCGTAAGGACCTGCTCCGATGATTGCGGTTTCGATCATAAGCCTTGGGATTTTAACCTTTCTGATCGGTTCTATTATTTGACGTGCCGTGCTCTCTGCTTATCGGTCTATGTTCGATACTGGCCCGAAATTAGGTTTCTGTCTAGTTACTGTCTGGAAGTCTGTAGCTTCTGAGACATCGTCTCACCACTCAGGAAATTGCAATCTCATTGCCCCTTGGCCGTCAGCCTAAAGCTCCTAGAATGAGATCGTTGAACTCCCCTGGCAGGGAGTTCTGAGGAAATTATTTTTCCAACTGAGCCACCAAATTGTCTTCAACAGGATCAAGCTCTAACCTCGTATAAGAGTAGTCTCAATCGGATCTACTCAGGTAGATGGATGCGCATTTAACGCCGCTTGAGCAAGCAGACACCCGTCCACGGATAATTAATCAACGTTCCCTTAGGCTCTGGCAACAAGGAAAGTAACTCTTCTGGCGCCCGGCCCAACTGCGCCGCAGTTTTAAGGAAGCCCTGAACGTCCTTCGGCTCCCATCCGTGCGGCACAAAGAAATTAGCGCCTTCCGGCGGGCCGAACTTAAAAGCGGCATTGGCGTCGGTAAGTTGCTGGCCTGTCGAGCGTTGCATTAATTTGAGCTGCCCAGGTGAAGCAAGATCGATGATCCAGGTTCGAACGTGTTGCTCGGTAGCAAGATCCCGCGCCAGAGATGCGACCTCTTCGGCGGTAAAATAAATGAGCAGGCCTTCGGTCATCACCACTACATTTTTCGCGCGCCGGTTAAGTTCCGCAAATAACGCCCGCCGTGCCGGCACATCCGATAAGTCCAAACTGATCCGCTCTAGCCCGCATTTTGGTTTCTCGTTCCCGAGAATTTCTTCTTTGTAGGAAACGAGTTCCGTGAAATCTACTTCAACCCATTGCAGTGCCGCGGGAAGCTCCATGCGGTACGGACGGGCATCCAGACCCGCCGCGAGATTCACTACCAAATCCGCTCCCTCCCGAATTTCGCGGGAGACAAACTGGTCGAATAGATACGTGCGTGCCACCCACGCCCACTCATGTTTGTTTCCCTGTGGCAGAGTATTAGCGATTTGAAATCCGCGCTCTCCGGCCAAGCGCTCAGCGAAGCGGTCACGGAACAGCGCATCAGGCCGCTCATTTTCGCGCGCTCGAAAATAAGCCACCCAGCGCGCGGTATCTGAAATGTTGCGGACTGAAGAATTCGCTTTATCCATTGCCTCGAAGACTCCGCAGGATGTTTTTGACAACTCTCGTTTCTAAGTTGGTTTCTCGATAATCAACACAAGATAGAATAACTCTGTTAGAGGCCTAACGGTGACTTCTACTACCGCCACGCGTGTGGTCATAGCGAATTCCAAAAGGCACGCGGCTTTTGCCGCATTGATGGTTGTTTCCAGCCTGGCCTTTTACAAGACGCTGAGCGCCTTGATTCACTATTCCTTACGCAACGACTCTAGTTCCCACATCATCCTCATTCCCTTCATCGCTCTCTTCCTGATTTACATGGAAAGACAAAGGATATTTTCGATAACACGCATGAGCGTAGGCCCGGGAGTCGGTCTGGCATTCGCTGGAAGTGTTCTTTTTGTGTTGGCTAATCGAAACTCGTTTCCTCGAGACGGAAATTGGCAGCTATTCCTGCAAACACTGGCGGTGCTTTTGGTGTGGGCGGGCGGGTTTCTACTTTGTTATGGATTCCTCGCGTTTCGAGCGGCGGCGTTCCCTGTGCTGTTTCTGTTGTTAATGGTCCCGCTCCCGGATGTGATTTTGGACCGCGCTACTTACGCGCTGCAGGCAGGTTCCACGGAAATTACATATCTCATCTTCCAGATCGTTGGCACTCCCGTCGCTAGACACGGCTTCTTGCTGTCCGTCCCGGGTGTCACCATTGAGGTAGCCAAAGAATGCAGCAGCATGCGTTCCAGCGTCGCGCTCTTTATTACCTGCCTTCTGGCAGCTCATTTCTACCTTCGAACAGGTTGGAAAAAGTTCTTGGTGGTCGTTCTGGCCCTGCTTTTGTCCGTGGTCAAGAACGGCATTCGAATCGCGACCCTGACACTGCTTAGCATTTACGTGAATCCCGGCTTCCTCAGCGGCAAGCTTCACCAGGAAGGAGGATTCCTGTTCTTCCTCCTCGCTCTGCTAATCCTCTTGCCCGTGTTTTTGTGGATGGAGAAGTCGGACAAAGCGCGGATCTCCGCCAAATTCGCTGAGCGGTAGATCAAATGCGATCCTATGGGTGCGTCGCGTAAACATCCAGCTCAGTTTGGGTTCCGATATATACTTTGCCGTTTGCAATCGTCGGAACGGTGAACTTCACAGCATTCCCCGCGGTGTCGGTCCCTGATTGGCTGCTATTCCACAATAGGGCAAGAGTGTCCGCCCGATAGGCGTATAGCACTGCCGGCCCGAGCGTAGGTGCCGGTGTACCGTACGTAGATGGATCGATCACCCAGATGATCCCGTTCGCGCTTCCATTTCCCGAAGCTACCGGAACACAACCCGGGAAACCGAATATATGCCCAGAAGTTGCGTTAGGTGAGGTAGCCAATAATCCGTTGCTCAAAGGAAACTCCTTGAGGTGATCTCCCGAGCCACAGAAATAGACCGCATTATTAAAATAGGCAGGCGTACTCCACATCCCGCCAAGTTGGCTTTGGATTTCCTGCGTTATCTGTGTGTCCTTCCCCGTGGGATACGTACCGCAAGTTGTCTGACAGTAGTGCAGGTTCCCAGCCGTCATCTGATCTCGATTGATCAAGTAGATTGTTCCCTCTTTCCCGGCTTGCACCAGCTCATGAACGACGCTGCCAGGCTGGTCCGGAAGCAGGAGAACGCCGCCCGACCCTACGTCGGTATCATCTCCGTCCAGCGTGCTTTGGTCATAAGGAGTGAAGTAGTCCAACAGGGAAAGTGTCGAGCCGCCGGTATATGACAATCTCATTACCGTGTCGCCCAATTCGTGTGCCGGTACGTTCACGGTATCGAAATCCCCGTTTCCGGAGGCAATGAAAATATTCGAATTAGAGTCCGCAGCTACGCCGGTGCCGGACATCCAGAAGCCTCCTAGACCGCCATTGGCCGTGGTGACCAGAAGCGACGTTTGCGTGAACGTCCTGGCATCATAAGCCAGCAGCCAGCCGTGATACGGCGTGTCGTCGCAATGCGAGGCATATCCAATGTAGAGTGTCCCGTTCAATAAAAGTAAGCCCACTCGGTTCAAATGATGAAGTCCGTCCAGGCTCACCGTCGTACCGCCGTCCCCATTCCCCCGAACAGTCGCTGTGATGGCAGCCGGTCCCGGCGATTTTTCCGCGCCGGTGGTAATGTCGATCGCGTGCAGCCGGTGAATGAAGTTCCCGTTCTCTTTCGACTTTGCTTCCACATACATTGTCCCGCTAGCGGGATCGATTACCGGCGTGCTGGTGATGCCCACCTGGGGGATCAAATCCGTGCAGCCCGAGCTGAGATCAGCCTCAATATTCACCGTCGTTGCGCCCGCTGCCGCACCGTGGGCGGTATCGATCAAGCTTGCGTGCCACAACAATCCTGCATTCGTTCCTGTGTTGCTGTCCGCGTCGAACGCGTACACGCTGTCGCCTTCGGTAGCCACATAAATCACATTGTGAGTGCCTCCCGCGATCGTCACGTTCGGCACATACAAGGGTTGCGCGTAAATGAAACCATCCACCGCTTGCGAAAACGTTTTTCCAAAAGTGGCCGTATTCACGTTCGTCGGAGTCAAAACGGTCTCGCTCGCATTCAGCCCCGTCCGTGAAATGTCGTTGTGCTGCGTAAGCACGCCCGCAAATCCGCTGCTGTTGCTGGTATGATTTGTCACGCTCAGGATTGACACGCCTTTTGTCGATCCCACCACAGCCTGTATCGACGTGAATCCCGCGGTCATTCCCGCTCCCAGTGTCGCGCTCGTCGCCACTCCTGCCGCACTCACCGAGGCCACACCGGAATTCGAAGACGTCCACGTCGCGCTCGAGGTCAGATTTTGCGTGCTCCCGTCGCTGAAATGGCCTGTGGCTGTGAACGCCTGTGTCACGCCATTATCGGCGATCGATGGATTTTGCGGGCTGACCACCACTACCTGAAGGGAAATTGCGCTCACCGTCAGTATCGTTGAACCATTCACCGCCCCAAGCACTGCTTGAATGGTCGAGGCCCCATTTGCCACCGCGCTTGCCAACCCATTCGTGCCGGCTGCATTGCTGATCGTCGCAATTCCCGTATTGCTGGAGCTCCAGGTAACAGTGGTGGTCAGATTTTGTGTGCTGTTGTCTGAGAAGGTTCCCGTAGCCGTAAATTGTTCAGTGCCGGTATTCCCAATGGTGGGGTTCGCCGGCGTCACGGCAATTGACGTTAGTGTTGCAGCCGTCACCGTGAGAGTCGCCGAACCGTTGATAGCGCCTGAGGCGGCTTGAATCTTGCTCGTCCCGATGCCTGCTGCCGTAACCGACCCTCCCGCAGTAACAGTGGCCACTCCGGTAGTCTGCGAGGTCCAGGTCACCGAGCCAGTCAGATTCTGTGTCGAGCTATCCGAAAAGGTTCCGGTCGCCGTGAATTGTTCCGAAGTACCTTTGGCGATCGAAAGGCTTGGCGCCGTCACCGCAATCGACACCAACGTCGCGGCAGTCACCGTCAGGGTTGCCGACCCGTTGATGTTTCCCGAGGTAGCTTGAATGTTGCTCGACCCAGGTGCCAGACCGCTGGCTAGTCCTCCGGTAGTGATGGTTGCGACACTGGTGCTCATTGAAGTCCAGGTCACCGAGTTCGTAAGGTTCTGCGTCGAGTTATCCGAAAAAGTGCCGGTAGCGGTAAATTGTTCCGAAGCTCCTTTCGCAATCGAAAGACTCGGCGCCGTCACCGCGATCGACACCAAAGATGCGGCAGTCACGGTCAGAGTCGCCGAGGACGTAACATTTCCCGAAGTAGCTTGTATCGTACTAGTTCCGATACTGGCTGCTGTAACCGACCCGCTCGCCGTAATCGTCGCCACGCTGGGAACTAGCGAACTCCAGACCACTGAACCCGACAAGTTTCGGGTGGAATGATCTGAAAACGTCCCCGTTGCCGTGAACTGCTCGGTAGTCCCTTTCGCCATAGAAAGATTCGGAGCTGTCACCGCTATGGAGACCAGGGTGGGATTGACGGAGGACGGCGAATGAGAGCAGCTAGACAGCAAGACGAGAGCACAAATAGATGCTAGAACCGCGCCCCACCTTAGGCTCCCAAATAGTGAATGTGCCATGTTTTGCCATCCTCCAAAGACGCGGGATATCGAACACTTTGACAGCAGTTTCGATGCTCGCACAGACGCCGGTGTGAAGCGGAGGGACGATCCGAGAACTCAAATTATAGCAAGTTCCACGGTTTCAATAACAAACCAGGAGGCCAGCTGTGGACAAAGTGTAAACCCTTGGCCACCTCCAGCACTAATCCTGAACCGCAGAGGCCGGAATTGTGAGCAGGTTTGTACGATTTCGGGCAATTAGCAGAACAATTCGGTTTCAAGAAGGCTTCACGGAAACGGGCAAGACTTTGCGCACATTGGATAAATGGCCAGTAGATAACTTCCGGAGCGGCCTTGTATATGATGATCGGACTCAAACAATGCCATATCAATCAGTAATATAGGCTTCATCGGACAGTCGCCCCATTGGATGGTGAAGTGCTCGCAAAAAGAGGGGCGGTCCAAGATTCCTAACGCGAGGTACCTGTGTCCATCCTTTTTTCAGCAAGAACGTCGACATTTGGTCTGGCGCGGCTCTTTGCCTCTCTCATTCTGCTACTCGGGCTGTTCGCAGCGTCGGCAAATGCACAGATCAATTCCACCTGGAACGGTGGTACGGGGAATTGGAGCGATTCGGGGAACTGGATTCCGGCGGCGGTACCCGATAACAGCGGCAGCGCTACGTACGACGTCACAATTGGCGTTGCGAATTCAAATGTGACGATGGACGTCCTTAACGACACCATCGGCAATCTGACTCTGGAAGCAAAAAGCTCGCTAACCATCACTGCTAATACCCTGAGTTTGGTTTCTGGCGCAAGTTTTGACCGTGGCACGATCACCAACACCGGCGACGTCTTCAACAATGATCTTGGTTCCTCACTGACTGTCAGCGGCGAAGTCGTCAATCAGGCGTCTTTCATTTCCGGGACCTTCACCGCGCCGGCTCTCAATAATGCTGGCAAACTGTTCGTCACCGCTGGTGGCATGCTCCTAAACGTCGAAGGCAACATTAACAACTCCGGCGTGTTAACCAACGCCGGGAATCTATTCATGCAGCAAGGTTTCATCAACAATTTCGGAACCCTTGCGAACAATTCTGACGGCACTCTGACTTTTGAGGATGCAAGTGTCGTTAACAGCGGCAAATTCTATAACTACGGCACGGTCCAAAATCACGGTGGGATTTTCAACAACCCCGGCGCGTCACTCACCAACTATGGAACGATCGACGTCTACATAGGTGCGGCAATCATCAACCATGGCAAGCTCTTGAACACCGCTGCGGGCATGATCAACAATTTCGGCACTGGCCAGCTTTTCAATTATGGCACTCTGAGCAATACTGGAACTATTAACAACTCCGGGAGTGAACTCTACAATTACGGCACGCTCAACAATTCCGGCACACTTTTGAGCATTGCTGAAGGTGATAACCCCGACAGTTTGTTGGACAACTACGGCACGCTCAACAATTCCGGAACCCTAACAAACGCCTGCGTGGGACCCTTCTTCTTTCCGACCACTAGCACGATAAACAACTATGGCACGTTGAACAATGCCGGCACTCTGATCAATACTCCAGGGAGCACACCCTCTTCCGCCAGCACGATAAACAACTTTGGCACAATCAATAATCGCGGCACAATCACCAACGACGGCACGATCAACAACACAGGAGCCTTCAGGAATTCTGGTGTAGTGACGATATCGAGCTCCGGACTCTTCACCACAAGCACTAACTACACGCAGATGGGTGGTAAGACCTTTGTGAACGGCACGCTCACCACAACCGGCCCCGCCATCGTGGACATTCATGCCGGCATTCTCGGCGGCGGCGGTACCATCAACGGAAACGTCTTGATGGCTGGAAGGATGATCGCTGGAATGCCTGGTACTCCGCTTACCTTCCTCATCAATGGAAACTACGAGCAAACCGGCACAGGTATTTACGACGAGTTGATCAGCAGTAACGCGAATGGCTTGCTCCAAGTGAGCGGCGCGACGAAGCTCGACTCGGGCTCCTCTCTCGACGTATTTCTCTTGGGTGGCTTCGACCCCAGTAACGGAACCAGTTTCACTATCCTGGATTACGGTTCTGAGAGCGGCGCGTTCGCGATCAGAGATCCCTTGTTCAATGGTGGTACGCAGAAATGGGTTATTAGCTCCTATAACGGCGGCGACGGTGACGATATTGTATTGACAGCCGAGGCCAACAACGTCGCAACCACACCTGAACCGGCCAATACGCTTCTTCTTGGCACCGTGTTGCTCGTTGCGGCCTGGTACGCTCGAAAGAAGAGAAGTGAGCACGCGCAATAAATCGGTTCTCACCAATTCCGTAGAATAGCGTGCGGCTCCCACATCTGCTGCGGCTTGCTCTTGCTATCGTCCGAATGAGGAGTATTCAAAACCCAGCCGCTTCATCTCTGAAGGATCCAAAAGATTTCGCGCGTCGATGACGAATGGCCTGGCCATTCCGCCCGAGATACGCTTCCAATCGAGTTGCCTGAACTCATCCCATTCGGTGGCGATGATGGCCGCATCGGCGCCGCTCAATGCGTCATAGCAGTTATCTGCCAGTAAAATCTCCGGAGCAGCTTTTCGTACGTTGTCCATCGCAAGAGGGTCATAGGCATGCACATTGGCTCCTTCCCCGAGAAGCCGGCGGGCAGCGTCCAGTGCCGGCGAAAAACGAATATCGTCCGTGTTGGGCTTGAATGCGAGTCCCAGCATCGCGATCTTTTTGCTCTTCAGCACCCATAAAGCTTTGCGAGCCTTCTTCACAAGCAGATCAACGCGCTGCTTGTTCACCTGTTCCGCAGCTTTCAGCAAACTGAAATCAATTCCCACCCGCTCGGCCAGACGAATGAACGCCTGCACGTCCTTGGGAAGGCAAAAGCCGCCGAATCCCAGGCCGGCGCGCAAGAATTGAGAGCCGATGCGCGGATCCATCCCGACTGCTGCAGTCACTTCCTCCACGTCCGCGCCTAGTTGTTCGCACATATCGGCAAGGACGTTGGCAAAAGAAATCTTTGCCGCGAGAAAACAGGTCGAAGCCTGCTTGATCAGCTCGGCGCTATGGATGGTCGTGATTACGAGTTTCGGTGGCGCGGATTCAGGGCAACTTCCACTGTGCGCCGGGCAGCGAAATTTGCGGTCGAGGATCGGGCGGTAGAGTTCTTCCAACTGCTTGGCATCATCAGGTTCATCCACGCCAACCACAATTCTGTCTGGATGGAAAAAATCTGATACGGCAGTGCTCTCGCGTAAAAACTCCGGATTCGACGCCACTCTGAATTTTACGCCGGACTTGCGAGTGTAAACCGCCAATGCGCGCTGCAGGTTCTGGCCAGTTTGAGCAGGCACCGTGCTTTTTTCGACTATGAGCTTTGGGCCGCCAGCGTCCGTCGCGATTATTTGAGCGACTCTGTCGATCGCGCTGAGATCGGCGTCGCCATTCCTCAAGGTAGCGGTCCCCACACAGATAAACGCAGTCTCGCTTGAGCGAAGCGCTTCACCGGTACTTGGAAAAAATTGCAGACGACCTTCGTGCAGATTTCTCCCGACCAGAGTGTCTAAATGCGGCTCATAAATTGGCAGCTTGCCCGCGCGCAATGCCTCAATTTTGGAGCCATCATTATCGGTACACGCGACCCTGTGACCTAACTCCGCGAGGCAAGTCCCCGTTACCAGGCCCACGTAACCGCATCCGATCACAGAAATTCGCAAGACTTTGTTCTCCGTTCTGCGAGTCGCAAACAAACTTATAAGCCCAGTCAACCAGTATTGCCTCCGAAAGTCACCCTAGATTTGGGGGTACTTCGATGCGGCTAGATGGTTACCAGAAAGATTGGTGGACGTGACAGGATTCGACCCCCTGCTGGCAAAGACAGGTGACACGCAAACCAGGCGATTTAGCGAGAGACGGTTGAATGTGCGTGATCGACGCGCGCACCGAAAACTAGTTTGGACGCGTTAGCCGATTCATTGGCCTTCCGCCACGCTCCCGGATGCGGCGAGGTCAAAGCGGTCGAGGTTCATCACTTTGGTCCAGGCTCTAGCGAAGTCCCGGACGAACTTCGCGTGCGCGTCCGAGCTTCCGTACACTTCTGACAGAGCCCGAAGTTGTGCGTTTGAGCCGAAGATGAGATCGGCTCGCGTTGCTGTCCAGCGGACTTCGCCCGTCTTGCGATCCCGTCCGTCAAACGTATCGTTCGCATCCGAGGTCGCCTTCCACGCCGTGCGCATATCGAGCAGGTTGATGAAGAAATCGTTAGTCAACGCCTCCGGCTTCTTGGTGAAGACGCCGAACTTGGTCTGTCCGTAGTTGGTGTTCAGCACCCGCATGCCGCCGATTAGCACGGTGAGTTCCGGCGCGGTAAGCGTGAGGAGTTGCGCCTTATCGAGCAGTTCGACTTCGGCTGTTGCCTGAGCGTTTCCGTTGCGGTAGGACCGGAAGCCGTCGGCGGCCGGTTCGAGCACAGCGAAAGATTGCACGTCGGTCTGCTCCTGCGAAGCGTCCATGCGGCCCGGGGCAAAGGGAACGGCCACGGTGACGCCCGCATTCTTCGCGGCCTGCTCTACGCCTGCGCAACCGGCCAGGACGATCAAGTCGGCCAGCGAGATCTTCTTACCGCCGGACTGCGAGGCGTTGAACTCGCTCTGAATCTTTTCCAGTGCCTTTAGAACTTTCTGCAGCTGCGCGGGCTGATTGACCTTCCAGTCCTTTTGTGGGGCGAGGCGGATGCGCGCGCCGTTTGCGCCGCCGCGCTTGTCGGACCCACGGTAGGTGGACGCCGACGCCCAAGCGGTTGTGACGAGTTGCGAGACCGTCAGCCCAGAGGCAAGAATTTTTTCTTTCAGGGCCGCGACATCCTTGTCATCGACCAATTTATGATTTACTGCCGGGACGGGGTCCTGCCAAAGCAGTTCTTCCTTCGGAACCTCCGGACCAAGGTAGCGTGCGCGCGGTCCCATGTCGCGATGCGTCAGCTTGAACCACGCCCGCGCGAACGCATCGGCAAGCAACGCTGGATTCTCGTAGAAACGCCGCGAGATTTTTTCGTAGACGGGATCGAGTCGCAAAGAAAGATCGGTGGTCAGCATCGCCGGTGCGTGACGCTTGGAGGGATCATGGGCGTCCGGGACCATACCAGCGCCTGCATTGCCTTTCGGCTTCCACTGGTGTGCGCCGCCCGGGCTTTTGGTAAGTTCCCACTCGTACTTGAACAAGTGTTCGAAGTAATCGTTACTCCATTTCGTCGGCGTGCTGGTCCAGGTGACCTCCAGGCCGCTCGTAATTGCGTCACCTGCAATACCGGTGGCGTAGGCGCTCGACCAGCCGAGGCCCTGCTCCTCAATCGGCGAGCCTTCCGGTTCTTTACCCAGATGAGCGCCGGGCCCGGCTCCGTGGGTTTTTCCGAAGGTGTGACCGCCTGCGATCAAAGCGACGGTTTCTTCGTCGTTCATCGCCATCCGCGCGAACGTCTCGCGGATATCCTTCGCTGCCGCAACCGGATCTGGCTTGCCTTCCGGGCCCTCGGGGTTCACATAAATAAGGCCCATCGTGGTGGCGCCGAATGGACGCGCGAGATCGCGATCACCCGAATAACGCTTCTCCGTCCCCATCCAGGTCGTTTCCAGTCCCCAGTTGACGTCCAGGTCCGGTTCCCAAACGTCGGGACGTCCGCCGGCAAAGCCGAAGGTCTTGAAGCCCATCGTTTCCAGCGCGACGTTGCCCGCGAGGATCATCAGATCGGCCCAGGAAATTTTCTTGCCATATTTCTGTTTGATTGGCCAGAGCAGGCGACGCGCACGATCGAGGTTGACGTTATCCGGCCAGCTGTTGAGTGGAGCGAAACGCTGCTGACCTCGGCCGCCGCCTCCGCGACCGTCACCGATGCGGTACGTTCCGGCGCTGTGCCACGCCATGCGAATAAACAGCGGACCATAGTGACCGAAGTCCGCAGGCCACCAGTCCTGCGAATCGGTCATCAACGCCGCAAGATCCTTCTTCAGGGCGTTGTAGTCCAGGCTCTTGAACTCTTCTGCGTAATTAAAATTCTTGCCCATCGGATCGGACAGCGATGAGTGCTGAGCCAGCAGGTTGAGATTCAACTGGTTTGGCCACCAGTCACGGTTCGTTGGGTTTGCGTTGCTGCTGTGATGGAACGGGCACTTCGCTTCGTCAGCCATGCATAATCTCCTTCCGACATTTAAATTCAGCCGAGTAAGTTCGTTGAAATCCACGCTGCGATTTCGACGAAATTAGATTAACATTCAAATGAGAGATAGTTCCAATATCTAACTCCCATTTTAGGTATAGGCATACCCTATGGAAGTTCATCAGCTTCGATATGTTTGCGCCGTAGCGGACACGGGTAACTTCAGCCGCGCCGCGGAACGCTGCCAGATTGCCCAGCCCTCGCTCTCCCAGCAGGTGCTAAAACTCGAGGAAGAGCTGGGTACCAAGCTCTTCGACCGCTTGGGTCGCAGCATACGCCTCACCGAGGCGGGTCACGCTTTTATTCCTCGTGCCCGCGCGATTTTAGAGCAGATGGAGGCAGCGCGATCCAGTGCGGCCGATCAGAGTACAGATCTTCGCGGCAGCGTCGCCGTGGGCGTCATTCCAACTGTTGCGCCCTACCTGATGCCGCGTTATACGGCCGGTTTCTCCAAGAGGTACCCCGACGCGAAGCTGCGCATCGTTGAAGAAACGACTTCGGTCCTGGTAGAAGGGTTGCGCGACCTGTCGATCGATGTGGCGATTCTTGCACTGCCGCTGCGCCACAAGGACCTGGAGTTGTTCCCCATCCGAACCGAGCCGCTCTTTGCGGCATTGAGCACAGATCATCCGCGTGCCACTGCAAAATCGCTCGCCCTCAAAGATCTCCGCGGAGAATCGTTCGTTATGCTGCGCGACGGCCACTGTTTCAGGAATCTGAGTATTGACACCTGCACACGCGCCCGCATTACGCCCCACATTGCGTTTGAAAGCGGACAGTTCAGCAGTCTGCTGGGAATGGTTGCGGCCGGTGTCGGCGTCTCGCTCGTCCCTGAAATGGCTATCGACCGCAACGTCGCCTGCCGCTACGTGCGCCTCAGTGATCCTCAGGCAACTCGAACGATCGTCACCGCTGTGCTGCGTGGACGCAGTTTCAACCGCGTTCAGCAGGCCTTTATATCCGGTATTAGAGGCAGAGCCACTCTATCCGCCGGCGGAAAATCGTCTTCTGCCGGTGGCTCCGCTCGAGGTTAAAGAAGCCTTGCGGCGGGTGGCGCACCCTTTCACAGCATCGTGGCGAACGCAGTAGGGTTTACGGATCACAGATTCCACCAGCACGTTGACTTACACTGCCGGTCCCTTTGATGTTCCAAACGTGACAGATAACGTCAGCGGCACGCCCACGTGTAGCGCGACCGTTCCCGCCGAGCAGTGCGATACTTTCGCGCTGACTGTCAACGTGGCACCCGGAGATGCCACCACTAAGCAAATCAGCGTTTCAATTAGCTTCCCAAATTCCGCGGGCGAATTCGATGTCTTCGTCTACGATTCAAATAATAATTTAATCGCCAGTGACACAGCCGGAGGCGAGCCTTCTGCCGTTGTTATCCGCGCCGTTTCCGGAACTTATAGCGTCGTGGTCGATCCTTGGAATCCTCTGGGCCAAAGTTTCGTCGGCACTGTCGCGCTTCAAGACATTCCCATTGCGCCTCCACCGCCTCCCGGAATCCCCCCGCGCTATCAAACTTATCCCGCTCCCTCGACCGCGGGTGGCGCGAATGCATCCGGCGAGCCTTCGATTGGCGTTGATTACAATCCCAACGTCGCGTCCCTCAAACACGGCACTGTAAATCAAGGCGGTGTCGCATTCTTTACCGTCATCTTGCTGAGTTTCGCGTCAGCTTCGACAACTGCTCTTCTCCGGCCAATACCCTTTGGGAAGCCGTAACTAGTCCGGTTGAAACCGTGAACAATTGCTCTCAGGATTCCGAAACTGCCTTTTGCTCGCGTAGCGACGACGGCGGCCTCACCTTCGGCCCTGGCGTTCCATGCAACGTTCTTTCGTATGTCCATTGCCCGCGGAAAATCCGAGCCACAAAGTGCTGTGAGACTGCCGAGTAATTCGCTACGCATCGTTCGTCAGAGTGGAAAGCAAGGACGAGGATGGATTATCGGGAATAAAACGAAACGGGCGGCGGTCTAGGTTTTAAGGAGCGTACCAGCAGCCTTTCGCTTTGATTTCGGAGGGAGTACAGGCCCTGACTTTTACTGACATCAAGAAAGGCCCCATGACGAGTGATGTTTTAGTTATGGGAGGCGGAGCAACCGGCCAGTTAGCGGCCGCCTACCTGCAAATGCGCTTCCCGAGCCTGAAGGTGGCCGTGGTTGAGGGCCCGCACAAAAACCGTCCAATCGTCGGTGAGTCCTTCGTCGAAATCACTGTTGATTTCCTTCTGGAACTTGGACTTGGTCCTCACCTCATTGAAAAGCACTATCCGAAATACGGCCTCACCTATTATTTCAAGCCCGACATCGACGATCCTGCCGATCGTACTTACGTCGTCGACGAAGCTCCGACAGTGCCGCCGCTGCTCTCTTTCCAGGTAAACCGCTTTACACTTGATAGCGAGGTGCGCGAGCGCAATGTGGCAAACGGCGTGCACTTGATCGATGGCACTGTAGCCGGAGTCAATCTTAACGAGGGCGACGGCTTGCACACGGTTACCGTGCAAGATCCCGCGCAGCAGAGATACGAAGTGCGTGCCCGCTGGCTGATCGACGCGACCGGACGTAACCGCGTGCTCGCCAAGTTGTTGCAACTTCACGAGCCGGTAAAGGAGCAGAAGAACGTTTTCTGGTTCCGGTTGACGAATTTCGATCCTGGAATTCTGGGCCGTATTCACGCTCTCAAGAAGCAGAACCGGGCCTTCGTTCCTTACTTCGCGACTCATCATTTCTTTGGAAAGGGCAATTGGATCTGGTGCATCCCCATGCGCTCGCCGGACAACCTGCCTCTAATCAGCGTAGGTATCACCTACCGCAAGGACGTTTATCCGTACGGCGAGGTCCGCACGATGGAGCAGTTCCTGCAGTGCGTTGGACGTGAGCACGAAGTGATTGCCGAACTCGCGCGTAGCGGCACCGTCGTCGACACGAATTTCTACAGCTCCTACATGTGGGAATGCCACCAGCGCTATTCACCCGATCGCTGGTACATCATCGGTGATGCGGGCGACACGGTTGATCCGCTCTACAGTGTCGGGATGGCCTTATCGTCGGTGCAGATCCGACAGATTGCGGCGATCATAGAAAGGGAGTCGAACGGCTACGAGATCGCCGAATTCGCGAAAGATCTCGATACCGCTATTACTATGCTTCAACGCGGAGTAACTCGAGATACGACGCAGTTGTATGAATGCATGCAGGATGCCTACCAATGCCATCTCCGCGTTCATCTGGCGGTGACCGAAATTTTCCACCTCGCGCTCCCATTCCTTATGAACGGCTATTTCTGGGATCCGCTGGGAGTGAAACTGATCAACCGGTTCCTCACACTCGAGACACTGGAAGAGGATATTAAAAGCCTCCAAGCCCTCATCCGGGAGGTTGGTTCCAATCCGAATAACCGCGCGGTCCACAACTTCATTAAGGTACAGTCCGGCGCTTCGATGAACAGCCAATTCTACGAATACCACCGCGAAGAAGACATTCCTGCATCTTTGTCCCGTATGCTGTTCAGCCTTGTACGCTTGCGGCTCGTGCTGCTCAGAAAGCTCGGTTGGCGAGGACTGATTCGCTTCAGCCAGCAGCGGTCGCTATTGAAAGATGTGGTCCGTGGTTTGGTTCTGCTGCTCTTCCATGGCACCAAATTGCGGGAAAGTAGGCTGGTACGCATGGCCTTCCGTACGCGCGAGACTGGGTTCGCAGGCGAGGACGTCGCACCAGCTGCAACTCATCTTGAGAACGTATCGTCTTGATCGCGCCTGCGGCATTTGTCAGGAAAGCGGCGACTTCGTCCGCGGCGATTCGATTGGCGGATTCCGCGGAGGCTTTGGCCGTGGCGGGAGATTCCGGGGCGGATTCGGATCTTTGGATGCGGCTTTGGCTTCGGAACCTTTTCCGACTTCGGTTGGGGCTGGCCGGGATTTGACGGATATGAGCCGTTCTGGTACGACTCGTACTGGGGCTTCGGTTATCCGTATTATCCAGGCTCTGGACTCAGTCACGAATAGCGATCCCGACTATTCCAGTTCTAACCAAAATTTGGATGGGGGCTACTCTTTCTCTGCCAACAACAATTTGAGCGTAGCCGCTCCGGGCACGATGATGAATGACTATAGTTCGGCGAGCAACGATCACAACAACTTTGAGCCAGCGCTGCAAGGCTCCGACGACGCGAACCCTGCCGCGGGCAACGTAGCCGACTCGGCTCCGACGGCGTTGATCTACCTGAAGAATGGCACAACGTACTCCGTGACTGACTATTGGCTGCAGAGCAGCCGGTTGCACTACACGGTGAATTATGGAGCGCCAAGCACGCTAGAGATGAAGGAAGTGGATTTGCAGCGAACCGTGGACGAGAATGCTCGCCGCGGCATTCGCTTCTCGCTGAAGCCGCATCCATCGAGCGTGAACTCGCAACCGAGCCGGCAGAATCAGGGAAGCACCGTGCAGGCTACAACTCCTGCGCCTGCCTCTGATCGACAGCTGCAAACGTCGTCGCAATCGCAGACGTAACGCGCCAGCACAGCACCTGCCAAGACTTGGCGAGAGCATTCCGCGTATCATTAGAAGAGAGAAAGCGGGAGAATTGCACGAATGCTCACGAAACGAGCGCCGGATCTAAAGTATTCTGACATCACGCCCAAAGGTCTGTACATTGGCCGCCGGAATTTCCTGCTCGGATTGCTGGTGACTACCGCCACAGTCGCTGGCTGGAAGAGGTACGCGTATCTCCTAGAAGGTCCCGGCACCGGCTCAGTCCCGACCAAGATCGCCGGCGTCACAAAGTGGCCCTACAGCACCACGGAAACAGCCACCTCCGAAAACGACGTCACGCACTACAACAATTACTACGAGTTCGGAACTGGGAAGGAAGAGCCCGCGCAGAACGCCAAGAATTTCATCACCAATCCGTGGACCGTCTCGGTCGAAGGCGAAGTAAAAAAGCCGCGCAAATTCTCGATGGACGAAATCATGAAGCTCGCTCCGCTCGAAGAGCGCATATATCGCCATCGCTGCGTCGAAGCGTGGTCGATCGTGGTGCCCTGGATCGGTTTCCCGTTCAGCACGATCGCGAATCTGGTCGAGCCCACGGCGAAGGCGAAGTTCGTCGCGTTTGAAAGCTATTTCGATAGGAAGCAGATGCCGCTATCGGGATCGGCCGGAATTGAGCTCCCGTACGTCGAAGGCCTGCGCCTCGACGAAGCCATGAATCCGCTCGCGCTCGTCGCCGTCGGCATGTACGGCGAAACGCTTCCAAATCAGGACGGCGCGCCCGTGCGCATGGTCATCCCCTGGAAGTACGGTTTCAAAAGCATCAAATCAATCGTAAAAATTCGCTTCGTCGAAAAACAGCCGCCCACTACCTGGAATATCACCAACGGCCATGAATACGGTTTCTATTCCAACGTCAATCCCGCCGTCGATCACCCGCGCTGGAGCCAGGCGAAAGAACGCCGCCTCGGAGAATTCCTCAAACGCCCCACGCTCATGTTCAACGGTTACGCCGATCAGGTCGCAAGCCTGTACAACGGCATGGACCTCCGCAAGAACTACTGAGCCGCAATCGCGTGAATTCCATCCTCACAAGCAAGTGGACCAAAGTAGCTGTGTTCCTCCTCTGCCTCGCGCCTCTTTTAGTGCTCATCTGGCGCGCCCTCCACCACGATCTCACCGCGAATCCCATCGAATTCATCACCCACTTTACCGGCGATTGGACGATGCGCTTCCTGATCATCACGCTCGCGGTTACACCGCTGCGAAAAATTCTGCGCCTGCCGCAGCTCATCCGCTTTCGGCGCATGCTTGGCCTTTTCGCATTCTTCTACGTCTGCCTGCATTTCAGCACCTGGATCGGCCTCGACAAATTCTTCGACTTCACCGAAATGTGGAAAGACGTGCAGAAACACCGCTTCATCACCGTGGGTTTCATCGGTTTCGTTCTGATGATTCCACTCGCAATCACCTCCACCGCCGGCTGGATTCGCCGCCTCGGCGGCAAACGCTGGCAGTTGCTCCATCGCGCGATTTATTTCAGCGCCATCGCCGGAGTCATCCACTACTACTGGCTCGTGAAGTCCGACGTCCGCAAGCCGCTGCAATACGCATTCCTGGTTGGCATTTTGCTCGCTTGGCGCCTCGGTGCGTGGATTTACGGACGCAAGCAGCCGCTTGCCGTGCGCGCCGCTCGTCGCGACGAACCCACCACGGCCGAGTCCGCCTAGCCTTTCTGCGTGTAGCCGCTACCTCATAATTTCATTAAATGCGCCGCATAAACAATTGCTGGTTGCTATCATCGCCCCACCAGCGAACAATTGAAATGCGCGTAAATATTGTGCGAGTAAAATTCATGATGGGAAAACTCAAATCTCGCATTGCAGTCGAAGAGCTGGCCAACCCATCACGCGCGGCATCGGCCTAGCGCTGAGTATTGCCGGTTTCGTTGTTCTAATCTTTAGTCGCGATGCCTAACCTAGACGAGGGGGAGGGAACATGACACTTCTGCAAAACCCCTACAACGGACAAGTTCGGACGGGTTGCAGGACTTGCAGAAGCGGTTGAAAGAGAAGCGAACTTTAGTTGCTGAGGCGTGGCCCGAACTAATTGCTGTCGGTGGCTCAGTAGCCCCATGCTCACCAAGCATCGGACTCGACTCCGTCCGCTCTATCCATTATTTCCCACTACTAACGTTTCAGTTGTGACGGACGAAAATTAACCGCTAATACCAAGCGCTGGCGCGCCACGTGGCGTTCGCCTCCATGGCCTGAACGTGCGCGTTATATTTCCCCCCCAGTCCATTTCTCGAACTCTCGAGGGTAATTGGTTCCGGTTCTAGAGCAAGACCACCAACCGAGGCGAAATCCCTAACTGAACGACGGGAATAAAATGAGCGAACGGACAGTCATCATAGCGAGGAGAAACAAGGCGATCGTCCGAGGGCAACCGACAACACTTCATTCACTTTCGCGAAGCGTGGATTCGCGAAGGCTCAGGCAATCGTGTCCTGGTTTTATGCGGGTAACACAACGGGGCATGAATTCCTAAACCCGAAGCCGGTGCAGTACTTGTGATCGACAAGCAGGTCACCGTCGTTGCCGGAGACTAACTCCAAGTGTGGTCTCCTAGCAGCAGTGGGCTATTCGTGCTTGACCGACAGGATTCGAAGGACGATACGATGAGTGCACAGAGAGAATCCGAGTTAACAGAATTGACGGACGCAGAGGTCGTGCGACTGGCCCAACACGGCGACGCGGCAGCGTTCGAACGAATCTATCGGTTGCACAGCCGAAAGGTATACAACCTATGTCTCCGTATGACCGGGGACCGAACGGAAGCTGAAGATTTGACCCAGGATGTGTTTCTGCAGTTGTTCCGGAAGATCGACACGTTTCGCGGCGAATCGGCCTTTTCCACCTGGCTGCATCGGATGTCTATCAATATCGTGCTCATGCGTTTTCGCAAAAAGCCGATCGCGCAAAATTCATTGGACACCATCACAAACCCTGAGAAAGAATCCAGCACGCCGCCCAAGGAACTCGGCGGCCCCGACCTGCATTTAAATGGAGTCATCGACCGCGTCACTCTTCAAGCGGCTATCAAGGAGTTGCCGGCCGGATACAAAGCGATGTTTATTCTCCACGACATCCAGGGATACAACCACGACGAGATTGCCGAGATGTTCGGATGCTCGGCGGGGAATTCAAAGTCGCAGGTGCACAAGGCTCGAATGCGACTACGTGAGCTCTTGCAAAATGCAATTGGACGCAGCTCGCGTCGTCACCGTAGGTCAATGCAGAGCTCCCTCGCACTGAACCGGCTGAAATATATCTCCGAATACGCTAACGCATGAACGAGCAGCGCTCCGAGAATCCCATGGACCGACACTATTTCGGATAATGACGGAATAAACTCCGCCGAAAAGCAGTCGGTTTAATGAAGCGCAAGCCGATATACAGATCCGACGGAAGGCATCTATGCGATTACGACTCTTTGAGATTCATGAACAGCCATGGTTCCCGCAATTTCTTCGGGATCAATTCGTCGACGGGCTGCAGATGATCCTGGAAGTTACGAATACCTATCACCCGATCGCGCAGCTGCTGCGAAAACGCCTGGAGGATTGCGGATCTGAGCGCGTGTTGGATTTATGCTCGGGGGCGGGCGGGCCCTGGCCATCCCTCGTGCGCCATTTCAAATCGCGCGGAGCGGAGCCACCCGAA
>Ga0307477_10000364_pt1 | contig 53304 bp, 51 predicted proteins | sample atmos_gasesECM2C_FD_203316 | JGI IMG/M metagenome (GOLD analysis project Ga0307477, IMG submission 203316) | Hardwood forest soil microbial communities from Morgan-Monroe State Forest, Indiana, United States - atmos_gasesECM2C_515 | ecosystem: Environmental > Terrestrial > Soil > Temperate... | reverse complement strand
TTGTCACTATTCGCAAGCTCGCCGTTCTTGGTATTACTGCCGGAATCCTCTTGGTGATCCTTTGGGCCATATACAAGAGCAGCTTTGATTTGTTGCTGGGAGTCGCAAGTGTTCTATACGGCATTCGGCTGCTCATTTGGCCGGGGCGCGGCGCTCGACGGATTCAGGCTCGAAGATCGCGGAAGTTGCATCGGACTGAAGATTTTTCGGGCCCCATACCGGTAGCGACGAAGCATCATGACCTCAGATGACGTAGGCCAAATCGCTGACCCAATTGCCAGTGAACTAATCCGTGAGGGTTGGACCGAAAGTGAGTTGAACTTTCGAATTGCCTTCTCATATGTACCAGGTGACTTCGTTGAATGACCTTGATCGTACCGAGGGTGGCCCTGGCAAACCCCTGCGAGTTCCGCTTCTCAATAGGGAGGGGGCAAAGCTCATCTCGGCAAGCGAGATGATCGTCGCGTCATCCCCAGATCATGACGATCTTCTTTATTTGGGAGTTCCGCCGGATCTGGCGGAGCGAGTGCGGAAGGTCGCATCTATGATTATCCGGCGTGCCCGCGACCTGAGAGCGATAGACCACAGGGTCGCTGTTAGCGCACCGATTAGAGCTTTGGCCGATTCGCTGACCGATGATGCTGATGCTAATGCTCTGGACACGTTGTTGGATATCGCCGATCGATACAGCTCTACGCATCCGCGCACTAAGTACGACTACTTGTGGGAGACCAAAGTCCTACGGACCATCGATAACGGCGAAGCTCCGGGCCTAAGCCAAGCCTCAAGCCAGGCACTTGCCACCTCCATCCGAGCGTACCGGGCACGGAAAAATAAAGTCGGTGAGATCCTTGACCGACTCGACTGGGAGCAGGCGGCCATGGGAAACGTGCTTGGTGGGCCCGACGCCATGGCGAGTCTGGTTGGAAGTCGAAGCCTGCATCAGCTGTTTCGCAGGATTCGAGCCATCTTGACGGCAAAGGAACTGGAAGCGTTTGAAGCGTGGGCTTCCCAAGTAGCAGGAGAGAGACTCACGCTTCCCTGATCAACTGCAACAGCAGAGGCATTCGGCATCTTTAGAGTCGGGCCAACCCGGGAGAGCCATCACCCCAGACGCAGATGATCGCCCGACCCGTCCAACAGCAATGAATCGATCCCTGGGATCGGCGGTATTCGATTCAGGGCCTTGGCGATCAGGCACAACGAAGAAGCAGAAATGGCTCGGCCCGCCACTGCCGAGCTAATGGTTGCTGCGCTGAGCCGAGCCTCCGACGCCAGGGCCTTCTCGGACAATCCGCGACGGGCCAACTCCAGGCGGAGATGCGCCGAATCGATGACGATTCCCATGCCCTACACGTGGACGTCTTGCCGCCAATCGTTACGAGACACCTGCCAGGCCGTCGACGCTGTCGCCGTTCGGCCAGACCAATACCCGCCGTGCGGTAGTCGCCAGAGCGCCCCGAGTACCGTCGGCGGCCCCAGAGGACTCGCCGGGAAGCAACGGCGACGAAACCCATTCGAACGGGCCGGCGGATCCACCGAGCCCAGAATCGACTCCCAGGCGCCGGTCGGCGATCAAGACCGAGCGCCAGCGCGAAGCCTGAATCGGCGAGGCGATCCGCCGCCTTGACCGAAAGACCCCCGACGAACGGGTCGCGACAGCGTCGAGGCTGGACCTGTCCGAGGCCGAGAATTGTCATTGGTCACGTTTACGAAAGACCGGAGTCGCCGAGGCGTTTTCAACGATCCAACGGGTTCCTGCCCGACGTCCAAGGTTCGGCTCGCCGCTTCACCACTACCGCACCCTGTGGCGCAGGTTCCGGGACTGGCTCTGGTTGCTGCTTTTGGTAATCGCTGGCGTCCTCTCGTTTTGCCGGCTCGGGATCCAGGGTGATCAGCCAAGTGCCTGTCCAGGCCTGGCCACCGAACCTGGCGCCAAGGGCTGCCAGTGAGAGTCAGCCGACCGATGGCCGCGCAAATCGCGGCGCCCCCGAAAACCACCGCCTTGTGCTACTCGCTGACTCCGAGTCGGACCTCCGTTGTCTTTCCTTTTGCCCGGTTCCGCCATTCGGCCTCGTTACCCCACGGCAGGTCCTTCGCCCGCATGAACCGACAGAACGAGGTTGTCTCCGAGCCAAAACACAGCCGGGGCTGATGCCGCTGCGCTCCGCGCTCGGCCACGCCACCGCCGCTAGGCTCTCCACTCAGGGCACGGCGAACAGCTTTGAGCCCGGTTTCAGCCGTACAAAGGTCCATTACCGTTGGCTTGGACGCCCGTGCATCACGCTTTGACACCGCCTCATGCACGCCAATTTTCCTCATTTATACAGCGATTTGCCCGCCACGCACCCGCCTTGCCTCGGTGTCCATTGGACACTTTCGGCTCCCGCACCTCACCCGCACATCATCAAATATTGATGCGGTTGAGGTGCGGTACCAGGCGGGTGCGTGGCGGGCAATAAGCACAATCTTCATTTTTCAAAAGTGTGTGGGTGGTGGTTTCTACGGTCTTTGGTCGTTCGTTCACTTGCTCGGCTCGGCTGGCAACTCAAGGAGAGGCGAAGAGCGGATCAGTGTGAACACTCCTATGGGAAATGTTGCTGTTGGCGGCTTCTCGAAGGCCTGATTTTCTGCAGTTTGGCTGCCCGGGTTGGTCGTCTCCTTTGTGGATGCGATGGATGACCCTGCCAGACGGCATCGCCGACTCCGTCCCTGAAGTGCACTTCGCCTTACGGCTCGGGGACTCCGTCGTCATTGCCGTCTGGCCTAGCGGGTCCATCGCATCCACTACAGGAGGGACTCCAATGACCCGGGCTGAGATCAAACTGCAGAAATACCAGGCTGGCGAGAAGCGTCGCCGTCAACAGCAACGAGAGCTGCGGCTAGAGCGGAAGCGCTCAGAGGTGAGCGGCTTCATCCTGGTATTCGGTGAGGTGTTGGACACCCTGATCCCCTTCGGCCTTGCCTCGGGGATCTGCCGGTCCATCGTGGGGCGACGCATCCGGCGTCGCCTCCAGGGGGAGGGAGCTGCCTGATCCGCTCTTTTCGCCTCTCCTATCAAGGCGGATCCCGACTCTCGCCTCGCTTCGCTCACTCTCTCCCGCCGCCCTTCCCAACCTCCCTTGGAAGATCGCTCAGGACACCATTCCGATCGCTGCCGCTAGGCCAGCCACCCCGGCTCAGAAGGTTGGTCGGTCGGCCAACCTGATTCCTCCTCTCTTGCGCCTCAAGCTCAGCCCGCAGTTAGTCGTAACCGCCGGATCCTTTGGAACCACGTAGTAGGTGTGGACGAGCATGTCTCGGCGGACCGTCCCAGGCCCGCCACCGGTTATCCAGCCACCTCCATCCCTGGCCTGCTGGAATGGAGCCCAACCACGCCTGGTGAAACAGGCATCTTGGGGCGGAGGGGCTCAGTGGCAAACCCTGGCTCCCGGTCGGGCCGCGCTGAATCGAGTGGCGCCTCGCCACGGCCCAGGAGGCCTCCGCTGGCATCAGGACCGGTGGTCACCGACCGGGATCGAGCCATTCTCCACTGGGTCGGCAAACACGGCGTCGTCACCCGAGACCAGATCGCCACCCACTTCTTTACCCGAACCAACGGCGATGTCGGGATTTGGGCGGCGTACCGGAGGGTCCGGATTCTCGTCCAGCTCGGCCTGCTCCAAGAAGACCGCACCTTCTGGCGCCAAGCCAACGTCATACGGATCACCACCCGCGGCGCCCGCTTTGCCGGAGTCGAGATGAGGCCTGCCAAGCTCGTGCTGGCCGACCTGGAGCACACCCTGGCGGTCGTCGACCTCCTGGAACAGATCCTCGCCAAGCTGCCCGCTAACACCACCCTCCTCACCGAACGGGAGATCAGGGCGGGCCGCCGCCGAGACCTGCGCCGAGGTGATTCCACGCCCACCGGCCGGATGCCGGATGCCGAACTACAGGCGAAGGGAAAGCGGATCGCCGTCGAGCTGGACATCACCCCCAAGCGCTCCTCCGTGTACGAAGACATTCTCCTGAGCTACATGCAGCAGCGATACCACGAGGTCTGGTGGTACGTCCGGCCTCGGGTGGTGCCGCGCCTCAAGCAAATTGTGGCCGACAACCGGGCCGACGACTTCGTCACGGTCAGGGCCTGGGAGCCTTGATGTGTCAGGTCATACTTCGTCGTCGCATCGCAACTTGACCGATTCCTTCAGTTCAGTTTTGGTGTCGGTTCCGACACTCAGGTCGGTAAACTGGAGACAGCGGACAGGAGGTGCGACGAGATGCGTTGCAACAAACGACATCGGCTTAACCTTCTGGGGCAAGCACGCTCGACCACTCGACCGTCTCGTCACCCTCAGGCTTCGGGAGGCGTGATGGCGTGGGTATCACGTGAGCAGCTCACCGCCCCCGCCGCCCACGGCTGCGGTTCAGAACTGGTACCAGAGCGAAGCGAACGGCCTGTATGCGCTCTCCGCTCTGGCCGGGCTCACCTTCCCCGGCGCATTGCTCGGGGCACTCTGCTCGGCCGGCCTCTGGCACATCAGCCGCTCGCCGTTGGGTCAGCGACTCCTCCTCGCCGGTACGGCAGCGGTCACCGCATTCCTGACGCATGGCGTCATGTTGGGGTGGTTCTGGAACCTCTCCGTTGCCGCAGCAACATCACACCAGTCTCCGGCGGCGCCTGAGTCCATCCTCCGCAGCCTCTCAGCCGAGACACTGCTCGGCCCGTCGCTGCTGCTCACCCTCCAGTTAGCAAACACATTCCGCCTGAGGACCACCTTGGGCCAGATCACACGCGAGCACAGTCGCATGAGAACACGCGCCAAAGCACTAGAACTGGGTTACAAACAGTCGCCCACTGGTCTCATTTCCAAGCCAGCGGGCACGCATGACTGGTCGGATCCACCGGGCAAGATCCGGCTGGGCGTCGACGACACCCGCCGCATCTTCGACCTCGACCTCGCCGAGATCGAACGGCATGTATTCGTCCCCGGAGCCACCGGCATGGGCAAAACCACCACGCTCATGCGGCTCGCTGGAGGAGCACTGACCCACGGCTTTGGCGTCGTAATCATCGACTGCAAAGGCGTGGGCATGGCGCTCGATGCCCGCAACCTCGCTGAGCGCTTTCACCTTCAGATCAACCTCGTGGACCCCGATGATCTAGCCACCCTTGGCTACAACCCGTGCGAGGGTGATCCCGCTCACATCGCCAACAAGCTCGTCGGCGCTTTCACCTTTTCTGGCAACGCCGAGATCTACAAGCAGGTCGCGTTAGAGGTCGTCCCGGTGATTGCTCGCGCCCTGTCCTTAGCCGAGAAGAAGATCACACTCCGGGCCATCTACGACGCCCTGGGCAAGGGCGGTCTTCACAGACTTGGCCGCGAGGTTCCCGATGGACATATGCAAGATCGCCTGAACGCCCTCGGAAACGTCGAAGGAGTTGGAGCAGCCGGATACCTCGGACTGCAGCGACGACTCGGCGCTTTGCTGGAGGGCAAGTTCGGCCACATCTTCGAGAAGCGTCCAGCTCTCATCTGGCCTGTGGTGACCGGATCTCCGTCAGTCACCTACTTCTCGTTGAGCGCAACAGCGACCTCTGAAGACGTAGAGCTGTTCGGCCGGGTCATCACCCAAGACCTCAAGCAGCTATGCGATTCCCGTCTTCGTGCGGTGGCCGAGGGCAAGCCGCTTACGCCGTTGCTCATCATCTACGACGAGTTCGCCGCGCTACGGGAAGCGCCGCAGATCATCAACCTGCTACTGCAAGCACGCCAAGCGAAGATGTCGCTCGTCGTTGCCACTCAATTCTTGCCCGAAGACACCGCTGTACGAACCCCAGTTCTCCAAGCGGGCACGCTCATTTGCCACCAGGTCGCAGCCCCGGACGCCGACGCCATTGCGGCTGAGTTCGGCACGCGCAAGGTGCCGGAAACTACTGCGCAGGTGGACTACGAAACCGGCAAGGCGCCGAGAGGATCGGTGCGCACGGTTGAGGCGTACCACATCCACCCCGATGACCTGAAGAAGCTTCCGATTGGTTATGCCGCCGTCTACGCCCGGGCGTCACAGCGGCGAACGATTCTCCACATTCACAAAGACCAATAGCCAAGGAGAGCGTGATGTCGCAATCTCCCACTGAACCCACTTCCGGCGCCAATGGTCGTAAGGCGCCCAGGAAGTCTGCGTCACAAAGCCCTTCGCGCGTGGAGCAGCAGCCGAAGCCACAGACGCCCGCTGCACACGCGCCACGAATAAGACCAACGTACAGACGGGTCCCTCCCGCACGTAAGGCGCCGGCGACTGTCGCACCTGGCGTTGTGCAGCAACAGAAGCCGCCAACGCCTGTTGTAGACACGCGACCCAAAGCACTAACAGCGAGCAAGAAGCCGCCAGCAGTTGTCGCACCTAACGCGGCGGCGACTGTCGCACCTAAGGCTCCAACCACAACCACAGCGACTGCGGGCAATGGATCGGTGCCACGCCCAGCCACTAGGCGGTGGTACCAACGACTCCCGCTACTCGACCGCCGCCGCAGTGCGACAAACCCCGTGCGGCCGGCGGCACAGCCCGCACGCTCGCATCGCCCTTCGAAGGTGCCTCACATTCCTACACGGCAGGGAGGCGCCTTCGATTGGTTCGTTGATGGCCTGCTTCGGCACCGGCTAGGAACCCTCGCTGCGTTAGCCGCGAGCTATACCGCGCTCCTGGTTTCCCTCTGGGCTTCGGTCCTAGGAATGATCCTGGGTGTCGTAGTTGCTCTCAACATGATGCACCACAACAGCTTCACGCAGTTGTTGTTCAACGCGGGTGCTTCCACATCTGTCTCTGCAGTTGCAGTCTTCTTCGGCGCGCTCGTTGGTGCAGGTGGTGGCTTTGTCTCCTTCTACACACATACCCTTGCAGCGAACCCATTCACGCTCTTCGTTGGCGTCTTCTGTGGACTCCTACTCGGTATCGTGATTGTCGGAATCATTGCGGCGTTTGAAGGCCAACTTCTGGCGTTTCGTGGGTACCGACCACTCACCAGGGAAGAAGTTCGCAAAGTTTCTCCCGCCCTTCAACTGATGGGTGCTGAATATGGTCTTCAACACTCGCCACGCTTTGCTATCCAGGAGTCCCGCGCTCCAGCGGCGTTCACGCATATGCGTTACATCGTTTTGACCACGGGGCTACTAGATACCCTGGATCAATCCCAACTAACGGCAGTCGTTGGCCACGAACTCCATCATTGGAAGATGGGTGACTCGGTCGGTCAGCACCTCGTATTGGCTTGCGCTTGGCCCATCGCACTCCTCTACAACGTTGCTTCCTGGCTCAGTAACCCGCACTCAAAAGGAGGCGGACCACCCATACGCGTTCCCGGCTTTCTTGTCGCACTTGGCTGGGTAATCGCTTGGCCTGCTTGGTTTCTGATGAAGTTTCCCATCGCGATTGCTTTGCGCCACGATATGCGTCTTCACGAGTACGAGGCTGACGCTGCGGTGAAGCAGCTTGGCTACGGCCCTCAGCTCATCGAAGCCCTAGGGATACTTTCCGTCTACGAGGGTGGGCGTTCTGGCTGGGAACACGCTCTCTTTGCCACGCATCCCACATATTCGCAGCGCATAGACAAGCTGGTGGATTTTCAGCCAGGTGATGGTGATTACGTGGAACCATACCTCGGGGCAGAGAGCGCACGGCTGGTTGCAACCACAGGGGCTGGGGTGATTCTTTTCGGAGGATTTGTGGCATGGGGAGCAGTCCTCAATGCGCATCGAGCTACCCAGACTCCCTCAACCCCGACGTCGGCAACCTCCACTAATTCGGGTGGTTCAACAAACGAGAATCCTGTTGCGCTTTCTCGCCAAGAGGTCCACGATGCCGAAGCTACAGCGAGCAGCTTCATCACTCAGTTCATCGACAACGCCTACAACAAACCCGCGGCCGAGCAAGTCATAGCCCGATTTGTACCCGCCACACAGGACCAGCAGGTGTTCGACTCGGAGCTGGACAACATCGTCGGGGGCCTCTACGGCAGGGATCCTGGCTCAGTCACCAGTCACGCTGTTGCCGTTGCGTGCTATCTGGACCCCTCCGCCACGACGGCAAATGCAACTGCGAGCGTTTACGTCGATTGGGCGTCAGGCTTCGGCCAGGCTCAGGACCAGTGGTTCACCCAGCCCGTCTCTATGATTCGTGTAGGCAACCGCTGGACCCCCACCAACGGAGCTACCAGTCTCCCGGGCGTCGCTGGCTTGTACGGAGATCCGAGTTCCATCTATTTGAACCCGAGTCCCCCGTCCAATTACGGAAACTGCCCCAACGCGTAGTTTTACCCACGATTTGGCTGCATTTTTCCGTTTCGTTGCTGCGACACGACTGCAACCAGAAATGCACACTCTAGGCGTACACCAAAAGTGCGATGACCGCGCGGCTGGGGACAAACCAGCCGGAGGAGTTTGACCTCGCGCACATCGTTGATCGATGCACGCCTTTGGTGTCACGTGTCTGCAGTTCACGGCTGCGAGGCCTGCCTTTGGCTGATATCGAGGACGCAGTCCAAGAGACATTCACCCGCCTCATAGAAGCCGATCGTGCACGCATCGCTAACGTCGAGGCCTGGCTAATCGGCGTTGCGAGCAACGTCTGCGCTCAGATCCTTCGGCTCAAGTACCGGCGCAGCGGTCAAGCGCCGCCGAATCCGGCCACGCTGGCCGACGTCGACGACGCCCTCGACAACCTTGAAGAGCGAGTTTGGTTAGCAAAGGTTGGCAGTCTTCTGCCCAGCGCCGACGTCAAGCTTCTCCACATGCTCTACGTTCAAGACCTCCCTACCGGCGAGGTGGCTCGCTACTTTGGAATAAGCAGTGGCACGGCCCGGGTGCGAGCGTATCGAGCACGGCAACATGCCCGGATCGTCGGCGAGCAACTGCAATAGCGGAGGGGGGAAATCTTCTCGGTAACTCAGCGACCGCTGGACAACACGTATTGGTCATGCAAGAACTGTTGCGTCAACAGCCTGGCGGCACTCAGCCGGTGTCTGGTCCCCCGCCAACGGTCACACGGCGAGACCGCATTGCGCTCTCGGCGCCAGTTCTTGCGCTCGGAACATTGCTCATGGCAACCGCAAACCATGTCAATTCACGACGGCGCAGACCGTGGTTAGCGATGGTTGCGGTACCGCTGGAGATGGCGGCGACCATGAGCGTTGAGCTGTGGTGGGCGTGGCCGGCACTCATCTTCTGCATCTGGTGGTGGGCCGACTCCCGGTGGCGCTGGACCTGGATAGTCGGCGTGGAGTCAGGACTCTTCGGAACGCTCTGGACATACAGCGGAGCACAAGCGCTCGCCCAGTTCCCTCAGTCGCGAATCATCGTCGGCGCAATCTGGATCGGACTTGCACTCGCGCTCGCCGCCGTCTCTGCCTATAACCGGCGCACAAACAGCTCATCACCCTTCTATCCCGGCTACTGACACAGCGCTGTACAACTGACATCGTCGTTCTTGGTGATCCATCGGCTCGCTCATTCGGACGAGCGGCCCGGGTTGGCGATCACGCGTCGGTCTCCGTGCGGCTTCTGCGTCGGACCACCCTGCCAGACCTCGGCTTTTGGGCTGCAAGACCTGAAATGCACTCGCTGCGCTCGGGTCTATTCCGCCCAGCCTCGGCCCGGACTCTCGGGTGGCGTCGCATCAGCCCACATGGGGGAGACCGAACATGCCTGCCAACAACCGGCCCGACCTTGTCGAAAAGCTCACCGAAGGGATAGCCAAGCTCACCACCACGGACGAGTGGCAGCGATTCCTCGACTGCCAGAGTCGATTTAATCACTACTCCGCCAGCAATGTCATGCTGATTATGCTGCAGACTGGCGGTTACGCAACACGAGTTGCGGGTTTCCGCGCCTGGCAGAAGATGAATCGCTTCGTCCGCAAAGGCGAAAAGGCCATCTACGTCCTCGCACCGATGGTCTACAAGCGCGCCGATGAGAACTCCGTCGACGACAATGACCGTGTCATCAAAGGTTTCAAGTATGTGCCCGTCTTCGATGTGTCGCAGACCGACGGTGAAGAGCTGCCGTCGGTTTGCAACCGACTCGTCGGCGACGACGCCGCAGGGCTTTTCGCCCAGCTCGTCGCTGTCGCTAACTCCATCGGCTTCACAGTCGAAGACTGTGACTTCGCTGGTGGTCCCAATGGTGACTGCAGCCACCTATTGCACCGAATCCGTGTCGAGATTTCCAACTCCCCGGCGCAGCGGATTAAGACGCTCGCCCATGAACTAGCGCATGCGCTGTTGCACGAAAAGTACGACGACCGCAAGCTCGCCGAATTGGAGGCTGAATCCACCGCATACGTGGTCTGCCAATCACTGGGACTCGAGTCCAGCGACTACTCCTTCGGCTACGTCGCTACCTGGGCCGGTGGTGGTGACAACGCAATCGCCGGTATCAAGGCTTCCTGTGACCGCATCCAGAAGACCGCAGCGGCAATCCTGCGCTCCTTCGATGCGGACGATGAGGCCGTTGCGAAGGAGGCTATTCCTACCAGCAAGTTCCGTAGCGCCACAGCGCTTAGTAGAACGGGGATCGCAAGGGCGAGAGACTGCTTGCGCCCTCTCAGGTCCACGCATCCGCTGAATCGGGATTGTCTGCAAGTCTGCGCTTGGGGCACCTTCTGCCTGGTTCGAGGCGACAACGCCATCATGGTCTCTGGCGGCCCGACTTTCCCCCTTCCTTGTCGCCAATGCAGTCATGCCTTCGGCCCTTCAGCGTGTCAAGGGATCGCTTTGCTCGTCTACGACGCCCTTTGACACACGGGCGAGGCATGCCTTGGTACAGGCGACCGAAGGGCCACAAGTTCGGCCCGCTCACAGGAGAACCACGATGTCGATTGCTCGCCAATCTCGAACCAGCCAGCAGGTTGCCCTTATCCAAGCGCAGCTCCAACTTCTTGCCGACAATCCCGCACTCATTCAGCGGATGCGTGGTCACCGTGAGTTGGACGGGCTCAAGAAGCAGACTCATGATTCTCGCCGCCCTACCGATCCCCGTTCTACTAAGCGCTATGTCGCCGACAACGGAACGTACTGGCAGGATCAATCCGCCAACTACGCATCTGGGCTCCTCTGATGGAGCCCTTACAACCTCACCAATCTCCGAGAAATGCCGCGTGGGGTCTCACTGGTCTGAACTGACCGCTTCGTTTAGAAGATCCCATCGCTCCCTGTACTCGTCGAGCCAACCCTCCTGGTATCCCGGCCATGGATGTGGATATGCGGCTTGAATCCGCCGCATCTTGTTATCCCTGTGAGGTTGTCCTTGGCGCCCGGGTGCCTCCAGCCAAGCGCGATGCGACTTCGTCAAGACGTCAGCCACCACGCTGCTGGGCACGATGTACACAACTGACGGCGTCGCTTCAAGATCGACCAGGGCATAGAAACACCGTGGTTGCACAAAGTGCTCGTGTTTCTCGTTCATCGCCCAACCAGATCCATATGTACGAGTCTTCACCTGCAAAGTCGCAATGACGGTCTCATCAGGATTCATGACCAGGACATCAACCGTGGGAGAACCCGGCGGGGCAAGCGATGCCAGCATCCCCTGGCGGTATAGGCGGTACAAGACGTAATGCTCTCCCGCCGGACCCACAAGTGATTTCTCCAGCTGCGTTCGAGCAATCCGCGGCATGTGGTCGAGGTCCTCGCCTTTTCAGATGTCAGTATTGGCGCCGATGTCAGCTGTCACGGTACTCCACAACGCGTAAATTTTGCCGTTCTACTCTGCGTTTCGGCTTGACGACTCTTTCCACGTTGCAGGCGCTTGTTCCCTTGCGGCGAAACCTCGCAACTTCGCTCCTATGACCTCCTAGCGGAGGTCCCGACGCGACCGTCGGCTCATGGTGCCTCCGTCAAGGGTTCGCAATCGCCGGCATCCGCCGCCCTTGACCTCGGCAGCTCTCCTCGTACCGCCCATTGCGGTCCGGCATGGACACTTGCCGTGTTCCCGCACGGGGTTGACTGCCGCCCGGCATTGATCGTGCCTCACCGAGTCACTCGATCCTTCGCCTCGTGTCTTCTGCCACGTCTGCGGTCCGGGACCTGCTCACCGGTTCATACCTCTTCTGGCGCTGATCTCATCGCATACGGCTACCAGACCGCCGCCTAATCGCTGCAAGTCCTGCACTGTGTCTCGCTGCGCTCGGGACCGTTCCGCTCGGCACCTGCCTGGTTGACACCGCTGCATCGATCAACACCAGGAGGTACAAACCAATGGCAAGCAGGACCCAAACCAGCAAGACGACGGCAGAATCGACACCGGCGGCGAAGTCTTCTCGGGCAGTCTCCGTGAACCGAGCGATCATCGTCGGACGGCTAGTCGCCACCCCAGAGCTTCGGGAAACCGGCAACGGCATCCACGTCACGACCGTCCGGGTCGCCACCAACGACCGGAAGCAGGCCGAGTTCCACGACGTGGTGCTCTGGCGTCAGATGGCCGACTTCGCAGCGACCTACATGACCAAGGGCCGCCTCGTCTACGTCGAGGGCCGGCTCCAGGGTCGGACCTGGGAAGCCGCCGACGGCACACAGCGTCGTTCCGTAGAGATCGTCGCTGACCAGTTCAAGGCGCTGTCGTCAAAGCGGGCCGCTGAGTCCGCTGCCTGACGGCAGCAACGGCCCGGGAGGTGCTGCCTCCCGGGCCTTCACATCAACCTTCTATGGGAGTCATCAGCAATGATCGAAGTGACGAGCGCATTTCAACGAGGCCCGGCCTACCAGTACATCCGTAAGGCCGACAAACTGCCGACCTACGACCAGTTGAGCGAGGCCGACGGCCACACGTTCGACAACATTGTCTGCAGGGTGAGACTGTTCAACCCCACAGGTGTGGGCACATGGTGGATAGCTGCCTTTGACCCTGAAACGGAAATCGCATGGGGCGTGGCGGAAATCGAATGTCGTGAGGTCGGATCTTTCAGCATGCAGGAACTCGTTGAATTCCGCGGACTGTTCGGGCTCCCGATCGAGCGGGATTGCCACTACCGCCCCATGACAATCGCTGCAATAGTCAACGGGGAGGGCCGTTGATGTCAGCGCAGTTGTTTGATGAATCCCCCGTCTTCACTGTTCGTGCTACCAATAGCGACTCGGATCCAGAAGCCGTCTGGGGGCTCCGGCGGCAAATTGGCTTCCGAGTCGACTGCTCACTCTGTACCGAATGGGAAGTCGGTACCAGCGGTGAAATCGGCGAACTTATGCGAGGACATATCCGTTGGCACAAGCAGTTCGATACAGTGAAGCGATAGTCAGCGTGGCGGACGAACTACGTCCGCCACGCCCCCGCCCGGTATCGAATCTCACGGCTATCCGTGGGCTCCTAGAGCACAACCGCATCATCTGGAGGTAAACATTTCTCGACTTGCACGGCGCCGCCAATGTAAGCGGCCGGATAGTCGCTACTCCCGAACATCGTTCCTACGACTCGAATTTCCAATTCCACGACTGAGGCCAGTTCGTCGAGTGACTGCGGCGGGCGGAACTTCCAGACCGGGTGCGCCCACACTTGGCCGAAGAAGCGTTGCAGCATTTGGCTCAAGCCGAGAAAGGCGATTCGGCCTGGCGGAAAGCCGTTGAAGTAGCGTTGATAGCCGCCCGTTCGGAAAGCTTCTTTCGTCGCGGCTGCTGAGTAGTCGCGATTCCAAAAGTCTTCTGTAACCTGAAAATTGCTACCCAAACCGACATATTCCCCTGTGCGCTCATCGATACCCTCTACGTTGCGAATAAACCACATTTCGGGATGAGCCCCAGCGTTGTCATGAACATAGCCGGCAACATGGATCAGGCAGCCGCCGCTTCGCTCTTCGGCGTTCATCTCCTTGCTCAACCGCTCTCGCAGATACTTAGTAAATCCTTCCAGTGTTGACTCGCTGGTGCTTTCGTAGGCGTCAATGCAATCGGACATCCACCTATCCATGCTAGTACCGGCGACAGAATACGATCCCGCGAGTGCTAGGGCTCCATTCACGGAGTTGAGACGAAAGAGCTTAGGACCTTGACCGGCTGCGCCTTGACCGTCCGTCAAGTTCGAGTCCGAGGATTGGATGATCCCCGCATTGCTTATGAGGGTGCAGATCAATGTCATTGATCGCTGCAATTCCTAGATGAGGGTACTAACACCCTTTGTACGAACGCCTCGCTAGATCTCTTCCCCATCAAAAAGACTCAACTGCAGTCCCATCGCCGCAAGGACGTCGTACTGATCATGGTGCAGACCAATTGCGACGCAACCAGTGGCAACCGGAGTATCGCAGTCGATGGGTCCATGACCTTTGCGTGGCACCCACCGGCTAGTCCACATCGCCTGGCGGAATAGAACCCTGGTGAACTCATGGATCGGTGGCTAAGAGCCCTCTGACTTTAAGACGCTTCTCCTTCTCGTCATATTCCACATTCGTAATTCTCTCGTTCTCGATAAGGTCGAGCGCCTCATCAATCATCTCTAGTGGTACGGCGAACCACTCTCTAGCCTCAGCTATCGCTTGCCCTTGACGCTCGAACCATATGTCCATGCGCACCTTCTGAAATAGCCGATGAAGCATGGTCTCGATCTTTTTCTCTGACCCACGGGGAACCCCATACTCGGCTACGACTTCAACGGGTGCATTGAGAAACGTCGTGTGTTTGTGAGCCATCTCGATTCGAGCGGACATCTCCTGTTTGGTGCTGCCGATCTTGTGGAGGTCATTAACCCCGGTTACGAGCGGGTTATCACTTAAGGAGCGAAGTACGTAGACCGTCGCCATTGGGGTGTCAGCGTCGAGCTGAAGAATGGTGGGCGCTTCATCCAAGGGCTCTGTGATCCGTTTACCGAAACGGTAAAGCTGGCTGGAAAAGGAGCGCAGCAGCAAGTCTGCCTCGGTACCATTCTCAAAGATACAGCGCAATCGAGCATTGACGCGTTCATGCTCACGAAACCTCTCTCCAACGCTCGCAACATAAACCAATACACCGCGAAGGATGTAATACGAGCCTTCGGCAATTTGTTGCTCGCGACGAAAGCGGATGATCTTCCTCCGTCCGGAGCGGAGATCCGCATGACACTGCTTCAACAGTGGCTCGAAGTCAGCGAAATCGGGACACGGCTTGCGCTGCGCGATCTGGTCGGGAACCGTTACAGCCCGCGAGGGAACGTGTTGCAGCTCAAGGAGTTGCTCAGCTACGGGATCGTCCAGCAACCCGGCCCTATCTGAAGCCAGCACCTCTTCGAGAGATGCCGGGGGCTCGGGTGGCTTGAGGAGCCCCAGGGTGTCGGCATCATGCAGAGCAGCGCGTTGTGGGTCGCTGTTAATGATTGCCTCTAACCGCATCGCCAATTGTGTTTCGTGAATGTCGGCCGCGTTTCGTTCTGGTGCTCGACCGTAAGTCTCCGCAAACTCTACGATTTCGCCGAACCTAGCGAGCAAGCGCTCATCGGCTGAGAGAAGACGACCCTTCGGGGGGAGTCGGAGAAGACCAAATTCGTCTTCTCCGATCAATCTCTGAAGATTCTCAGGGGAAATACTCATACGCCTTGCTCGCGTCGCTGCTTCTGCAGAAAGAGAAGCGCCTCCGCCATCCTCCTCTGCAGCGGATCGTTCGAGCGGATGCTGGGCTTTTCCCCGTGCTCCCGGTAAAACGCTTGGATCTTGGGCCAGAGAATAAGAGCCTCGGCCTCGTCAATCTGGACTCTCGTGGCGTCGATTACATCTTGGATCACCTTCAGGACTTGTTTGGTTACGGACTTCGACAAAATCTCAAACGCACGCTGAAACGGATTAACCGTATCGATCAAGTCGATGTTGAGGTCGTCAATATTTACAAACTTACCCGCCATCAATACGAACCGCTTATCGCCCACTTCCTTAATCTCACTGTTCTTTATGACGGAGTCCGTGACGACATATTCGCGGACTTCCTCTACCTCATCTTCGGTGATGTCGGGATAACGCTTGCGGATGATGTTCGGAATCAAGACCTTGTTCATTACCTCAGGATCAATGTTGCCCGGCATCGCCTTCAACATCAATTGGTCTTGAAGAATCTGAGCCTTCAAGTCATTAAGGTCTGTCTCGATGATGTTCCGCGCTCTCGACGTTGAGGGCTCTTTGAAGCCCTTGATCAACAGCTCCCCAGGGTCCGAATAGTCGTCGGGTGACCGTTTCGTCTTGAACTTGAAGTTCGGGGCGATCACTTGCTCCATAAGCAGCGATGCTGTAATCGCCTTGAGCATGTTGTTCACCGCAACCTTCACCTCATCATCGCTAGCATCCGGCTGAGCGATGAGATTGGTAAATTGAGTGTGCGTCTTGTTCGGACTATCGCGTGTGCATCGCCCAATGATCTGAATTATCTCGGTGAGCGAACCACGATAACCCACCGTTAGCGCATGTTCGCACCAGGGCCAGTCGAAGCCCTCCTTGGCCATTCCCAGCGCAATGATCAGGTCTATGTCATCTAGAGCTGTCATGGATCGCACATAGTCGACGATCTTGCTGCGCTGCGACTCATCATCATTAACTAGGTCGGCTACTTTGATGATTCGTCCGTCATTGTATCTCTTTACGAAGATGACTCCAGTATGATCATCTTGATAGTCAATCTCTCCGATTGTGTCGAGGATTTGGTCTACCTCGCGCAGCTTGTCCTTTGTTGACTCACCCGATTGGACACTCGGAATGTGAAGGATCGTCTTCTTGTTCGTATCCAGAATCTCGTGAATTGCGTCCGTATAGCGCCCTTGGTAAAAGTGATACCCAATCCCCAAGGACTTGAGATACGTATAGCCATTTAGCTGCTGGTAGTAGTTGTAAGTAACCTTTGTGAACCGTTCCTCGTCGCTCGGCTCTAGTACCGGAACGGCGTCGCCACGGAAGTAAGAACCTGTCATCGCAATGATATGAGCATTTGTATTCCGCATTACCGATCGAACCAGCGCTCCCAAGCGACTCGCCTCATCTGCCGAGACGTGGTGAAACTCGTCGATCCCGAGCACTACGTTGTCAAAGAGACTCTCGTCGATTGCATCATGAGCAAAGCGCAAGGTCGCATGAGTACAGATCGCCGTCGTGTCGCGGCCTTCCAGAAAGCGCCGTAGTGCACCGACCTTTCCGCTGTCTGTACCAGGGGCGCAGAGGTTGTTCTGATCCTCGACTACCCAGTCAGCAAAGAAGCCGGCGGACGTTAGTTTGGTCGAGGAAAAGGAGGAGGCGATGGTGCGTTCGGGCACCGAGACCAACACTTTCTTCAAGCCTTGATTGAAGAGCTTGTCGAGCGCAATAAACATCAGGGCGCGAGACTTCCCCGATGCTGGCGGTGACTTGAGCAATAGATACTGCGAATCCCGCTCGGCATATGCGCTGCGTTGCATTTCACGCATTCCTAGCGAGTTGACCGCAGTGCTCTCGCCGGTGCGGGCATATTCGACCTTGACTAGGTCAGGCATTGGCGATCTCGACAGCTGAGGTGGTCAGTAATTCATACCGGGTCTGAAGTAGCTTAAGACGTTCGACGTCGCTCGCGAAGCCGGTCTTTGAAAAAAGGGTATCGACAGCGTCGTCGAGTCTCGTGTGAGCAGCCCTCAGACCACCTGGCATTTTCTTCGGGTCATAGAGTTCGGCCAAGGTCTTATCCGGAAACGCTTCTCTGGCCTCGATCACTCCGAAGGCTGAGGCGGGAATGGCTTCCCGGTCGTGGTCTGACGGACGTTCTGCGGGGAATGTGTTGTAGACGAGAGCGGCAGAATATCGATAGTCCGTCTTCAATCGTCCGGCCACAGACCTGACCCATACCATGTGCAACCGTGATTGCACTAGGCCAAACACCCACGGTTCTGCACCGTAAATCACGTTGGCACTGTGGGTAACAACTGTTCCCTTCGGCAACAGTCCAATCGGAATGTAATCGCGTCGCTCCGATGTTGTAAGTGGGACGATTACAGCAGGCTCCTCTCGGTAACACGAGAAGTAATAACGATGCGGAGTGGCCGCTAGCTTTCGGGTACTAGCTTCAGTGCTCCTGGCTCGTTCACTCCGAATCCTGTCAAGTCGCCTCGCGATCTCCGGAACACGCACAGCTTCTGCGACGCGGTCGTCAGGAATATAGAGACACCAGCGTTGGAGCCCCTTTAGAAACTCGCTAGCACCGGCGAGAGGTTTTACAAATTCTGCTGCACTTGGCGACTCCAGCAGCAATTGGGATCTTTCCAACTCGTCGAGGATGAGGTGACCGTGGTCGTTCAAAAGACACCCGTAGGACATCGTGGGCATAAAATCAGCTATCGGCTTGCTCGACCGAGTGACTATGACGCTCTCCGCGTCCGTCAGATTCGGAGCGATGTGCGTGACAAGACGAAACGTGCCGTCAGAATATAGGCGCTTGTTCTCCACCGGCGTGGCGCGTAATCCGAGCACTACGCATGTCACCCCTGCTTTTCCTCTGGCTTCGTTGCTCCACTTGAACGATTGATGAGCAAATGCAATTTCAACTCCCTGTGCCAAGATGTCTGGCCAAAGGATGCCAACCTGTTCGCCTTGGGTCACCGAATTCGTTGTAACCAGCCCTGCAGCTGTCACAACTCGCTCAGCGACCAGACGGGCCGCAAGGACGATCCATGAGCATACGTAGTCGAGGCTTTTGTAGCGTTCATGATGCAGCTTCAGGTCGGCCTTGTGTTCAACCTTTTGGTTTCGCGAGCCAAGGTAGGGTGGATTGCCAGCGATGTAGATCTCCTCTCCTTCGTTCGGAGCAAAGATCGTCTCCCAGTCGACTCGCGTGGCATTTCCGCATACGACTTGGCCGGTGTCCTTAAGGGGAATAAGAGGAATATCCACACCAAAAAGCTCTCGAAACTCAATATTCATCTGGTGCTTCGCAAGCCACAAGGAGAGGATGGCGATTTCGTGTGCGAAGTCGTCGATGTCGATTCCTGAAAAGTGCTCCAACTTGATGCGAGAGAGGGAGAAGAGACCACGTTCGTCGGGTGCTAGTTCAAGAATCGACTGCAAAGCACTGTGCTCGATTTTTCGGAGTTCCTTATAGGCAAGGACCAGAAAGTTGCCGGAGCCGCAAGCGGGGTCAAAGACTTTGATTCCCGAAATGCGATCGAGAAGCCTTTTCAGTCGACGCACACTACCCTGTGCTTCTTCAAGCGCCTCATGAAGCTCATCGAGAAAGAGTGGCCGAAGCACCTTCATGATGTTGTCTACAGAGGTGTAGTGCATGCCCAGTGTGTCTCGTTGGCTAGGATGCACGACCGCCTGGATCATCGAACCGAAAATGTCGGGATTGATACGTGACCAATCTAATGTCCCGCATTCTATGATGACTCGTCGTGCTTTTGAAGAAAATGTCGGGGCGGGAGAGCGTTCGGCGAAGAGTTTGCCGTTGACGTAACCGAACTGTCGCAAGCGGTCGGGGACCTTGCCCCGATCAGCGTCCTGTGTGTTCAGTACATCGAAGAGATCGTTAAGAAATCCGTCGACGTCTTCACCGGTTTCGTTCGTGAACGAGGCAATCGCATTTGTAAACGCGCCTGGCGGAAACACGCCTGTATCTTCGGCAAAGAAGCAAAAGAGCAGTCGCGAAAAAAAGATATTCAGCCGGTGGACATCGCCTTCCACAACGATGGGGTTCTTCTTGAGAATCTCATCATAGAGCCGCGCCATCTTCTCGGCTGCCTTAACGTCCGCGTAGTTGAGCGTTTCTAGCTGCGTCTTTTCGATGTTCGCCCAAGGCAGAAAGAAGTCCATGTGCTCAGGCAATGCCTGAATAGGAATGTCCAGAGTTATCGCAGTGCGCATGTCCATTGCGACTATGCGCTCGACGTTGCGTACCATTAGAAAGCGAGGTTTGGCTTTCCTGATCGCAGGATCATGTGAGGCGTTGTCAATCGCTCCATGCAAGTCTTCGCCGTCGTCAACGAAGCGGTCGTATATCCTGCCTCGCCACAGGCACTCGTTCGCGGACTTAGCCCGGTTATTCGTTCCTCTTTGGAGCCGGGCGATCGAGGCCTTGGGAAAGCCATACGCCTCCAGGAGGTCGTAGATGAACGACGCGCGGCCGACGCTGACATCTAGGGCAGCGACGCGCTCTTCGATTTCTCGGAGGTTCATTCCGGAGTTCCCAGCGGTTCCTTGTACCAAGGCCGCATGACTGTTGGGGTTGGCAAGTAGACGTCACAACAGGACTCCGTGCGTTGACAAGTCGCCTCGAATTCCCATCCCGTCCCATCTGCGGGAATGCGGACCGCCGTCGCGGCGTGCTCCCAGTCCTCTCCTCGCTCAGGCGTTCTCGCCGCTGCCCGTCGTACCAAGATAACCCTCCGCTGACGACGATTGATTGTCGCCTATCACCCACGCCATCGCTCGTTTCACCACAAAGGCCCAGGTGGAGACGGGGCACCACCGAGAGCCGGCCTCAAAGTGGTGCCACCCCACTATCTGAGCTGCACGGCAATGAGGGCGAAGATTCCGAGTAGGAAGAGCGACGCCAGCAGGTCGACGAGCCCGCTCCAGATGATGCATTGAGTACATCGTTGCGGGCCATACCAGTGGTAGTCGTTGCAGACGTGCGGACAGCCGTAGGGGAAATACGGGCACATCTCAGCACCCTCCTTCGGTCCGGCGCCGGCGTGGCACCGGCCACCAGCTGTCAGATCGAGGGATCGGCTCGATCCACCGGATTCGCCTGAGGTCGATGCTCAGGATCGCTTCGAAGCGACCCTTTGGGTCTGGCTTCGGATGCTTCTTGGTCATTGGCGTTCTCCAACTCGACCGGATACGGCGCGGTCGAACCGGGCGCCCTGGGCAAGGCCGCACGTCGTGCGCCGACAGGCTGCCTTGCGCTGAACGGCGGCCTACAACCGATCGAGTGCGAATCCGCGCGAGCTGGGAACGACAGGCCAGGACGTTCGATGCCCACTCCCAAGGGAAACGAGAGGGATCTGTAGGATCTGCCGAAGGCCGGAACCGATCTCCGGTCATTGCCGATCGCCCGGCACCGCCTCAAGGGGTCGGGTGCGGACACCGTTCCGCTACTGCGCGCGGCGCGCCGGCTGTGTGACAAGTTGCCGATGAAATGGGTCGCACGACCGAGAGGATGGCCTACGAGCAAGACTGGAAGCGCAGCTCAGATGTACTGTGAATTACTCACAAGACCCTATGGATAGGGCCGATCGGCCTCCGGAGCCAGATCGGCTGCGGTTAGTCGGGCTCTTCAACGCCCATCGTGCTTTTCGCTATTCAGCGTTTACCTCTGCGAGATGAGCCAGCCGTGCCGGCTTCGTCAAGAAGTGCGCCTAACTTATCTGCTGCATCCCGGTCGGACTCCTCAACGAAGTGGGCGTAGACACCAAGCGTCGTCGCAGCATTGGCATGGCCCAACCTGCCGCTGACGGTTCGCACAGATACGCCAGCCGCCAACATGCGAGTCGCGGCGAAATGGCGAAGATCGTGCAGCCGAACATCGTCGAGGCCGATCGTTTTGCGAACTCGAATAAACACTTTGGTGACGTCGTTTGGCGCCCAAGGACGACGGCCGTTTGGATCTGCAGAAAAGACATAAGCCGTTGCGGGTAGGCGAACCCCACAGGCCTGTGATCGTTGCACGCAACGTTGCCGCTGCTCACCTAGTACTTCCGCCGTTCTTGAATCAACGGCAATTCGCCTTGACGAGTGGGTCTTCGTTCCTTTGGCAACCAGCTCGCTATGAGCACCTTCGACAACCGCCCGAGAGATCGTCATCGTCTGACCTTCCAGGTCAAGGTCTCGCCACTGAAGGCCGCAAAGCTCCCCACGTCGGGCTCCTGTCGTGGCAGCAAGCAGGAGGTAGCAGCCGAAGTCCGGATCCTCCTGCTTCGCCGCCTCCACCAGCCGAATCACGTCCGCCGGCTTGGGTGGGTCGAGATGCTGGGAACGAACCTTGGGCGCCGACGCCGCCGATGCCGGGTTCGTCGAAATCCACCCCCAGCGCACGCCCTGCTGCAGGGCCCGACGGAGGATCGCGTGAACTTGCCGAACCGTCGCCGCTGAGAGTGCATTGCCGTCCTGCCCCCCGGTCTCTCGGAGCTTGGCGTAGAGGCGGTCGAGCTGCGCCGTCTTGAGGCGGGCCAACGGAACGTTCTCCAGCGACGGCAGGATGTACGTCTTGGTCATCCAGTCGTATCCACGAGCCGTCGTCGGAGACAGATCCGGTTTGGCCAGCTCCAGCCATTCATGGACGAGGTCGCCGACAGTCGTGTCCTGGGCTGCGTGCCCCCCGCCCGAAACCTCGGTAACGAATCGGGCTAGTGCTTCCTCGGCATCCCGCTTGCCGCCTCGGAAGGTGCGGGTGATGTACTTCCCGCGCTTGGTCACCGGGTCGACGCCTGCGTAGGCCCTCAGCTCCCAGGCGTTGCCACGTTTGCGCAGGTGACCCCGCATGACGCCTCCCTGAGACGCCCGCTACTGAGCTTCAGTAGCGCTCCTTTGCAAACAGTAGCATCCAGTAGCAGGAAGGTTTGGGGCACTGCAAACGAAAGAGAAAATACCTGCTCTACCTGGACTTTCTCAGCGCGCTCGGAGGGACTCGAACCCCCAACCTTCTGATCCGTAGTCAGATGCTCTATCCAATTGAGCTACGAGCGCCAGCAGATCCTCGACCGACCAGCGGCCGAGCCTCATCTACCTGAGGGTTCGGAGCTCTGTCGGTGTCGCTTCAGCGGGTCATCCTATCGTCGGCCTTCCAAGGCACTTTCCGGGAGTGGCGCCTCCATGGTCAGGCCTGATCCGGGCCGGGCGGTATTGGGTCCTTCCATGCTCGACATGCTGCCAGGAGGCGGCGTGACATACACCGTTCCTACGATGGATCGCTGACTGGTACCCAAGGAGGTCGGGATCGTGGCGTTCGAGATACGGGGAGCAGTGGCCGTGGTGACCGGGGCCTCCTCCGGGTTGGGTCGGCAGTTCGCCCTCGATTTGGCCGCCGGAGGCGCGGTGGTCGTCGGCATCGCCCGGCGGGAGGAGCTCCTGACTCAGCTCGCACAGGAGATGCAGCGGACCTCGCCGAAGTCGTCGGTCATGGTGTGCGACGTCAGCGACACGACACGTTTCGCGACAGCCCTCGCTGCCATCGAGCACGAGCACGAGCGAATCGACGTCCTCATCAACAACGCCGGAATCGGTGAGCCGCGCGAGGAGGGTGATGGGCGGGGCATTTCCTCGTACCGGTTGGTAATGGAGACCAACTACTTCGCGACGGTCGCGGGCACGCTCGCCGTATTGCCAGGGATGCTCGGGCGACGACGCGGCGTCGTGGTCAACGTGTCGTCTGACACAGGAAGGGCGCCCAGCCCCAACGAGGCCGCCTATGCCGCGTCGAAGGCGGCGGTGAGCGCCTTCACCGAGAGCGTGTCGTTCGACACCGAGACCAAGGGCGTGCACCTTCACGTCCTGTACCCCGGTTGGGTGCCGACCGCGATGGGTGCCGGCGCGGTCGACTCCGGCATGCCGGAACCACCGCGCATGGTACGCCGGACGCCGGAACAAGTGTCCCGTCTCCTTCTGGCGCGCATGGGTGGAACCAAGGTGGACATCAACGCCGCACCGATCGCCGTCCTGGCGCCGGTCGCCCGCGCCCTGTTCCCGGGCGGCTACCGCAAAGGAGTCCGCAAGGCTTCGGGCTGACCACCGGGGCGTGTGCTGCGCCGCGGGCCTGGACAACGGCGGCCCGGGTGTGGTCAGACGAGAAGCGACACCTTCGACACGGTGACGGCCTGGCCGCCGAGCACGACGCGATCACCCTGGACGCGCATGCGGACGATCCCGCCCCGCGCTGAGGCCTGTTCGCCCACGAGCTCCGCCTTCCCGAGGCGCTCGCTCCAGAAGCACGCCAGGGTGCAATGCGCCGACCCGGTGACGGGGTCCTCGGGGATGCCCACGTTGGGACCGAACACGCGACTCACGCAGTCGAAGTCCGGCCGGTCGGCCGCCGTCACGATCACCGCCCTCGATCCCAGCGCGGCGAGCGCGCTGAGATCGGGTTGGAGGGAGCGCACCACCGCGGCGTCGGCCAGCTCGACCAGGATGTCGCCGCCTCGCCCCCGCCCGTACCAGCGAACGCCGTCGAAGCCGAGGGACGCCGGGACTTCGGCCGCGGTGACGGGGTCGGCGGGGAAGTCCATCTCGATCCAGCCGTCGTCGGCGGCCGTACAACTCATCATTCCGGAGGCGGTGTGAAACGTGGCGGTGCCGCCCAAAACGTGCGCGCTCGCCAACGTGGCGTGCCCGCATAGGTCGACCTCGGTGGTGGGGGTGAACCACCGCAGGTCGTACGAACCGTCGCCGCGCGGCACGACGAACGCGGTCTCGGACAGGTTCATCTCGCGCGCGATCTCCTGCATGCGGGAGTCGTCGGGGAACGACGCCACCACGGCGACGGCTGCCGGGTTGCCGCCAAAAGGACGACCGGTGAACGCGTCGACGACCGTGAGCTCGAGGGTGGTGTCCATGGTTGGCGATGCACTGTAGAGGACGGATCGCACGCCGCTTTGTCGGGGTGACACAGGCGGGCGTTACACTTCGCCGATGGCCGGTGCCAAGACCCGCGTGCCTGCGGTCGAAGGGTGGTTCACCCTCGACGACGACGCGCCGGCGCTCCTCGGCAGCCGGTGCAAGAGATGCGGCACCTACGCCTTTCCCAAGGAGACGTTCTTCTGCCGGAACCCGGCGTGCGAGAGCACCGAGTTCGACGAGGTCGAGCTCTCCCGCCGGGGCAAGGTGTGGTCGTACACCGACGCCCGGTACCAGCCGCCCGCGCCCTACGTCGCGGCCAACCCGTACGAGCCGTTCTGCATCGCGGCGGTGGAGCTGGCCGAGGAGAAGATGGTGGTGATGGGACAGGTGGTCCCCGGCATCGGCGTGGAGGAGCTGTCGGTGGGCACGGAGGTGGACCTCGTCACCGACGTGTTGTACGAGGACGAAGACCACCAATACCTGGTGTGGAAGTGGAAGCCGGTCACCGCATCGAGCGGGGGTGGCGCCGGTGGCTGAGAACGGGCGCGTGGCGGTCCTCGGGGTGGGGATGCACCCGTGGGGGAAGTGGGGCCGCAACTTCGTCGAGTACGGGATCGCGGCGGCGCGTGCTGCGCTCGCCGACGCCGGGCTCGAGTGGCGCGACGTGCAGTTCGTGTCGGGCGCGGACACCATCCGGAACGGGTACCCCGGGTTCGTGTCGGGCGCCACGTTCGCCCAGGCGCTCGGATGGTCGGGGGCGCGGGTGTCGAGCGCCTACGCGGCGTGCGCGTCGGGGGCGACCGCCATCGCCGCGGCCCGGGCCCAGATCCTGGCCGGGCTGTGCGACGTGGCCCTCGTGGTGGGTGCGGACACCACGCCCAAGGGGTTCTTCGCCCCGGTAGGCGGGGAGCGCAAGGACGACCCGGACTGGCTGCGGTTCCACCTTCTCGGCGCCACCAACCCGACCTATTTCGCCCTGTACGCCCGGCGCCGGATGGAGCTGTTCGGCGCGACCGAGGACGACTTCGCCGCGGTGAAGGTGAAGAACGCCCGCCACGGCGCGGCCAACCCCAACGCTCGGTACCGGGCCGAGGTCACGGCGGAGGAGGTCCTCGCCTCGCCCATGGTGGCCGACCCGCTGCGGCTACTCGAGATCTGCGCCACCTCCGACGGGGGCGCCGCGCTCGTGTTGTCGTCGACGGAGTTCGCCCGCCGGCACGCGGGCGGGGATAAGCCGGTGCAGGTGGCGGCGCTGTCGACGGTCACACCCCGCTTTCCCCAGACGGTGATCGAGATGCCCAACTTCGCCACCGACTCGGCCGCCGCGGTGGGCGACGTCGACGGGCCCGGGTTCCGGCGGTCGATCGCGCACTCGGCCTACGAGGAAGCGGGCATCGGGCCCGAGGACGTAGGGGTGGCGGAGGTGTACGACCTGTCGAGCGCTCTCGAACTCGACTGGTACGAGGACATCGGCCTGTGCAAGGCGGGCGAGGCGGAACGGCTGCTGCGTGACGGCGACACCGCGGTGGGCGGACGGATCCCGGTCAACCCGAGCGGCGGCCTGTCCTCGTTCGGTGAGGCCATCCCGGCCCAGGCCATCGCGCAGGTGTGCGAGCTCGTGTGGCAGCTGCGGGGCCAGGCCGACGGACGTCAGGTGGAGGGCGCCCGAGTGGGCGTGACCGCCAACCAGGGACTGTTCGGGCACGGCTCGAGCGTCATCGTCACGACTTGAGATCCCGCCGGGCGACCTGGGGGGGAACCCGGTATGGATGATCGCCGGGGGTGACGGCTGCGGATGAGAGTCGTAGATGAGCGCCATGAGTGACATCGTCCTGGTCGAGGTGGTGGGTCGGGTCGCCACGGTGACGCTCAACCGCCCCGAGGCGCGCAACGCCTTGTCTACGGCCATGATCCGGGCTCTGACCGACGCGACGCGGGGCATCGATGCCGACGACGGCGTCGACGTGGTCGTCCTCACCGGCGCCGACCCCGCGTTCTGCGCCGGTCTGGACCTGAAGGAGCTGGGCGTCGACGGCGGGCCACTCAAGGGATCGGCGGCGGGCGGCCGACCGGCGCGGGTCGATGCCTCGGACGACCGAGCGGCGTCGGGTGAACGGCCCCGCCGGCGGGGGCGCGAGAGCGGGCTAGCGACGTCGAAGCCGGTCATCGGGGCGGTGAACGGGGCGGCCATCACGGGTGGGCTCGAGCTCGCGCTCAACTGCGACTTCCTGGTGGCGTCGGAGCGGGCGCGCTTCGCCGACACCCACGCCCGCGTCGGCGTCCACCCGCTGTGGGGCCTCACCGTCCTGCTGCCGCAAGCGGTCGGCATCCGTCGCGCCCGGGAGATGAGCGCGACCGGGAACTTCGTCGACGCGGAGACTGCGCTGGTATGGGGACTGGTCGATCACGTCGTGCCGCACGACGAGCTCGTCCCCTTCGCACAGCGACTCGCGGCCGACATCGCGTCGAGCGACCAGCGCGCCCTGCGGGCGATCCTCGCCACGTACGAGGCGACGAGCTCGGTGTCGGTGGGTGAGGGATGGGATGTGGAAGCCCGGGCCGCGGCGGCCTTCCAGGGCGGTGGCGTCGACCCGGCCGACATCGAACGGCGCCGAGGTTCGGTCGTCGACCGAGGGCGCGCCCAGATCTGAACGCTCGGAGCCGGCAGCGCGCCGTTGTCAGGCTTCGGTCAAGCGCGTTTTGTGGTGGACCAGGCGCGCGTCAGGGAGCCGACACCCAGCCGCCGTTGGCCTCCGTGACGACGTGCGCGCCGGCGTTGGCGAGCCCGTTGTAATCGAACAGGTCGTTGCGCCACGTCCCGCCCGCCACCGCAGTCGGGGCGAGCGAGCCCGTCGTCCGGCTGACCTTGACCGCCAACTCGATCGCGGCGAAGGTCACGAGGGCCCGGTACGACGTCGTGCCCGGCTGGGCCGACTCGAAGCGCTGGGCGCCTGCTTGCGACGACGTCGGCCACGGCAGGCCGAGGACGGTGCGCACCCCGGACACGGTTCCCGCCACGGCGGCCGATCCCAACCCGGCGTAGGCCGTCGAGGGCGGGACGAGGACACCACCGGGCGGCTGCCACGACAGTGCCTGCGCCGAGGACACGCAGGAGGCGGCGAGATCGGCGGGACCGGCGACGGCGAGCGCCACCACACCTTGTTGCTGAAGAGTGCTCACCGCGCCCAGGCAGGACGATCCCGGCGAAACCTGGACCACGTTGGTCGGGAGGACCTTGGCGATGCCGGCGGCGAGGTCGCTGTCGGGGCCCGGCCCGCCGACCACGCCCACGGTGCCCGATATGCCCTGGGCGACGAGGCCCGAGGCGAGCTGCGTTCCCACCGTCCGAGGCGAAAGCTCGGTCATCACCACACCCGGCGCCGTGATCGCGGGGTCGGCCGGCAGGATCCACTGCAGATTCGACGGCACGGCGGACGGCTGGTCGACCCCGAAGCCACCGACGAGGGCGTCGACGTGGCCGGCGAGTCCGGCGAGGGCGGTGGGATCCTCGGCCGGGACAATTTGGAGCTGGACGGGAAGGCCTCCGACGCCTCCCGAGGAGTTCGCCTCGTTCACGGCCGCCATCGCCGCGTTCTGCACCTCGGCGCCTTCCGCCGCACCCGGCCCGGCCATGGGCACGACGACGGCGAGGCGAAGGGCGTGCCCGGCGGCGGCCGCGTACGTCGGTCCGAACCCTGCGCCGGGAATCGACGGTCCCGAACCCGGTCCGGATCCGGTCGACGCATGCCCGGTCTGCGACGAGTGCGCGCCGCCGGATCCGTCGCTCGTGGCCGCGGCTCCGGACTGATCGGTTCGGCCCGAACGCGGCGACCCGGACCCGTTCGAGACACCCGGCCCGGCATGCAGCGCCGACCCGGCCGAGCCGGAACTCGTACCCGCGACTTGGCTGCCCGGGATGACCGTGCCCCGCAGCGGACCCGCCAGGGCACCGGCGAGGCCGAGCACCGCCACGAGTGCGGCTGCGGTCATGGGAACGCGGCGCCGCGAACGGGCCTTGTCCGCGTGGTCGGTGTGGCGGGCGTGTTGCGGCGGCTGGGCGTGTTTGGCTTGGCTGGCTTGCCCAGCGCGAGCCGTCGCGGCGGTGATCGGGATGATCGCGGCGTCCTCACCGGGAGCGAGTAAAGGCGCGCTGGCGTCGTCGAGCCGGCGCGTCTTGATGACGGTGCGCAGGCTCGCGCTCAATCGGGCCGTGCGGTTCAGATACCGGAAGCACCGGTCGCATCTGATGACGTGCCAGGCCAGCTCGTCGCGGGCCTCGCCGTCGAACCAGGCTTCGAGTTGGATCCGACTGGGGTGGCGTCGCACGACGCTCATGAGGTGAAAACGTCGGGCTGCATCGACGCGGCTCATCGACGCAGCCTCCGGGCGAGCCTGCGGCGCGCCGCGTGGAGTCGGGACATGACCGTGCCGATCGGGATGTCCAGGGACTCGGAGATCTCGGCGTAGCTGAGACCGACGACCTCGCGCAGCCACAGCACCTGACGCAGCGACGGGGACAACCGCGCCAGTTGCGCGCTGATGGCGGAGGCCTCGGAGCGACTGAGGACGACGTCGTCGGGCGACGGGTCGGTCGCCACGTCGTCGTGAGTGATGCCGGTCGTCACCGGCCGCTGATGGCGGAGATCGTCCATGCAGCAGTTGCGCACCACTTGACGGGCCCATGCGTCGAGCCGGGTGTCGTCCGCACTGCCCCAGGCGCGCCACATGCGGAGCCACGCTTCCTGACACGCGTCGTCAGCCGAGCCCCGCCCGGCCACCGCGGCGGCGTAGCGATGCAGCTGGCGCGCCCTGGCCCGGTAGAAGGCCTCGAACGAGTCACGCTCAACGCCTCCGAGCGACGTCAACGGGCGGCCTCCTTTACGACGCTCCGCACAAGCCCTTCCGCCTTTCGGGGGAACCGCACTCCGCGCCGCGTCTGGCGACGCTGCGTTCCGTGGTGCTATGCGCGCGTTATGTGCATATCTGGCCGGGGTGGGCGGAACGCCGGGAGTGTTGGGCGGATCGTTGGAAATTCGTCCGAATACGCCGGTACCCAGGAGAGTCAAGTCAGGTGGGGGGCCGCACCGTCAGATTCCAGGACGAGCATCCGATCTGTGGTGGTGGGAACGGGACCCCGGGCCGGGCGGACGGCCCGGGGCTCCGAAACCCTCGGGGAAACCCTCGAGACGACCCTTTGTCGGGGTGAGGTCGGGGCCAGGGCCCGCCGGTTCTACGACTGCCCGGTTCTAGGACTACGTCACCAGGACGATCTTGCCGAGCTTCCCGGGCTGGGCGAAGCGCTCGTAGGCGTCGCTTGCTTGCTCCATCGGGAACGTGGCGGCGAGCGGGACGCGGACCCGTCCGGCGCGCAGCAACGGCACGACCTGCGACTCGACCCGGGCGGCGACGGCCGCCTTCTCGACTCTCGAGCGCGGCCGCAGCGTCGAGGCGGTGACGTGGGCGCGACCGCGCATAAGAGAGAGCAGGTCGACCTCAACCCGGGCGCCCGCCCCGACGCCGATCACCGCCACTCGTCCCTCCGTCGCGAGCGCGCCGAGCACTCCGATGAAGCCGGGACCTCCGACGAGCTCCATCGCCACGTCGAAGGGACCGAGCGTGAGAGCGTCCTCGGGATCGGCGGCGGCCACCGCACCCAGCGCGGCCACCGGGTCGCGCAATTCGGCGCGCCGCACGGACGCGACCGGCCGGGCTCCGGCCGCGGCGGCCAGCTGTACGGCGGCCACCCCCACACCACCGGCGGCCCCCGTGACGAGGACGCGCTCGCCGGGGCCGAGGCCGCACCGGGTGAAGAGGGCGTCGTGCGCGGTCGTGAACGCCTCGGGGAACCCGCCCGCCTCGGCCCACGGCAGGTCGCGGGGCACGGGCAGCGCGGCGTCCTCGTCGACCAATGCCAGATCGGCCTGCGCGCCGCCACCGACCACCGCCATGACGCGGTCGCCCACGTCGTAGCGGTGCGCGCGGCGGCCCACCGCCACGACCTCGCCGGCCAGCTCCATCCCGGGGATGTCCACCGGGAACCCGGGCGGGGGCGGGTAGAAGCCGAGGCGTTGCATGAGGTCGCCGGCGTTGACGCCCGCCGCTCTGACCTCGACGAGCAGATCGTTGTCGCCCGGGGTGGGGTCGGGATGCTCGGCCCAGCGCAGGTCGCCCTCGACGATGGTGACGGCCCGCACGGCCCAGCACGCTAACGGCCGCGCCGTCGGTCGTCGCGGGCTTCGGGCTGTCGTTCCTCGCGGCGGCGTCGCCGGGTCCTCACCCTGGACCGCGCCACCAGCAAGCCCATCACCACGCCCACCGCCAAGCAGGCGAGGATCACCCAGATGAGCGGCGGATGGCCGGTGACGAACCAGAACCGCACCCGGACCTTTTGGGAGTTCTGGGCGACGAAGACGGCCACGACCGCGATCAGGACCACGAAGCCGAGCGCACGCGCCATGCGCCGGCGTCGCCGCTTCTGGTGCTCGAGCTCCTCGGGGCCGAGGACGGCCGGCACATCGGTCACGGCGCGCTCCGGATCAGACCCCGAGGTGCGACTCGTCCCACAACTTGATTCCGCCCAGGATGCCGGCGGAGTTGTCGACGATGGTGACGTCCACGCCGAGGTCGCCGCGGATCCGCTTCGAATTGCCGCCACCCACGTAGCAGTGGTCGAAGAACGACAGGGCGCGCAACGTCTCGACGGCGCGCCGCACGCGCTTGTTCCACCGGGCGTTCCCGACGGCCTTGCGTGCTCCTTCCCCGATCACCTCGTTGTAGGTGTCGCCCTTCAGGAACGGGTGGTGCGCGAACTCGAGATGCGGGAGCAGACGGCCCTCGTAGAAAAAAGCGGTGCCGATACCCGTTCCGAGGGTCACGACGAGCTCGAGCCCCTTGCCCTGGACCACGGCGGCGCCCTGGACGTCGGCGTCGTTCGCCACCCGGGTCGGCTTGCCCAGCCGGGTCGACAGCGCGCCGGCTAGGTCGAAGCAGGACCACAGCTTGACGAGCTCGTCGTCGATGCGCGTGCCCGGCCCGTGGGTGGTGACGAAGTGCGGGGCCGACAGGACGCGCCCGTTTCGCACCATGCCGGGGAATCCCACCGACACCCGCGCCGCCTGGGGCAGGGGCGCGACCAGCGCGGCGAGGTCGTCGAGGAGCTTGGCCGGGGGACACGGGTAGGTGGTCGGTACCGCCACCCGGTTCGCCACCATGGCGCCCGACGCGTCGAGCACGTTCGCCTTGAGCCCGGTCCCGCCCACGTCGATCGCCAGCGTCCACGGCTTCTTGGGCGCGTGGTCGGACGGACGCCGGGGCCGACGGGCGGACGGGCGTGTGGCTGCCGGCTCTCCGGTCACCGAGGATGGAGATGTCGCGCTGTCGTCGGCTCGGTCCGTCGTCATGTCGTGACCGTCAACGGTCATGGGTGCCTCCCGCGACGCCGACGGCGGGACGCGCGTCGGACCCGGCCGCGGCGTCCGCTCCGTCACCGGTGCGCTCCCACCGCTCCCGGTGGAGCACGGCCGCCAACGGCAGCCGGGTCCTCCACCCGTGGCGTTCGAGGTCGGGCGTTTCCTGCAACCCGCGCACCGGGCCGAGACACAGCCACGCCACGGGCCGAATGGCCTCCGGGATACCGAGCAGGTCCCGCACGAACGACTCCCGGTAGAACGACACCCACCCCATGCCCCACCCCTCGGCGGTGCACGCGAGCCACATGTTCTCGATGGCGAGGCAGACGGAGTAGAGCCCCGCGTCGGCGATGGCATGTCGACCGAGGACGTCCGGGGCGCCCCGGGCGGCGTCGTAGGTGACGACGACGGACAAGCTCGCCTCGAGGATGCCGTCGATCTTGATCCCGGCGAACCGCTCCGCCCGCTCCCCTTCGAGGCTGTCGGCGAAGGCGCGGCGCTCTTCTTGCACGTGCGACCAGAACGCACGTCGCAGCGTGTCGTCGGTGACGAGCACGAAGTCCCACGGTTGGCTCAGCCCGACGCTCGGCGCGCTGTGGGCCGCCTCCAAGATGCGCGTCAGGACCACGGGGTCGGCCGGCCCGCCCGTGAACTCGTCCCGCACGTCCCGGCGCCGGTGGATCACGTCGTAGAAGCCCGGCGCCTCGCCCGTCGCCGACCCCGGGGCCGTCTCGGGTGGCCGGGCCCCGCCCGGAGCCATGTCCATATGCGCACCCTACAAGCGCCCCGCCGGCAAACCCGGGCCGGGACGAGCAGGCAGCCGGCTCGAAGCGGACGGGTGTCGGGCGGGACCCGCGGGTATCGTCCCGCGCATGGCCGATCAACCCTGGCCCGGCGACGCGTGCTCCCTCGTCGACGCGTTTCGCACGGGCGAGATCACCCCACCCGAGGCCCTCGAGCTGTCCCTGGCGGCGATCGAACGCTCGGGGCTCAACGCCTTCAGCTACGTCGACACCGAGGGTGCCCGGCGGGCGGCCGAGCGCGCCGACGTGGCGTTGGCGTTCGGCGGTGTGCCGATGGGAGTCAAGGAGCTCGAGTCGGTCGAGGGGTGGCCGTTCACCGAGGCGTCGCTCGTCTTCGCCGATCGGGTGGGGACTTTCACGACGACGCACGTGCAGCGCCTGCGCGCCGCGGGCGCGGTGCTGGCCGGCCAGACCACCTCGAGCGAGTTCGGCGGGATCAACGTCACGCACACCCGGCTGCACGGCACGACGCGCAACCCCTGGAACCTCGAACGGACGCCGGGCGGGTCGTCGGGGGGAACGGCGGCCGCGGTGGCGGGCGGGCTCGTCCCGATCGCGTCAGGAAGCGACGGCGGGGGCTCCATCCGGATCCCGGCCGGGTTCACCGGCACCTTCGGCCTGAAGACGACGTTCGGCCGGATCCCGAAAGGGCCGAACGCGCACCAGACGCCGCACACCGTGACAGTGGGGTGCCTCAGCCGCTCGGTGCGCGACACCGCCCGCTGGCTCGACGTCTGCAACGGGTACGACCCGCACGACACCCTCAGCCTGCCCCGCGCCGAGGGTTACGAGGCCGGTCTCGGCACGCACCGCCAGGCTCTGCGGGGCAAGCGCGCCGTCGTCGCCGTCGACCTGGGGGTGGCCGTGGTGCATCCCGAGGTGGCGTCACTGGTGACTGCCGCGGCCGAGGCCCTCATCCGCGACGCCGAGCTGGCGCGCGCCGACGTGGTGGTGACGTTCCCACCGGCGCTGTTCGAATGGGCCATGTCCAATCTCGTCACGTTGGCGGCCGATCTCGGCGACCGGTACCCGGCGAGCGAGAGCGACCTGACGCCCGAGATCATGCTGGGCATGAACATCGCGCACCACCACTACAACCTGCAGATGGCGGGCGCGGCGGAGGCATTCCGGGTGCGCGCCCACGAGGCCATGGCGAACCTCCTGGACGAGGTCGACTTCATCTTCGCCTCGACCAATCCGGACGTGGCGTTCGGGGCGGAGGGCCCGGTGCCGACCACGGTGGGCGACATCGACCTGATGGAGCGGTTCGACAACGACATCATGCGGGTGGGCGGGAACCAGGGGGCGCTCACGTTCCCGGCCAACTTCGCGGGGAACCCGGCGGTGTCGATCCCGGTGGGAGCGCTCGAGGGCCTTCCAGTTGGCATGCAGGTCATCGGCCGCCACCACCAGGACGAGCTCCTCTTGGACCTGGCGCTCATCGCCGAGCACGAGCGCCCGTGGCCGTTGGTGGCGCCCGGTTCGCCTGTGTAGCGATTTTTGATTCCGCATCCCGGTCGGATTTCGGGATTCGGGCAGGCGACCGCGCCGTGGCGGGCCAGCCAGGCCGTGGCGGGTCAGCCAGGCCGTGGCGGGTCAGCCAGCGAGTCGGACCGGGAGGCTGGCGAGGCCGCGCAGGACGATGTTCTCCTTGTAGCGCAGGTCTTCGCCGACGCGCTCGATGCGCTTGGCGCGTCGGAGCAACGCGGGCAGCGCGACCTGCGCCTCGAGACGGGCGAGCGGCGCGCCGATGCAGTGGTGGATCCCGAACCCGAAGCCGAGGTGATTGTTGTCAGCGCGCGTCACGTCGAAGACCTCGGGAGAATCGAAGACCTCGGGGTCGCGGTTGGCCGAGCCAATGAGGAGCATGTTGAACTCTCCCGCCTTCATCTCCGCTCCACTGATCTCCATGTCCTCGAGGGCGACCCGACCCGTGAGCTGGACGGGTGGGTAATACCGCAGCATCTCCTCGATGCCGCTGCGCACCACGGATGCGTCGTCCCGGAAGCGTGCCAGTTGGTCGGGGTGCTCCATGAGGGCCAGCGCGCCCCCCGAGATCAGGTTCACCGTCGTCTCGTGGCCCGCCACGAGCAGCAGGATGCACGTCGACAGCAACTCGCCCTGGGTGAGCACGTCCCCCTGCTCTTCGGCCTCGATCAGCCGGGTGAGGAGGTCGTCGCCGGGGTGGTTGCGGCGCTCTTGGATGAGCGACGAGAAGTACTGCACGAACGACAGGATCCCGACGAGCCGCTGCTGCACGGCCTCGGGCGGCAAGAGGAAGTCGGGGTCGAGGCCACGGGCCAGCGCGTCCGACCACACCTTGAACTGTTCGTGGTCCTCCGCCGGCACCCCGAGCATCTCCACGATGACCTGGACGGGAAGGGGATAGGCGTAATCGGCGACGAGATCGGCCTCGCCTCGTTCGAACGCCGTGTCGAGCAGCTGCTCGCACAACTCCTCGATCCTCGGACGAAGGCCCTCGATCACCCGGGGCGTGAACGCCTTCTGGACCAGCCCGCGCAGCCGGGTGTGGTCGGGCGGATCGCGGAACAAGAACGGAGCCATTTCCGCCAACACCGCTTCGGCGCCCCCCAGCGAGTCGAAGTCGACCGCTCGCACCTGGCTGAACGCCTCGGGGTCGACATTGCGGCCGTCACTGCTCGACCGCTTGTCGCGCAGGATGGCCAGGCAGTCGGCATGCCGGGTGAAGACCCAGAAGCCGAGCGGGCTGCGGTGCACGGGGTTGTTCCGCCGGAGCACGTCGTACACGGCGTAAGGGTTCTCGACCCAGGCCGGGTCGTAAGGATCCCAGACGAGGGTTCCCGACGCGGCCGCCGCGTCGCGCGCGGCGCGCCCCGCTTCGTTGATCTCGGCGTTGCGCCGGGCCACGAACTCGGTCAGGTCATTGTCCGGCGTACCCGCCGTCCCGGTGGGCATCTGGCTGGTCACGACGTCCACGGTACCGACCGGGGCCGCCTGCTCACCACCTCGTGGACGTGGGATCACGACCGCCGTGGCATCCGAGGTGCTCGGCGCGGTTCCGCAGGAGGCGGTTGTCCTGCCAGGGTCGCAAATCCAGCCGCACAGGTGGGAGGTGGCCCGACAGCACAACGGCGCTCCCCGGCGGGATCCGGCGCAGCGCATCCGGGGCGACCAGGCGGCGCGGCACGAGCGCGTCGGTGCTCGACGTCGTACCCCACGCATCGACGGTCGTCGTGCGTTGGCGCCGCTCGGCTTCGCCGATGAGCGTGCTCGCGTGTTCGAGCGTGTCGGGGTCGCAGATGCCCGACAGGAACACCTTGACCCGATGGTTGTTCACCACGGTCGCGGCCCGAACGTCATAGCGGGACCGGAGCTGAGCGAGGTCCTGCCACACCGTCACGAGCTGCACCCCGTGGCCCGCCGCCGTCGACGCCAGGACGTCGAGATCGGCGAGGGGCGCGACGTTGGCGGCCTCGTCGAGCACCACCAACAGGGGTGGGTCGAGCGGCGTGCCCTGACGGGCCACTCGCTCGTAGGCGGCCTCGAGGACCTGGCTCACGAGGGTGGCGAACACGGGCCGCAGGCGACGCTGGTCGTGGGTCGGAGCGCACAGGTAGAGCGTGGCCGTCGACTCGACCAGCCGCCGGACATCGACGGTCCTCGCACCGTCGCCCCCCGACGCGCCCGGCCATCTGTCCGCTGACGCCGCCACCTCCGGGTCGGCGAATGCCTCGACCACCGTTTCGGCGGTGGTGTACACCGCGCTTCGCTGGCGGTCGTCGCGTGCCCAGGACGCGTGCGCCGCCTGCAGCGCCTGGTGCTCTCCCGCGTCGACGAGGGCGTCCGCCACCTCGTCGACCTCCTGCGAGTCGATCCAGCGGACCACGTCCGTCATGGTGCGGCCCGACACGGCCGCGGCGAGGAGGAGCGGTGCGAGGAGCTTGCCCGCGGTGGCATACCAGAAGTCGCCATCGGTGAGCGATCCAACCGATGCCCGCGCCACTTCGGTCAGCGAGGACGCGGTCCGCCGCGCGCCCATCCAGGTGGCCGAGGCATCGAGTGGCGACCATGTCGCCGCGGGTAAGCCGGTCGACCCCGTCGGGTCGTACACCCACGTCGGGCCGACCTGCTCGCGCCACGCCATGGTGTGTCGGACGAGGTCGGTCTTGACCGACGCCGCCACGAGGGGTCCCTGCCACTCGAGCACGGCGGGGACGGCGAAACCGCTCGTCTTCCGGCTCTGGGTTGGCCCGACTACGAGAACCGACTGACCCCGTTCGGCCGCGACGAGCTTTCTCCGCGCCGTGCCCAACGTCACCCGACCGGGTACGGGCTGGGTCACGACCACCGGGCGCAGCTCTCGCATCGTGGCCCATCGCGCCGGCTCGGCGATCGACCGCTCTCCTCGAGGCAGACGCGCCACGCGTCGGCCCGGCCCATCGACAGCGCGCCACCCGGGTCGCATCCCTGGTCGCGCCCGCCCGCCGCCTCGGTGGGCTCCACGTGATCCATCGCGGCGATGCCAGGCCGCCAGCACGGCCACAGCGACGACGATCTCGACGAGTCCACTCACCGGCGTGAGCCGACCCGTCGGTCAACCCCCATGTGCGCGTCGGTGTCGACGATCGATCGCTCGAAGCGCGACAGCCGGTGCTGGACGAGAAACGAACGCCTGCCCACCTTCCACAACGCGATCCCCCGCCCCAGGTGGGGGACGATCTCGACTTCCGTCTCCGACAATCCGAGCGCGCCTGCGGCCCGCTCCACCTCGCCGTGGGGTTGGGCGTAGACCACGCACGTCTCGGAGTCGGCGAGCAGCCCGTGGGCGAGCCCGGCCTGCTCGGAACCGGCCGCCCCCGCGGCGTCGAGGTCCGACAGCCGGTGCACGACCGCCACGTTGGCGACACCCTTGGCTCGGGCCAGCTTCCACGACGACTGCAACCACCGGGCGGCGCTCAGGTTGGCGAGGATCGCCCACGCCTCGTCGACGACCACGACGACGCCCCGGGCGCCGTCTCCGCGTGTCGTTTCCTTGGTTCGGTCGATCGGACTGGTCCGGTCGGCAGGACTGGTCCGGTCGAACGTACTGGTGCGGTCTGCAGGATCGGCGCGGTTGGCAGGATCGGCGAAGCCGGTGGAACCGGCGTCGGCAGACCGGAGGATCCCCGCCTGCAGCCACGCCGTCGCGCACGTCATGAGCACCCCGAGCGCAGGAGAGTCGTACACGGCCGACAGGTCGAGGACCCCGAAGGACCCGTCGAGCTCGACGCCGGGGGAGGTCGGGCCGTCGAACATGCCGCGCAGGTCGCCGGTCACCAGGCGGCGGAGCTCGAGGGCGACGTGACGGCCGTCGGCGGCCAGTCCGGCCACGTCGGTGTGGATGGCGCGAGCCGACTTCTCGGTCGGCTCCAGCAGGGCCTCCACGACCAACGGCAGCGTCGGTGCTTGCGCTCGACCGCTTCCTCGGCGCGGGCAGACCGGCGCCGATACGTCCGCGACCGCCAGCTCGAGCGCGGTGCGCTCCGTCGGCAGAAGGGTGCGCCCCAGGCTGGCCGCCGCGAGCGACGCCAGCAGCTCGGCCCGCCGCCGGACCACTTCCTCTTTTTGGCCGTCGTCCCTCGACGACGTCGGAGCGGCGGGAGCATCCAGGGGATTGAGGCGGATGGTGCCACCTGGCCGCAGCGCGATCGGCTCGACTCCGGCGGCGCGCGCCAGCTCGCCGTACTCGCCCTTCGGATCGAGGACCCAGGCGCGCCGTCCGAAGACCCGCTGACGCCACAGGTAGGTCTTGACGAACGCGCTCTTGCCCCGGCCGATCTGACCGATGACCACCATGTTCGGATTGGTGAGCGCCCCGTGTGCGTACAGCTCGAACGGGTCGTAGGCGAACGGACCGCCCAGCAGGTCACGCCCGATGAACGCCCCGCCGGCACCGAGCCCGGGCTCGACCGCGAACGGGTAGGCGGCGCCCAGGTGTCGGGTCGTGGCTTCATGCGCCGGGATTCCCACGTGCACATACGGCTCGGGAGCGCTGGACTCAGGACAGGCCCCGGCCCAAGGGCAAGGTGCACGTAAACGCGTAGGCCTGGTCCCCGTAGCAGCGCCGAAGCTCGAGCCCGGCCTGGCCCGCGGCCTGCTCGACCCGGCCGCTCGCCTCCTCGAGCGCTTCCGGGCTCGCCGCGCTCACGGTGACATATCCGGAGAACCTGTACGGCGCATGCCCCTCCGCCAGTTCGGCTTCGACATGGGCGAGGAGCTCTTCCTCCCTCCGGCGGCGCGCCGTCGCGAGGAAGCCGCCGCGTCGACGCAGCTCGGCATCGGCGATGTCGGCAGTGCGCGCCTGTTCCACCTTGCGCGCTGCCTTGAGCGGTCCCTGGGGCTCCATCACCACCGACACCGTCCGGCGGACCTCGGACGAAAGAAGGAGCGGGCCCATGAAATCGGAGCTCACTTCGGTGCGGGGCCATTCGGCGATCCAGTACGTGGCGTGCCAGGTGTCGTCGGCCCGCAGCCGGCTCCACTCGGCTGCGATCCCCATCGGCCACGGCCAACCCGGACCACGCGAAGTCACCGTGGCGACGTCGCTCGGCCTGGCGGCCGAGTCGTACGCGTCACGGAAGATACCGACCACCTCCGGGGCGCCGAGCACCGCGCCGACGTCGATCGATGCGTCCGTGAGCCGCCTCCGCAACGCGGCGACCTCGCGCAACAGCAACGCGCACGCCCCGGTGGCACCGCCACCCAATACGCGGATCGCCCTGTTGGCATGACCGGTGTGGATGCTCACCGCGAGGAAGACGTCGTGCCGAGAAGATGAGCCGAGCTCGGTGTCGAGCAATGACTCGTAGGAGTCGCGTGCCAAGTCGCCCCGAGGCCGAACGGCTTCGGCCCGGACGTAGCGTCGAGCTGCCGCGCCGTCTTCCTCCGAGACCCGTTCGAGCCACTGGACGCGGTGCACCGCCGAGCCGTCGCGGGCCAGGGAGGCGAGCACGCCGGCCCACGCCCCGACCCGGCCCGCCCTGTCCTGCTCCCCGAGGAGGACGAAGCCCGGGGCCGACGCCGACAACACCGCCGTGAACGTGCGCCTGGCGCGATCGTGCAGAACGCCCGCGCCGACGAAGCACCCCTCAGCGCTCTCTGCGTCTTGCGTAGCGGCACGCCCCTTCGCAGGCCGATCATCCGTCAAGGCGACTTGGATCAGCTGAATCCCCCGGAAGGGATCGAAGCTTCCCGTCCGTCCGCCGCCGCTCCGTGTGAGATGGCGCAGGACGTCTGGGGTCCACTCCTCCGCCGTCCGCCCGCCGAGAGGCCATGTCGCGAACGCGACGCCCACACCCAACGCGCCCACACCCACGACCACGCCCGCCACCGAGGGCTTGGCTCGCAACACCGCCACCGCGACCACCAGCCCGGCCGCGACCGCACCGATCTGTCCTCCCCGCCAACCGGCGATGAGGCCGCGACGCTGCAACGGTCCAAATTGATACCGGGGGGAGCTGTCACTCGCGGCCGTCACCGCGCTCCCTCGACTTTTCGAACCTGCTGGATCCATGCGACCCGCCCGACGAGACGGGCGAACTCGGCGACGGAGAACTGGAGCCCGGCTCGGCCGAAGCCGGCGGCGGGCTGGCCGCCCGAGACGAAGCAGCTCCCTGGCTGCCTACGCTGCCCGCGACCACCGCTCCCCGGTCGGCCCCCGCCTGAGGCGAGGATGCTCCTCCTCGGGCGAATTCCGTCGCTCCACGTCCGGTGCCGCCGGACACTCCACGTCCGGTGCCGCCCGACGCTCCTCCCGCTGCGACGCCCAATGCTCCTCCCGCCGCGACGCCCGCCAACATCCCGATGCCCGAAGGCACCGTGCCGACGGCGCTCCCGGTTCCGCCTGCGCCCCGGGCTCCGGCTGCGCCGCTACCACCTCCCTGGGCCGTGGCGATGCAGTCCATGGCGAGGTTCCTCGCCCGTATGGGAGCCCGGCCCACGGCTTGCAATCGGTGCCGGGTCGACTCGAGATGGGAGACGGCCCCTGCCTCCACCGCCGGCACGAGGCGCAGCAGCGTGAACGGCGACATGGTGGCGACGACGAGCAGCGCGATGCCCGTGACGACGGCGGCGAAACCGCCCCCGCTCGCACTCCCGGACAACCCGAAACCACCGGCCAGTGCTGCCACTCCGAGCGAGAGCACCGCGGCGATCACGAACTTGGAGAGCACCAGAGCGACGAGCGTGTCAGCGAGTCGCCGGCACCAGTGCGACACGGCCGGCCACACGAGCGACGCCAGCGCCAGGGGAAGGAACAACACGGCCGCCGAGATTGCCGCGGCTCGCACCACCAGCTCGAGCCACAACACCAGCGTCATGACGGCGACGACCAAGGCGCCGACGAACAGGACAAAGGCCGGCACGGGCGACCCGGTCGCGATCAGGAAGGTGGACAGCGGGGCAAGGAGGTTCGTGGTGTCGATCCCCGCGCTCGCGAGCACCCGGCTGGAAAGAGAATCGGTGACCGCCATGGTGAAGCGGACGAGCTCGACCGCCACACCGGTCAAGAGCAGGGAGAGGGGGAGGTAGACGAGGAACGACCGCACGAGCATCGAGGCGCTCTGGCGGTACACCGCCTGGATGGCGGCACAACACGCCATCGGCAGCACGACGACCGCGGCCAACGTGGCCATCACGGCCTCGTGGGCCGCGAACCAGCCCGTGCCGAGGTCCACCGAGGTGGTCGCTGACATGGCGGTGCCGACCTGGCCGAGCAGCCACACCGCCCCCGCCGCCACCCACCGCCCAGCCGCCGAGAAGACCGCGTCGGCGCCGGCGCCCACGACCTTGCCGGCCACGCCCGACGCCGCAGAACACGCCGTGCCGAGCACCGGCACCGAACCGGGACACAGCGGTAGGGCCGCGTGCAGCGCGAGGTGCACGGGTCAGTGCACGCCCTGGCCGGCGTGGAAGAAGAAATTGACGATCGCGGGAGCGGCGCCGATCAACAGGGCGGCCAGTCCCGACACGAGGACGGTGCGCCGTCCTGCGAACGACTGGTGGTAGTTCTGCGAGTGGGAACCGAGCGCCCATGCCGCCGCGCCGATGACCAAACCGGCGAGGGCCAGGATGAGCGCCCACCATCCCAGTCCGTCGGTGAGCTGCTGCAGGACGGCGCCACCCGGGAGCTTCCCGGAGTCCGGGGTGAGGGTCACGTCGGACACAGCCCGGTGCAACGCCCACAACGTCATGTCCGTCCCTTCTCGGTCGTGCGCGCCAGGCCTCGCCGGGCGGTCGGGTACGTCGACCGAGGCTAAACGTGACGTCCGTATCTTTCAAGTAGTTCTATGCCTTTTTGTTCCTCGCTCATCCCAGACGAGCAACACCCACACCCGACGGCGACCAGATGCCGAACCGCCGACGCCGCGGGCGACCGACGCCGGCACGCCCACGGCCGGTGCCACCGCGGCGGAGTCCGGGAGCATTCGGTCACAGCACGCGCTCCGCTCACGAACGTCGGGTGAAGCTGACGAGCAACGCCGCAGCACAGGGCGGGGGGAAGAGGATGGGTAACCATCCGCTGCACCGGCCGTCGGTACGACCCCGGTCCTACCCGCGCCTGTCATGCTGGTGGCGATGTTCGAAGCAAGCGGTCTGTCCACGAGCGTGGCGATCGCCGTCATCGCGACACTGGTCCTGCTCGGCGCGATCGGCATCTTCGTGGCGACCGCGCTCGGTCGCCGGTCCGGACGCCACGCGTTGGAACAGCGACTGTCGGCCCTGGCGAGCCGGCTGGGCGTCGAGGCCCCGGCCGAAGAGCGCACCGGCGTGGAGCCTGCGCTCCACCACCTCGAGCTCGTCACCGACCGGGCCGCGGAGGCGGTGGCGGAGTCGTCCGCCGACGCCATCCGTCTGCGGCGGGCGCTCGATACCCTGCCCCAGGGCGTCATCGTGTGCGATGAGAGCGGCGCGGTCGTCTTCCGAAACGCCCGAGCGGTCGGGCTCATGGGTGGCCGGCACGGGGACGCACTGGCCGCGCAGGCCGTCGTCGACCTTCTCGCCGACGCCTGGAAGCAGGGCTCGGCCCAGCGCACCCTCGATCTGTACGGGCCTCCCCGGCGCACCCTGGCCGTCAGCACCCGGCTGATCGACGATGGGCGGCGCACCCTGGGCGTGATCGCCGCCATCGACGACATCTCCGAGCGGCGGCGGCTGGAGGAGATCCGCCGGGACTTCGTGGCCAACGTCAGCCACGAGCTCAAGACACCGATGGGCGCCCTGGGGCTCCTGGCCGAGACCCTGGTGTCGGAGGCGGACCCGGCGGTCGCTCAGCGCCTGGCCAGCCGCATCCACTCGGAGGCGTTCCGGGTGAGCCGGATCATCGACGACCTGCTCGACCTGTCCCGCATCGAGGCGGAGGAGGCTCCGCCGCGCGAGCCCATTCTCGTGAGCCTGATCATGGCGGAGGCGGTGGAGCGGATGCGGGCCGCGGCCGAACAGCGAGACGTGAAGATCGTGCTGGAAGAGCTCGCCCCGGCGGTGACCGTGCTGGGCGACCGCCGGCAGCTGGTCTCCGCCCTCTACAACCTGCTCGAGAACGCGGTGAAGTTCTCCTACGACGGAAGCTCGGTACGTTTCGTGGCGATGGCGTCCGACGGGCACGTGAAGCTGGACGTGGAGGACCACGGTGTCGGCATCCCCGCTCGGGACCTCGACCGGATCTTCGAACGGTTCTATCGCGTCGACCAGGGTCGTAGCCGCAACAGCGGGGGCACCGGACTGGGCCTGTCCATCGTCCGCCACGTCGCCGCCAACCACCAGGGACATGTCGAAGTCGATTCACGCGAGGGGGAGGGGTCGACCTTCCGGCTGGTCCTCCCCACCCATTCGGAGGTGGGCTGAGTCGTGAGCAATCCGGCACCTACCCACCAGACGCGCGCGCCCGGCACCGGTCGCCGTCCCGAGCGCCACGGCCACGGGCAGGATCAGGCCCGTGAGAGCTCGGGTGCGGTGACCGTGCTCGTGGCCGAGGACGAGGAGTCCTTCGTCGACGCTCTGGTCGTCGGCCTCGCCCGTGAGGGCTTCGACGTTTCCATCGCCCGTGACGGGCCCGAGGCGCTGCAACTGTTCGACGCCGTCGACCCCGACCTGGTCCTGCTCGACATCATGCTGCCGAAGATGTCGGGCGTCGACGTGTGCCGCGCCATCCGGGCCCGCTCGCAGGTCCCCATCATCATGGTGACGGCCAAGGGGACCGAGATCGACACCGTCGTCGGGCTCGAGGTGGGAGCCGACGACTACGTCACCAAGCCCTACCGCTTGCGCGAGCTCGTCGCGCGCATGCGCGCCGTGCTGCGGCGCGCCCCCGTGGCCGGCGCGGCCGCGACCCGCGTCCCTGACGACACCGAACTGATGAGCCCCGCGCTCGAGGTGGGCGGAGTGCGGGTCGATCCCGATCGCCATCGCGTCTTCGTACGGGGCCAGGAGGTCCACCTCCGGCGCAAGGAGTTCGAGCTGCTGGCGCTGCTCATCGAGAACGCCGGACGGGTGCTCACCCGCGACACGCTCATCGACCGGGTGTGGGGGACCGACTACGTGGGGGACACCAAGACCCTCGACGTGCACATCAAGCGCCTGCGTACCCACATCGAGGCCGACCCCCCGTCGCCGTCGATCATCACCACGGTGCGAGGCGTCGGCTACCGCTTCGAGCTCCCGACCGAACGGTGACCACGGGCGGCCGATGACCACGAGCCGCCGGTGACGACGGGCGGGCGCCTCGAGACCCTCGTCGGCCAGTTGCGGGCTCGCGGGGTGCGCGTCACCTCGGCCCGCCGGGCCCTGCTCGCCGCGCTGGTCGATTCCGACGATCACCACCTGACCGCCCAGGACCTGTCGGACGCCGTCCAGAAGGCCGTCCCGGACGTCCACCTGTCCACGATCTACCGGTCGCTCGACTCCTTGGAGGAGCTGGGACTGGTCGACCACGTGCACTTCGCGCACGGGCGGGCCGTCTACCACCTGGCGGACGAGCCCCACCAGCACCTGGTGTGCGAGGCGTGCGGCGCGGTGGTGGAGGTGCCCGACGACGTCTTCGCGGAGCTCGCCGCGACCCTGCGGCGCGCCTACGGGTTCGCGCTCCGCCCGCACCACTTCGCCGTGATCGGCCGGTGCAAGCGGTGCGCCGCAGCGAACGAACGGTGACGTCGCCCGCCAAGCCAGCCGCGACGCCGATCGCGACGTCGCCCGCGTTCGCGCCTGGACGGCTGGGGCCGGTCACCCTCCGCAACCGGATCATCAAGGCCGCCACCTTCGAAGGAGCGAGCCCGGGTGGGGCGGTCACCGACGCGCTGGTGGACTTCCATCGCCGGGTCGGCGAGGGCGGGGCGGCGATGACGACGGTGGCCTATCTCGCCGTGTCGCCCGAGGGCCGCACCGACCGCCACTGCATCCACGTGCGTCCCGAGGTGGTCGGAGACCTGCGGCGGCTCACCGACACCGTCCACGACACCGGCGCGGCCGCGGCCGCCCAGCTGGGCCACGCCGGGCCGGTCGCCAACCGACGATCGAACGGGATGCCGTCACTCGCACCGTCGCGCTACATGAGCCCGTTCGGCACGCTGAGCCGCCCTGTCTCGACGCGCGATATCGAGCGCATCACGGCCGACTTCGGCCGGGCGGCGCACCTAGTGGTGGACGCCGGGTTCGACAGCGTCGAGATCCATCTCGGCCACAACTACCTGTTGAGCGCGTTCTTGAGCCCGAAGCTCAACCGGCGACGCGACGACTACGGCGGAAGCGTCGAGAATCGTGCCCGCCTGGCGCGCCGTGTGGTGGGGGCGGTGCGCGACGCCGTGGGCGACCGGGTGGCGGTCACGGCCAAGTTGAACATGGCCGACGGCGTGCCCGGTGGTTTGTGGCTGGCCGACAGCATCGAAGTGGCCCGGCTGCTCGAGTCGGACGGTGCACTGGACGCGCTCACCCTCACCGGGGGCAGCTCGCTCGCGAATCCGATGTACCTGTTCCGGGGGGACGCGCCCCGCGAAGAGTTCGCTGCCACCCTGCCGCCCGTGCTCCGGGCCGGCTTCCGGATGTTCGGTCGCCGGTTCATGCCCGACTATCCGTTCGAGGAGGCGTTTTTCCTCCCGTACGCGCGTCAGTTCCGCGCCGCGTTGCGCATGCCGCTCGTCCTCCTGGGTGGGATCAACCGGCTCGACACGATCGAGAACGCCCTGGCCGAGGGGTTCGCGTTCGTCGCCATGGCCAGGGCCCTGCTGCGCGAGCCCGACCTCGTGGCCAAGCTGCAGGCGGGGGCCTCCTCGGCCTCCCTGTGCATCCACTGCAACAAATGCGTGCCCACCATCTACCGCGGCACCCACTGCGTCATCGCAACCTAAACGTTCCCGTTCGGCGCCTCGGCCTCCTCCGCGATGCCGCATCACCGTGAGGGTGATTGCCCCGGTGCGCAGCGCCGTCGTGAAGAAGCGTGAGGAGGCCCTCGTGCACCACAGCGGGGATACGCTTACCGCGCCGTCGTCCCAGAACGGAGGCGTCCGTGGCCCAGAGAAGCGGTACCGAGGCATCCGGCGCCGTGCTCGTTGTCGACAACGACGAAGGGTTCCGCCGGTCGGTTGCATCGCTGCTGCGCCACGACGGCTACAGGGTGAGCGAAGCCGAAGACAACGAGTCCGCCTTGCAAATCCTGGGCGAACAGGACATCGCCCTCTTGGTCCTCGACCTTGGCCTGCCGTCAGGTGAGGGACTTCAGCTGCTCGATCAGATCACGGACCCGCCTCCTGTCCTTCTGACCTCGGGAAGCGGCGTCGTTCAGTTCGAGGACCCGAGGGTGTCGGTCTTTCTGGCCAAGCCGTGCCCTCCACCCCAGCTCCTGGAGGTGGTCGCCAACCTCATCTCCTCGACCACCTCCTCGACTCCCCGTGCCCGGAAGAAGCCGCCCGGTGCCCAGGAAGAGCCGGGCCCCGACCCGGAGACACGGTGAAGTACAAACGTCGGTTCTCGACGTGGACGGCCGTGGTGCTCGTGGTCGTCAGCGGCCTTTCGGTCGGTGGATGGGCGCTCGTCACCCACGGGGTGGACGACCAGAACAGAGCACTGCTGGAGAACGACGAGAGCCAGGTCGTGCTCTTGTTGCAAAGCGCATTGCAGAACGTCCAGACACAACTCCGCACCGTCGCCTACTTCACGGTGTCAGCCCACAACTCGCCGCAGGTCTTCACTCAGCAGGTCCAGGCGCTCGCGACGCAGGCCGGGCAATCGGTCGCGCTCATCGACAAGTCCGGGCCCGCGCCGCGGGTGCTTCTCTCGACCGGAGGAGACCTTCGCCAGGACCAGCCTCTCCCCTCCGCCGTGGCCGACGTGGCGATGCACGCGGCGCCGGCGCTGGCGTCCTCGCTGCTTCACGTCGGGAACAGAGCCTTGCTGGCCCTTTCGACCACGACCCCGGTGTATCCCGACATCGCCGCCGTGGAGACGTCCGTGATCAACCCGGGACGTGCGATGCCCAATCGACGTGGGCCGTACTCGCACATCTACATCAACCTCTACGCCACTCCCTCGGGCCGGCCCAACGACTTGATCCTCACCACGTTCGGCCCGGCTCCTCTCCCCCCGCCGGTCGCAAAGTCGGTGGTCAAGTTCGGCTCCATCCGCTGGTTGGCCGCCGCCGCGCAGCGAACCCCCCTGTCGGGGACCTACGCCCAGGCCAGCCCGTGGATCGCCCTCGGGGTCGGCCTGCTGATCGCGGTGGCACTGGCCCTTTTGGTCGAGACGCTCGCTCAGCGTGAACGACACGCGGCCCGCCTGGTGGCCGAGCGCACGACCGAGTTGTTGAAGGCGCAGCAGACCCTGGTCAGAAACGAGCGTCTCGCGGCCGTCGGAGAACTCGCCGCGATCGTCGGCCACGAGCTTCGCAACCCCCTGGGTGCCGCGCTCAACGACCTGTTCATTCTCCGGCAGAGTCTCGGTGACCAGGCCAGGGGCGAGGTCGACGAGTTCCTGTCCGAGACCGAACGCCAGGTCAACCGGGCGGCACGCCTGTCGGAGGACCTGACGTCCTACATGCGCGAGCGCGAGCCGGTGCTGACCGACCTCGATTTCGAGGAGCTGGTGTCCGAGGTCCTCGATTCCACCCCACCACCCCCTGGGGTGGCGGTGTCGGTGGATTCTTCGGCGGAACTCGAAGGCGACCCCTTGCTCATGACACAGGTCATGACCAACGTCATCGCCAACGCGTACCAGGCCATGACACAGGGCGGGCCGCTTCGGCTCGCCGCTCAACACGAGGACCACGCCGTCCTCATCACGGTCGAGGACGGCGGAGGCGGGTTCGGCGCCGACGTGGCGGATCGTCTCTTCGATCCCTTTTTCACGACGAGGGACGACGGCACAGGACTGGGCCTCGCCATCGTCAAGCGCCTCGTCGAACTGCATCACGGAACGGTCGCCATCGAGAACGTCGATGGTGGAGGCGCCCGGGTATCCATCCGAATTCCCCGAGGAAGCTCCGACCGAGGATGACCGATCAGGCGAAGGTCCTTGTCGTGGACGACGACCACGGCGTCCGTCTGTCCGTGGCAAGGATCCTCAGCAACTGTGGCTACGACGTGGCCGAAGCCGAGGATGGACAACAGGCCCTGGACCAGCTGGCTGCCATCGAAGTCGATGCCGTCGTCCTGGACCTGAAGATGCCCCGGAAAGACGGCATCGCCGTGCTCGAGGAGCTCCTCCCCGAGCCCCCGCCCCCGGGGGTGCTCCTCGTGTCCGCGTACGACATCGACCGCGAGACCCGTTCACGGTTGGGAACCAAGGTCCACAAGATCCTTCGGAAGCCGGTGCCGCCACCCACCCTCATCGAGGCGGTGTCCGCGGCGGTCGACGTGGCGAGGTCGGCTCGCAGCGCATGACCGCTCAGCGGGCCTCGATCACCGTGCGTCCGCCGACAAACGGTGCCAGCACGTCCGGCAACTCCACCGATCCGTCCGGGCGCCGTCCCGATTCCACGATGGCGGCCCAGATCCGGCTCCACGCCAGAGCCGAGCCGTTCAAGGTGTGGACGAACACCGGCGGGCCTCCCTCCGCCCGCCGGTAACGGATGTTGGCCCGACGCGCCTGGTAGTCGGTGCACCAGCTGACCGACGAGACCTCGAGCCACATGTCGGACCCCGGGGCGTACACCTCGATGTCGAAGGTCCGGGCCGAGGAGTTGCCGAGGTCCCCGGTACACAGGTCGACCACGCGGTACTCGAGGCCGAGCTCGTCGAGGAGGCGCTCGGCCCGGCCGACCATGTCGGCGTGGACCCCGGCCGACTGCTCGGCCGTGGCGTACGCGAACAGCTCGACCTTGTCGAACTCGTGCACGCGCAGCACGCCGCGCGTGTCGCGCCCCGCCGCGCCCGACTCGCGCCGGAAGCACGCCGTGGCCGCGGTGAGCCGGATGGGAAGCGCCGCGGACTCCAGGATGTCGTCGCGGTACATGGAGGTGAGGGGCACCTCGGCCGTCGGGATGGCCCACAGGTCGTCGCGCTCGATGTGGTACGCCTCGTCGGCGAACTTGGGCAGGTGCCCCGTGGAGACCATGGTCTCGGTGCGCACGAGCGTGGGCGGGCGGATCTCCTCGAACACGTCCCCGTGCCGCTCCAGCGCGAAGGCGGTGAGCGCGCGGATGAGGCTGGCCCCCTGCCCCCGGTACAGCGGGAACATCGACCCCGACAGCTTCGCCCCCCGCTCGAGGTCGAGGATCCCGAGCTCGGCGCCGACGTCCCAGTGCGGCACCCGCTGGTGCTCGGCGTACTCCCGGGGCACCTCGGGAAGGCGTCGCACCACCACGTTGTCCTCGGGCCCCGCGCCGTCGGGCGCGTCGTCGGCCGGCAGGTTGGGCAACCACAACAGGCAGTCACGCACCTCGGCCAGCGCGGCGTCGGCTTGGGCGTCGGCCGCCTTCTCGTCCTCGCCGCACGCCCGGCTCCGCTCGGCCAGCTCGGACGCTTTGGCATCGTCGCCGGCCCGGCGCGCCTCGCCCACGTGACGCGACAGTTCCTTGATCTGGGCGCGTAGCTCGTCGCGCCGTCCGACGGCCTCCCGGGCCCGCCCGTCCGCCTCGAGCAGCCGGTCGACCTCGGCCGCGTCCACGCCCCGGCGGGCGAGTGCGGTCTTGACCGCGCCGGGATCCTCCCTGGCCAGGCGGAGGTCGATCACGGGGGCAAAGGTAGCCTCGCCGCCATGTCGGTCCCGCCGGGTCGCACCGCCGCCGCGTCCGACGAGCACGCCGCGCCGGTGACCGAACCCGCGCCCGCCGACCCGGAGCACGGCCCGGCGATCGACTGTCGGGACCTCGTCGTCCGGTACGGCTCGTTCACCGCCGTCGACGGCCTGACGTTGCGGGCCGAACGGGGTCAGGTCCTCGCGCTCCTCGGCCCCAACGGCGCGGGGAAGACGTCGACGGTGGAGACGCTCGAGGGCTACCGGCGCGCCGCGTCGGGCTCGGTGCGCGTCCTCGGGCTCGACCCGACGACCGGGCACGGCGCGCTGGTCGAGCGCATGGGCGTGATGCTCCAGCGCGGCGGCGTCTACCCCACCATGACGGCCGAGCGCGTCGTACGGCTGTTCGCCCGGTACTACCGCGACCCCGAGGACCCCGACGCGCTGCTGGAGCTCGTCGGGCTGCGCGACGTCGCCCGCACCCCGTGGCGCCGGATGTCGGGGGGCGAGCAGCAGCGGCTGTCCCTGGCCCTCGCCCTCGTCGGCCGGCCCGAGGTGGTGTTCCTCGACGAGCCCACCGCCGGCGTCGACCCCGAGGGACGCGTCGCCATCCGCCGCGTCGTCACCGACCTGCGCGACCGGGGGACGTGCGTCATGCTCACCACTCACGAGCTCCCCGAGGCGGAGCGCCTCGCCGACGAGGTCGTCATCATCGCCCGCGGCCGCGCCGTGGCGCGCGGCACGGTGGCCGAGCTGGCCGCGGCGGGCGCCGAGGCCGGGATCCGCTTCGAGGCGCCGCCCGCCCTCGACACGGCGTCGCTCGCCGCCGCGCTCGGTGCCGACCCGGACGAGGTGGCCGAAGAGCTCCCCGGCCGCTACCGCGTGTCGGGCGAGGCGGGCGCAGCGCGCATCGCCGTGCTGGCCGGCTGGCTGGCCGAGCGCAACCTCCCGGTCGCCGACCTGCGTACCGGACGCCGCTCACTCGAGGAGGTCTACCTGGAGGTCACGAAGAAGGGGGAAGGTGGCGCGGGCGCGCCGGACCTCGGTGATGACACCTCCGTCGGTGATGGAACCAAGACCAATGGGGACGGGACGTGAACGGCTTGAGCGCTCCGGCCATGACCCTGCGCCGCCTCGGAGCGCAGTCCCAGGCCGAGGTCGGCCTGACCCTGCGGCGGGGTGAGTCGCTCCTTCTCACCATCGGCATCCCCGTCCTCCTCCTCGTCTTCTTCTCCGAGGTGCACCTGCTGCCGACCGGCACGCCGCACCCGGTGACGTTCCTCGCCCCGGGCGTTCTCGCCCTCGCCGTCATGGGCACGGCGATGGTCAATCTCTCCATCGCCACCGGGTTCGAGCGCAGCTACGGGGTGTTGAAGCGCCTGGGGGCGACACCGCTCGGGCGGCCGTCGCTCCTCGGGGCCAAGCTCGTCGCCATCGCCGTGGTCGAGGTGCTCCAGGCGGTCGTCCTCGTGCCGGTCGCCTTCGGCCTCGGGTGGCGCCCGAGCGCGGCCGGGGCGGGTCAGGCCCTCGCCGTGGTGCTCCTCGCCACGGCCGGGTTCGGAGGCCTCGGGCTCCTCCTGGCCGGCGTGCTGCGGGCCGAGGTGAACCTGGCCGCCGCCAACGGGCTGTGGCTGGTACTGCTGCTCACGAGCGGCATGCTGGCGCCGCTGTCCAAGCTGCCGGGGGGATTGCAGGGTGTCGCCAAGGCGCTTCCCGCCGCGGCCCTGTCGGAGGCGCTGCACCGCGCCCTCGGTCTGGGCACGGCCGTTCCGGCGTGGGCGTGGATCGTGCTGGTGGCGTGGGCCCTCGGAGCGCCGATCGCCGCCGCGCTCACGTTCAAGTGGGAGTGACGGTGCCCGACCACTCTTCCAGTCCGCCCGCCTCGGCTTCCCGGCCGGCGGAACGGGTGCACGTCGCGGTGGTGGGTTCGGGCGACGCCACCGCCAGCCAGCGCCGCCAGGCCGAGCAGGTGGGCAAGGCCGTCGCCGAGGCCGGCGCAGTGCTCGTGTGCGGTGGGCTCGACGGGGTCATGGAGGCGGCCTGCAAGGGAGCCAAGGCGGCAGGCGGGCTGACCGTGGGCATCCTTCCCGGCACCGATCGTCGGGCGGCCAACCCCTACGTCGACGTGGCCGTGCCCACGGGGTTGGGCGAGGCGCGCAACGTCCTCGTGGTCCGGGCCGCCGACGCGCTGGTGGCGGTGGGCGGCGAGTACGGCACCCTGTCGGAGATCGCGCTCGCCCTTCAGGCCGGGACTCCGGTGGTAGGGCTCGACTCGTGGGACCTAGCGCGTCAGGGGCACCCCGACGGCGGGCTTCGGCGCGCCGACACTCCGGCCGAAGCCGTGGCGACGGCGGTCGGGCTCGCCCGGGCCCGCCAGGCCTGAACCAGTCGCGCCTGGACCAGAGCCGCTGTGTCGCTCAGCCCTGAGCCGAGCGCAGCATGGCGGCCATCCCCTCGATGAAGGTGTCGGGGTTGGTCGTCTTCGACTCGATGATGGAGCGCATGTCCGGCACGTAGTGCTCGAACGTGTCCCCCTCCATGGCGTCCACGATGCCCTTCGCCATCTCCTCCGCCGAGATCTTCGGCCCGCTGTAGAGCGGGTCGTCGTTGTCCGGCAGGTCCCAGATCTCGGTGTCGATGGGCCCGGGGTTGACGAGGCGGATCTTGATCCCGCTGTCCCACAGGTCGACCGCGATCGCCTCGCTCCACCCACACAGCGCGAACTTGCTCGCCGAGTAGGCGGCTTCGTTGGCGTTGCCGAGACGGCCCGCCACGCTCGACACGTTGACGATCATCCCCTCGCCCCGGTTCGTCATCTTGGGGAGAAGCGCCATCGTCATGCGCGCCGGCGCGAAGAAGTTCACCCGCATGACCCATTCGAGCGTCGGGTAGTCGAGGCGGGTCGTGTGCCGGCGCATGGGCACCCCGGCGTTGTTGACGATGCAGTCGAGGTGCCCGAAGGCGTCCCACGCCTCGAGCGCCACCGTCTCGGCCTGCTCGACGTCGGCTAGGTCCGCCACCCAGAGGCGCGACTCGGGGGCACTGGATCGGACGTCGGCGAGCACCTCGGCCAGCCGGTCCTCCCGCCGGGCCACCAGCCCCAACGTGGCGCCGTTCGTGGCGAGCATCCGGGCGAGGGCCGCCCCGATGCCCGACGACGCACCGGTGACGAGAACCCGGGAGCCTTCCACCTTCATCCGACGCCTCCTTGTCTCCGCGCCATCGTCGGGACCTTCGATCGGCGGAGGCAGCGTCCCACCGTAGGCCGCGCCTCTCAAATCACGCCTGGGCAAACGAGCATCCGGCGTTGCTAGAAACGCGGTCATGACGATCATCGACGACATCCGGCGCTTCTGGGACGACGACGCCGCCACCTACGACCGCTCGCCCGGGCATCGGCCCCGCAGCCCGGCCGTCGTGGCGGCGTG
>Ga0307477_10000362_pt1 | contig 53592 bp, 42 predicted proteins | sample atmos_gasesECM2C_FD_203316 | JGI IMG/M metagenome (GOLD analysis project Ga0307477, IMG submission 203316) | Hardwood forest soil microbial communities from Morgan-Monroe State Forest, Indiana, United States - atmos_gasesECM2C_515 | ecosystem: Environmental > Terrestrial > Soil > Temperate... | reverse complement strand
TTCTCGCCCGCTCGACGGGCCGCGCTCGTGAATTCGCCATTCGTAGCGCGCTTGGGGCCAGCTCCGCCCGCGTGATCCGCCAGTTGCTAACCGAAAGTGTCATGCTCAGCATCGCCGGTGGTGCTATAGGCCTCATCCTCGCGAAACTCGGTACGCACGCCATTCTTGCGGCTTTACCCGATTTGCTGCCTCGCGCTGACGAAGTGGGCCTCGACTACCGCGTATTGCTCTTCACTGCGGGAATTTCTATTCTCACCGGCATTGTCTTTGGTCTTGTCCCTGCTCTCAAATTGCTAAGTCCGGATGTCAGTGAAACGCTCAAGGAAGGCGGCCGCGGTTCCAGCGGAAAGCGTCACGGCACGCAGCGTGCATTAGTTGCCCTCGAGATGGCCCTGGCGATCGTTTTGCTCATTGGCGCGGGACTCATGATTCGGAGTCTGGCTCACCTCTGGGCCATCAATCCTGGATTTGACCCGCACAACGTGCTCACTTACAACATCTCCTTGACCTCCAGTCAGAACGTCCCCGCTGGCCAATTGCGCTCCAATTATCGCGAAACCCTCCGGCAATTCCAGACGCTTTCTGGAATCGAAGCCGTCTCCATGGTCGCCGGCTCGCTTCCCATGACCGGCGATTCCGAGGTTCCTTTCTGGCTGGAAGGTCAACCCAAGCCCGCAAACCAGCAGGACATGCCCTTTGCGCTTTTCTATCTCGTCACGCCAGGCTACCTGCAAGCTATGCGCATCCCCATCCAAAGCGGCCGCTTCCTCAAGGACCGTGACGACGAACATTCCCCCTCCGTGGCCGTGATCGACTCCAGCTTCGCGCGCAAGCATTTCCCGAATCAGAACCCCGTCGGAAAGCACCTCAACGTTGGCCTCCTGGACATCCAGCCGGAAATCATTGGCGTTGTCGGGCACGTCGAGCAGTGGGGTCTGGGTTCCAAAGAGAGCGAGAATATCCAGCCGCAAATTTACTTGTCTGTCTGGCAGGTACCGGACAGATTCTGGCCGCTCCTCGCCAATGGAAGCCAGTACGTCGCGCGCACGGTGGCCGCTCCTCTCGGTATCGTGGACGAAATACGCCACGCGGTCGAAAAAATCGACAGCACCTCGGTTCTTTACGAGGTCCGCCCGATGCATGAAATCGTCGCCAATTCCGTCGCAAAACAGCGCATAGCCATGCTTCTCCTGACTGCCTTCTCCGCCCTCGCGCTGCTGCTCTCGGCGGTCGGCATCTACGGTGTCATATCCTACCTTGCTGGCCAGCGCACTCACGAGATCGGTATCCGCGTGGCGCTTGGCGCTTCCCGCGCCGACGTTTTACGTCTTGTGCTCGGCGAAGGAATGCGCATCGCTCTTGCAGGAGTTGGCGTCGGCATCGTGGCTGCTCTCGGCTTGACGCGCTTGCTTACCCAAATCATCTACGGCGTTGGCGCAAACGACCCCGTTACTTTTGCTGCCGTCGCGATCTTGCTCGCCGCCGTCGCTCTGCTCGCTTGTTACCTCCCGGCGCGGCGAGCCATGCGCGTTGACCCCATCGTCGTCCTCCGCTACGAGTAGCCCCGCATCGCCGCGCGAATAACAGCGCTAGGCTTCATCGGCAATCCAGGTTTCCCTCGCCCGAAGAGAAAAGATTTGGTGTATCCCGCTCATGATTTCATGCCTCCAACGCCGAATTCCTGCTAAAATTTCGCCGCCATTAAATCGGTTGAACGTCGAACACAGTTGCCGGGGAGGTGGTTATGGCTTTTCAGATGATTAGCAGAATTACTGGAATAAGTTTTGCCTTCGGCATCCTCCTTTGCGCGGCGAACTCCGCAATCGCGCAAAATGTCGTCGTTGACGCGGCGCCTTCACACGTCGCGAATTCCTTCAGCCCGCTTCGTGCTCTCGGTGGCGCCATCGACCGCCTGCGAGCGGGCACCGGTGCTCCTGGAGCGGAAGATGGGCACTTCTCCAAAGAGGAAGTAGACAAGAACACAGATATCTTGCTCTCCGATCCCGTTCTAAAGGAAATCCTCGGCGCCGGTTGGCAGCCCGTGACCTACCGTCAAAATACCGAACTCATGGTCGAAGCCTGGCACTGGAATGCGCGCGGCACTTGGAGCAATGCGGAGAAACAGGAAGGCTACTTCACGGGAAGCGCGGAGCCCGCCGAAATGATTAGGCACTCCTACGCTTACCCGCTTCCGCATCGCGGTTTCAGCCGTGGCGATGGAAATGGCTGGTCCCGCCTCACCGACGGTGATTTGAAATCCTACTGGAAAAGCAATCCGTACCTCACCAAGGCCTTCACCGGCGAAGACGACTCGCTCCATCCGCAATGGGTCATGATCGATCTGGGCGCCAAGGTGGACGTCAATGCCATCCGCATCGCCTGGGCCGATCCCTACGCCCGCCACTATGTCGTCCAATTCTGGACTGGCGAGATGGAACCCTTCTATGACGGCACCATGAAGGGCACCTGGCAAACATTCCCGCAGGGCGCCATCACCGATGGCAAGGGCGGCACCATTACCCTGAAACTCGTTTCCTGGATGATCCCCGCCAGATATCTCCGCATTTGGATGACGGAGTCTTCCAACACTTGCGACACCCACGGCTCCGCCGACAAGCGCAACTGCGTGGGCTACGCCATCAACGAGCTCTACGCCGGCACGCTCACCGCCGATGGCCATTTCAACGACGTCGTCCAGCACCTGCCCAGCCGCCAGCAGACCGTCACCTGGCCCTCATCGGTCGATCCCTGGCATGCCGCTTCCGACCTCGAATACTCCCGCGGTGACCAGATCGGTTTCGACTTATTCTTCACCAGCGGCATCACCCGCGGACTTCCCACCATGGTTCCCATCGCCATGCTCTATGCGACTCCCGAAGACGCCGCCGCCGAAATCGCTTATCTCTACAAGCGCCATTACCCCATCTCCTGGATCGAAATGGGAGAAGAGGCCGACGGCCAGCACATGCTCCCCGAAGACTACGCCGCCCTCTACCTCCAGTTCGCCACCGCGATTCACCGCCTCGTGCCTGGAGCCAAGCTCGGTGGCCCCGCCTTCGAAGGAACTTTCGGCGATGTCGACGTCTGGCCCGACGCAAATGGACGGGGCTCCTGGCTCGGCCGCTTTCTCGACTATCTCAAGGCCCACGGCAGGCTGAACGATTTCACGTTCTTCTCCTTCGAGCACTATCCCTTTCAGGAGAAGAACGCCACCGCTTCCTGGAACGATCTCTATCTCGAGCCAGGCTTCGTCAGCCACGTTGTCCAAGCTTGGAAGGACAACGGTCTTCCGCCTAACATTCCCTATTTCATGACCGAAGGCAACATGGGTGGAGGTGGCGGGCCCGCCGACGTCAAGAGCGCTCTCTGGCTCGCCGATTATGTCGGCTCGATGATGACCGCCGGTGCCAGCGGCACTTTCTATTTCCACTACATGCCCTCGCCGGGCCGCCGCGGTAATTTCTTGTCCCTCGACAACGGCTACCACGTGACGGGCTATCCCCCTCAGTACCTAGCCGCGCAGGTCATCACCAAGGAGTGGGTGCAACCCGTTGACGCCACTCATCGCCTCTTCAAAGTTTCCAGCGACATCACCGACGACTTCGGGAATCTGCTCGTAACTGCCTACGCCCTCGAGCGCCCCGACGGTCAGTGGTCCGTCATGCTCGTCAACAAAGATCGCGAGAATGACCACGCCGTGAAATTGGTTTTCGCCGATTCGGACTCAAAGCGTCAACGCTTCTTCTCCGGCCCCTTGAACCGCATCACCTTCGGCCCCTCTGAATATCAGTGGCACGCCGACGGTGCCAACGGCCACGCTGACCCCGACGGCCCCCCCTCCAAATCCACCGTTGCCCCCGGCGCGGACCACATCTTCCAGCTTCCCAAAGCCTCCATCATTGTCCTCCGCGGCCGCATCGGGGAAAAATAACAGTACCCCCTTCCCACGCCGCCTGGCCGGACCCAAGCGCAGATTTCGCATGACGCGGTTGCCGTTTGTCTACCAAACGGAACCAAGCCCTGCTATTCTGACGTCGCGCCGGGAACACGGCGCCCTTCGTGACGGGCGGCACGCTCCTTCGCGTCCTTACTTTCGAGTACCTCCATGCTGGTACTCTTGGACCATTGGAGGCCACAGCCGTTATTGTTATTTTTCCTAAGCTCACGAACTACTCGATCTGGAGACTTCACCAGAACTTACAAAGGTCGTCTACCGCAGCCAGATGCGCCGAGCCGTCTCAAATCTCCGTATTGCGCAGGCTAAGCCCCTTCTTCTAAAGGGGATGAATACACTTTTTACCCTCCTGATGGATCGTCAGGCAAACTTGCGATTGCGCACGAAGCTCTTGCTATCGCTCGTTCTATGCACCGCGGGGCTCACCAGTGCCACCCTTCTCGTTGTGCGTCACACTGCCGAGTTGCAGGTCCAACGGCAAATTGAGGGTGACGCCCGCTACGCCATTCTGACTTTCCAGGGCATGCAAAACGAACGTCAGATGGTGCTGGTGAATAAGGCTGACCTGGTGGCAACTTTGGCCCACATGAGAGGGGGAGACGCCACCGCAATACAGGAAATAAGCCAAGACCCCTGGCAATCGGACGACTGCAACCTGTTCCTGCTTGCCGATCACAGTGGCAAGATTGTGGCTCTGCAGGCGCCGACTTCCAACCCCTCGCTTGGTGCTGCGCAAGAACTGCTCCGGCGTGCTCTCAAGCAAGGCGCCAGAGCAGGGTGGTGGTATACCGACGCGCGACTCTACCAGGTGGCGCTGCAACCCTTTTACGAGGACGCGCCGGGTAAAAGTGGCCTTCTCGGTACGGTCGTTGTCGGCCGTGAGGTTGACGCCAGGGTAGTCGGCGACGTAGGCCGGATTACATCCAGTCACTTCATCTTCCGCTATGGCGGTGATTTCGTAATCAGTACGCTGTCGCCTCTCGAGGAGCAGGAGGTGGCCCAACAGCTTCAGGGCGGCCCTGCACCCCAGCAAATTCAGATTGACGGCGAAAAATTTTTCGCAAGTTCGCTTGAGCTGACTCCGGGCATGCGGCCAGCGGTAAGCCTCACCGTCCTGAAATCATATCGTGAGGCGGCCATATTTTTGGCGAGACTGAATCATCTGCTCCTTGGGTTGGGTTTGGTTGCGGTGCTGGCCGGAGGGGCTTTAGTGTTTCTCATTTCGGACGCGTTTACCCGCCCCTTGACGCGGCTCGTGGGGGGAGTCCGTGCCCTCGAGCAGGGTAGTTTTACGTATCCCTTGAAAGCACACGGCGACGACGAAGTAGCGCAGGTGACCCGGGCTTTCGAGGAGATGCGCAGAACTCTGCAAAATAATCAAGCGCAGACCCAACAGCTCGAGGATCAGCTCCGTCAGTCCCAAAAGATGGATGCCCTCGGGCGGCTTGCGGGCGGAATCGCTCACGATTTCAACAACCTATTGACGATCATCAAGGGCCACTGCGGTTTGCTGCTGGACCGGCTTTCGCCGGGCGATACGTTATACGGAAGCGGCGAACAAATCCAGAAAGCGAGCGATCGTGCGGCTTCGTTGACTCGCCAATTGCTGACCTTCAGCCGGAGGCAGATGCTGCAGCCGAAGGTCCTCGATTTGAATGCGCTCATCGCTGAGATGGGTAAGCTGCTGCGACGTCTGGTTCGTGAAGATGTCGAGTTTCTCCTCCGGCTCGGCGAATCCCTGGGCCGCGTAAAAGCGGATCCTGGGCAAATCGAGCAGGTCCTCTTGAACTTGACGGTCAACGCCTGTGATGCGATGCCTGAGGGCGGCAAGTTGACCATCGAGTCGCACAACGTGCTGGTGGACAAGGAGTACGCGCGAACTCACCCCACGATTGAGCCCGGCGATTACGTGATGCTTGCTGTCAGCGACACTGGCTACGGCATGGACGCAGCTACCAAAGCGCGGATCTTTGAGCCATTTTTCACTACCAAGGAGCCGGGAAAAGGGACCGGCCTCGGTCTTGCCATCGTCTATGGCGTCGTGACGCAAAGCGACGGCCTCATCTGGGTGGACAGCTCTCCGCGCAACGGGACCCGATTCGAGATTTACCTCCCGCGAGTTCGCGAACAGGTAGACCGCTCCGCGTCCGAGAAAATCGCTGTTATGCCGGCTCGCCGCTTCGAAACCGTCCTCCTTGTCGAGGACCAGGAGGAAGTTCGAGAGCTCACGTCCGATTTCCTGACCTCGGCGGGCTACAGGGTCATTACGGCTCAGGATGGCGATGAAGCCCTGGAGATTGCGCAACGCCTGCGCGAGACGATCCATCTCTTGGTCACGGATGTGGTAATGCCCAAAATGAGTGGCACGGAACTCGTCAAACAGTTGAAACGTTTCTTGCCTGATCTCAAGGTTGTCTACATGTCTGGCTATATCGAACAGAACGAAGACTGCAAGGAGCTTTTGGAAAAGGAATTCTACCTCCAAAAACCATTCTCCCGCGACGTTCTGCTGCGCCAGGTCAGCGAAGCGCTTACCCACAAGCGGTTGGCGCATTCCAGCGCGGCGGCTGTGCTTCTTTAACCGCCGGACTTGCGCGGCTAAAATACCCTGCCACCCACCCCACGGCGGCAGATACGCTTTAGATCATCTGCGCCGCCTCTGGGGCTGATTTGCTGGCATTCTCTCCCAGTTTTTTCCCCTTCCGCCCCGCGTACTTCAGCGAAGGCCAATTTCCGCGCGGAGAAACGCCTTAACGCCTTCGCTTCCTGTCAGCCGCAGGCAAACAAGCGTGCCCTCGCGCTCCAGGTCAATGTGAAAATCAAAAAAAGGGCAGCATTTGCTTTCCGCGACCGCCCACTCCGCAAGTTCGGCGAGCGAAACATCTTTCGGACTGAACTGAAACTCGTACCCGTTGGGTGTTTCAATCGTCGCGTTCCTGGCCGTCATCATCTTGTCGCCCAGTTCCTTGTGCCGCGCCCTCTCTGTCGGTGTCAGTGCCTTGATGTTGCAGTAGAACTTGCTTTGTGTCGTCACGGTCGCACCCTCCTTGCTCGTCTTTGTTCGCGAGTCTTGCGCCGGCAGGTTAACCGCCGCGTTTGCCCCAGCCAGCAGTACAATCCCGGCCGTCCGCTTGCTCCATCCAGGAAATCTCTTGTTCCCTCTGCTCATGAATCTTCCTCCAGAAAGGTTTTGCTGCTTGCCACACGAAAATGCTAAAACTTAAAGCCAGCTTTAAGTCAAGCACCTTTTATGTCCGTCTCCCGCGGACACGAGACGTTGATTTGGGATTCCCCCTCCGCGCGTGTCATCCTGAGCCCGCTTCGGGCGAAGGATCTCAACTGCTCCGCGCCGGGGAGTATCCGTTTCGTTGTAGCGCCGGGCTTTTTTACCCCGGCCCCAGCGGGGCCCCCGGTTTGTGGGGGTCCCGACGGTTTTGGTCGGGAAGCCCGGCATCTTTTCTTGCTTGTCGGTTTGTAGCGGCGAGTTTATCTCGCCAGCATTTGCGTTCGGACACCAGGTGCATAGGAGAAAAAATGAAAATCGGCCTACTCGCCGCTCGCGCCGGCGTCAACGCTTCCGCCATCCGTTACTACGAGAAAATGGGGCTTCTCGCCGCTCCGCACCGCGTCGGCGGCCAGCGCCGCTACCCCACCGACGCACTCGACCGCATCCTGCTCATCCGCTTCGCCGGCGAGATGGGGTTCTCCCTCGGCGAGATCAAGCTCTTCCTTCACGGCCTGCGCGAAAATGCCCCGGTCGGCCCCCGTTGGAAAAAACTGGCTCACCGCAAAATCAAAGAAGTCGAAGAGAACATCCACCGCTCACTCCTCCTGAAGTCCTTGCTCGAAAATCTGCTCCACTGCCGCTGCGCTTCTCTTCAAATGTGCGTCCAGCGCCTCAGCCCCAATCTCCGCCTCGTCGCCCAGCGCAACAACTAACCCCGCCTTTGTGGCAAAGGCAATCCTGCCTGTGCGCTTTTCCGTGGGAAGTGGCTCCCTTTGAAATTTCCCATCCTGGAAACTTGGGGCGATTCGTGGCATGCTGTTTGCCATGGGAAACAAAGACCGACGAGGACGCGAAGCAAAAAAGCCCAAGAAAAAGACTCCGAAGCTCGTTCCTACGAGCCCCTACACACACCCCATCGTGACGCCAAGCGTGTCAATCCCAGCTACTCCCTCAAAGACTCCGCCAACCTCCCAATAAGCCGTGTGCCACCCGAACTTCCGCAAATCCCTGTAGGGGAGGGGCTCGCCCCTCCCGCCGTTTGTGTTCCCGTTTTTCCCGGGTTCCAATCCGATCGCAGATTCCGGCTCTTCCCCTACTTCCACCGCCGGCCCTAACGGTCTTGCTTCCCCGTTGAACCCAGACACTTAAACCAGGTGCAAACCGGATCTGCGTTTTCCGGTCAGAAGCACGCTTTGTGGCAGGGATTAGTTTCCGGTTTTCCTACTAACCGGGAGTTGGCCAGCGGCTGTGATATAAGCTTCGCTTTGCGTTTTTGGGGGATTCCTCGCTGGGAGCGGCTACCGGGATTCACCAATCTTGAACAAACCTGCCAAGCGTTGATAGAGGCCTTCGACGGCTCGAAAAAGATCCGCGGCCCCGCTGGTTCCGTCGGTCACTTCATGGGAGTCCAAATCCGAAACCAGCGCCTTGCTGAGCTGGGCGGCGCGGCGGACACGCTCCTCGGTGAGCAAGGAGCGCACCGTGGCGGTATCCCGTTGTTGTGCCTGGCGCGCCTGCAATTCTTGAAGAGCCCAGGCGGTCTTGCGTACATAATCGACAGCATCGCGAAATTCACGAAGCACGGAAGGATCCATCCCGCCCGGTCTGATGGCTTTCTCCAGTTTCAGCAGATCGTCGGTCGCCATCTTCAGCCGGAACGTCGCGCCCCAAAAAGTTTCGCTGGGAGTTAGAAGCTCGACAGCCACTCCCAGCACCTCGCTCTTCATGGATGTGCGCAGGGATACCACTCGCGCAGAGGCTATCTTGGTTGAGATAAGGTTAGTCAGCTCGATCACGCTGCCGATGGCTGGGCGGCCTTTCATGTCGAGCAGCCCACCGTGCATGTTGACTTCTTTGGCTTCAGCAAACTCGATGATGCCTGCGCCACTAGGCTCTGACCACTTCACTTTCACGGGAACAACTACGGGGTATCGGTCACTCCTCCTATTTTTTCCTTTTGCGACCGGCGGCGCCTCGCCAGAATTGTCCGTTGTCACGAGCCACCTCCGCCCGGTAGGGCTTCAGGCCTAATATCCAAAATTGAACGCTCGAAGTATCCACTTCTTGGGGGCATGAGACACGTACACCCGCTCTATTAGCAAGTCCCAGCCTCTGGACTCTGTTCTGTTTTTACACATGGTTGGAATTCAGAACCAGAACCTTCAGGGCTTGTGTTGCTCCGAGTGTACCTAGGTGTTTAATCTTTCTGGTGACCTCATCTCGTGGATGCCTCAGTGGCTTCAACCAGCTGGCTGAATAATGCGACAAGCCAATAGACCATCTGCAATCTAATTGAGTCGCGGAATTGACATAACCACTGAGGAGCCGCTCAGCGTTTTAGGGCTACTCTGGATAACAGGGTTTCCGCCAACGAATGGATCGAGCGCCCGATAAACGCGCTATTACCAGAAATTGAACTGCTGTCACCTTAACCGAGTTTAGGATCCTCGTCCGTAGCAAGTTAAAACAGTATCTTCCGCGTCGTCACGGGCTTCGCTCTCTCCCGCCACCTTGGCTCGCCAACTGTCGCATCGAGCGTTCCTCCGCAACGGCCCTTCCACCTTCCCCGCGTGCCAATTCGATCGCAGATTCCGGACTGGCCGGTCACAGACTCGGACCCTGTCGGAGAAACAGACACCCTGCTACCTGAAAGTAAACAAACCACTTAGGAGTGGGATTAAATCCCTCACGCAAAGGAAAGGGTATAATCCCATGACTTTGCGCGAAAGTAAACGTGGGCGTCCTTTCCGCTTAAAGTCGGGAAGGAGTTTGGCGTGCTGTCTAATCACACAGAGTCTCTCAGGCATACATGGAAGGGCCACAGCTGGGAACTTATTAAAGAATTTGGGAACGAATGTTTCCGGACGTGGAGAGGGGAAGTAATGGCCTCCGCGCTCGTTATCGGGTTCATTTTCCTAATCAACCGCAACGCGATCGATTTGAGAATGGCGCTTTTGGCTACGGCTTATACGCTGGCAACGATGGGGATATGGCATTTTTTGCGTATACCGTGGCTTCTTTTTAAGCGAATCGAGGAACGTGAGCCTAAACTGCACGCGGTATGGGGGATCATAGGGATAGGTTTCGCCTCAGGGTCAATCGCATTGTGGTTGTTTACGGCAGTTTGGTTTTATACGATGCAACCCCACGTAGATTTAAGCAAGAGACCTGATGGAAGAGACGAGCGGATTCTTCAATTACGGCAACAGCTAGATGCCCTAAAAGAACCTGAACCGCCTGATTCTCTGAGGCACCGAACAGCCAAAGCGGCCGATGAACTATACGAATACATAATAAAAAGAGCAGAGGGCAGACCTCAACCAGATGCATGGCCTAACTCCAGCGAACCTACCCCTTCACCGGAACGCCAAGCAGCAATAAAACGGTCCCAGAAATATGCTCAAGAGACGGAAGACTATTACATGAAGCATTTCAGAGATCGCATGGTAGGGATTATAAAAGAATATGAAATGGTGGGAGTGCACACACGTTATCTGGAGAACGATTTTAGGCAACGGATACCTTACATACAACCCATCGGCTCGGATTGGGAGGGTTCTCAGCTAGATCAATTGACCCAGTTTCGTGATCTTGCCTATCACGTAGATGGGCATGGGCATCTTATTGTTTTTTGAGCGGCCTCTTGAATTTTGGCGGTCAGCTGTTTGTATTCTGGGTTGGAGACAGAATCAGCTTGATGAGTGTACCGCGGAAAAGGCGGCCCGGCCGGAAACGGACACCCCGCTATCTCTCAGAACCCAAACCACTTATAGTAATTCCTTGACAAACAGTACCTATATGCTATAATATTCTTTGAACTGCACGCCGCAACTCCGCCCTGCCCGCCCTTCATTGCACATAGTTTGTCTCCTCTCGTATCGGCCGGCCCCGACCTCGTCGGAATTAAGTCTCCACAACTCTTTTGCAATCAGTTCGTTTGCAGACCCCCACCCCCTAAGTCCCATCGAATCACATCGTTTCAAAAACCATAGGGGGGAGGGCCCCATTCCAGATCGTTTACCCAGAGCGGCTTTAGCGAAGGGTCGCTCGCCACTAAGCCCATTACAATCCGCTTTTGCGAGACGCTCACAAATCGCTGAAAATACAGCCACTTTAAGTCTTGTAAAATCTGCTTTTACGCGCCTCGCTTCCGCAAGTCCTTTAGATTCCGCTCTTACAAAAACATGGGGGGTGGGGGAGGCATTCTTCCTACAATCACCGGTAAAACCGGCTCCTTCTTTTCATACACTTACGAAATGCCCCTCTCGCAACTCTTTTGCTTTAATATTCATACGTTATGATGGGGGGGTGTACCCCCCCTTTCCTAGCCCTTTACTCGCCGCGTCCCGGCCTTCGGCCCGCCCCGACTCTCAGCCGCACTTCGCGTTTAACTTTCAACTTTCAACTTTCAACCTCCTCCCGCTCGCCACTCGCCACTCGTCACTCGCCACTCTTTCCACGGGTCACCCACAATGACCCAGCTCCAATTCAACCTCCAGCCCACCCGCCGCGTCCTCACTGTCAGCGAACTCACCGCGCGCATCCGCGACCTCCTCGCCAAAAATTTCACCGACATCTGGGTCGTAGGCGAAATCTCCAATTGCCGCGAAGCCCAGTCCGGCCACATCTACTTCACCTTGAAAGACGACCGCGCCCAGGTCCGCTGCGTCTTCTTCAAACAGCAGCAGCGCGGCATCAAGTTCCGCCCCGAAGACGGCTTGCAAATGACCGTGCGCGGCTCCATCAGCGTCTACGAAACCCGCGGCGAATATCAGATTTATGTCGAAAACCTCGAGCCGGTAGGTCTCGGCGCGCTGCAGCTCGCCTTTGAACAGCTAAAAAAACGTCTCGAAGCCGAAGGATTGTTCGCCGCCGGACGGAAAAAGCCTCTTCCGCTTCTCCCGACTCGCATCGGTTTGATCACTTCCCCTCGCGGCGCCGCCGTGCGCGATGTGGTGCGCATCCTGCGCCGCCGCTTCCCGAATGTACATTTAACTGTCTATCCCGTACGCGTTCAGGGAGAAGGCGCCACCGGCGAAATTGTCAAGGCGCTGAAATTCTTCAATCAGAAAAAACTTGTGGACGTGTTGATCCTCGCGCGTGGTGGCGGCTCAATCGAAGATTTGTGGGCCTTCAACGAAGAACCCGTCGCGCGCGCCATTGCTGCGTCCACGATTCCGGTGATCTCCGGCGTCGGTCACGAAACCGATTTCACCATCGCGGATTTTGTCGCAGACGTCCGTGCTTCCACGCCCTCTGCTGCCGCCGAGCTCGTCGTGCAAACACGCCGCGAATTTGACAGGCACATCGCCGACTTGCGCGAAACCCTGGCTTCCCAAATCCGCTACCGCTTGCTCGAGCTCAGCCGCCGCGTTCATGAACTTTCCGCCCGCCGGGGTTTTCGCCGCCCGCTCGATCTCCTCCGCCAGCAGCGCCAGCGCGCTGACGAAATGACCTCGCGCCTCGCGCTCGGTCTCCGCGCGCAGCTTGAAAAATCGCGCAAACGCTTCACCGTCGCACATTTGCGCATCGTCTCGTTTGATTTTCGCGTGAAGATCGCCGCTTTCCGCCTGCGCCTCGAAAGGCGTGGTGCCGAACTAAGCCTCCGTGCCGAGCGCCTGCTCCGCACCAAGCGCGAACGCCTCGCCCGCCTCGCTCTTCAGCTCGAAGAGCGCAGTCCGCTGCGCGTCCTCGAGCGCGGCTACGCCATCGCCACCGACGCGAATGGAACTCTCCTCCGCGACGCCGTTCAGGTCTCGCTCGGCGACTCCGTCGCCATCCAGCTCCACCGCGGCAAACTATCTACCGAAGTCAAAGGAAAGGAGTGAACGCACACCAATTCTCTATCAGGAGAAGAAATTCTCTGTGTCTCAGTGCCTCTGTGGCAAAAAAACTATTCGTCGTCGGAAGAGGTCACTTTGAGGACCGCGAGGAACGCTTCCTGCGGAATGTCGACTTGGCCGACGCGCTTCATGCGGCGCTTGCCCTCTTTTTGTTTTTCGAGGAGCTTCCGTTTGCGGGAAATGTCGCCGCCGTAGCATTTGGCAAGAACGTTTTTGCGCATCGCCGCAACCGTTTCGCGCGCGATCACGCGGCTGCCGATGGCCGCTTGGATCGGCACCTCAAACATTTGCCGGGGAATCAGTTTTCGCAGGCGCGTCACCAATTCGCGCCCGCGCTCGTACGACGTCTCGCGGTGAATAATGAGCGCCAGCGCATCCACCGGCTCGCCGCCAACCAGCACGTCGAGCTTGACCAGGTCCGACTCTTTGTAGCCGGCGAGGTGGTAGTCGAGCGAAGCGTAGCCGCGTGAAACGCTTTTCAGTCGGTCGTAGAAATCGAGAACGATTTCGTTCAGCGGTAATTCGTAAGTGAGCATGACGCGCGTCGGCGACAGGTATTCAAAATTTTTCTGCGTGCCTCGCTTTTCCTGGCAGAGCTGCAAAATCCCGCCGACGGAGTCGTCGTTGGTGATGATCATCGCCTTGATGATCGGCTCCTCGATCATTTGGATGTCGCTGGGATTCGGAAATTTCGCGGGGCTGTCGACTTCGATCACTTCACCGGTCACGCGCGTGATGCGGTAGCGCACGCTCGGCGCGGTGGTGATCAGGTTCAAGCCGAACTCGCGCTCCAGCCGCTCTTGCACGATTTCCATGTGCAGCAGCCCGAGGAATCCGCAGCGGAAACCGAAGCCGAGCGCCACGGAGTTTTCCGGCTCGTAGAAAAAGGACGCGTCGTTCAGTTGCAGTTTTCCCAGCGCGTCGCGCAGCGGTTCGTAATCGTCGGCGAGCACGGGAAAAAGTCCCGCGAAGACCATCGGTTTGATGGCCTCGAATCCTGGCAGCGCCGGCGCGGGACGCTCCGCCTCCGTGAGCGTGTCGCCCATGCGCGCATCCGCCACGCGTTTGATGTTCGCCACGATGAAGCCCACGTCGCCGGCTTCGAGCTCTTCCAGAGCGACGGGCTTGGGCGTGAGAGTGCCGAGCGTTTCGACTTCGTATACTTCGTTGCTGTAACACAAACGGATTTTAATGTGCTTCGTGATGCGTCCTTCCATCACGCGCACCAGCACGACGGCGCCGCGGTAAATGTCGAACCACGAATCGAATATCAGCGCTTGCAGCGGATTTTCCGCGCTCCCTTTCGGTGGCGGAACGCGCTTCACGATCGCTTCTAGCACGTCTTCGACGCCGAGTCCGCTTTTCGCGCTGATCATCAGCGCGTCGCCTGCGGGAATCGCCAGGACGTTTTCGATCTGCTCTTTCACGAATTCCGGCTGAGCGGCGGGAAGGTCGATCTTGTTGATGACCGGAAGAATCGTCAGGTTATTTCCGGCGGCGAGAAATGTGTTGGCGACTGTTTGCGCCTCAACGCCCTGGCTCGCGTCGACCACCAGCAGCGCGCCCTCGCACGCGGAAAGCGCGCGCGACACTTCATAGGAAAAATCCACGTGTCCCGGCGTGTCGATCAAGTTCAAGCGGTAAGTATTGCCGTCTTTCGCTTTGTAGTGCAGCCGGATGCTCTTCGCTTTGATGGTGATGCCGCGCTCGCGCTCCAGATCCATGGAATCGAGAAATTGCTCGTGCATTTCGCGCTGGCTGAGCGCGCCGGTCATTTCCAGCAGCCGGTCTGCCAGCGTGGACTTGCCGTGGTCAATGTGCGCGATGATGCAGAAATTCCGGATGAACTTTGGATCCATTTTTCTCTGTTACCGGCAGGAGTTATTTTCCTTTCGCGGGCGCACCACGCAGCGCAAAACCGTGCCGTGTAATCCATCAGTGTGCCACAAGCAGCGGGGTCGCGTCAGCCCGGTTGGAAACACACGGCGGCGCGGAATCATTTGGTTGCTGCTTACCGCATCGGTATTTCTGCGCGTTTTGCCCGCCTCGGGCACACGGTATATAGTGAAGTAGGGCCGTCCGCTCCTTCTCCGCGGACGAGCCAGCTCATTTGGCCTATAAGCGCTTCATCGAAACCGCAGGGGGCGCCGCAAAGGCAACCTGGACAGATGGCCGCAGACGTCAGCAAGCATCTGGATCGCGCCAAGCGTTTCCTCGAGAAGAATCGCGTCGAGGGCGCCATCGAAGCCTATCTGGCGGTTCTCGATGATGCTCCCCAGCATCAGGAAGCGACCCAAGCATTAGGAGATTTATACGCGCGGATGGACCAGCCCGACCGCGCCGCCGTCTATTACGGGCTGCTTTTCGATCTGCTCGTTGAACCCCGGGAAGAGTCCAAAGCACTTGCGATTTACAATCGCTTCCTTCGCAGCAGCACAGTGCCGCAGCCGCCGGAGCGCATCGCCCGCTACGCCTTTCTGCAGCAGAGGCAGAACCATTCCGATGAGGCCATCGAGCAGTACACCAAGGCGGCGGAACTCTTCACCGCCGCGGGGCGCGAGGAAGACGCACTTTTCTGCTGGGAACGCGTCGCCCAACTCGATCCGGAAAATCTTTCGCGCCAGCTTCGCCTCGCCGAATCCGCCGAGCACCTCGGGAAAAATGCCATCTCCGCGCGCGCATTTCTTCGCACGGGGCAGCTAGCGTCCGCCAGCGGCGCCGAAGCGGATGCGCTCCAGTTCTTTGGCCGGGCCCACAGACTCGCGCCACACGAGCGCAGCGTCGCGCTACTCTACGCCGAGGCCAAGCTTCGCGCTGGCGAAGCGACGCAGGCCGTCGGGCTTCTCGAGCCGTTCGCGGGCTCCGAGAGCGACGCGGCTTTCCTCACCACCTACGGGAATGCTTTGATGCACGCCGGCCAGCTGAATCAAGCGCTCACTATATTCGAACAGCTTCTTCGCGAAAAAAACGAAGGCATCGCACGATTGTTCGAATTGGCCGATCACTACGCCGCCGCAGCCCAGGATGAGAAAGCCGTCGAGCTCCTGCAGACGGTCAAGCGGCGCATGTTTGCGGCTAAACACCAAAATGAATTTGCCGCGAACCTGGACGCGGTGGCGGGGAAGCATCTGCAATCGCAAGCCATCCTGGAATTTTGGACAGGCATCTACAGCGAGCTCAATCGTGAATCGCAATATTTCGAGACTTTGCTGAAACTTTTCGATGTATATGCCGCGAAGGGCAATTTTCCAAAAGCTTGCGAGTCGCTCGAAAAACTCATGGACATCGATCCCTACGACTACCGCAACCAGGAGCGCCTGGAACGCCTGCGCGGCCACGTCGATGAGGCGTTCCTCAAGCGTTTAAGCGGAAGGCTGGCTAAATCCGGAGACCTGACAACCGCGCCGAGGCACGCTTCGTCGGGGCAAGGCACCGCGCCGCCGCCGCCCACTACCGAAGAGGGCCGCCAGCACCAGGCTCTCGAGGACCTCATCGTTCAGACCGAAATATTCCTGCAGTATTCATTGCAGAGCAAAGCGCTGGATCGTCTGCAAAAAATCGCCTCGATGTTTCCCGGCGAAGAGGAACACAACGCCCGCCTGCGAAATTTATATCAGACGGCAAATTGGTGGCCGAAGGGCGCGCCCAAGCCCCAAGCGGAAAGCAAGACCGCCTCCCGCGCAGCCGCGGACGAAGCACAACCAGTGATAACCGGGAAAACCGGAGTCTACAGCGCGGAAACGCTTCGCGATCTTTCCAAAATATCCGAGATCAATCAGAAGATCTTCCGCCAGCAGACGCCGCGCGCCATGCTCAACACTGCCGTGCATGAAGTCGGAGACTATCTGCGGTCCACGCGCGCGCTCGCCGTAGTCGGTGCGCAGGGGCGGCCGCCGGAGCTATCCGCGGAATTCTGCGCGCAGGGGATTCGCCCCGCGCCGGCGGCGCAGGTCGTCTTCCTGTTAGCGCAGATGGAAAAGGCCGCTCCGGATGAGCTCGGCGGCCTGGTTGTAGAAGCTGGGGAAGGATCGATTCTCGCCGAACTGGGCCTCGCCACTGCGCTCGGTGTGGTGATCACGGACAAGGAAACGCAAACGCCCAATGGCATGCTCATTGTGGGGCACTCTGATGCGTACAAGTGGAAGCCGAACGAAGCTTATTTCCTGCAAGCAATCGGCGACCAGATGCTGATGAGCGTGAGTCACACGCGCCTGCGCTCACTCGTGCGGCGCATGGGCGTTTCCGATGAGCGTTCCGGTTTGCTCAGCCGCAGCTCTTACCAGAGCTGTCTGCTGACAGAGGCCGAGCGTTCCCGCACGCAGGGCACGCCGCTGGCTCTCACGATTCTGCAGATTGACCGCGGGGCGGAGCTCCTCCGCCAGCAGGGCGAGTCTCCCGTGGAGCGATTCCTCGAACATCTGGCGCGTTCCCTGCAGCCCATCGTGCGGCAAAATGACGTAGCAGTGAAGTATACGTCGTGGGCGCTGGCGTTTGTTCTGCCGGATACGAACATCGCCGGTGCGCAGAATCTTGCGGAGAAACTGCGCCGCGCCGCTTCGGGAGTGCGTCCACCGTGGGACGCCACGCAGATTACGCTCAGCGCCGGAATCGTCGAGGCGGTGGCCAAAGCCGATTTTGACAACGAAGATATCGTGACGGATTTGATAAATCGCGCGGAATTTTCGATTGAAGAGGCGCGAAAGCGCGGCGGAGATACCATCGTGGCCCTGGAAACACCGAAACTGTAGATTCGAACGAAAAGAGGAATCATGTTCCCAACTGATGTTGTCATTGTGGCGGGAGCGCGCACGCCGATGGCGCGTTACGCGGGAGCGTTCTCCGAAGTTTCCGCGATCGAGCTTGCGGCTTATGCGTCAAAAGAGGCCATTCACCGTTCCGGAGCGGATCCTGGAGATTTCGACCACGCCATTTTCGGCAACGTCATGCAGACCAGCTCTGATGCGCTTTATGGTGCACGCCATGTCGGACTGAAAGCGGGCCTGAAAATCGAAACGCCGGCGGTCACGGTGAATCGCTTGTGCGGCTCCGGCATCGAGGCGGTCGCGCAGGCGGCGCAACGCCTGCTGCTTGACGAAGCCACGATGGTTCTTGCGGGCGGCATGGAGAACATGACGCAGGCGCCCTTTGTCATCCGTGGGTTGCGCAGCGGACTGAAGCTTGGCGGCGGGGCGCTGGAGGATTCGCTGATGGCCGGATTGACCGACACGTATTGCGGACTTCCGATGGCGCTGACGGCGGAGAAACTTGCGGAGCAACATGGCATTACGCGCAAGGATGCGGATGCGTACGCGTTGCGCAGCCAGCGAGCTGCGGACGCTGCGTACAAAGCTTGCCGGGTGAAGGAAGAACTTGTGGCGGTGGAAGTGAAGCAGGGCAAAAAATCGATTGTCGTGAGCGAAGACGATCACCGAAGGCCGGACACGACGATGGAGATTCTGGAAAAATTGCCGCCTTCGTTCAAGAAAGACGGCATCGTCACGGCAGGTAACGCAAGCGGCATCGTTGATGGAGCGGCGGCCGTCGTTGTGACACGCGAGAAGATTGCCAAGGAACGCGAGTTGAAGCCCATCGGGCGCATCGTGTCCTGGGCTGCCGTGGGCGTGGACCCCAGCGTCATGGGAATCGGCCCTGTGCCTTCCTCGCAAAAGGCCTTGCAACTTGCAGGCCTGACGCTGGACCAAATGGACCGTGTGGAAGTCAACGAGGCCTTTGCAGCCCAATACCTTGCCGTGGAGAAAGCGCTGGGGCTTAACCGCGACAAGACGAATGTGAACGGCGGAGCGATCGCACTTGGGCACCCTCTCGGCGCGTCTGGAACGCGCCTGGTCATCACCCTTCTCAATGAGCTGCGCCGCAACCATCTGCGCTACGGACTGGCGACGGCGTGCATCGGCGGCGGGCAAGGTATCGCCATGGTCGTTGAGGCCCTGCACAATTAGTGCCGTTCCAACTAAAGAAACAAACTTCGGAAACTTTCGTGTCTGCCAACTCGCTAAAAACAATTTGTGCGGAATTTCGTCACGAAGAGTTGGAACGGCACTAGCCAGCAGGTTTCTGCTACACTTTTGCAGTCCTGCCGGCCATTTTCGTCATTGGGCGGCGGCATTTCCTACGAGGAAAAGTATGGCGATACAAAAAGTTGGAGTCGCGGGGTGTGGCTTGATGGGTTCGGGGATCGCTCAGGTGTGCGCGATGGCGGGGTTCACGACGCTGGTGCGCGAAGTAAACCACGATTTGGTGGAAAAGGGAATAAAGGGAATCGAGAAAAATCTTGGGCGCCTGGTGGAGAAGGGAACGATCACCGAAGCTGCCAAGGGCGAAATTCGTGGGAGACTCAAGGGAACGATCGGAATCGAGGAACTGAGAGACTGCGATTTAATTATTGAGGCCATCATCGAGCAGCTTTCCGCAAAGCGCGAGCTTTTCGCCGCCCTCGATGGGTTATGTCCGGCAGCCACGATTTTCGCGAGCAACACGTCTTCGCTCACGATTACGGAAATCGCCACTGCTACCAAGCGGCCGCAGCGTTTCGTCGGGCTGCACTTTTTCAATCCCGTGCCGGTGATGAAGCTTGTGGAAGTGGTGAAAACTATCGCGACAGACCCCGCGGTGTATGAAGAGATGGTGGCGTTCGGTGCGAAGCTGGGCAAGACGCCGGTGCGGGCGCATGACAGCACGGGTTTCATCGTCAACCGGCTGCTCGTGCCGTATCTGCTCGACGCCATTCGCGCGCTTGAAGAGGGCGTGGGCTCCGTCGAAGACATTGACAGTTCGATGAAGCTCGGCTGCGGCCATCCAATGGGGCCGCTCGCGCTGTTGGATTTCGTGGGGCTCGATACGACCTACTACATCGCGAACATCATGTTCGAGGAATTTCGCGAGCGGCGGTTCGCGCCGCCGTCGCTGCTGAAGCGCATGGTTCTTGCCGGGTGGAATGGGCGCAAGGCAGGGCGCGGATTTTACGATTATGCAGATGCGCGGGAGCCAAAGGCGATGAAGTTTTAGACCTTGTCGGGATGGGGCGCAGCATTTCCTCGGCTACGCTCGGGATAAAGCAGCGCCCCTACTCTGGCGCTTGCTGCAGAAATGTGGACTAGGTGAAATCGGGACAGTGATGGCTTACGAAAATATTTTGTACGAAAAGAGAGACGGAATCGCGTTCATCACGTTCAACCGGCCGAAAGTGCTGAATGCGTTGAACCGGAAGACGGTTGAAGAGCTTCAGAGTGCGCTGCTGGATGCGCGCGACGACGCAGCTGTGCGCGTGCTGATTCTAACGGGCGCGGGAGAAAAATCATTTGTCGCCGGAGCGGACATCGGAGAATTGGCGGTGCAGACGCCGGTGAGCGGAAAGGAACTCTCGCTTTTCGGGCAGGGAGTGTTACATCTGCTCGAGACAATGGGAAAGCCGTCGATTTGCGCGATCAACGGGTTCGCTCTCGGCGGAGGTTGCGAGGTTGCGCTCGCTTGCACGATTCGTTTGGCCAGCAAGACGGCGAGACTGGGCCAGCCGGAAGTGAAGCTGGGGCTTATTCCGGGTTATGGCGGGTCGCAAAGGCTGCCGCGTTTGTGCGGCAAGGGGATTGCGCATGAGCTTTGCCTTACAGGAGAAATGATCGGCGCGGAAGAGGCTCAGCGCATCGGACTCGTGAATCGCATTTATGAGCCGCCGGAGCTTCTGCCCGCCGCCGAAGCTCTGGCGAAAAAGATTATCGCGAACGCGCCGCTCGCCGCCAAGTACATCATGGAAGCAATCGAGCGTGGCGTGGAGATGCCGCAAGAAGAAGGGTTGTTTCTGGAAGCAACGCTGTTCGGACTGGCGTGCGCGACGGAAGACATGCGCGAAGGGACAAAGGCATTTTTGGAGAAGAGGCCGGCGCAATTTAAGGGGAAGTGAGTGGGGCGGAAGAAGCACCAGTGATCGAGAGCTGGATTGCGAGACGTATTTCGCGATGGGCTTGATCGGAACGGGTGAGATGGCGGGAAAACTGGAGCCGCACAAATTGGACGGAGGGCTGAAGGCCGATGGCCTGCGCTTCGCTCTTGTGGTGAGCCGGTTCAACAGCTTTATTACGGAACGGCTCCTCGCCGCGGCGGTTGATGCACTCGAGCGGGCCGGAGCCGCCGGCAAGGATGTGGAGGTGGTGCGGGTGCCGGGAGCATTCGAGCTGCCGCTGACGGCCAAGAAACTCGCGGCGAGCGGGAAGTTCGATGCGCTCATTGCCGTGGGATGTGTGCTGCGCGGGGAGACCACGCATTACGAATACGTGTGCTCGGAAACTTCGCGCGGGCTGCAGCTCGCGCAAATGGACACTGGCGTGCCGATTATTTTTTGCGTGCTCACGTGCGACACGCTCGAACAGGCCGTGGACCGAGCCGGGCTCAAAGGCGGCAACAAGGGATTCGAAGCGGGACTCGCGGCCATCGAAATGGCGCACCTTTCGCGCAAGCTGCGCCGGTCGGATTCGAAACCAGCTTCCGGCAGAAAGCCACGGCGAAAGTAACGTGTCGCTCCGCCGTAAATCCCGGGAATTTGCCTTGCAGATGCTTTTTCAGTGGGACATGAGCCCGCAAGAGCCAGCGAAGCTCGAAGCGAAATTCTGGCGCGCCGCCAAGGCCGCGGACTCCACGCGGGCGTTTGCGAATCAGCTGTTTGAAGGAACGGCGAAGGAAGTCGCGGCGCTCGACGAGCTGATTATCAAACACGCGGAGAACTGGCGCTTCGAACGGCTCGCGGCGATCGATCGCGCGGTGCTGCGGCTGGCGATTTATGAACTTCGCGTGGCGGATGCGCCATATAGAGTTGTCCTGAACGAGGCGGTCGAGCTAGCGAAGAAGTATTCCTCCGAGGAGTCCGGCGCGTTCGTCAACGGCATTCTCGACGCTGTTTATAAATCTATGGAAAATAAGCAGTTACGCTAATTTCCGGCTGAGATCCCCCCTTCGCGAAACTTTGTTACGCCCGCCGTGTTTGTTTTTCATCATCCGGCACAGGTCACGGAAACTCAATCTTCAGGAGAGAAAACAATGAAGGGGAGCCAACTGCTAACACGAAGTTTGCTCGGGTGCGTTTTTGCGGGGTTGCTCGCGGGCGGTGCGTTTGCCCAGAGCCAGGATCCTGCTCCGCAGCAGCAGGATGTTCAGAACGATCGGAAGGATATTCGTCAAGACAAGCGGGACCTTGCGAAAGATCGCGCCGACCGCAATCAAGACCAGCGGGATATCAACAAAGACAAAAGCGATCTGAACAAGGATCGCGCCGATCGAAACCAGGATCAGCGGGACGTCAATCACGACCGCCGCGACCTGAACAAAGATCGCGTGGATCGCAATAAGGATCAGCGCGATATCAACCACGACTAGAACCAGCTTGCGCGAGACGACAAGAAGTTCGGCGTCAACAGCGCGCAGGCCCAGACCGACCGCAAAGACCTGCACAACGATCGCGTGGACCGCAACAAGGATCAGCGAGACATCAATCACGACCGTACCGACCTGAACAAGGATCGCGCCGAGCGCAATCAGGATCAGCGCGACATCAACAAAGACAAGCAGGATCTCCACAGCGACCGCACGGATCGCAACAATGATCAGAAAGACATCAACAAGGACAAGCGCGACCTGCACAAGGATCGCAAGGACCTGCACCGCGACGTGCATGCGAAGCATCGCTAGTCGTCGCGGGGAGCGAATCAAAAAAAGCCGCCTGGAGCAAACCGGGCGGCTTTTTTGTTTTTGATTTTTTCGGACTCAGATGCGGATGGTTCCTTCAAAAACTTTTACAGCAGCGCCGCTGACTCTTGGCACCAGTTTTCGGCCGCCTTGCGTGACTTCCACTTCGATGTGGCTGGGGCGCCCCATCTCCACTCCCTGGAGGATGCTCAGAGTGTGACCGGCGGAGAGTTTGCCGTGACGCACGAGATAGGCGCCGAGAGAGCCTGCGGCTGAACCAGTAGCGGCGTCTTCATAGAGTTCCCAAGGAAGCATGCCTCGCGTGAAGGCTTTGCCGTTGTTGCCCCCGGCGAAACAGTAGGCCATGGTGGCGTTTTTCCCGAGCAACCGCCGCAGCTCGATCGTGTTCATCTGAATCTTGCCGAGTGCCGCGCGACTGCGGAGCGGCACCATCAAGTTGAAGATCCCCGTGGAGACATATTCGGGTTCGAGCTTCGGAGCGAAATCCTTCGGCGAGATACCCAGCGCAGCCGCGAGCGCTTGCTTGCGGATCTTTGCGGGGCGGAAGGTTGCTTCCATCTGGGTCATGGTGACGCGCTGCGGGCGTCCGTCCTTGAAACGGATTTCCACCGGCAAGATGCCTGCGCCAGTTTGCTGAAGAATGTGCACGCCGCCCTCCTGCGCGGGAACGACGCCGAGCTCCGCCAGAAGAAACCACGTCCCGATGACCGGGTGGCCAGCCAGCTTCAATTCCTCTTGAGTGGTGAAGATGCGGAGGCGCGCGAGAGCCGCATCCTCGGTCGGTTTTTGAACGAAGACCGTCTCCGACAAATTCATTTCGCGGGCGATGGCCAACATTTGGTCGTTGGTGAGACCGTCGCCGTCGGTGAACACCGCCAGCGGATTGCCTTCAAAGCGAGTCGTGGTGAAAACGTCGAGAGTATGAAAACGATGTTCCATGGCTGGATTATTGCGGTTGCGGCAGCGAGTCAGATTCGCTGGAGCTGGGCGACCGTCCTTTCGTTGGTGAGGTTTCCCGTATTCAAAGTAGTTTTTGGCTCGAGGAGCACGATGTGGACTTCGTCGTCGGCGATAGGGAGATGTTCGATGCCGCGAGGGACGATGACGAATTCGCCCTCGCGCACGAGCGCCTCGTGGCCGCGGAATTTCATTCGCAGCGTGCCCTTGACAACAAGAAAGAGCTCATCTTCGTGTTCGTGATGATGCCAGACGAATTCGCCCTTTAATTTCACCGCCTTGACATGGCATTCGTTCACCTCGCCGATGATCCTGGGGTTCCAGTAATCGGAGAAGAGGCTGAATTTTTCGCGCAGATTGACGGTTTCCATCGAGCCACCTACAGAGTGTGAATTATTTCGGTTACAGTTTGAAGAACGCGCCGCGTGGTTTCGAGCTTTGTCGTTTCCGAATACACGCGCAACACGTTTTCTGTGCCGGAAGCGCGGACCAATAGCCAGCCGATATTTCCAAGATAGACCTTGACGCCGTCCATATTTTCGCGGCGTACGATCCGCCAATCGAGAAAACGCGTTAGCTTGGCATTGGAGAAGTACGCTATGGCCCTCTTCTTTTGCGCCGGCGTGACTTCGAGATCCACGCGGCCGTAGTGGTACTCGCCGAATTCAGCGTAAAGCGCGGCGAGTAATTCGCCCAACGATTTGCCGTGCCAGGCCATCAGCTCTGCGAGAAACAGCGCGGAGACGGTGGCGTCGCGCTCCGGGATGTAGAGGTTGGTGCCGATGCCGCCGCTTTCCTCGCCGCCAATCAAAATATTCTGCTCCAGCATGAGCTCGCAGATGTATTTGAAGCCGATGGGAACTTCGTGGAGCTTGCGGCTGAACTTGACGGCGAGCTTGTCGATGAGTTTGGTGACGGAAAATGTTTTGGCGATATCCCCCGGCAGGTTGCGAGTTCCGGCCAGGTGCCAGACGAGCAGGGAGAAAATTTGGTGGGGATTGACGAACGATCCGTCACGATCGATCGCTCCGATGCGATCGCCGTCGCCGTCTGCGGCGAGGCCCGCGTCGTAATTTCCCGCGCGAACCGCCTGGCGCAACGCGTCAATGTGCGGCTCGATGGGTTCGGGATGGACACCGCCGAAGCGCGGGTCGCGGGTACCACGGATTTCATCGCAGGCAATCCCATTTCGGGTGAATAGCTCGCGGAGCAGTCCGGCCGCGGCGCCGTGCATGGGGTCAGCGATGAATTTCAGCTTCGCTTCGCGCAGACACTTCCAGTCCACCAGCTTTTCAATGGTGTCGAGATATGGCGCGCGCGGTTCAATCGTGTCGATTAGTTTTTTTCGCGGCGGCAGCGGTGGAACGCCGTGCTTCAGAACACCTTCGAGTTCGTCCTCGATTTGCGCGACGATGGAGGGCAACGCGCTGCTTCCGTAGCTGGCCTTGTACTTGAGACCGTTCCATCGGTAAGGGTTGTGGCTCGCGGTGACGACCACGCCGCCCGCCGCGCCGCGCTGACGCACGAGCAAGGATACGGCGGGAGTTGGACAGGGCTTGTCCGCCAGCCAGACAGGGGTTCCAGTGGCGCTGATGACATTGGCAACTTCTGCGGCCACCCAGTCCGAGGCGTAACGGTGGTCGTAGCCGACGATCACGCCCTTGCGCGCGTCCTCGCCACGAACGACGTAACGCGCAATAGTGTGGGCTACGATGCGCGCGTTCGCGAAGGTGAAATCCTCGGCGATCACGCCGCGCCAGCCGTCAGTGCCGAAGCGGAGCGAAGTCATTTCAAGTGAGTATACGCGATGCGAAGCATTACCTAACAGCCGGATTGGCCGGGGCTAGAGCAGTTCTTTGCGCCGATTTTCTTCGAGCGATTTCACGATTTTGCCGACGTCCTGGGCTCGGTCGCGTGGACAAATGAGCAGGGCATCGGGGGTTTCTACAACGACGAGGTCGCGCACACCGATGGCGGCGACGAATTTCGAGGGGCTCCACAAGAAATTGCCTTCGGCGTCGATCGCGTGGCCTTCGCCTGCGAAGATGTTTACGCCCGGCTGCCTTGCGAGCAGTTCGTACACCGCGGCCCAGGAGCCGATGTCGCTCCAGCCCACGTCAGCGGGAATTTCGAATACGCGCGGGGTGCCTTCCACTCGCGTGGCTGTTTCGAGAATGGCGTAATCCACGGAAATATTTTCGAGCTTCGAATAGATGGCGCGCAGCTTGCGCTCATAGCTGCGCTTGCCGATGTGATCCGCAAGCGATTCCAGCGCGGCATGAGTCTTCGGCAAGTGGCGCTGCAAGTTTTCGAGGAACGTCGAGACACGCCAGAAAAACATTCCCGCGTTCCAGTGATAACGTCCGGAGCCGAAGTATTCCTTGGCCACAGGCAACGCGGGCTTTTCGGTGAAACGCCGGACAGTAAAAACGGGAAAACCTTCGGGGCGTAAGTTCTCTCCCATGCGTTCGATGTAGCCGAACCCAGTATCGGGCCGAGTGGGTGGAATTCCCAGGACGACCATGTTTCCCAGCTCATGGGCTACATCGAGGGCAGCGCGCACGATATCGCGATAGCGAACGGGTTGGGCAATGTAGTGATCGGCGGGGAGAACTGCCAGCAGCGCGTCGCCTTCGGCGGCATGGCGCACATGCACAGCCGCCAGCGCAATGGCGGCCGCAGTGTTGCGGCCGAAAGGTTCGGACAGGACATGCTTGCGGGCCGCCGCAGGCAACTGCTTGCGCACAGCAGCTGCCTGCTCGGCATTCGTCACCGTCCAGATGCGGTCTGATGGAATCAGCGTGCGCAGACGCAAGACCGTCTGCTGCAACATCGTTTCCTTGCCGACAATGTTCAGGAGTTGCTTCGGCGCGCGCACCCGACTCCTTGGCCAAAATCGCGTCCCACGCCCTCCGGCGAGGATGACGGCGTGCGTTGTGAGCTTTTCTTTTTGCATGAGCACCTAATCTAAGTGAACACCGTTCTTAAGATTGCGGCTTCCTGATAACCCAACATTTCCAGATCTTCCTCCAAAGATGGCAGATACGGGATATCAACATGTAGAAGGTTTGTCGGCTCGTCAGGAAGCAGTGCGAATTGACTTAGACTCTCGGGAAAAAGCCAGCATTCTCCGAAGCGGAAATCCGAAGAACCCTCCTTCCATGCGAACTTGCCGCGTCCAGACAGAACAACGAAAATGCCGAAGCTCTCCGCATCAGACTTCCAATGCAGAGGCAAAGAGACCAGCCATCGCTCCACGGCGAAATATTTGCAAGCGGCAAGGAGTGAGATGTCCACATCCTTCCGCTTGTAAGCTAGTGGGAAAGTCTTGGCGGAAGAGCCGGAGGCAAAATTCATAACGGCGAGCGCCTTTTCGACGTGCAGCTCGCGCGGCTTGCCGTAAGCGTCGACACGGCCGTAATCGTAGACCCGGTAGGTGAGGTCGGAATACTGCTGAACTTCGCAGAGGATCATGCCGGGGCCGATGGTGTGAGGCGTCCCGGCGGGAATGAAAAAGGTATCGCCCGCGTGAACCTCGTGGGATTGAAATAGATCTTCCAGGTTTTGCGAATTCAGTGCCTGTCGAAACGCTTCTTTCGTGACGCCGGGCTTCAAACCTGCCATTAAGCGCGCAGCGGGTTCTGCGGAGACGACGTACCACACTTCGGTTTTACCACGTCCGCCGGCAGCCCGTTCATGAACGGAGGCGTACGCATCGTCGGGATGCACCTGGATGGAGAGCTTGTCATTGGGGAATAGGAATTTCACAAGCAGCGGAAAGTCGCTTGGCCGCCGGAAATCCGAGCCGCGCCACTCCACAAGCATCTCGCGCCAGGCTTCGCCTAAGGTTTTTCTCGCGAAGGGGCCGTTCGCGACGCGGCAATCCACGCCCGTTAGCCATGCTTCGCCGATAGGCTCGGCTAAATTTGTTTTTTCAGGAAAGAAGGGCGCGAGCGAGCGCGCACCCCAGATGCGCGGCTGAAAAACAGGCTCGATACGAAAGGGTTCGGGACTTTTCTGCCTGCCACGCACGGTTCAGGCGGCAGCCTCGACGCGCGCGAAGAAGCGCTCCATCCGGCGCAAGCCCTCTTCGATGCGATCGATGGACGTAGCGTAGGAGAGCCGCAAATAGCCAGGAGCGCCAAACGCGTCGCCCGGCACCAGCGCCACGCGAGCCTGGTCGAGAAGCAGCTTCGCAAGCTCCGTCGTGTTCCTGGCGAGCGCGTGACCGCTGGCGCCGTTGGATAGGTGCGCCGCGACGTTTGGAAACGCGTAGAACGCGCCGCCGGGCATTTCGCAGGTGACCCCGGAAATCGCGCGCAGCCCTTCAACGATGCGCTTCCGCCGCTTGGCATACTCGGCAAGCATTACCGGTACGGTATCCATTGTGCCGCGCATGGCTTCGAGCGCTGCATATTGCGCAATCGAGGTCGGGTTCGAAGTGGACTGGCTTTGCAGTTTAATGACCGCTTGCACCAGCCCTTCGGGCGCGAGCGTGTAACCGATGCGCCAGCCGGTCATTGCAAATGTTTTCGAAACCGAGCCGACGACGATGACATTGGGCTTCGAGTCCGCCGCGCTTGCGATCGAAAATGGCTTGTGCGGCTCATAGGTAAAGTGCGAGTAGCACTCGTCGGCCATCAACCAAACGCTGTGCTTCTTGCAGACCGCAAGGATGCGCTGATATTCCTCGGGCGAGACGACCCCGCCGGTGGGATTGCTCGGAGAATTCAAAATCAGCAGTCTTGTTTTCGGCGTGATGGCTTTTTCGATGGCCGCGGCCTTCACGCTGAAACCGTCTTCGGGACGCGTTTCCACGTGCACCGGCACGCCCCCGGCGTACTTCGCGATGTCGGGAAAGCTAACCCAGTACGGCGCGGGAATGATCACTTCGTCGCCCGATTGAATCAAGACGCTCACCGCGTTGAAGATGGCGTGCTTGCCGCCGACGTTCACCACGCATTCTTTGGCGATATAGTTCGAGCCCAGTTCGCGCTTGTGCCAGGCACAAATCGCTTCGCGCAACGGCATGATGCCGCCCGTCGGAGTGTACTTGCTTTTGTTCTCCTCGATCGCCCTGATCGCCGCCTTCTTGATGTGTTCGGGGGTAGGGAAGTCAGGTTCGCCCGGCCCGAAGTCGGCGATGTCCACACCCTGCGATTTCAGGCGGTCGGCTTCTGCGATTACCGCCGCCGTCGGAGAAATTTGAATGCGGTTGATGCGTTCCGTAAGTTGCACGCTTTCTCCTCTTTTTTCGCGTCCACTCCGACGCGAGTCAATCTGCTACGAAACCTTTGCCCGGAGGCGCTGCTCGACCACCGAGGGCACGAAACCATCCAGCGGTCCGCCAAGCTGCGCGATTTCTCGAACCAGTTTTGAGCTCAGATAGCTGTAGGGTTCTCCCGGAAGCATGAAAACAGTCTCCAGGCGTGGTTCGAGCTTGCGATTCATCAGCGCCATTTGCAGTTCGTACTCGTAATCGGAGATGGCGCGAATCCCGCGCAGGATTACGCCGGCATGGCGCTTTCTCGCGTAGTCCACCAGCAGCCCCTCGAAAACGTCCACTTCCACGCCGGGCCACTTTTTGGTCACTTCGCGCAGCATCTCCACGCGCTCGGCCACCGTGAACAGCGGCTCCTTCTCCGCATTTTTGAGCACCGCCACAATCACGAGGTCGAACATTTTCTCGCCGCGCTCGATCAGGTCGAGGTGGCCGTTGGTCACCGGATCAAACGAGCCAGGGTAGATGGCGATAGAAGTTTTCATCGGCGTTACGCGCAAGCCGGCCGCTGAGCAGCCAGACAGGTTACCGCCATTCTAACTCAGCCCGCGAGGCCCGTGCCTCCCAAAGTTTTGGCGCCGAGGGGCGAGAAATGCGTTTCGCGGCAGGCTCGGGATATGACAGGATGCTCAGACCCGCCGCAGTTTAGCCGAGCATCCGGGTAATCTTGTCTATCTCACGCCGCGGGAGGGCGATCCGAAAAATGTTTCTGAGTCCATGGGCACAAGGTCTTTGCCTGTTCGTTCTTTCAGGTGTGTTCAGCTCGCGAATGGCAAGCGCGCAGGAGCAAAGGTCGCTGAATCTCATGCCGATGCCGGCGAGCGTGCATTCAGGAGCGGGCCAGCTGGCGGTGGATGCTTCGTTTTCAGTCATTGTGACGGGTCACGACGATGCACGGCTGGAGGGCGCGGTGCAACGGTTCTTGCGCCAGCTCGGGAGGCAAACAGGTCTCATTCTCGCGGCGAAGCCTGCGGACGCCGCCAAAGCTACATTCGTCATTCACACGGACCACGACTGCAGACCCGTGCAAGAACTGGGAGAAGATGAATCCTACACGCTGGAGGTTTCTGCGGCCGGAGCGAAACTTACCGCCCCAACGACCCTGGGGACCTTGCACGGCCTGCAAACTTTTCTGCAGTTGGTCGACGTATCCGCTAACGGCTTCGCCGCGCCAGCGGTCACGATTCTGGACAAACCAAGATTTCCCTGGCGCGGGCTCATGATCGATTCGGCGCGCCATTTCATTCCACTCGATGTCATCCGGCGGAATCTCGATGGGATGGAAGCCGTGAAGATGAACGTTTTCCACTGGCATCTTTCCGAGAACCAGGGTTTTCGAGTGGAAAGCAAGAAATTTCCGAAGCTGCACCAGTTGGGCTCCGACGGCCTTTATTTCACGCAAGATGAAATTCGCGAGCTCATTGCCTACGCGCGCGACCGCGGCATCCGCGTCGTTCCCGAGTTCGATATGCCCGGACACAGCACCGCCTGGTTTGTCGGCCATCCGGAGCTCGCCAGCGCGCCCGGCCCCTATGCGATCGAGCGCAACTGGGGCATTTTCGATGCCGCTTTCGATCCCACGAGCGAGAAAAGCTACAAATTTCTAGACCAATTCATCGGCGAGATGGCGAAACTCTTTCCGGACCAGTTTTTTCACGTTGGCGGCGACGAAGTGAACGGCAAGCAATGGGACGCCAATCCCAAAATTCAGGAGTTCATCCGCGCGCACGGAATCAAAGGCAATAAGGGCTTGCAGGCTTACTTCAACAAGCGGCTGCAGCCGATCGTAGCCAAACACGGCAAGAGCATGGTCGGATGGGATGAAGTGCTGGATCCCAGTTTGCCGAAAGACATCACCATCCATTCCTGGCGCGGGCCGAAGTCGCTTGTGGAAGCCGCGAAACTGGGCTACCGCGGAATTCTTTCGAACGGCTACTACTTGGATCTGGGATGGCCGGCCGCGCGGCACTACGCCGTTGACCCGGCGGGTGAGGGCGCCGCGGATCTCTCGGCTGAGGAGAGCGCGCGCATCCTCGGCGGTGAATCCTGCATGTGGTCGGAATACGTCAACGCGGAAAATGTCGATTCGCGCATCTGGCCGCGTAACGCCGCGATTGCGGAGCGCCTATGGTCGCCGCAGGAAGTGCGCGACCCCGCTTCGATGTACGCACGGCTGGAGGCCGTCGGCGCGAGGCTCGAATGGCTCGGGCTGACGCACCGGGCTGTCTATGGGGCCATGCTCCAGCGCATCGCCGGCTCGGCCAGCCCGGAGGAACTTGCCGCATTGCGAACCCTCGCCGATGTCGTCGAACCCGTTAAGGATTATGACCGCGAAGAAGCCACAACCGCTCAACCAACGAGCGGGACGCCCCTGAATCACTTGGTGGACGCGGTGCCTCTGGAGAGCGTTGCAGGACGCCATTTCGGCGAGCTGGTGGACAAGTATCTGGCTGCATCGTGTCACGATGACAGTGCCGCTACTCAGTTGCGCTCGGAGCTTACACTCTGGCGCGACAACGATGCGAAGCTTAAGCCGCTGGCGCAACGGTCATTTCTCGTGATAGAAGCAGCGGCAAGTTCGCGGGATCTTTCTGCGCTTGGCGCCGCCGGGTTGAACGCACTAGATCTCTTGGCAAGAGGCGTTTCCCCCAACGCCGATTGGAAGGCCCAAAAGCTCAGCATCATCCAAACCGTGGAGAAACCCGAAGGACAACTTCTGCTGGTGCCTGCGCCAGCTGTGCGAAAGTTGATCGAGGCTGCCGCGAGCAGTGGGGCTTGCGCCCCGGCCAAGTAGTGACGGCCGAGCTCATCTGACCATACCAACCAATGCAGAAAATGACACATCGCTGCGGTTAATCAGCCGTTGGACGAAAACTGCTGGCAAAATCCGACCAAATCAGTCTTACTATAAGCTGCTCGAAATACAGGCTTTGTGGGAATTCAGCCTGTGGCACGGCTTGACTTTGGGATTCGAAACAGAGTACACTTCAACTGCGACTGATTCAGTCGTATATCGCGAGAAGACGGTAGAAGAGCTTACTCATGTTCAAGCTTTCAAAAAGAGCCGATTATGGCTTGATTGCCGTGAAGCACCTTGCGCTGCACCGTAATCAGCACGCCTGCAGCGCAAGCGAAATTGCCGAAGAGTATGGCATTTCTGCGACGCTGATGGCCAAGGTGCTGCAAAAACTTGCGCGGCAAACGCTTGTAGCCGCCAAGCACGGCTCCAGCGGCGGCTATCAGCTTGCGAGGGACCCGGACCAGATCAGCGCGCTGGATGTGATCTCCGCGATTGACGGGCCGGTGCTTATCACATCTTGCGTAACGAGTCATGGCGTGTGTGACGCCACGGAAAGATGTTCGGTTCGCGAGCCGCTGCGCCGCGTAAATGAAAGCATTTTGAATGTGCTCAATACTGTCACGATTTCACAGATGAGCGAAGACCCGCATGAGCCGGCGCTCGTCGCATTGAGGACTTAGGAGAATAAGGACATGGCCGTAAAGCTGCCGATTTACATGGACAATCACGCGACCACCCCGGTCGACCCGCGCGTCGTCGAGGCGATGGTGCCGTATTTCAATGAGAAGTTCGGCAACGCCGCCAGCCGCAACCATTCCTTCGGCTGGGCCGGCGAGGAAGCGGTGGAAAACGCGCGTGCGCAGGTGGCTTCGCTTATCGGCGCCACGCCCAAGGAGATCATTTTCACCAGCGGCGCCACCGAGTCCGACAACCTGATGATCAAGGGCGTCGCGGAGATGTACCGCGAGAAGGGCAACCACATCATCACGCAAGCCATCGAGCACAAAGCGGTGCTCGATACGTGTAAGCGGCTCGAGAAATACGGATTCGAGGTTACTTATTTGCCGGTGCAGAAGGATGGCCGGGTCAGCCTCGACGAGCTGAAAGCGGCGATTACGCCGAAGACCATTTTGATCACGATTATGTATGCCAACAACGAAATTGGCATTATCAATCCGATTGCGGAAATCGGCAAAATCGCCAAAGAGCACGGAATTATCTTCGCCGTGGATGGCGTGCAGGCCGTCGGCAAGATCCCGGTAGACGTGCAGAAGGACAACATCGACTTGCTGGCCATCAGCGCCCACAAGATTTATGGACCCAAGGGCGTTGGCGCGCTGTACGTCCGCCGCCGGAATCCCCGCGTGCAACTGTCCGCTATCATCGATGGCGGAGGCCACGAGCGCGGCATGCGCTCGGGCACGCTCAACGTGCCGGGCATCGTGGGTCTCGGAAAGGCTTGCGAAATCGCACAGCAGGAAATGCCAACAGAGAGCGTGAAGATGCGCGCGCTCCGCGACAGGCTGAAGAGCAACCTGGAAGCGAAGCTCGACGAGGTTTTCATCAACGGCTCCATGGAGCACCGCCTGCCGAACAACTTGAACATGAGCTTCGCTTATGTCGAGGGCGAATCGCTCCTGATGGGCATCAATGACATTGCGGTATCGAGCGGTTCTGCCTGTACCTCGGCAACCCTGGAGCCCAGTTACGTACTCAAAGCATTAGGTGTGGGCGAAGACCTCGCGCACACTTCGATTCGCTTCGGCCTGGGCCGCTTCAACACGGCGGAAGAAGTCGACTACGTCACCGACAAGATGGTGCAAGTCGTCACCAAGCTCCGTGATCTTTCTCCGCTCTATGAAATGGCCAAGGAAGGCGTCGACATCTCAAAAATGAAATGGCAGACGGCGTGAGGATCGCCTAAAGAAAACCAATGGCAAACGAAGGAACAATTCGGATTCATCGCTCGATTGGAGGAACCGGGGCGGCGTTTCGCGTCGCGTTTGTCCCGTATGACTCTGACGGAGAGGGCATTGCGAGCATGCGCTCCTTCCATGAAGTTCAACACGTGCGCGCTTTTCTCAAGCTTCTTGGTGTAGGTACGGAACTCATCAAAGACGCCCTTCGCCAGCTTGCGGCCGGGCGTTCGGCTTCCGTGCCGAATGTGAGTCTCACGGATGAAGCGGTGAAGAATGCGGGCTTGCTGACAACAGAAAATCTTGCGAGAAGTCGCGGTTAAGGAGCAGGGACGATGGCATACAGCGATAAGGTCGTAGATCACTACAACAATCCGCGCAACGTCGGCAGTCTTCCCAAGGAAGACCCCAACGTCGGCACGGGTCTGGTGGGCGCGCCGGAGTGCGGCGACGTCATGAAGTTGCAGATGAAGATCAATCCCGAGACCAAGGTCATTGAAGAAGCCAAGTTCAAGACCTTTGGCTGCGGCTCGGCGATTGCCAGCTCCTCGCTCGCCACCGAGTGGGTGAAGGGCAAGACCGTCGAAGAAGCGCTCTCCATCAAGAACACGGACATCGTGCGCGAGCTCTCGCTTCCGCCGGTGAAGATTCACTGTTCCGTGCTCGCCGAGGACGCCATCAAGGCCGCCATTGGCGATTGGAAGAAGAAGCACGGCGTGGAAGTCGCGACTACCGAAAAGGTGTCGCACTAACGGCGCAGTCACAGGGGCATTAGGTCATGGCCACAGAAGTTGTCAGCCCGAGCATCGCGAAGATCAACCTGACCGAGCGTGCCGCGCGGAAAATCCGCGAGCTGCTTGAAAAGGATGGTGTGTCGCCCGAGCAGGGCGGTCTGCGCGTCGGCGTGCAGGGGGGCGGCTGCTCCGGCTTGTCGTATGCCATGCGCTTGGACACGCAGGCGCGCGACCGCGACAAAATTTTCGAAGAGCACGGCGCGCGCATCTTCGTTGACCCGAAAAGTTTTCTGTATCTGAACGGCACAACGCTGGAGTACGAAGAGACGCTGATGCGCCAGGGATTCGTCTTCCAGAATCCCAACGCGGCGCGGAACTGCGGCTGCGGCAGCTCGTTCACGGCGTAACGGAACGGGCTCCGGCCTGTTCCCGGCCAAACGCGGCGCACGCGGATTTCGACAAGTGGTTGGCAGCCGCACCCGCCAGCCACTTTTTTTGTGCTCGCTTGGGGAACGAATATGCTGGACATGATCTTGATATGAGCGCACCTGCCCCATCCACGAAAGCGCCGGAAACGGTGGACTATTTCGCCATATTTGGCTTGCCGCGCAAACTGTGGATTGAAATGGACGGCCTGGAGAAAAAGTTTCTGCAACTGAGCTGGAAACTGCATCCGGACAATTTCGTGAATGCCACGGAGCGTGAAAGGGAACTTTCGCTGGAGAAAAGCTCGCAGTTAAACGATGCGTATCGCGTGCTCCGTGATCCGGTGTCCCGCGTCGAATATCTGCTTGAGCTCGAGGGCGCGCGCAAAGAAGGCGAGCATAAGCAGAAGGCGCCGCCGGAGCTCCTCGAAGAGGTCTTCGAACTGAACGAATCCCTCGACGAACTGCGCGAAGCAAAATCCTCAGGCGGCGATCTCGCCGTTCTGAAATCACGCCTCGAAGCCGCCGAAAAGAATTTTCAGGAAAAACTCGGCGAAGTCGATGGGCAACTTCAGAGCACGGCCAAAGAATGGGACGCCGGGGCTGATGCAGGGGTGGACGAAGCAGCACGAAAAAAGATTATGAGCCGCCTGAATGAATTGCTCAACCGCCGCTCCTACATCCGGAATTTGGTTACTAATGTTCAGAAAGAATTGCAGTAGCCGCGGTCTTTAGACTGCGGGTTTTCGAGAGAGCGTAGAGTACATGGCGCGCATCGTCGGCATCGACCTGGGAACGACCAACAGCCTCGTCGCATACATAGAACCGCAGACGGGCCAGCCGAAGTGTATTCCGGGACCGTACGGCGACACGCTCTGCCCTTCGATTGTCAGCCTCGATCCCGACGGCAACATCATTGTTGGCGAAGCTGCCCGCCGCCGTCTACTCACCCAGCCGGAGCGAACCATCTATTCCGTCAAACGGCTCATGGGCCGTGGGCCTGCTGATGTGCAGAGTGAGCTGAAGCTCTTCCCCTTTCGCATCGATCCGTCCAGCGAGAGTGTGATCCGCGTGAAGCTGGGTGACAGAGTATTCACTCCGCCGGAGATTTCTGCGTTCATTCTTCGCGAGCTGAAAAGCTGGGCCGAAAATTATTTCAGCGAAGCTGTCGACCGGGCGGTGATCACGGTGCCTGCGTATTTTAATGACGCGCAGCGTCAGGCCACCAAGGACGCCGGGAAAATCGCAGGCCTCGAAGTTCTCCGCCTCGTCAATGAGCCCACCGCCGCCGCTCTTGCCTACGGCCTTCACGAGAAGCCCGCCGTGGCGGGAGGCCGCGTGGCTGTCTACGATCTCGGCGGCGGCACGTTCGACATTTCCGTTCTCAAGCTCATCTCGACAGGGGATGGCGACATCTATCAGGTTCTTTCAACGAACGGCGACACGCATCTCGGCGGCGATGATATCGATAATCTGCTCCAATCCTTTGTCCACGAACAGATTCTCCAGGAAGATCAAATAGACTTTTCACCTCACGCCGAGCTCGCCCAGGAACTTCGCAAGGCGCTGATTGCCATGAAGCACCAGCTTTCCGCTTCCGAATCCGCCACGCTGCGTTTTCTGCAGCCGAGTGGCGCCGTCTTCGTCCACGAATTTACCCGCGGCGCTTTCGAGGCCCTGATTCGCCCCATCGTCGATCGCACCATGGGACCGGTGAAGCAAGCGCTTGCGGACGCGCAATTGAAGCCTGTGGACATTGATGAAGTCGTCCTTGTTGGCGGAACCACGCGCACGCCGCTGATTCGCCATACGGTGCGGGAATTTTTCGGTCGCGAGCCGCACACGGAGCTGAATCCCGACGAAGTTGTCGCGCTCGGCGCTGCCGTGCAAGCAAATATCCTCGAGCGGGGAGTTAGCAACATGCTTCTCCTCGACGTCACGCCACTCTCTCTCGGGATCGAAACTTACGGCGGCGCGGTCGCCAAAATCATCCCGCGCAACTCCACGATTCCCGCGAGCGCGCAGGAGCTTTACACCACCGGCGTTGACAATCAAACCGGGATTGACATCCACGTTCTCCAGGGCGAGCGCGAACTCGCGAAAGACTGCCGCTCGCTGGCGCGCTTCACGTTGAAAGTTTCGCCCGCTCCGGCGGGATGGCCGCGCATCGAAGTGAAATTCCTAATCGACGCCAATGGCATTTTGCAAGTCGGGGCGAAAGACACGCGTACGGGCGAGCAACACTCCATCGAAGTCCAGCCGAGTTATGGAATCAGCGGCAACGAAATCGAGCGCATGCTGGAGGAATCCATCGAGTACGCGGAGCAGGATTTTGCCGAGCGCCAGTTGATCGAAGCGCGCACCGAAGCGGAAACCATTTTGAACGCGACCTCGAAGGCGCTGGCGAACCCGCAATCGGGAACTTTGTCCGGCGAAGAGCGCGCGAGGATCGACGTGTCCCTCGCCGCTCTCAAGGACGCCATGGGCGGAGAAGATTACCGGCTGATCCGCAAGCGCATTGACGAGCTCAATCACGCGACCGAGCACCTGGCGGAATTGTTGATGAACACGGCGGTTTCCGCGGCCCTCGAAGGCCGCAAACTCGCAGAAGTCTGATTTTCCTTTTGTAGGGGCGCCCGCCTCGGCGGGCGCCCCTACTAAGCAAGATTGATCGGCAACAGGAGAGAACAAATGGGCGGCACGAATCCATACATCGAAGAAGTCAAATACACGCCCGCCACGAAGAAATACAAAGTTACATTTCTTCCCAGCGGCAAAACCATCGAAGTCGATCCCGAGAAAATTCCTTACGGCCACAACGGCATTCCAGGCAGCATCCTCGACATCTCCGAGGGCATCAAGGCTGGTCTAGACCACGCCTGCGGAGGCGTTTGCGCCTGCTCCACCTGCCACGTCATCATCAGGGAAGGCCTGGAGTCCTGCAACGAAGCCACCGACGCCGAACTCGACGAGCTTGACATGGCTCCAGGGATCACGCCGAAATCGCGGCTCGGATGCCAGACCGTGCCGGACGGCACCACTGACATCGTCGTCGAAATTCCCGATTGGAATAAGAATTACGCCAAAGAAGCGGACCATTAGGAATTAGGAAGCCACAGAGTCACCGAGACACAGAGAACCGGAATCAGATTTCATTCTGGTTTTTATATTTAAAAGTGAACTTTCGGTTTCCGATTGGTTTCTTTTCTCGGTGACTCTGTGCCTCTGTGGCCAATCTTTCTCTTCAGGAGCAAAACGTGCCGCCAACTTTTGACTGGGATGCCATCGAGGACATCGCCATCGCATTGAGCGACAAATTCCCGGGCACCGATCCCCTCACCGTCCGCTTCACGGACATGCACAAATGGATCACCGAGCTAGCGGGCTTTTCCGGCGACCCGCAGAAGTCCAACGAATCCAAACTTGAAGCCATTCAAATGGCCTGGCACGAAGAATTTCAAGATCGCCAGAATTAGTCAGGAGTAATTCGAGCAGAGCCCCTTAGTCTAGCATTCCACGCATTCGGCGCAGCTTGTGAATTCGCGCAAAGTTACTTATTCTAGATCAGTTCCACATCCCACAAACTGTGGCGCTATGGTGCAACGGTTAGCACGCGGCCCTTTCAAGGCCGAAATACGGGTTCGATTCCCGTTAGCGCTACCAATTGTCGCAGTTCTCAGCAAAAGTGCGAACGGGAGCGCCTTCCTTCCTTATTCCACGCGCGCGCTTAGAATGTGAATTTGAGGCGCGCTGAAATGCTTCGCGGCGGCAACACGGCTGTTCCGGAAAACAAGCTCGCAAAATTGATCACGTTCAGCCGATCGGCCAGGTTCGATACCTGAACCTGCAGCGCCGCGCTTCGTTGTTCCTTGTGATAGACCTCCGCGCCAGCTGCTGCGTCGAACGAAAAACCCGGCCGGATTCTTCCGCGATTGAAATCCACACGATCGACAATCGCGGCGCCGAATTGTGCCGTCAGGAAAATTATGTCGGGAGGTCCGCTGCCCAGTTCCACCGGCAACCCGCTTCCATACTCACCGCCGAATGCGAACCACGCCCTTTTTGTCGCTTGAAACCGTACGCGGGCGTGCAGCGTGTTGCGCTGGTCTTGTGTCACCGCGAACCGGCCCGTGGCCGTCAGCCCGCTCGCCGCATCGCTCCCCAAGAACAAGCCGCCGGTAACCGGCCCCTGGCCGATGCCCGATTGATTCGCATAGCTCAGGAACCCCGAGAAGCGGCCCCACTCCGGTACCTCGATCCGTATTTCCTCCCCGGTGATTTGTCCTTTTGCAAACGCAATCGGAAAACTCACTCCCGTATCCAGCAGCACATCGTCGTCCGAATAGTTGTGAAAATCCCGGCGAAAAAGATTCGCATCGACGCGCAGTTTTCCTCCCAGGGCCTTCGTCACCCCGGCTTCGTAGAAATTCCCGCGCGCTGGCCGTATCGGCAGCCGCAACACAATCGGATTGATGGAATTGAGTTGCGGCGAACTCGCGAGCAGGAGGTTTTCCACCGCTGGCGTTTGAAATATGCGGTCATAGGAGGCATGCACCAATAAATTCAGCGATGGCATGAATCGCGACACTCCGACGCGCGGGCTCCAGGCCGATTCACTCGCCACCAGCCTGTAATGGTCGAAACGCAGGCCCGCGCTTACATTCCACTTCCCCAGATGCATCTGGTCTTGCGCATACACGGATGGCTCGACGTCCCATCGCCGGCCGGAGAATTGGAACAGTTGCCGAGTTGCAGGATCGAATTGTGCGGGGTCGGTAATGAGGTACGCCAGCATTTCGTGCACTGGACCGAAGATGCTGTCCAGACCCGCTTTCCAGTCATGACGCCCGTGGTGCCCGGCCAGATCCGCCCGCGCGTAACCTTCACGATAGCCGCGGTCCTGCGTCACAATCACCGGTGTTGAGAAAGGATTAGATGTCAGCGTAGCGCTCGCGTCTCGAACGCTGCCCGAAAGACTCAGGAACAGGCTCGATGAAATCGTGTGCTGAAAATAAATCTGTCCGCTCGTTTCTTTATTCACGACGTCCTGCCGTTGAGCCGCTTCCTGCTGTACGAGTTCATTGGGCACCAGAAAGCGCACTTCGTTCTGCGTAACCGTCAAGCGCAGGCGGTCACGATCGGAGAAATCGCGCTCATAAGAGGCTGCGAACCCCCGCGAGTTTGCGATGTTCGTGAAATTCTCCAGCACTGGCGGATCGAGATAGCGGTCGGTATGAAATCCAGTTGCGGTGATGGAAAAACGATCTTTATGCCTCATATAGGAAATGGCCGCAGCTCCGCTCACATTTGAAAAACTTCCGCCGCCGGCTTCGAATCTGCCGTGAAAACCCGCCGGCATATCTTTTTCCGTAGTCAATTCCACTACCCCGCCGAGTTTCCGCCCATATTCCGCGGGATAGTTCGCGGTCAGCATCCGCATGGATTCCACGTCGTCCGCGTCAACCGACGGTGCAAACGCCGGCGAACGATTCTGCGTCAGCGGCAATCCATCCAGAACGAATTGAACGTCGTATTCCGAACCGCGCGGATGTAACACCCCGTTCGCCTCATACACCCATCCCGGCTGGGTGGCCACCAGGTCCAAAAGCTCACGCCCTGGCTGGACTGCCGCATGCTCGCTGACCGTCTGGTGCCCGATCGCGTACAGAGTTCCCGTCCGGTGTGGATCCACAAGTGTCGCGGAGTCAGTCACACGCACCTGCGTTGTCACCGCCGCCAGACCCAGCGTCACGACGATTCGGACGGGTACTTCCGACCTGATCTCCACAAGATCGTTCCAGGGAGCGAACCCTTCTGCATTCAAGCTCAGCCGGTAGACACCAAAGGGAAGATCCTGCAAAACGTAGCGGCCTTCCACTCCGACCGGAAATGTCCGGTGGAATTGGTTCGCCTCGCTGACCAATTCGCCCGCTGATGCCAGTGCCGCACCCTGAGGGTCACGCACTTCGATATGGAGTTCCCCCCGCGAATGCTGTGCTCCAACGCTAAGCACGGCGAGAAATAACATCGCCATGATTCGAATCAAATGGCAAACCTTTTTTGCTGGCATCTCTCGGTGTGTATCCCGGCGTCTCCGCGGCGCGTGCTGCCGGGTCGCATCCTTCACTGAGGAAGTTTTTGCCGCCGTGTTCGGCGCACAGATTACGTTAGCACGAAGAGCGGTGCTCGTTGAAAGCAGCAAGACGCAAGCGAGCTAAGAAGCAACAACGTTATCTCTCCGCTGGAGTTCCAATCTCCCGATCTCATAGCCGTGTACTCTCAAAATCAAAGTCGCGGTTTTGAGCGGAAACTCTGATGTTCCAGGGTGGCACTTGACGGTATCCAGTTTGGTTCGTTTCTACCCAATCGCCCGAAGCCAGTATGGGACCTAACCCCGTCGTCGAGGTATATCGTGTTTGTTGTCAGCTAGATACAAGGATCAACTACTTGGTACCGTGCTTGCACCCTCTTAACTGCACGTTACCAGACCTTGAGGTGCATTCGGCAAGAGAGCTTCTTATGAACAGGAAAAACCGCAGAAAACAAGGCTTCAGTATGGTTGAGTTAATTATCGTCATTGCGGTAATTTCCGTGATGACGGTCCTTGCGCTCCCACTCATGCAGAACTCGGTCCCTTCTCTCCGGGCCAACGCGGCGATGGACCAGGTCATTCGATTGGTACGTGCCGCGCGCCATTCCGCCATTTCGGACCGGCGCATTACGCAAATCAATTTCATTGGCAACAACCAGATCCAGCTACTGCAGGTTCCGCCAACCGGCGGCGCGGCCGTTCCGCTCGACATCCCATCCACGCTTGAGGGAGGCGCGCAGTTTCTCCAGTTCGCGATTCCCGACACGCCGATGGGATTCAACGCATGCAACCAACCGCTTTGTTTCACCAGTGCGGCTCTGCCAAACGGCGGTGTCCCGGTGGCGCAATTTCTGAGCGACGGTTCTTTCGGAACAAACGTCGGGTTATTCGCCAACGGGAATATTTTTATTGGACTTCCTGGCAAGACATACACTGCGCGGGCGATCACAATTCTTGGTGCCACGGGACGAATTCGTGCTTACCACTGGGACGGCACCCAGTGGCAGGAGTAATGGGAGGAAATGGTGATGAGGGATAGAAACAGGCAAGTTCACCGCAACCGCCGCCAGCACGGCTTTTCCCTGATGGAAGCCATGATCGCCGTCTTGGTTTTGTCTTTCGGCGTGCTGTCTCTCGCGGCGGTATTCGCCCAGGGACTCCTCTTCTCCGAGGCCAGCCAGTTCGACTATATCGCGCAGAAGAAATCGGAAGAAGCTGTCGAGTCCATCTTCAACGCGCGCAACACCCAGGCGACTTCCTGGGCCCAGATCCAGAACGTATCGACTGGCGGAATCTTTTTGGATGGGGCGCAGCCTTTGTTGGCACCGGGTGTGACAAACGGATTGGTGGGAACCGCCAATGACGACGCGGCTCATCCTGACAGCGTTATCGTCGGGCCGGGGCCAGACGGAATCTTGGGTACCGCCGATGACGTCGTAATCCCCTTGAGCAATATGCAGCGGACGATTCAAATCGCTCCGGTTTTCGATGCTGCGGGCAACATCGAGCCCAACGTGAGGACGATCACGGTAACCATGACGTATAAGGTCGGGCGTTTGAATCGCACCTACACTCTCGTCAGTTATATCTCGGCGTTCTCCTGAGGACTAGATAAGGAGCAGGTGATGAAGAAGCAAGCCGGATTCACGATGGTCGAGTTCATGGTCGCCATGGGCGTCACGCTGGTTATATTCGCGGCTGCCGTCGGGGCAGTTATGAGCACCATGCGGAGCAATCAAAACGTGGCGCTCACTTCGGACTTGAACGACAACCTCCGCGCTTCAATGAACCTGGTGAGACAGGACATTGTGATGGCCGGAGAAGGGATCCCGGTAGGGGGCATCTCCATACCGTCGGGCGTAGGTATTACCGTCAAGCGTCCCGGCCCGGTTGCACTGAGGTTCCAGCAGCCCTTCCTTCCCGCCCTGAGTCTGGGAACTGCACTCGGACCGACTGTCCCGATCCTCACTAGGGCAGGCGTCGCCCCGGGTGCGGGCGCGCCATCGGACATCATCACCCTCATCTACCAGGATAATACCTGGGACAGCAATCCAGCGGACAACAGACGCACGGCACTGGACAGCGCCCCAATCTTTCAGGTCGCATCAGGCGCGACACCTGCCTGCAACGGTAGCATTACCGCGGCCGGCGATGCTGTTACTTTCGACGCCAATTGCGTGAATATGGCGAATGCCCGCGTCCCGGTTCAGCCAGGGGACCTCTTCATGTTCAGCAACATTAACGGCACCGCGCTGCAAACAGTAACGTCCATTAATGGCCAGGTTGTTAGCTTTGCCAGCAATCCGGCCGTTGACAAGTTCGGCTTGAACCAGTCTGGCGCCTCCCAGGGAACCATCAAGCAAATCCAGAATCAGGTGACGGGTTCAAACCCCGTTGCATATACCGGCACTTATCCGCCCACGACAGCGACGCGCATCTGGATGATCAGCTACTACCTGGACACCACGACGGACCCTCAGCACATTCGCCTGGTCCGCCAGGTCAACTTCAACCCAACGCAACCCGTCGCCGAGGTTATCGAAGGCCTTCAGGCCACCTACAACTTCGTGGATGCCAATACTCCGCCGACAATCTACGCAAACTCTACGACCATCCCGGCCGGATTGACGGAGAGCAATATTCGCTCCGTGAATCTCTTCCTGTCTGCGCGTGCCAACAACCCATCGGGTTCGAACAGCGCGTACATTCGGGACAACATGAAAACGCAAATCAGTGTGCGCAGCCTTGCCTATTTCAGCAGGTACAACTAAGCAGAGGAAAAGCCATGAGAACGCAAAGAAAACAATCAAAGAACGAATCCGGCATCGCGCTGGTCATAACGCTGCTCTTGATGTTGCTGCTCCTTAGCCTGGTCAGCGGTTTCATCGTGCTGGTCATGAGCGGACAGCAGCTCACCGGGCTGACCAACGGCCAGACGCGTGCGTTCTACGGCGCTGAAGCCGGCATGGAAAAAATGACCGCGGACCTCGGGACGTTATTCGACAGCACCTATGCTCCTCCTGCGGTCGCGCTGAACGCTATTACAGCGGCCCCTCCGGCCAACCTGGCAGGCATAACCTATGTCGCCACGGATGGAACATCGGGCTATAAGCTGCAGTACCCCCAGGATACCAACGGCAATCCTGTCGCCACTAACCAGACCATCAAGTCCGGCGCCTATCAGGGCATGGTGGGTTTGATCACCCCCTATACTCTGACCGTCACCGCGCGCACCAGTAGCGGCGCAGAGGTCATGCTTCGCAGGACCACGCAAACTGTCGGCATACCGGCCTTCCAGTTTGGCGTGTTTTGCGCCAAAGATTGTGGCTTCCATGCCGGACCCGATTTTAATTTCGGCGGCCGCGTTCACACCAACGGCAATCTGTGGCTCGCCGAAGGCTCTGGCAGCACGCTCACTCTTCCTGACAAGGTAACGGCGTATGGTGAAGTTGTCCGGCAGTGCCTCATGAACGGACAGGGGTTGACAGTCGGCGGTTGGACGGGCACGGTAAACGTCACCACGGCAACCGGAGGCTCCCCGGTGCGGAGCTTGGCGCCGGCCGAAGGAAGCGTCACGGGTTGCTCGCCTACTTCCGGCGCGAATTCCAATTGGTCCACCATTTCACTCACTGACTACAATTCTTTCTTAATCAATCACTCCACCGGCGTGAACAAGAAGCTTCAGTTGCCTATTGAAATTCTGACCAGTGGGCAGTCGTTTCCGATCGATATAGTCCGCCGGCCTACCCAGGGCGAAGCAGGCAACCCCGCTCTCTTGGGTGAACGCTACTTCGCTCAGGCCAGCATGAAAATTTTACTCTCCGACCAAGTAAATGACATCATGCAGCTTCCCTGCATCGATGCGACGACGCAGCCCGTCGATCTGAGCACTCTAGCTGTCGATCCTGCTGGCCCGGTCACCGCTTATCCCGGATGGTATGTGCCTGCTGTTGGCCCACAGATTCCGATGGCAACTTCCGCCGCAAACACTCTGCAAACAGGCGCTACGCCTCCGGCAGGGTATGTCGTGGGTTCCAATGGGTATTGGGTACCCAAGGGCCGGCCAACCATCACCGGCTTCCTCAAGGTTGAAATTCAAATCGGCTACTTCCCGCCGTGTGGCAGGTGGCAGGACGTAACCCAGGAGATCCTCAATCTCGGGTTTGCCGGCCGCAACCTCAATTCGACGGTGAATCTGAGCGTGGCCGCCAATAGGTACCCAAATGTTCCGCCACTCCCTGGCCCGCAGGTGGAGATCTTGCCTGCCGGTTGTGCAGATCCAAGTCCGAACGCCGTGATTCGCCTCGAGCGCATTCGCGACAATCCGTCCAACGCATCCGCGGTCGGCATCTGCGGCATCAATACAGCGGTAAATCCGCCAGTGCCGACCACCACAGCTTCGGACTATTGGCCCAATGTTCTCTTCGATACAAGGCAGGGAACCATCCGGGACGCTTGCCCGAACGGCTCCAATCCTTGCAATTTCTCGCAAGTCATGGCCAGCGGCGTGACCCACTATGTGGAGCTCGACGTCAAAAATCTGTCTCGCTGGCTCACCGGGCAGATTGGCACGAGGGGCCCCGGCGCTTATGACCCTTTGAATGCTCCGTACAACTATGTCGTGTACTTTTCTGACCGGCGCGGAAACTACGTGCCGACCGGCGGCATAACCGCCTCTTGGCCCCTGGTCTCTCCCTCGGGTAACGAAACGGGAGAATACGGCTTCTCTGACTTCTTGAACCCTGGGAGTCCGGCCACTGGATGCCCCAACGGGCTCCTGGATTTGGGCGAAGACGACGGGGACCAGGCGGACCGTACTCCTCCGGCACCTGGAATCTTCTACAACTATGGCCAGACCCCTTCACCTCTAGTGACTGGGAAGATGTTCACCGACGCAGTGGTGAATGCGACCCTGCCCAACCCCGGTTGCGCGCTGCCAGCCACCGTCTGGCCGGGGTCTTTGATCAAAAACACTCAGGAAGCCCGCATGAATCCGCCGTTGTTCTTCCGCCGCGCTTTGAAGCTGGTAAACGGAAGCAACATCGCTGCTCCTCTAGGCGCCAGGGCCTGCCCAGGCGCGCTGGTTTGCGGTCTCAGCATCGTCGCGGAGAATCCGGTCTACGTGCAGGGCGATTACAACGCTAACTCGGCCGGTGGAGGATTCAACGATCCCCACGTGGCCACTGCGGTTCTCGCCGATGCCTTCACGTTCCTATCCAACAGCTGGAATGACGTAAATTCCTTCTCTTCGCCTTACGATCCAGGCTCCAGGTCAGCCAATTTTAATGGCGGCACTAACGGCTATTATCGTGTGGCCGTGTTGGCGGGCAAGGGCCCGGGGTTTCCGTGGGTTAGCGGCACGAACAACGATTTTGGCAGCGATGGCGGTCTCCACAACTTCCTGCGCTACGTCGAAAACTGGGGCGGCGAGACGCTCAACTATCGCGGCTCCATCGTCAGCATGTTCTATAACCGCCAGGCCGTCGGCGTGTACAAGTGCTGTACCACCGTGTATTCGCCTCCGACCCGCGGCTACAACTTCGACACGGAGTTCCTGGATCCTTCTAAGTTGCCGCCGCGAACCCCGATGTTCCGTGACGTCAACACGACGGGCTTTACGCAGATTATGTACCCCGATCAACAGTAGTTTCAGCCCATCGTCCGCAGTTTTGCGAAGTGGTTCGAACAGCAGGCCGTTCCGAAATATGGGACGGCCTGTTCCCTTTACTTATCGAAAGTTTGTCCCGGGCGTGGCGGCTTAGTCACCCTGCGCCCACTCCGTATCAGCCTTTCCTCAAGGCCCCGGCCGCGTTCTCGTTGTGAAGCTCGTTTCCACTGCTGGTACGACGCAACCCTGCAGCGGCGGCCAGCCAGGGTCTGTTGTTGGATTCCGGCACAGACTCGCCGTTGCGTTGCTCACTTGCGAGGGATCAACGGCGCCGTTCAGCGGCTCGGCGTAGACGGTGTAGCTTTGCCCCACCGGCAGACGGTCAATCTCATAGTTGCCATCGAATTGCACCGGTCCGGGAGCCGTACAGCTCCATCCGCCAATGATTCCTCCGATGACTGTCCCGCTCGCGGAATCCACGGCAACTACATGCGAGCCAAAAATTCCGGTAACTCCGGGTGGTGCACCGGGCAGCGAAAGCGGATTCGCGGGCAAGATTCGACCTTGGATCGATCCCGCGTGCACCGTATCGGTGGCATCTGGGTACAGCACTCGCAGACCCGTGCGGTCATCTTCTCCGAGCGGTGCGTCCGGCTGCTGCGTTGACGGTCGCGTTCCCGCGATCGTCCCCGGCGCGGGCGCGAAGGGATACATCATCGCACTCCACACCGCCGAGTGGCTGAATCCGAGAGAATGCCCCAGTTCGTGCGTCAGCACGGATTCCAGATCATAGGCGCTCTGCGCCCCAGGCAGCGCCGCCGGCGTTGCAAACGTGACGCGCGAATCTCCCGGATTGAAATAGACATCCGCGTCAAGGATCTGGCCCACTTGTGTCGCTGCCGGACCGTTGCTCAGCTGCATCCCGATCTGGTCCGCGGTGATCACCCTCGTGAACGCCAGCACGCCCGGCGTGAACGCCCCGTCTGGCTGGTCGAAGCAGATCGAGTTCAGGCCATTCGTCCCGCATGAAGTCGCATTTGCGGTTCGCGTCAAAGGCGCAAGCGACGCCGGCACGAGCATCGTGCCGCTTACTCCCGTCCACACGCCCAGGGCTGCGGTGATCACCTGCTCGATCTCGTTCAGCCTTCCGCTTGCCGTCTGGTTTTGCGTCAGGATCGTCACCGGATTCGTCCCCAGCGCCGTGCTCCATCGCATCGCGATACTGCCTGCCGCCGTCAGACGATGTGATCGTACCGGGCACGTCGATCCGCCCGAGACCGCCACCGGCTGCCGGACATCCGAAACAATTTCATTGAACGAATACGCCTGCGCCGCCGGCGCTGCCCAAACCCCGTAAAAGGCGGCAAGCCCACTCACGAATGTTCTCTTCATCGCGTTTTTCATGCGAACTCCCCTCTCGCGCCCTTAAGGCTTTCGTTCCAGGGCGCTGCGCAGTTTTTCCCGAAAAATGGTCACCGGCAGATTTCGCGTTCCTTCGCGTCGAAACACCCGCGTCTGCGGATCGAACACCGGCATGACTGCCGAATCCTGCGTCACCGTCTCCGCTCCTGTCCGCAGATTCTTGGCAATGCGAAAAGTACCCTGTGACCACCCCAGCACGGAATACGCTTCGCCCTCCCGCCGCCAGAGAAACAAGTACAACTCCTCGCCGGGATGAAACACCGGAACCCCGTCCACTCGCGAGTGAAGGTGCCCCGCATTGCCGCCCAGCGTACGCACGGTGACAATTCCGGGCAGCAGCCCTTTTTCTTGTTCCTGCACTTCGAACCGCGTCTCCGTCCAGATCTCCCCGCGCTCCCATCGGCTCTCCGAGTCGAGGCAACGCAGCCGCGCAACCGCCGTTGATTCCTGTGCCAGCTCGGCGAACTGAAGCCGGGCCAGTGTGGTGGCACCTGCCGCCGGAACGATTACCAGCAAAGCGAACGGCGTGAAAAACAAAACCCGTAGAAAACGCCGTCGACCCGAATCATTCATGTTTGCGTCCCTCGATCCTTTTACTCGACCTCAAGAGCGCCGCTCGCGGCGGTTTTGTCCAAATTTGTGTTTTGAATGAAAAGCGTGCGCGCCCCAGGCTCCGCGCCGGCGGGAATCTGTAATGCCAGGTGAATGATTCCAAGTCCGGCAGGCTGCTTGGAAATCACGGCCACATCCCCGGGCCCCGAGACGCTGTACGTCATGCTGGTGTCAAATCCGCTCTGCGAGAACAGGCAGATGTCCGCGGTCGCGGTTCCGCTTAAGGGCCGCTGCAGCACGACGGGATTCCCGCCGAGCGTGCAGTTATTGTTCGCCGTGGAAAATGTCCCGAGCGCCGCCACATTCAAATCCACGTCGGCGCCGGGAACGGACACGCCCGCAGTGGTCGGCTCGACCACCACGATGTCCTTTCCCGTCGCCACGGGCGACGAACTCGTTATTGCGATTACCTCATCGGATGGGTTGGATGTCATCACTACTATTGAGACCCCGTTCGAATGCGACCCGTCCGGATTTTGAATCTGCACGGACACGTTGCCCGCCGCAGAGACATCCGCGGGCGTCACCGGGGCCGTGCATTCCATGGACGAATTGCATGCCGTGATGCGCGCCGTCCCCGCAATAAGCATCACCGAGCCGGGCCCCGGGCTCGAGGAAATGAATCCGCTGCCGTCCACTCTGAGAGTGAATCCCTGCGCCCCGCCTCCATACACGCTCGCAGGATGCAGCGAAAGAATGTCCGCTCCCCCCGCGATCGCAACGTTGGCGGTGCCTGCTTGTGAAGTATCATCGGAGCTGACGGCCACTACCTGGAGAGTATTGGGACTGGGCGCCGCGCCAGGCGCGGTATATGTGCCGTTCGCGCTGATCGCACCGCAAACACCCGCGCTCGCGCATGCCGCACCCTGAATTTGCCACACGACGTTTTGATTGCTTGTCCCCAAGACCGTCGCCGTAAATCCTTGCACGGCCAGCGGCGCCAGCGTCACGTTACCTGGCTGAACGCTTACGAGCACGTGATTGATCACCGTAATCTGGGCTGTTGCGCTTTTTGTCGTGTCGGCCGCGCTCGTGGCCTGCACGGTCACTGGATTTGGCAGCGGGATTGCCCCCGGCGCCACATAGTCAACCTGCGATACGCTGCCACCCGTTACCGTTTGGCAAGGATTCGTCGCCACCGCGCAAATCTGCCCAAACGTCGAGTTGCCGCCCGCCGCGCCATTCACACTCCACGCCACACTGTTGTTCGAGGTTCCCGTGACTTGCGCCGTCAAGGTCACCCTGTGGTTCACCGCTCGGGTCGCCGTGGACGGCAAAAGGCTCACGCTTACGCGCGTCTGGACTGCGAGTGCCGTTTGTGTTTTCTTGGAAGGGTCGGCCTGCGGAGTCGCTGTGATTGTCACCATGTTGGGGTTCGGCGCCACCGTCGGCGCGGTATACGTCGCGGAATCCGTTATTGTGCCCGTACCCGGCGATTGGGGGGTTGCTGGAACCAGCGTTCCGCAGGCGGCACCGCTGCAACCGGGACCCGAGAGTGACCACGCCACCACTCCGCTCGGATTCGAACCCGGTACCGGCGTCAGCGTGGCCACAGCCGCCGCGCTCGCTCCTGTGGACACGTTCGCCGGAGCCGAAAGTTGCAGCGAAAAATTGCTGGTGATATTCACCTGTCCTGAAACCTGCTTGGATGGATCTGCTACGCTCTGCGCCGTCAGTATCGCGCTCGCAGGCTGCGGCAGAATCTGCGGCGCGGTGTAGTTTCCGTTGACATCCACCGACCCGCACGAACTCGGGCACGCCACCCCCACGATGCTCCAATGCACCGCAGCATCCGGGTGGCCACTGCTCGTGATCGCTGCGTGAAATGCCTGCGTCGCGCCGAGCTCCACGTTTGCGCCCGGCGGCGCGAGCCCAATGCTGATATCGCTTTGGATGGTCAGGTCGGCGCTTCCGGATTTTGTCGCGTCTGCCTGGCTGGTTGCTTTCACGTGCACCGTCGCCGGTACCGGCAGATCCGCTGGCGCGGTGTAAACTCCGCTCGCCGCGATCGTTCCCACCGTGTTGTTCCCGCCTGGCACATCGTTCACGCTCCACGTAACTCCCGTGTCGCTTGTGTTCGCGACGCTGGCCGCAAACGTTACCGAGTCGCCGAGGAGCACACTGTTGCTCGTAGACGTCACCGTGATGGATGGAGGAGGTGCCGGCGGGGGCGTAACCAGGCCTGCGCCTCCTCCGCCGCAGCCCAGTGTCCACGCACTCGCCGTGAGGAGCACAGGAAAACACCACCTTCGGGGAATTGTCTTCGCGGCATTCGCTGGCGCGCGCGCGCCCCGAGTCGCTGAATCTCTCTCGCCGAGCCTGTGCCGCAGAAGGGGCCGCATATCCGCAGCAATTGCAGGCGAAGGGCCAGCGAAAAGCGAAGCTCCGCCCCATAAAGACGATCAGGGCGCACGAAAGGAGGAATTCCGCTATTCAGTGAGAATTCAGACGGTTAGCGGTGATTGCATTAGATCTGCGGGTCACACGGGGACTCTGGCAGTTCTTAGTTTGGATCGAAGGCTCGTCCCCATCTGAGACTCACTTCCGCTCCGATGTGCCGTTCCGGAACTGCGCTTGCGTTTATTCTGCCCCTAGCTCGCTACTGTCGTTGTCTCTTCGCAATGCAACTTCTGCGGTCTTTACTAGACGCTCAGGATCCGGGAAGAACCGCGGCGAAGGCGGCAGCCAGATCTGAGTGCGCAAAGCGGTAGCCGAGTTGTTGCAATCTCTGCGGAACGACCCGCTGGCTGGCCAACAGCAGCGCGTCGGCCATTTCTCCCAGCGCAAGCCGCAGGGCAGATGCCGGAGCAGGGACGAGCGCCGGGCGATGGACCGCGCGCGCCAGCTCTTTGGTAAATTCCGCGTTGCGCAGGGTGCTGGGAGCCACCACATTCACTGCCCCCTGCACTGCGCGATTCTCCAGTGCAAACCGCAGTATCCCCACCACATCGTCCAGCGTTACCCACGACATCCACTGCTGTCCCGATCCGACCCGTCCGCCCGCTCCCAGTTTGAACGGCAGTAGCATCTTCCCGAGCGCGCCTCCATGCCGCGCCAGAATAATTCCAAACCGCGAGCGCACCACGCGGATTCCCAGCGACTCAGCCTTCACCGCTTCTGCTTCCCATTCCCGCGCAAGGCCCGCCAAAAAATCCGCTCCCGCCGCGCTCTCTTCTGTTAGCAACTCATCCCCGCGGCTCCCGTAGTAACCAATCGCCGACGCCGATACCAGCACCCTTGGCCGCGCACTCATTTTTGCCAGCGCTGTCACCATCGAGCGTGTCGTATCCACCCGGCTCGACCTCAGCAGCGCCTTGCGCTCCGCCGTCCACCGTCCTCCCGCGATCGAAGCTCCCGCCAAATTCACGACCGCATCCGCGCCCACCGCTGCGCCACCCAATTCTTCCGTTGCCGGATTCCACGGCACATCAAATCCATCCCGCCCTCCGCCCCGCGCAGCGCTCTCGGGCCTAATTAGCCGGCACATGGTGTGTCCAGCGCCCGCCAACGCACCCACCAAAGCCGTTCCCACCAGCCCCGTCGATCCTGTCACCAAGATCTTCATTTTCTCCTCTGCGGCCTTCTCGGCTCCGTGCGGAACTGCAAACAACTGATTGCACGCTACGCAACCCTCGCTCTCCGGTCAAGCATTAGAAACTTTTGGTCCTGGGTCAGTTTCCGGTTTCGGCGTTATACATCCAAGTGACCGGTACCTTTCAGTTTTGTGCCACTTGGCGTAGCATAATTTTGTTGATTGGTTGTTGGCAGCATGAACACAAACCTTGCGGTCAATCTCATTAAACGGACGGCTTACGCCTTCGTTGGACTTCTGGCGGGCGATGTGATTCTGCTTCTTTATCTTATGCAAAACGCCATCCGACTCCGGGCAGATTTGCTCGCATTACACATGGGAGAACCTGGGAGACAGATTCCGCAAGCGATGCAAATATTCGTGCTTTATGCACGCCTTTCATTTGTTGGATGGCTGTTTGTAGGGCTTCCTATTGCCCTGCTTTTGCCAGCGCACTTTATCAGGCGTTTGCCGTGGCCTCTTAGACTGCTTGTAGGTGCGGCTCTTGGCCCGTTCGCGCTGTTCTTAGTTTTGGCGCTGGTTAGCGACTACAGCCGTGCAGCCCTTGCGCACGGACACATGATTCCGGGCATGTTCACGGGCACGGCTTCGCTGTGGCCTTTATCAATTTTGGTTTCCACCGTTTCCTTTGTCTTATACGCAGCCTTGCTGCGTAAAGAAACTTGAGGACAAAAGGCGCGACTATTCATCAACAACGCCGTCTGTGGGTAAGAACAGGCTATTACAACGAGCGACCGAGATTGCGCTTCCTCGGAAGCCGCGACTCCCAGTGGACGTATAGTCAGATAATCGGAAACTGGCCTACTCCTCGGAACACCCGAGCCCCTGTCGCTGGCCTCCTCCGCGCGCGCGCGTTACAATTCTCTTGTGCCAGCCGCTTCGCAAACCATGCGCGTCAAAGTGCTTTTCTTCGGCCGCCTCAAAGACATCGTCGGCCGCGCCGAAGACTTTGCCGACCTCGCCGACGGGGCGCGCATCGAGCAGCTCTTCGCCCATTACGGCGCTCGACATCCCGAACTTGCCCGCTACCGCCCTTCTCTGGTTGCTTCGCGCAATCAGGAATTCGCCGCTTGGAGCACCACGCTCCATTCCGGGGATGAAGTCGCCTTTCTTCCGCCGGTTAGCGGAGGTTGATCCACCGCGATGACTCCTCTTAGCGATGATCTCTTCCGTCTCGTCTCCGAGCCCATCGACGCGGCAGCGCTTGTCCGTCACGTCCGGGCTGGCGAAGACGGCGCCGTCGTCACCTTCGACGGCTGCGTCCGCAACCAATCTCACGGCCGCCCCACTCTCTACCTCGACTACGAAGCTTACGAGCCCATGGCCCTCGCCAAGATTCGCGAAATCGCCGCCGAGATGCACGCCAAATTCCCGATCCATCGCGTCGCCATTGTTCATCGCCTCGGCCGGCTGCAA
>Ga0307477_10000360_pt1 | contig 53789 bp, 49 predicted proteins | sample atmos_gasesECM2C_FD_203316 | JGI IMG/M metagenome (GOLD analysis project Ga0307477, IMG submission 203316) | Hardwood forest soil microbial communities from Morgan-Monroe State Forest, Indiana, United States - atmos_gasesECM2C_515 | ecosystem: Environmental > Terrestrial > Soil > Temperate... | reverse complement strand
AACACTTTCAAAGAGCTGCTCCCTTTCTTCTGAGCTCATGTTCTGCCACAGGTTCGTCCGGACGACTCCAGGGGATACGGCGTTAACCCGGATCGGCGCCAGTTCAATCGCCAGGGCACGTGTTAAAGCTTCGATAGTTCCGCAGACGCTTGCAGCAATGACCCATCCACGGTGCGGGCGCCGGCCAGCGACTCCCGTCGTGAGGACGATAGAGCCGCCCTTTCGAATTTGTGGACTCCCGTATTTGACCGTGGCAAGTGCAGACCAATAACGCAGTTCAAATGCGCGTCTCGCCTGCTTGAGATCTGTCTTAGCAAGCTCGTTCAATTGCAGGTTGTCACCTGCAGTGAAAACCAGGTGATCAAAGCCGCCAAGGTTCGTGAAAAAGCTTCCCACAGCCTTTTCGTCGGAGACGTCAACCGCCTGTCCCCGTGCTTCTCCCCCGATAGATTTAACGGCTTCCTGAACTCGTTCTGCGCTGCTGGAGACGATCACAACGTCGGCCCCCTGCGATGCCGCCTCTTCGGCGACTGCCAAGCCGATCCCCGACGACCCACCTACGACGACTACCCGCTTATTCTCGAAACCGTTTTCTCGTGGCATTGAATTCTCCTTCGATGCAGTTCTGTTGACTTACACAGCTACAGATGCGCAGACACACGCATGCGAGTCATGCATAATGGGCATTATGTCTATGCGTCTAGAGAAATTGCGTCAGGCTGATTTGAATCTCCTGGTTACCTTTGCTGCGATTGCCGAGGAGAAAAGCATCACCGCGGCGGCATCCCGCCTGTTGCTAAGCCAGCCCGCCGTGAGCCGGGCCCTGCAGCGGGCACGCGCGATGTTTCACGATGACCTTCTCGTTCGATCGCCGCATGGCTTCGAACTCACTTTGCGAGGTCGAAAGATTCTTGAGGAGCTTGAGGGACTTCTGCCCAGAATGGAGAATCTCGTTGCACCGGCTGTGTTCGATCCCACCCGAGAGAAAAGCCATTTTCGCATCTCAGGTCCGGATAATGTTTGTACAGTGGTGCTCCCGCACTTGTGCCGGCAGTATGCGAACGGACGCTATCAAGTGCAGTTTGAATTTCTTCCATGGCAGAGTGGCATCACGGAGCTAGTCGAACACGGGCAGCTCGATCTTGTTCTCCGCAATGACGAGGGGCTCCTGCCATCGCACTTCCAGTTGGAAAGGCTCTACAAAGAAGATTGGATTTGCGCTGTGGCGCGCGAAAGCCACTTTGGCGACCGGCTGATACTTAAGCAATACCTGGCCGCGAGCCACATCGTGGTTTCCCCCTATGAGGGCGTGCAAACAATTCCAGACAAGCAACTGGCCGCTCTCGGTGCAAAACGCAGCTCTTCTATTCGGGTGCCTTACTTCGGACTGGCGCTGCAGTGCCTTCCCGGCACGGAACTGGTCCTTACGCTAACTGGCGGCATGACGTCAGTTATCAAAAACGATCGCAGGTTACGGCTCGTGAAAGCACCGCAAGAATTGCACGCGTTTCATTTCCTCATGGCATGGCATCCCAGACTCAACACCGACCCGCGACACGCATGGCTTCGCGGTGCTATGCGATCAACGATCGCGGCTCTAAATTCATAAGGATTGCGCGACCAGTACGCTGAACAGAACATACGGACCGGCGCCCGGAAGTCGGCTTTTCGCCGCAATTCAACGGGCACTGGTAGCGGTTCTCCGGCAACCCTGCGGTTCTCTCTTCCCGGATATGTTCCGTTCGGGCTCTAGGAAGCTTCCTTTGCCGACTTTCGTTGACGATGGCTTGAGTAGATCCGCGAGCTGCATGTTCCGTAGCAGTTCCGCACGGACACGGTCGGCAACACCATTGACGATCTCGGCCCCGTCCTGGGCGGGGTCGATATGTACTCGGAACGGGCGTGTACCGAAGGGCATGTCAACGATCTTCACGATAGCCTTCGCAACGTCCAACACATCTGCGTCCGCCGCCGCTGTCAACACACCGTAGCCATGCGCGTCGCCGCTGTCACAGAGATGATTGCGACTGTGCCACGCCGAATGGCTGTACTCGAAGCGTCCAACAAAACGACCAAGATTCTCGAAGCTCCAGCCGCGCTCGGGTCGTTCAAATACGTAATGATCTGGCACCCAAGGATGCAAACCGACGCAGCGCACCTTTGGTTGAGATCAACAATAGGGGAGTTGGGGAGACGACTGTCCTAAGAGCGGTGTAGTTCGAGAACAACGTTGCCGAGTCCGAAGAAGTTCCGACGATGCCAATAGAAGCCCCGCGCTGTAGGCAGAATCTTCTTCTCTCAGACCAAGACACCAAGTTCGCGGGCTGTCGGCCAATTGGAGTTAGCTATAAGCGCTGGTGCTACGTTTTGTCTCAGATGAACAATTCGCGCTGGAAAGAGTTTTGAGTCGGTTTGCACTCGATTGATGTGAAAGACCAAGGGCTAGACGGAAGTCTGGACTACTGCGGGAGAGCGTCGCGGAATGACGCAAACTTAAGAACGAACTTGCGTTGCTCCAAGAGAGCCTTCGCTTGGTCAGCCTCTTCGATGGTGATCACGTCGAGTCGGAAGGCGTGGATGAGAATGCCTGTCGTATTGAGCAAGCGACCCGGCCCTAAACGGGCTGTTGTCCCGATAGAATTTTCTCCTTTCATCCGATGCAATGAGCCAACCTCGGCACTGTGCCAGAGTGAGGCAAGCCGCTTCCCCGATGCCCAGGATCTGGATGAGGTCGGCATAGACCGTCAATTCCGAGGGATCTGTCAGTTGGACAACTTGCAGAAATCCGGAAGATAGGGCTGTTTGGAGGGCCTGCGACTGAGCAGGTTCTCTAACTTCTTTTACTACTTCGTCCGGCACAACGAAGGAGTAAGGCAGCAGTTTTCCGGAGCAAGTCGAGCCGGCCAATGTGTATGAGATTGATGAGGATATTCGTGTCGGTTACGACGACACGAAGAGTGGGCGGGACTTGAAGTGACATCCCTACTCCGGCAGGAGCACGGATTGTGCTTCAGCGTCGTCGATTCCAGCGTCAACGAGGAGGTTTTGGGCGATCCACTGAGCCACGCCGACACGTTCTGCCAATTCGAGGAACTTGGCCTGGCTGATTTTTTCGCGGCGGAGGGCTTCGAGGCCAAGGGCCAAGAACCGGCGTTGAAATTCCCCGCGCTGCTCCATGGATTCATTCGATTCGACACCCAGCGCCCTGGCAATTTTCTTGCTTCGCCCTTCCCCATCCATGTTCTTGAGCCGGTCGAATTCCGGTTCGGAGACGAGCTTGAGGTTGCCGAGCCGGTAGAGCGTGGACTGAACACTCACTCCATAGAAGTGGGCCAGTTGAACGACGTCGTAGAGCTGGATTTCCTGGGTGCCTGGGTCGGTTCGTGAATCAATAGCGACTACTCCTGCCTCGTCAAAAATGTCCGCATGAATGCGGCTGGCTGCTCCTTTACCGAGAGAGGCGACAAATTGACGTACGCCTTCTTCCGGAAGAAGGAAGCCGGCGGCAAACGAGTTCGCTCGCACTTCCCGCAGGTCGTTTCGCTCGCTTTCGCGGCTCACCATGCCAATCGTGTCCTTATCCAGCAAAACGTGAGCATATTCGTGACACCAGGAAAAGCGGCGCCTTTCTGGAAAATGTCTGTCATTAATGACAATGAAGGGGCCGACCCTCGGATGGCTGATCGTGAGTCCGGAAACAGGCTCCGGCATGGGAACGGTTCCGGTACGGATGCCTTGCGCTTCGATCAAAGAAGATACGTCTCCGAGCGGAGCGGAACCTAGACCCAGGCGGCGGCGTTCTTCGAGCGCGACGTGCTCGCCGATCTGAATGGCTTCCCAGCGGCTGCGGGGAAAGGCGTGCGCGTAGGTGGCGACAGTCACCGTGGCACGGCTGATGCCGAGCAGGTCTTCAAGGTTCGTCAATTCATGCCCGAGTGCGATGCAATCGCGAAGAGCTTGCTTGACGCCATCCTCGCCCACATCTTCGTGCGAACGAAAAAGCGCGCGCACCACATCGTCTTCGGCAAATTCATCGGCGAGCAGGTCACGGATGTCTCTGGCGAAGAGATACGCGAGCGTCTGCAATTCGAGCCCCGACACGGGACGTTTGCCCTGCTCGATCTGCACAACGGTTGGCCGCGAGATGTCGAGTTTGTCCGCGACTTCCTCCTGCGTCATCCCACACGATTCTCTTGCCTGCCGGATGCGGCGGCCCAACTCGACCTGATCAATCGCCATAGTTCCTCCTAACAGAGGATTGGAAGCGAGCTAGCCAACACATAAGGACCAGGCTGACCCCACGCAAGATAAGTAGCATAAGCAGCCCCAGTCGCGGCTCCCACACGAAGATGGACATCAACAGTTTGGCATCGGCATCAACCTCCGACAGAACATTAACATGTTCTGGCATACATTGGAAAATGTAGTTATACTGCTGATAAATGGCTTGATATTCGCCAAGAATGCGGTCAAATCATCCAGTTGTGGAGGACCTCGGCCATGCACAGGCTAACATTCTATCCGCTTGGGAAACGCCGACTCTTGTCGGATTGAGTTGGCGAACGGCCAGAAAATTCTGTTCGACTACGCAGATATACGCTGCGAAGACGACCCCGAAAACCTGCGGATCCCGCTCGGCGAAGAACTACGAAAGAATCTCAAAGATGCAAATCGCGATTTTTTTGAGGTGGTAGCCTTCACGCATTTAGACAACGATCACATTTGCAAGGGGTCTGAGTTCTTCCATCTTGAGCATGCGGAAAAATATCAGGGAGAATGCCGCCCTAAAATCTGGGAACTGTGGGTTCCCGCCGCCGCCGTAATCGAAGAAGGATGCACGGACGAGGATCGGATCATTCGTTCCGAAGCGCGTCATCGCCTGCGCAGCGGAAGAGGAATTCGCGTGTTTTCACGTCCCGGCAAACTGAAGGAGTGGCTCGAAGGGGAAGGTTTGACGATGGAAAGCCGTCAACACCTGTTCACCGACGCCGGGCAATTGATTCCAGGATTCTCGTTGGGCGGGCAAGAGGTGGAATTTTTCGTGCATTCGCCGTTCGGCAAGCGCTTGAACGAAGTGGAAGTCATCGACCGAAACATCGATTCTCTTATGCCTGCAGAAAACTGTTGTCGCACAAATATATCTCGGCTGGGGCGCGGGACATGGGTCACACTTCGGATACAATTTCACAAAATTCCTTTAGTCACCAATGCGCTGCGCAAAAGGCCGCGGGGGATGCTTGTTGAGCATTAAGTCGTGCTTCCATGTTGGGTTCCTTTCTTTTTGGCGCGTTATTATTCGATCCCTATCAGATCTCGATCTCCTTTCCATTCGGATCGCTATGAAATATCGAACTTCCCCCGGATTTGAAGCTGGCTGCCGTCGCGAAGGTGTCCTCCATGAATTGGAAGTAAACGATCTTGCCATCATGAACACGGGAAAGGATTAAGAAGGGGGATTCGACGGTCTTTGCCTGCGTCTTCGATTTGTAAGTGAATCGGCCAAAGACAGCGACGTTCTCACCAGCGCCAAACAGCTCCTCGCGAGAGAAAGCCAGAATCTGCCAGAACTGACTGACGTGCGTAAACGTGTCAATGAACGCCTGGGGACCCTCGCCCATGCCGGCCCACGGATATTCTGTTTTGTTGGGTTGACCATTTGGCGGTTTTCTGCGTCAAAAAGGGTGGGTCGGTTGTCGGCGAGGGCCCCGCCACGGCGGGCGAGAGGTCTTTCCTTTCGGGTGTTTTAAACATAGAATGGCATGCAGGATCAGCCATACCTCCGTCGAGGATGCCAGGCATGCCGACGGTGCGTGGCTCTTGTAAGTCTTTTGCTTCTAAGCCCGAACCGCGAACGTGGAGCAAGCCTCCCGCGAAACATTTCGACCCGAACGGGCGTATGTAGGATAGAGGAAGCAGGACCGAAACCAGTGTCCCTGCGTGGAGTGGCGGTCCTGTGTTCATCTAGAGGTAATGTTCGCGGAGCAATCTAACCGATGGTCACCGAGCGGCAAGCCGAAGGGGAATCGCATGAAGACGTGGCATAAAGTAGCAATTGGCGTAGGTGCGGCAGTGGTGCTTGGCGGGATCGTATTGGTGAGCGTGAACCAAGCCAATAAGGGCGTGGTGACGGTGCAGACGGCGAAAGTAGCCACCCAGGAGAACCTGGTGTCGCTGGTGACGGCCTCGGGCGAGGTCAAACCGACGACGTATACGAACGTGACGGCCCAAGGGTTTGGGCGGATCACTGAGATTTTGGTCAAGGAAGGCGACCACGTCAAAAAGGGCGACAAGCTGCTCTTGCAGGAGAACGTGCAGGCAAACGCGGACGTGCAAGCGCAGTCCGCGGCCATCAATTCCGCGGAGTCCGGTGTTGAGGCTGCGGAAGCCAGTTACAAGGCGGCGCAATCGGATCTGATTTCACAGCAGGCGAACCTGGAGAAGAACAAGCTGGATTTCGACCGCGGACAGGGTCTTTACAAAGGTGGCCTGATCCCCAAGCAGGATTTTGATCAACGGAAATCCGCCTACGATGCGCAGGTCGCGACGGTGGAATCGTCGAAAGCGCGAGTGCAATCGCTGAAGGCCACACTCGAGCAGATGCGCTCGCAAGTGAATCAGGGCCGGGCGGTGCTGGTGCACACACAGGACATTCTGCACAAGACGACATACACATCTCCGATCAACGGGATCGTGAGCTATCTGCCCGAGCGGGTGGGCGACTACGTCGTGCCGGGCATTCAGAATTCGAACGGCAGCTTCCTGATGACGCTCTCGGACATGTCCGTGGTGACGGCGGAAGTGAAGGTGGATGAGACGGACATCGTCAACGTAAAAATGGGACAGGAAGCCGATGTGACGATCGACGCGGTTCCCGGGAAAGTTTTCAAAGGGAAAGTAACGGAGATCGGTTCGCAAGCAGTGCTGCGCAGTTCCGGTCTGACAACCACGCAGACCACCACGAGCACGCAAGAAGCGAAAGACTTCAAGGTCGTGGTAACGCTGGCAAATCCGCCGGAGAATCTGCGGCCTGGACTTTCGGCCACGGCGAAAATCAAAACAGCAGAAAAAAAGAACGTTGTGGCTATTCCGATTCAAGCGTTGGCCGTGCGCACGCGCAAAGATCTGGAAGAAGCAGCCAAGACTGCGAAGCATCAGGGCGGATCGGGCGTGACTCTGGCCGCGCCGCCGCCGCCAGCGCCGGGGGATCCGAAAAAGGATGAAGTGCAGGGCGTGTTCGTGGTCAATGGGAAGAAGGCGATCTTCCGGCCGGTGGAAACGGGGATTGCAGGCGTTACGGACATCGAAGTCACCAAGGGATTGCAACCTGGCGACGAGATCGTCGTCGGGAGTTACAAGGCACTGCGCACGCTGAAGCCGGAGTCCCCCGTGAAGGTGGACAACAGCGCGCCGAAGAAACAGGACGATCAGCAGAGCTAAGGCGCAGCGAACGACGAGGGAGATTCGAATGCCTGTCGAGACACCAGCCACAGATTCATACCGCGAAGACCTGGTCAGCTCCGGCGTTGTCATCAAGACGGAAGCGCTGGCCAAGGTTTACGAAATGGGCGCGGAGCAGGTGCACGCCCTGCGCGGCGTGGACGTGGAAATCCGCAAAGGCGAGTACGTGGCCATCATGGGTCCGTCTGGATCGGGCAAGTCGACGCTGATGAATTTGATTGGGTGCCTGGATTCGCCGAGTTCCGGGAAGTATTGGCTGGCGGGCCGGCTGGTAAGTGATCTGGACGACGACGAGCTGGCCTACATCCGCAATAAAGAGATTGGCTTTGTGTTTCAGACCTTCAACCTGCTGCCGCGCGCGACCGCGCTGCACAACGTGGAGCTGCCGCTGATTTATAACGGCACGCCGTCGGAAGAGCGCATCGAGAAAGCGAAAAAAGCGCTCGAGCGCGTGGACTTGGTGGACCGGATGAGCCACAAACCCAATGAGCTTTCCGGCGGTCAGAGGCAGCGTGTGGCGGTCGCCCGAGCGCTCGTCAATTCACCATCCATCGTGCTGGCGGACGAGCCGACGGGCAATCTTGATTCGAAGACCGGTGAAGAGATCATGGCGCTGTTCGCAAACCTGCACAAGCAGGGAAACACCATCATTCTCGTGACGCACGAAAACGATATTGCGCAGCATGCGCACCGCATCATTTATATCCGCGACGGAAAAATCGCTTCCGATGAAGCGGTTATAAAGAAGTAAGCGGACAATTCGGCTCTTTCCCTTCAACCAAAACTGACTATTCTGTTCGAGCGGACACACGAGCACGTTTATGCGCTCGCGTGGAACTCTGTCCGGATAAAGCACTGACGAATGGGAAAGGCAGGACCAAATGGCAACCGAGGCGAGCCCAAAAACACAAGCGCTGGCGGGCGATGTGCTTGATTTTGTGACGGAGAAAGCGAAGAGATACGTACGACAAGCGGGCGTCCGCAGAGTGAGTCCGGCCGAAGCCGATCTAGCCGCACTTGCTGGATTGCACGAACCATTTCCTGAAACATCGAGTGACCCGCAGGAGGTGCTCGCCAAGCTCAACGAGATTGGTTCTCCGACGACCGTGACGACGACCGGGGGCCGTTACTTCGGATTCGTCAATGGTGGAATATTGCCGGCGGCGCTGGCGGCGAACTGGCTGGCGGGGGCCTGGAACCAGAATGCGTCGTTACGGGCGATGTCCCCGATCGCCGCAGAACTGGAGGAAGTGGTTCTTCGCTGGGTTTGTGAGGCGCTGCGCTTTCCGTCGGACTGCGCGGGTGGATTGGTCACGTGCGCGACCATGGCGAACTTTACGGCGCTGGCTACGGCGCGTCATGCGCTTCTAGCGCGAGCGGGATGGGATGTCTCCGCGGATGGAATGTTTGGAGCGCCTCCGATCGAGGTGGTCGTTGGCGCGGAAGTGCATGCCTCGATTTTGAAGGCGTTAAGTCTTGCAGGCTTCGGAAAGAAGCGGGTGACGATTGTCGAGGCAGACAGCCAGGGGCGAATGCGCGCGGGCCAACTGCCAAAACTTTCTGAGCGCGCAATCGTTTGTATCCAAGCCGGAAACGTAAACACCGGGGCGTTTGATCCGGCCGCCGAAATCTGCGCTTGGGCGCATGAGCAGGGTGCGTGGGTTCACGTGGATGGAGCGTTTGGACTATGGGCTCGCCTCTCACCAAAGTATGACCAGCTCACGAAGGGATTCGAGATGGCCGATTCGTGGGGTACAGACGCGCACAAATGGCCAAACGTGGGCTACGACAGCGGTCTGGTTCTCGTACGAAATGGAGATGTTCTGCGTGCCTCGATGGGAATGACGGCCGCGTATCTGGAGCCCGGTTCTCGCCGCGAGCCGATGCATCACACGCCGGAATCATCGAGGCGCGCCCGGGGCGTGGAGCTGTGGGCCGCATTAAAGTCGCTCGGACGGTCGGGCCTACGCGCGCTGATCGAGAGAACGTGCGCTCACGCGCAGCGCCTTGCAGAGGGGCTCCGCGAAGCAGGCTTTGCAGTGTTGAACGATCTAGCGATCAATCAAGTGCTGGTATCCTTTGGCCCTCCGGAACTGACGCGAGAAATAATCCGGCGCGTTCAGGAAGACGGGACCTGCTGGTGCGGCGGAACAGTCTGGCAAGGGAAAACAGCCATGCGTATCAGCGTTTCTTCGTGGGCGACCACAGAGGAAGATGTGGAACGCAGCCTTGCGGCTATGATTCGAATTGCCGGTGAATGCCGAGCGCTGTAAGACGCTGCTGCGCGGCGCAGAAGCCTCCCGGTTGGGAGCTGCTAGCTGTGCGCGACGCTCGATGATTCAATGTCAGCAAACGTTTGTGCCAGGCTCAGATACGTGTGCGACAGACGATCGTGCCAAGTAAGTTCGTCTTCATCCCACATGGCCCAAAGAAAACCAAGAAAGAACGCGCCCGCGGAAAGCATGTAGCCGGCGCTGCGCAGAAGCATTTGCCGGGGGGTCGGTGGCTCGCCCGAAAAGCTCGTGACCTGCAAGTTCCGCATCATCATTCCGGGAGTTGTGCCTCCGAAAATGGTGAACAGGGCGAAATACTGCAGATAGACGATGGCAAACGTGCTGGTATAGACGGCGGCGCTCAACTTGCTCAACGTGAATTCGCCGCCGAGGGAACCGAAGAGCAGGAGGAAGCCGCCGTAAGCGAAGAGCAAGCAGAAAAGATCCACGACCGCGGCCAATCGGCGATTATCGATCGACGCGACCGGAAACAGAGTGTCGTCTGACCTGGCTTCTTTCGATTCGGGCTTCGCTGTTGAAAGCGTCCCCGCATCTGGCGGCTGAGAGACGTCAATCAGCATGCGCGATTCTTCAAGGATGCGCTTTTTCGATGGCCGCCCGATGGCGATGGTAAAGGAAAAATCCTCTGCTTTCGGAGCCGGCGGTTCCCCCACTTCGACGGAAGGACTTGCGGACGTTTTTGCCGAAGTCTCGGTAAACGCAAATCGAGATTGCGCAATATGGGGAGCGAGTTTTCCGCGCCGTGTGCGGTAGGCCGCAAGACGCTGGGCCAGTTCACCGCGCCAGGGGGTATCCTGCTCTCGCTCGCGTATCGAGGTGCTGCGGTCAGGAGCGGTTTTCGGCGCGAGCTTCTCCTGCGTGTGATTTACGGTGAATTCTTCCGAGCAAGAGAGATCAGCCGAGAACGAGGATTCACAGAAATTACAATTCCGTACGCTCGAGGGCAGTACGGCGCCACACTGCAAACAGGTTTTTGTCACCGGTTAGTTTTGCGCTGCGGACGCTTCCACTCCGGTGAGGAGGGAACCTCACAAGACTAACACGCCGGGAAGAAGTCAAGTCGCTTTTGAGAATTTCGTGTGGCGAAAGAGTCAGTAGGAGTTCAGGTGGAGGCGGACGTACGGGCGATCAGCTCTCCATCTGTTGCGCGAGCATACCGCGGCTGAAGGCGATGCGGCGCTCCAGGGCAACGGCTGCGAAATAGGCGCAATGGCCTCGCTCGGACTCGGTCCAGGCGTGCATGGAAGGAACGATTCGGGCGAGGGTTGAGCGCAGGAAATTGAGCAGGCGGAAGTATGCGCCGATCGCCTGGATGCTGTTGCGGTCTGCGGGGCTGTCCGGACAGAGCCTCAAAAGCTGTATGACTCGCGCAAAGTCCTCTCCCGAGGCGCCGCGCGAAATGCCGGTGACGTCCTGCACCTCCGGAGAGAGGATCTGCTTCGCGGACGCGGCAATGAGCGAGCGGCAGTAGGACACGAAGAATTGGAGCAACAAAACGACCGAACAAACGAGAATGAAGGCGGCCATCATCGCGGCACCACCGCAAGGCGCGAAGGAGTGATGCGCGCTTCTTCCGGCAGCTTCCAAAAGGCATAGCACCAGGAGAATGGCAGGAAGCAGCCAAATAGGGGTGTGAGCAGGGCGAAGAAGGAGCCACTGTTGTGATAAAGATTTTGCACCGCGAAATTGGCGGCAAACAGGCTGAAGTAGACGCCCATCGAAAGAACCAGTTGGATCAACCTCGTCCGAGTTTCGCGCATCTTCAATATGGCTGCCCACAGGACGTAAGTCATGACCAGCCCTACAAAGTAAAGATTTTGTGAGAGCTCGAGGACGAACTGCGTCACCAGCTTGGAAGTGGACTGCTGCACGACAGCATAGGAAAACAGCGCCGTGGCGCAGAGAAGCAGTAGGGTGCCGAGCCTGATGTAATGATCGGCCTTCAGCTCGCTGAAGATGTGGGAGTACAAACTAGCCAGCGCAAAGTAGAGCGCGATGGTGAGCAGCGAATCCGAATAGTAATAGAAATACAGATACGCGTTTGAGGTGAAGCCGTAGTGGGTCAGAATGTCGAAGCGAGCGACACTCACCACCACGGAAGCGGCCATGTACACGTTCAAGAAAAGATAGCGCCGGAGCGCATTCTTCTTGAACGCACACACCAAGACTCCTGCCTCAAGTATCGTGCACAGAAGCCAGATTGCGTATTCGTATGGACCGAGCACAAAAAACCTTCCTCACCGTGCCCCGGTCCGTCGTACTTAGGATCAACTCAGCTAGTTACTTCAGCTGCGTTGGCGGAAAGGGCGTTGGTGGCTGCGGTGCTCCGCCATTCTTCGCGAATGTTGGCGGAAATGGCGTCGGTGGCTGTGGTGCGCCCCCGTTTGCCATTATTACGGCGCCATCGCTGTGGGCGACGACTACCGTTTTCAGACCCATCGCTCCGACCAGAACGAGCATGGCCAAGAGAATAACCGTGAGTTTCCGTGACATTGTGCCTCCCAGGTAAGAAAAACCCTGGGGGGAGTCTATCCCTTATTACACACAAGTCAAGGCACTCCGGTGAAGAGCCTGTTTCTAAACGATACACACCAAGCCACCCCATCGTTTCGATAAGCTTTCGCCTATCCTGATAGGTGGGGCAGCTCTCGATCCCGTATAGGGTAGGTTTTAGGACTGCTATGGTCAACAGTACAGTGGTACTACACACTATAGGACCAAATGGCCACGCGGGCTAGCGAGTGGAATGGGCAGCGGGTTCTCCGCTCAAGGCAGAACTCACCAGATTTGCGTCTTCCTCGGACCCGCAGGACGAAATATTAGGAACTACAAATGAATGAAGGCCGACCTTGGCTTGTTCCAAAGTTAGGGAAGCGTGCCACCCTTGACACATGCACCGGGGAGTCCGTAGCATGAAAAATTGCGCAATGCCGGCGTAGCTCAGTGGTAGAGCGAGGGTCTCATAATCCCTAGGCCGTGGGTTCGATTCCCCCCGCCGGCACCATTCTTTCTTCTTGATTTGAAAGCAATTACACGCGCCCGCTTTTTCGTGTACCCGCCGTGTACCCTTCGTTGTGGTTCAGGAGTCTTCCAAGTGCGCCGAACATCGGCTTCTAATTGCTCTTGACGCGCTCTTACCCAAGGTGCGTAGTGCTTCTCCGTGATCCGCAGCCACTGCGTCGGTGAACAGGTATAGCGTGCCGAGTAAACTGCGCAAGGACGCCCTTGTTGCATTTCACTCTGCCCTTGAATTCCACGGCATGACGAACCAAGCGTTCCGGAGCGTTTACTACCTCTCAGCTCGCCCACGCAGGGACGTGACCTTTGACGGCGAGACCTACCATTGTGTTGCGCCGCCCCACCAGCTAGCGCGTGCGCATCAACTGGATTTTCAAGTCGCGTTGAGCCGCAACAAAGTCCGCGTCACGGGCCGAGAGCGATCAATAGTTGATTGCCTGGCCTTCCTTCCTTACAGCGGCGGAGTAGATGAGCTAGACCGCTCGCTCGCAATGCTTCCTTCATTCGATTTTGACGTTGCTCTCGAATACCTCAAACTTCTTCGCATGCCTTGGCTCTACGCTCGACTAGGCTTCCTCTTGGATCGACACGCCGAGAAACTATTTTTCAAAGGCATGTCGCGGGATGCTTTTCTAAAAAGGCTTCCGCGAGGAGTCGCATACCTGGACCGGAAGCGTCCCGGCAATCGCTGGGTTCCCACCTGGAATCTTATGGTGCCCCGAGACATTCGCTACCTCAACTGATCAGGTGGTCCGCACGTGAAATTAGACGCAACCTATGTCAAGCGAATCACCGACTCCACTGGTTTCGACACCGCGCAGCTGGAAAAGGTGATCCGTCTGAGGCAACTACTCATCGAATTTCGCAAACATCCTTTCCTGCGCGAACGATTGGTTTTGAAGGGCGGAACAGCTGTAAACCTTTTCTATCTGGAGCTTGCCCGACTCTCAGTGGACATCGATCTGAATTACATCGGTCAACTGGACCGCGAAGAAATGCAGCGAGAGCGCCCGGAAATCGTTCACGCAACAGAGGAAATAACTAAGGCGCTTGGATACAAAGTGCAGAAAAGTGCCGACAGACTGCGCTCTCAACGAATGGTTTCTCACGTACCAAAACCACATCGGAAGCCCAGATCAAATTCAGATTCTTGGGTGGGCCCCGCAGAGCTCGTCTTTGCGCTTCAACAGCCTAACGTCCTGCATTTAGGTCTGAAGCTAGGTATACATACCCAGCTTCAGACGCCGAATTCCTTGGCACCCTTGAGGCGTTGATCCATTGTTTGAATCGTTTCATAATTCATGTCAGTAATCATTTCATTTATATTCTCACGTTTCATGGTAAACACTTTAAGACAAACAAGAAACTGGACATGATCATGATGTATAATCATTTCATGCCTAGCGGTATTATTGCGCAACTGGACCGTGGCATATTGTCCGCCGCCGACCTCCGGGAGCGACTGGGGGTGTCGGCATCGACATTTATGCGCACGGTGAGAGAAGCTGGAACGCAGATCTTGCGGATTGGTCGAGGCAGGGCAACCCAATACGGCTCGCGTCAGACATGGCCAAATCTGGAAGGTTCACGGTTTCCGCTATTCCGAATAAGCGAATCTGGCGCAGCAGTCTCTGCGGGTGAGCTCGTTACACTTGCCGTGTATCAGACGGCCTGGATGCCGATGGGCATAGTCGCGGATGGGCTTCCTCCCGAATTGGCTGACGCCCGTCCTTCAGGTTTCTTGGGCCGACACTTCGCAGCCATCCATGCCGATCTCAGGCTACCGCCGCTATTATCGGACTGGTCTGACCATCACATTCTGCTCGCGATGTCTCGGCGAGGCGAGGATTTACCGGGCAACTTGATTGTGGGCGAAGAATCATTCGCTCGATGGCAGGGGAATGAGCTCGTTTCCACAAGCCGCGACGATTACCCGGCTCTTGCACAGGCAACGATCGCAGGTCACCCACCGCGTTCCTCGGCAGGGGGAGAACGACCGAAATTCGGCGCGCTAGTGGGCAACCAGCATATGCTCGTCAAATTCGCTGGCCGCGGAGGAGTCGGGGACATGGCCGCCAGGCGTTGGTGCGATTTGTTGATCCTAGAAGGAATTGCGTTGCAAGTGGTAGCGTCCCATAGCATCCCGACCGCGAATACAAACGTCATCGAAACGCCTGATTATTGGTTTCTGGAGAGTGAACGATTTGATCGCCTGGGAGTGCGCGGGAGGACAGCAGTCATGAGTCTTGCGGCGATTCACGACAATCTCGCGGACTCGTGGGCACGCGCGGCTGTGGCACTCAAAGAGGCAGGGCGTTTGACTGTCGAAGATGCCCGGCGGCTTTGCTGGCTTGATGCCTTTGGAGCACTTATCGCAAACACGGATCGACACCAGTACAACATACTGTTCTTTGCAGAAGGGTCTCGTCTGCGCCTAGCTCCGGCATTCGACCAAGTCTCAATGCTGTATGCGCCCACGGGCGATGGGCAAGTACCAGCGCGCGAGTTTGTGCTGCCGCACGCCACCGCGAATACGTTGGATGTTTGGGAATACGCTCGCGACGCAGCGCGGCAATTTTGGACACGAGGGAGCGAGGACATGCGGTTATCGGATGATGCTAGGCTATTTTGTGCAAGCAACATGAAGCTCTTTGCGAGATAGGCTGATGGATTTGGTGAATTGGACGATACCCGTGCACGCCCGGTGCACCTCAGCCGAGCGGATTCGCGGGTTTTGTGGTTTCTGTGGAGTCGTAGGATCAACAACAACTTGCGCTTTTTCTAATAGCGTCATAGGTTCGACTCCAACCCTGGTAGTCCCCAATTCCTGGATGCCCATCGCTGTTACGTTTAGAGCCCTCCATGAGCTTTCCCGCCGCTCATTGCCAGGCAACTAATCGCGCACCATGGGTTCGATTAGACAGAATAGACTCCGCTCGACTAGCCCCCAAAGTACAACCCACGCGTTTGTGGCGTTTGCATTTCCACGAAACGAAGGGCCAGATTTGCGAGGAAGTAATAAGCTCCTGTGGCGAGAGCCAGGATGAGGGGCCGGAGACAAACCCAGAAGAAAGCTGCGCGATAACACCCAAGTGAATCCGCAGTCCAGAGGCGCAGAAGGGAATCATGGGCAGCCACACTGAGCGTCCCAACGTGCTGCGTGGCGCTTCCGTTGTCGTGTTTGTCAATCGGGTGGCCGGAGGAGGCCGGGCACGCGCCTTTCTGCCGCGTGTCGAGGAGCTGTTCGAAGTCAGCACGGTTCGCGCCCGATTCGTGATGACGAGCAGCCCGGAAGAACTCGAACGAGAAGCGCAACACGCCATTTTGCAAAAGGAGCGCGTGCTTCTGGCGATGGGTGGAGACGGAACAGTTCAGGCGCTGGTGAACGCAGCCTTTGGCGTTGATGTGCTTTTGGGTGTCATCCCCGTTGGAGGAGGAAACGATTTCGCCGCCGCGCTCGGATTGCCGAGCGACCCCGTTATAGCAGCGAAAACCATTCTGCGCGGCCAACGGCGCTTCGTGGATCTGGTGAGAGTGCGCACGAGTGAAGGGCGGACACGCCTGTACGCCGGCGGAGGAGGTGCTGGCCTGGATGCCGAAGCGGCGCGCCATGCGAGCGGTGCGTACCGACGATTACCCGGCCGAACGCGCTACATTGCGTCGGCGCTGCGCGCGCTCGCGGGCCATGTGGCGCTCGATGTCCGCCTCGACTTCCCGGAAAGCGAAATCGCTTCGTTTGAAGCCAGGGCGCTGCTCGCCGCGGCGCTGAATTCCCCGACCTATGGCGCCGGTCTCCGACTGGCCCCCAGCGCGGTCGTCGATGATGGGTTGCTGGATATCGTGCTGATCGAAGATCTCAGCAAGATCGAAGTCCTGACGCTGTTACCGCGATTGCTCGGAAGCGGTGAACTGCGCACGTCCCGGGTGAAACGCTGGCGAGCCGCACGTGTCCGGTTCGTGACGAGCCGGCCAACTTTGTTCCAGGGTGACGGTGAAATTCTCGGGACTACCCCCGTGGAGATTGAAGTCGTGCCCCGCGCCATACAGGCCCTTGTGCCGTGGAAAGAATAAAGTCGAGGGTCGATCTGCCACGCGCAGCCTAGCTAACATGCGAAATCCAGCGGTGAGCAGAGTCCTGTAGCCGAGCGGAATCCACTAGTCCTTCTTGCGCAGTTTGCGCCGAATATCGGGCCAGAACTCTTTCACAACATAGGTGAGCGTGTCGTACCCGACTTGTGAACCCCATACGCTCGCGGTATTGCTCAAGGTGCGGTCCGCATGTGGATGATAGCTGTACGTGGAAATACCTGCGGAAAGGGCGCTGCCGAAAATTTCGGAAACGTTGAACTGCGAGTTCCCAGAATCGCCTCGCGTGATGACTACGCGGCCCATCGCATAGCCGACTCGATGCCAGAAACCTCCTTTGCCCGATTGAAAAAAGCGGGGATCCTGGCGCAGCACGGACGGGAAGACTGCACTGGTAAGGAAGTTCTCAATCGTGCCATCGGCAAGCGCCGCCCCGAATCGCTTTCCGTAACCGGCGGCACCCTGGCCGTAGCCGGGTTCGCTGTTTTCAGCCTGGCTGATACCTGCCAGGAATCCGTACCAGGGGTACTGGACATAGTCGAAGGAACTCCGGGCCACGACCTTATACTTCTCTCCCGCCGTGAGCGGCGGAACCTGGTCGGCGTTTTCTAGGGTCAGAAAGTTGGGCAGCGTATAGAAGAGCCTGTCCTTGGAAGTGCCGCTGGCCTGGCCATCTTTCGCCGGAGCGTCCTTGCTCTTCTCACGCTGACCAGAGGCCGCTGTATTCGCAGTGGAAGAAGACTGCGCGGAGGACGCGTCACTCTGCTTTGGGGCGGGAGCGTCCGGTTTGTCCTGCGCCATGCAGCTCGCAGCGCTGGCGGCCACGGCGAGAAACAACACCCCAAAGGCACAAATTAATTTGCGTTGCACTAGGATTTTCCAAGCCTCAAAAACGGCGCTTCCTTTCCTCGATTTGTCAGTGTACCTGAGTCAGAAGCCGGCACGATGGAATTGGATGCTTTGGAGGCCCTATCTGTAACCGGTTAGGTTTTTTGGTGTGACCGGCCAAGCAACAGCGGAGAAGCTCAGCTTTTTTTCCTGTCGATCTTGAGGTTCAGGTCGATTTCCTTGCGGCTGTCGAAACTGGAGACGGTGCGGGTGGTCGACTTTTCTCCCTCTTTTTCCGCGTGCACCTCGTAATCGGCATTGGGATCCAAGCCGCTGAAGCGATACTTGCCGGTGTCGTCGGTGTAACTGCTGCGCACAGAATTCGTGCGCGTGTTTTTGAGGAACACAACACTGCCGGAAACCGGGCTGTCCGACTTGTCCAACACCACTCCCTTAACCGTGCGAAGCTGGGCTTCGCGCTTTTTGTCCTGGGCCGAACCCATCGCCGCGAAAAGCATAAGCGCCGCCAACAAACAATAGATTCGTTGAGATTTATTCACTTCTTGTCTCCGGCAGCAGGTTGCATTCGGAACGCCACATTTTCCTGGCTATCCTCGTTCTTCGCGCTTATGGTACGCGTCTGGTCCGGAAAGCCCTTCACATGGACAACCAGCTCATAGTCTGCGCCCTGAGGCACGCGCACCGCAAATTCGCCGCGTGAATTGGTGTAGGTATCCCAGCGGAATTTTTTTTCGCCCACACGCCGGATGCGCAGCTGCGCTCCCGGAAACGAAAGAGCCTTTTCGTCAAACACTGTCCCACGGATCAGGAAGTCATTCTTGTGACTGTATTTTTGCTTGCCGGGCTTGGAAGGAGCCACGCCAGCAGATTGTGATCCGGAAGGAGAAGGGGGCGGGGGTGCCGGTGATGCCGGTTCTTGGGCCAGGGCCATCGCTAGCGGAGCGAGAAAGGCAACCGTCGAGAGCAGGGTAATCGAGCGTGGGCGATGCATGGCGCTACTCCCTGAGAGTTTAGATTGCGAGACAAGCACGGCAGGATGCCAGAAGAAATGGAGCTCGCCCGTCACTCCTCGTCATCTTCTTCGTCTTCTTCATCCTCGTCGTCGTCATCAATGAGGTCGCCATTTTCTCCGGTCTTGGCTTCTTCTTCCTCGTCGTCCTCTTCGTCCAATTCGTCGGAGATCAGGTTCAGATGGACGGGATGGGTCTGCGAGACCTCGAGCTCGGATTCGCACTCGGGACAACTCAGGATCTCGCCTTCTTCGACTTCGTCTTCATCGACATCGATTTCGGCGGAACATTCAGGGCAACGAATCACGGCTCCATCCTCCGTAGAGTTGTGCGCAAAGTGGCGGCACCGAAGCCGCCTCCACCACCATGCAGCGTATTATATACCGCAGTGCCTTAAGTCAACTCCCATGCGTGGTGCGGCTTCCAAGAACGCCACCGCGCCATGTCCGCGAGGACCTTACGAATGGCCTCTTCCAGAGAGTACCCCGAAAGACCGGTGGTTGGTATCGGCGGCGTGATTATCGAGGATGGCCGCACGTTACTGATCCGGCGAGGCAGCGAGCCGCTGCGCGGCGAGTGGTCCATCCCCGGCGGTACGCTGGAACTTGGGGAATCGCTCGAGGAAGGCGTTGCCCGCGAGTTGCTCGAAGAGACGGGAATTGTGGTTCGCGTCATCGAGCTTATCGAAGTATTCGACAGAATTTACAGCGACGACGGAAAAATTGCGGCTGCGTTTCACCGGAAGCCGCGGTTTCACTATGTTATTGTGGACTATCTTTGCCTACGCATCGGCGGTGAGCCTCGCGCGGGGAGCGATGTCACGGATGTGGCCTTCGCGCGCGAAGACGAACTCGCTAATTTTCATCTGACGGAAACCGCAACCCGTATCCTAAAAAAGGCATTCGCGATGGATCGTGCGCGACACGCAGCTCGCTGACGATTCACCCGCTTAGCGAGCTTTGACGATTTCGATGCTTCCGTTGGAATTGGCGAGTTGCAACTGACAACCGCCGGATCCGATCGTGCCGTTCAGCGTGTCACCCCCGATGTTCCCCGTCGAGGTCACTGGCAGATCGGAAGAAATCCGTCCGAAGGAAGTACGCGCGGTTAGGTTGTAACCCACGCCCTCCGGAACGCCCACGCGGATCGCCGAGAACGAGGTCTTGAGCGAGATATCTCTGCAGCCGCTGGCTGGCCGCATGGCAGTCACGGAGACAGCGCCGTTTTGATTGTCCACGCCGATGCGCCCACCAATGGATTCCAGGGTGACACCGGCAAAGGAGGTGTTGACGCTGGCATCACCTTTCACATTTTTCGCTGTGACGGAGCCATTGCTATTTTCCACGGTGAGATTGCCATTGAGCCTTTCGACTTGAACGCTTCCAAAACTGGTCTTGACAAACGTGTCCCCGCCAATTTCCGTGAGCGTGATGGCACCGTTGCCGGTCACCGCGCGAATTCCCTTCGGGATATTCGAAGCTTCGATCGCGCCGAACGAGGTCTTCAGCGTGACGCTGCCGCGAGCATCGTGGACCGTAATTTTTCCGTTGGAAGTTTCGGCGTCTACGGCGCCGCCAATCGTTTCCAGTTCAATGTTGCCGAATGAATCGCGAACCGTCACGGAACTGCCCGTTACAGAGCTTCCTTTGACCCGGCCATTGTTCGTCGTGCAGTTCACGCGGCCGTGCACATCGGAGAAGGTAACGCTCCCAAAGCTGTCCGTGATGTCGGCAGCGCCGCCGATGCCGGAGATGTCCACATTTCCGTTGTTGTCGCGGATGGACAGATCGCCCCGGATATTGCGCGCGTCAACGCTTCCGAAGGAAGTCGTAACGGTGCCTGAGGCGGCGTCTGTCAACGAAACCGCACCATTGCCGTCGGTGATCGTTACCGCGCCTTGAATGGCCCGTGTGGTGACGCTTCCAAATCGGTTGCGAACCTCGAGCGTGCCCTTTACGTCGGAGGCTTGCACCGAACCGTTGTTGTCATTTACGAAGACATTCCCAGCGGCGCCATGGAGTTCGATGCTGCCAAAGGAATTGTTCAATCGCGCCGCGCCGGCATCGCGTACCGTGAGCGAGCCGTGGCTGTTTTCAATAGCAGCGGCGCCGTGGATTCCAGCCGTCTCGACGTTGCCGAAGTTGTTTCGCACGTTGAGCGGAGCGTCCGAGGGCATGCCGATGTCATAGTTCACGGAATACGAAGGATTTTTGCCGATGCGCAGGTACCATTTCTTTCCATCTTCGGGATAGACGGTCTTGATGAGGACCCCTTCGCCGGTCTGTTGCAGTTCGATCTGGATTTTTTGCGCGAAAGAGTCCGCTTCATCGCGCGAGTTGGCTTGCACGCGAATGGTGGCGGAGATTTTGACGTCCCGGCCGGATTCGCCGTGGAGCCGGATTTCGCCAAACTTGTGTTCGATGCTGACGGATTGCCCCGCGCCGAGCGTCATCGTCTTTTGAAACTCTTTCGAAACTTCTTGCTGCGCAGGGTTGGCGGCGAGCGCAGGCTTCCCAATAAACAGCAAGAGCGCGGAGAAGAGCCCTGCGGTCACGACGAACCGCGAATGTCCTCTCCGAGAATTAGGAACGATGCAATTCATTGCTGTTTAGCCTCCAACACCTCTTCGAGCGTTCGCTGTTTTTCCTGGTACATGGCAAGCAGTTGGTAACGCAATTGCGCGTTCGATGGATTCGTTCCGGCCTGCTCGCGCAGATCCGCGATGGCACTGTCCAGCACCAGCAGTTTTTCGTGGTAGTTCGCAAGAAGCGGCGTCGAGGAATTCTCCAGCTCCGGCTTGGCTTCCGCGGCGAGTTTGTCGATCGCCTGGACATAGGCGGCTTGGGCAGTCTCCACCTCCTTGAGGGCTGCGCTCTTCAGAAGTGATTTATCGGTTCCTCCCTCGCGAACAGGTCTGCGCAAATAAATCCAGCCCGCGGAAATCGTCAGCACCAGAACGAGCGCGCCAGCCAACGCGGTTTGCCATCCAAGCGGGATACCAGGCAGAAAAGTGAACCACCTTCGGCGTTCGGCAAGCTGCGGTTTCGCCGCGGTCTCCACGGCCAGCACGCGTTCAATGCGCGTCCATAGAGCGGGGCTTTCGCTGTAGTCGCGCAGCTCTTGTGCCGCGATGCTCAAGAGTCTCCACGCGCGCAGCTCTTCCGCGCAGACCGGGCACCCGGCAGCGTGCGCTTCCAGCGCCGCCCATTCGGCGGGTGTGCCGTCCTCGAAAATCCGTTCTCGGTCGTTACAAGTCACATTCATCCTCGTTCACCGTGCTTCCGCGCCGCTGCTGCGCGGAGGTTCAAGCATCTGGCGAAGGTTTTTCTTCGCCTGAAAAAGAGTGTTCTTGGAGGCGGTTTCGGTAATCTCCAGCATCCCGGCGATCTGCGCATGACGGAAGCCCTCGACTTCGTACAAAAGAAACACATCGCGCTGGTGCCTCGTGAGCGCGGCAAGCGCGCGCTCCAAGGCCATGCGCAAGGAAGGATGCGCTCCCGGAGCACGAGGCTCCGGCCGCGGGTCCTCACCGGAATCGTCGTTGGCGATCTCTTTCTTGCGCAGGCGGCTGCGGCGCGCGTCGTAGCAGGTGTTGATCAAAATCCGGTAGGTCCATGTGACGAAACTCGATTGCCCTCGAAAACTGGCAACGCTGCGCTGAATCTTGAGAAAGGTTTCTTGCACGGCGTCTTCGGCATCCACAGGACTGCCAAGAAGGTTGCGCGCGAGATTCTTCATGCGCGCGCCGTGCAGCACGTAGAGGCGTTCATAGGCGCGCAGATCGCCGGACTGGCAGGCAGCGGCCAGCGTGGCATCCTCGTTGGTCGCTTCCCGAGCGGCCGGGCTTGTGCCGCCGGAGAAGTGCTGGAAAGGTTCCACTCGCGTCCCCCGTTCGCGCGGCGCGGAAGTGATTCTAGCCTCCCAGGGCAGCGCCAGTCCCATAGTTCCCATTCCTGGCTCCTAGGGTATAGACGACGCCGACGGGCCATCTGTCAGCGTGTAAGGGAGAGCGGAATTGAGGAGCTAAGTTGCTTGTTATCGATGGGATGCCGGAGCCGCGGATGGTTGGCTTAAGAGTCCACCGTCCCGCCTTCTAGCGCCTATCGAGCAGCAGGCGCCAGTCGAGCGTTTCTCCCAGCTGGAGAATTGCCGCTGGTGAGCTTCCGTGTCGGCGGAAGCCCCAGATAAATCTTCTTGTGCAGCAAGCTGTTTTCATGGCCGATGACAAGCACGGTTTCGGGATCGTCTTCCGTAACCAATAGCCGCAGGCCTTGCGCGTCTCTCGGGACGTCGAACACAAAGTCGGCCGTATACGACTCACCGGGGCGCAAGGGCTGCGTCAGGGGCGGGGACGCGCCGGTGAGACGATCGAGCGCCGCGTGGCCCTCGGGCGAAGGAACAAAACTCCGCCCGAGATCATCCGTTAACTGGATTTTGCGCCGGTTCGGCGTGAGCGGTCCGTACCCTCGATGGGCGGAAATGGAACGTTCATCGAACCACGTTTTCAGTCGCACAACGACAAATCTTCCGCGCGCGGATACTGGACCAATCGCGGCGGCCGTGTGCGCGTCCGTGACGGAATACGCGATGTGACAATCAATTTCGCAAAAATACTTCCAGCTGCCGGGAGGCAATACCTTCTCGCTGCTGGCGACCGAAACGCCGCTAAGTAGAAGTACGTATCCGCCGGCAATCGTAACGGTTGCGACCGCCCCAAAGATCGCCAGGAACGAAGAGCGCCGCACGGCGCCATAAAACAAGACGAGAGCGCTAATCCCCAGTATCAATAGCGTCCCAAGGAAGACCAGCACTACGAAGGGCGCAACGTGCGGCGTAAACTCCGACATCGTATTTTCCTGCCCCTTTGCCGGGAAACACTACCCGGCGAGAGCGTCCGGCAAAGCGCCTCGGGTTCGTTCACGCTTCCCGAACTCCTTTACGGCTGCCTCTAGATCCGCGACGCTGAAATCCGGCCAGCGTTTCTGCAAGAACACGAATTCCGCAAAGGCGCACTCCCACAGTAGAAAATCGGAAATCCGCTGCTCGCCGCCGGTGCGAATCAGCAAATCAACTTCCACCGAGCCGCCGCGGTGAACTTCGGCAAGCACGCTGCTGAACGATTCCGGCGAGAGCTCGGTGACCTTGTAGAAGCGGCAGGCGGCATGATAAATGGCTTCGCGCGCGGAGTAATCCACCGCCAGGCGGAGATGCAGACGCGTGCCGCCGGCGGTGGCGGCTTCAGAATCGGAAATGGCTTGACGGAGCGTGGCAGGCAAGCGATCCCGGCGGCCAATGATTCTGAGGCGCACACTTTCCTCGATGCAGTGCGTGGTTTCTGTCAGCAGATATTCGTGGAGAAGCCGCAGAATGGCGTTGACCTCCGCGGCGGGCCGCTTCCAATTGGCCGAGGAAAGGGCGAAGAGTGTCAGCGTGTGAATGCCCAGTCGCGGTGCGGCGGCAATCACCTGGCGCGCCGTTTCGGCTCCCGCCCGATGCCCGGCGGAGCGCGGCAGCCCGCGCGCGCTGGCCCAGCGGCCGTTGCCATCGGAAATGATGGCCACGTGGAGCCGCGGAGGCTGGGCCATTGTGGATGGCGTGGAGAGGATTTGTCCTACGATTTGATGATGCATCAGCTTGCTCTTTCTCCGCCGCGGAGGAAGTGTCATAAACTACTCTGCACTACAAAGTTCAAGTTCAAAAAAATTTTTCCGCTTAGCCCTCGCGCGTCGCCCGGATCAGCGCCTCCATGTGGTTCAGGTAGCGCTCCAAACCCCGCCGGCCTGCCGCCGCCAGCCGGTACTCTGTCTTCGGCAAGCGCCCGTCAAAGGACTTGGTGCAAACAATGTAGTCGGCCTCTTCCAGCTTTCGCGCGTGCACGCTCAAGTTGCCGTCGGTGGTCTTCAGAAGAGCCTTTAGCTCGTTGAAGGTGAGCGAACGATTGACGGCCAGGGCGCTGACGATCCCCAGGCGGATCCGCTCGTGAATCAGGCGGTCCAGCTCCGGCGGCACGGTTTCCCGCACCGGATTGCGGATAGCCTCCAGGGGAGCCTCGCGCTCGCGCGCTTTCTGGCTGCGTTCCTGCCGAGCTGTAGAAAACTTAGCCATGCAATTTCCCGCTAGCCTCCATAGTGCCGCGCAATCCACCACCCGAAAGCCATCTGCACGATGCCAAAGCCCGCCGCCATGAAGGCATCACCCCAGTTTGCCGGGGCAAATAGCGCCGCGGCGCCAAGCAGCATCAGGCACAATCCCATCACCGGCACGATTCGCACAGAAAACGCCCCGCCCGTGACAATGGCCGTTCCATACAGCAAAAGCCACACCCCGGGCAAAGCGAAAAACGCGCCCGCGTGATACAGCGAATAGGTCAGGAGCCCGCCGGCGACAATCGGCGGCGCAAAGCTAAGAACAAATTTGCGGCCGGGTCCGGAGAAAAGCGCGGAATTGGCGCGATGCGCTTTTGTGGCCGCCGCCGGAGCGGCAATCGCCACGGCGACAAAGGCTTCAAAGAGCCACACGATCAGCCAGGCACGAGGCGTAGCTTGCCGCGAGGCCACAAACGCCGCGACCAGCGCGGTGATTCCCATGGCCACGCCGCCCCAGCCCGGGACGGCGGTAAACTCAGCGGCATTCTCCATCGTCTCGCGGATGTAGCGGAGATGATCCGCGGCGCGAGCATCAATGGGGATCGGCTCACGATTCGGGGCGCGCAGAGGACTCGGAGTCGCCATCGCAGAAGGCTAGCCGCAAAACTTACATCTGTCAAGTACTTTATGTCACAAAGTGAAGGCCTGCGAACTATGCTTTTCGGGGGTAGCGGCCTCGTAGCGCATTCCATCGAATGGTAAAGACGTCGATGAACATTTGGATGCTGTCCCGCCACATGTCCACTTTCGTCGCCGGCGAATGCCCCCAGCGTACGGGAATCTCCACCGCATGCAGACCGTGATGCCTGGCCAGATATAACAACTCCGGGTCGAACCCGAATCGTTCGATGCGCTGCTGCTCGAAGAGAATCCTGCATCGCTCGCGCCGGAACGCTTTGAATCCGCATTGCGTATCCACGAACGGCAGCCACAGAATGATCCGCACAATCTTGTTGAAAATGATCCCCGCGAACTCGCGGAACGGCGATTCGTGCACGCTGATCAGGCTGCGATCCATGGCCCGCGAGCCAATGGCCACGTCACACGTTTCGAGGGCGGCCAGGAGTTTGCCGGCTTCTTCGATTGGCGCCGAAAGGTCCGCGTCCGTAAAAAGAGCAATGCGGCCGCGTGCCTCCTGCATCCCGTGCCGCACGCTGTAGCCCTTGCCGCGGTTTACCCCATTCGAAACAACGCGCAGCAACGCAATCTTGTTGCGGAAGGCTTCGGCAACCGCTGCCGTGCGATCGTTGGAGCCGTCGTCCACGACCACAACTTCTGCCGCGCGGCCATCGGTCTGCAAATAGGAGGCAATGCGCTCGAGGGTCGCAGGGAGCCGCAATTCCTCATTGTAGGAGGGGATGATGATGGAAAGCTCGGGAGGAGCAGCCGGGTTCATCGTTGCGGCGGATTCTGCCAGCCGTGGTAGCCGACCAGGGGCACGAATCGGCAGCCTTCCAAGGTGTTCGTGAGAACGGTGTTGCCCAGTTTTTCAATGAGCTGCAGGACCTGATTTTCCTCATCACCTATGGGGAGAATCATGCGGCCCCCTTCGGCGAGTTGCACAAGAAGCGGTTTGGGCACGGAGGGAGCCGCGGCAGCAACCAGGATGGCGTCGCATGGCGCAAATTCCGGCAAGCCCAGCGTGCCGTCGCCGCAGTGCACGTGCACGTTTGCGTAGCCCAGTTCCCCCAGACGTTTGGAAGCCTCTGCGGCAAGCTTGGGCCGGCGCTCGACGCTGAACACTTCTTTGCCAAGCCGCGAGAGGATCGCCGCCTGATATCCGCACCCTGTCCCGATTTCCAGAATCCGGTCGCTGGCTTTGATCCGCAGCGCCGCAGTCATGGCTGCAACAATGTAAGGCTGCGAAATCGTTTGCCCATCGCCGATGGGCAAAGGCGCATCTTCGTACGCACGCTCGCGAAACTCCGCCGGCACAAATTCATGCCGTGGCACCGCGTCCATCGCTGCCAGGACCTTTTCATCGTTGATCCCGCGCCGGCGCAGCTGTTTCTCCAGCATTTCCAAACGCACCGCCGCGAGTTCCCGGTCATCACGCATGACTAACCGCCGCGGCATGTTTTTCCCAGGCACCCGTTCTAAGAATCTCTTCCATTTGTGCCAGCGTAAAGTCGCATTCCTCCTCACGATTGTAAAAGTGTGGCGAGATGCGCACGCCGGCCTTGGGCCGATAGTCCACAAGAATGTCCCGCGCGAGGAGTTCGCGGCAAACCTCGTAGGCATGCGGGCATTCCACAGAAACGGTTCCGGCACGTTCAGCCGCATTCTCCGGTGTGTTCACGCGCCACCCGCGGGAGTGAGCGCCTTCCATCAAGCGCGCGGTAAGTCGCATGGACTTCTCGCGAATCGCTTGGACGCCAACTCTATTGAGGATGTCCAGTCCGGGCTGGCAGGCGAAGAGCGCGGGAATATGCGGCGTGCCGTTCAGGTAGCGGTAGGAGTCCTCGCACGCATCAATCGCGCCGGTTTCGAAAGCAAAAGGGCGCCGATGCGCCATCCATCCGGTCAGCGACGGCCGCAGCTTGGCGCGCAAATCTTCCCGGACGTACAAGTACGCCACGCCCGGTCCGCCGCATAACCACTTCAGAACACCGCCAACCGCAAAATCCACGCCAAGGCTTCGCACGTCCAGCGGAATCGTCCCCGTGGCTTGAAACGCGTCGAGGACGACATGCGCGCCCACCCGGCGCGCCCGCTCGATGATGGCACGCGCATCCACAATAAAAGAGCTGCGGAACAATACTTGTGAAATCGGCACAAGCAGCGTGGTTTCGTCAATGGCCGCAAGTAGTTTGTCCAGATCCATGCGAATGTGGTCCGGCGTCGGAACAACTTCAACGCGCGCACCGTGGCGGCGCTGCTCGTGATAAAAGTATTGAACCGAGGGAAACTCGAGCTCTACCATCACCACTTTGTTGCGCGGCCCACGGAAATCGAAACACGATGAAATCACCGCTTGTGTCAGCGTCACGTTCTGATGCAGCGAAATCTCGCCCGCCCGCGCGCCGACGAGTGGCGCAATCTTGTCGGCGACCCCGGCGGCCAACTCCCACCAGCCCTCTTCCCACGCGCGAACCCCGCGCTCCGCCCACGAATCGGCGTACGCGCGCATCTCGTCGTACACGCCGCGGGGCATGGCGCCCAGCGAATTGCTAATCATGTAGGTGGTACGGTCGAGAATCGGGAATTCGCCGCGCCACTTCAGCAGCAGATCCACGCCGTCTCCTTCCTGCGCTGCTACCCGCGCATCAAATTCAGGCTAGCCTGTATCATGCGGCTAGAGGGCGGCCGTGGGCAAACGATATGTCCTCCAGCGAGTAGGTCGAGATGGCAACTTCGATTACTGCTTCAGGAAGCCGGGGGAATCCTGGGCCGCGAAGTTTCACTAGACGAATGGCAAGCGCTATGCGCTTTTAGGAGTTATCGGTTCGTCGTAACTTCAGATGCTCTGCGCTTGACGCTTGACCAGATCCAATACCCCAAAGTGATCGACCCTAGCCACGGAATTCCCGCCAGCAGCGTGATGCGAAATCCGGGGACCCACCACGTTGATATCAATACACCCAGGACGCCTGTGAACCCGACAAGAGATGCCCACGGGCCCGGAGGGCCCAGCCGAAGATAAGGCCGCGCGTTGCGCGCGTGGAACCGGCGGAACGCAAGGTGCGTCAGTAACGTCATCAGCCACGCAAACAGTGCCCCAAACGTGCTAAGCCCGACCATAAAAATGAATAGAGAATCTTTAAACCGTTCCGAGAGAACCAGCGCCGCGGCCATTCCTCCCGCCGACGTCAGCACCGCAATCACCGGCATGCCTTTCTTGCTCAATCGTCCAAGAATCGCCGGTAGATAACCGCCGCGCGCCAGCGAGAAGGCTAGCCGCGCCCCGAAATACAAATTGGCCACGGCGCTGGAAAGCGCCGCCGTCAGCACCGCAAGATTCATAATGTGGCTGGCCCCTGGAATGCCAACCGTCTTGAACACGCGTACGAAGGGGCTCTCGCCCAGCCCAATCTGCGTCCATGGAACAATCCCGACCACCAGAGCCAGCCCTGCGACATAGAAAAGCACCAGCGCAAAGAGAGTTCTCCGCAATGCTTTCGGCACTGCCACCTTCGGATCGGCAGCTTCCCCGGCCGTGCTTCCCACCACTTCGATTCCAAAGAAACTGAACAGCCCCAATATGACGCCCAGCCCCACGCCCTTCCAGCCATTCGGAAGAAAACCGCCGTGCGCGGTGTAATTCGCAAAACCGATCTTTGGAAAACCCACGCCCGCGAGCAGGGCCGCTCCCAGAATCAGGAAAACGACGATCACGACTACCTTAAACAGAGAGAGGAGATACTCGAACGATCCAAGATTTCCGATGCTCATCGTATTGACATAAAGGATCACCAGCGAGAACAAGCCAATCCAGACCCACGATGGAGTTGCCGGAAACCAAAAGCTGCAATAGATCGACGCGGCCACAACTTCACTCCCCACCACGACCATCATGCAGAGCCAATAGGTCAAGCGCACAGCAAATCCCGCCCACGGATGGAGGTACATCTCCGCGTAGAGTCCAAACGTTCCCGCTGCCGGGTGGGCTGCCGCCATCTCAGCAAGCGCCCACATCATCGTCAGCGCGATGCACGCTCCACCAATGAAGCTCAGAATCACGCCCGGTCCGGCAAGCTTCACAGAGATGGCGCTTCCCAGGAACAATCCTGTCCCGATGGTGCTGCCGATCCCGATCATGGCCAATTGCGCCGGTGTCAGGTTGCGGTGCAGGCCGGCTTCTCGCTCGACAACGGCGGCAGGCTCCGCCGGTGAAGGCAATGTTTCATGTGGAACAGGGGAATCCGCCATGGCGCGGCATCCTAACAGAGTGGAAGCCATGTTCCTAACGGGCCGAACAATCGAGAGCCCCGTTCCTGCGTTGCGCAACATGGCCTCCGTGTCTGCAGATACTGCTACTGGAGACCCAGGTCTGCGATCACGTCCTGCCGATCCTGCGCATGGGGCAGGAAGACACCTCGGCAGACCAGGCACTCACTGGCCTGGGAGGACGGCCAAGTCCCAGTTACGTGGTAATGATTTTCCGAAACGTAGGCTTCGAATTCATCTACGCCCCAAAAATCCCTCCCGCTCACCCCGATTTTCAGTTTCGTTGGAGTGGCATGGGTGCGACAGGGAAGAAGCAACATCCCATTCGTTACATCTTTGTCGGGAGCCGGGAAAAATTGCCTGACGATCAACTCGTGCCACTTCTTTGAAGGCCGGAGACTCTTGCTCCATGGCGCGTCACCCCGGACGAAGTGCAAGCTCCAGAAAACCCCACCCCAGCATCTCCAATCCCGTCTCAACGCGTACCTTCCTTCTTCGCACCTGAACGGAGGGCCAGTGGATGACGGAACATGCCTGTCCCACGAGAAGCACGCGCGGCGTCGATTACTTTCCTAAAATAGCAGACGTGGCGAAAACACGAATCATGGGCCACGGAGGCAGTCATGAAAGCGGTTCTGGCACTGGTCATCATTTACGTCGGTACCTTCTTCCTCGTCATTCAGGGTGCTTCGCAGAACCCCGTCCAGGCTTCACCTCAGAGCACGGCTGCTCCGCAGGCAAACGCCGCATCGGGGCCGACGCCGTCGATAGACCCCGTAAAGGAAACGGATATTCGCTCGCTCATGGAACTCGTCGGCGCGCGCGATCTCGTGCAGGATGGTGAAAACACCGCCGTCGAACAGGCGCGGGAAAAGCTGCTCGCCACTGTTCCGAGCAACGACAAAGGCCAGGCTTTCGTGACTACGTTCGCCGCCGTCTACCAGAAGAAGTTTGATGTGGACCAAGTGACCGCGCAGCTCGCGGGAATTTACGATAAGCACTACACGGAAGACGACATCAAGGGTCTGTTGCAATTCTATGGATCGCCGCTGGGCCAGAAAGTTGCCGCGGAAAACCCCAAGATTAGCCGCGAAATCCAGGCGGCCACCCGCGCGGCCAGCGCCAAAGCGGCCCGGGAAGCCCTGACGGAAGTAAAGATGCAAAACCCGGAGATCGGGCAATCCGCCCGGCTCGGGAACGGCCAGGGTCAAGGCCAAGGTCGCTGGCAGCAACGCCGCGGACAGCAGGCTGGCCAGGGACAGCTATCCCCGCAGCAGTCCGCGCAACAGCAAGCTCCGCAATAGTCCGAACTTCTATTTGAAAAGCGCTTCCTTGTCACTGGAAGCGCTTTTTGATTTTTATGTCAATACCAAATGTGCCGTTATAGTCCCGCAATCCTACGATAGACACGTTGCGGTCCACGTTGTACTCCACCTGGATGACCTGCTCTTGCGTCGAGCCCACATTCGATACATAGGTGATGGTCAGGTTCCGCGCGATCTGTTGCTCGACGGTGACGCGTGCCGCGGCGTTCTGTCCGGATGTGCTGGATCCCAGAGTGGTGAGGCCAGGATCTACCCGGAATCTCGTAATCCCAAACAGCCGCTCCACTCGTCCTCCAAATTGACTGGATATGGCTTCCGACAGAATTGCCGATGCACCTGCGGTGTTGCTTTGGGATGCGCCGCCACTGCGCGCCGTGGACTCGGAGCTGGTTTGGCCCAGCGCCAGCAAGGTAATGATGTCATTCGCGGGGAGAGGCGGATCGGAGCGATAGGCCAGCGTCAGCTGGCTCGCCGGTCCGTTAAAATTCAAAGTGATTTCGTACTGCTGAATGTTCGTGGTTGCTTCCACGTTGACAACCGGATCGAGGCGGAACGGATTCGCGAAGTTCAAGTCGCCTCGCGTTACGCGGTAGCGGTTGCCCGCGAAGTACAAATCTCCCGAGAGAATGTGGATGTGCCCCAGGAGGATGGGATGCTCCCAGGTTCCACGCACACGCAGATTGGCTTCGGCCTGGAGTCCGGCGCCGGGCCATTCCATGCGCGCATCCGGTACGGAGACCGCTTCGACGTCGAATTGCAGGTTCCGCAGGAACGGTGACGACGTAGACGGTCCGGTGATGCCTTCTTTTGCGGATACCAGCATGCCCGCAACCTCCAGGCCCTGGGTTAGCGTAACCCGGTCAATCATCACCTTGCCGGAAAGGACGCCGGCCGTCGGCGTTCCCGTCAGCCGCAGCGAGCCTCCGACGAGCCAGCTCATGCCTACGGGATACCGAATTCGCAAGCGGTCGCTGTGCAGGGTAACATCGTAGCGCAGCGGGCTTTCCGCGTAGTTCACGCCGCCGGAAAGCTGCAGTTTCCCGCCGCCAGCCTCGGCGCTCACATTCTCAAAATAGAGTCGCGTGGCATCGAAGACGATGTCTCCCTGGATGGCGCTGAGACCCGTCGGAAAGTCTGCCTCGCGAACAGAAGCATTCTCAATGTGCACACGGCCCGTGATGCGCGGGCGGTCCAGCGTGCCTTCGAACGACGCGTTGATTTGTGCGGGGCCACGCGCATCAAAATCCGGCGCAAATCCGCTGATCAGCCGCAAGTCCACGGCGCCGTTCAAGCGTAGATTAAGGCTGCCTCTCCCGGTGAACCGTGCCGATCCCTCGATCTTCAGATTCGTGTCCGTCCCCCGCAACGTCGCGGGATCGATCTCCAGGCTGTCTTTCGAAGACCGCAGATGGACGGGGCCCGTGTTTTCCAGCCGCACGTTCGCGTAGTTCAACGCCAGCCGAGACAGCTTTGCATCTATGACGATGCTTTCTGGATGCTTCAACGATCCGTTCAACGAAATGTCGCCGTCGGCGTTCGCGTGGCCATCGAGTTTGCCCAGATGCATCGCGGTCAACAGAAAAGGATCCAGGTTCATATTTTTGATGGATACCGTTCCGCTCAGCGGATAAGGATCGGCGAGTCCTAGGGTGTACCCGCCCGAAATCTCTCCGGTACTCATCGACGAACCCAGTTCGAGATGTGCCGAGTGTCCGTCTGAAGTCAAACTGGCATCGAAGCTGCCGATCACCACTTGCCCGACGCGCAGGTCAACGACGCGCGCGGTTCCGTCGCCGATGGGCGCTCGAAGCGGACCGCTCGCTTTCAGCTTGAAACTGACTTGTCCGCCGACGGGGAACCGCGCCGACTGCAGTTTCTCGAAATTCTCCAGTGGTAGCGCCGCCCCCGCGAGCTCGGCGGTAATCGTTTGATCCGCGAAGCGATACCCCGCCGAACCGGTAATGATTCCCGCTCCGCGGCCGCTTTCCTTTCCCGGCGGGAAAAAACGCAGCTCGGCGTCGGCGATGCGCACCTCGTCAGGCTGCATATTCAGCTGCCCGCGCAAGCGATTGAACGCAAGACCATACACATTGGCATCCGCCAGATCAAAAAGTCCCGTAACACTCGGTTCCGTCCGCGTGCCTCGCCCGTGGAATTGTCCCGTCAGCCTGCCGCTGACTGGATACGACCAGCCGATGAGCTGTTGCATGTTCTCAACAGGGATTTTTTCGAAATTGACTTCTGCGGCCCATTCGTTCTCCGGCAGAAAACTCCAGTCCGTCAGTGCGAGCGTCGTCTCGACATCCGTTTCCATGTCGCCCCGGCGGGCGTGCCCATGTGCCAGGGACAACTGCGAGGGTGAGTACGTCAGATCGCCGTCGAGATAGTCGAGAAAAACCCCGTCGTAACGCACCCGCTCGCCGCGCAGGTGGCCCTGGAACGTGGGCAGGCCGGATGGTCCCAGGATTTTGCCGTCCCACGTGGCGCTCCCGGAGATCGGTGTGGCAGCATCGGCGGAACCGGGCTTGGCCCCCCGAAGCGCATTTATGAAGTCTTTGTAGCTTTCCAGCGCACTCGTCTCAAGTCGCATCACCAGCGTGGAATTTCGCGGAGCAAGAACTCCGTCGAGGGTGCCGTGTGATGACGGCGTTTCAAATTCTCCCGACTGAATCGCCAGGATGTTGGGATCGAAACGGTAACTGAACTTCCATGCCGCGCTCACCGGCTGGTGACGTTCCGCGGTTTGCTCGGGAGGATTCCAAACCGTCTTAACGGAAATCTCAAAATGCTCGAAGGCGCCAGTCCAGGTTTCGACGGTGTCCGCCGTCATGATCGCATCCCAGTGCAGCTCGTCGATGGGAAAGCCGCGATGCTCGATGGCCGGCAAGACTCCGGACAGCCGGGGATTTTGCACATGCGTGTCCGCGCGGAATCGCAGCCCGTCGAAGCGCAGGGTCACGCGCCCGGTCACGCTGCCGCCGAACGCGCCGGCAAAAAAATCCGGAATTTCAAGGCCCCGGTTGTCGATCGTGTAGCTGCCGCGGCTGGTCAACCCCGTGGTGTGAAATTCCGTGTAGGGCAGCGCGATGTTGTAACCGGAATAGCTCCCGCTCCCTTTATATTGCGCGTCCGCCAATTGACCCTCGCCGCGGAAGTCCACCCGCCCCGTGGGCACCAATGGGTTGCGCAAGGTTTCGCGAAAATCGAGCAGCTCCGTCCATCCGCGGTAGCGGAAACTCCAGTGCGGCTTGGCGAAATTGCTCATTTCCGCTTGCGCATCGAGATGCGAGCGCCCGGCGTTGAGCATGCCCTGCTCCAGCGTGAACCCGTCGCGCCAAAACGTGAATTTCGCCGACAGGCTGACAGGCAGGGGCTGGTAGGGTTTCGACGTGAACTGCACGGACTGCCACTCGAGACTGCCAACGTAGAGCGGATGCTCGGTTGTGCCTCCGGCATCAAGAGTAAGTTTCAATTCGCCGCCCTTCACGACGAGCGGCGCCATTACATCGTTGTAGAAGATCCAGCCGTCCTCGATCTGCAGGCGCTGGATGTGCAACGCGAAGAGTGTGTCGCGAACTGGTTTATTCGAGGACCTTGGCGGGCCGGGTACGTTCGTGCTTCCCGTTTTATCCACGCGGATGTGCAGATGCGGTTCCCGGACGAAGAGCTCCTCCAGCGAAACTTTCCGGCCCCAAAACGAATCAACCCGCAGCCGCCCCTCCACCTCGTTCGCGGTAAGAAGAGGCTCCGTTCCAGCGGGCTCCTTTCCATGGATCACCAACCCTTTGATCGTGACGCGCATGGACATCCATTGCACCGACAACGCGCGGAATTCGACCTTGCCGCCCGTCATGGATTGCAACCGCCTCACGATCAACCTGCTGAGCAGCGGATTTCCGGCGCCGCTGCCGAAAAAAACAAGGACGGACAAAATCGCGATCACCGTCAGCACCCACGGCGTGTGGATAATCCAGTTCCAGATTGGGTGGCGCGTCTCGCGCTTCATTTCGCCCCCAGGTCCATACGTTTCTCGATGTGCAGGCGCGCCCGGCTCTCAATCAGCCATCGGTCAGCCTCATCATTGATTCCCCGCTGCACCAGGGCTTCCTGGATGTCGTCGCGCGCGCTTTCCAGCGGTGGCGGCTCTTGCCCGCGGGCCCTGGCCTGCGGCACAACCGACTTCTGGTAAAAATCCTCGATCGTCTTTGGATCAATCTGCACCGCGGGGCGAAAACGGGAATCAAGATAGTCGCTCAGGTACATTTGCGATGCCGTTATGCCGCGAATCTCGGCATCGCTCAAACCGCTCTGTTTTTTTCGGCCTTCATACTCTTCGACGGACGCGAACGATTTTTGCAGGCGTTCTACGCCTCGTTGAATCTCCGCCTCCGACGGCAGGGGGAACCGCGCCACTTCCGCTTCCGTTCGCACAATCCACTGGTCAATCAGCCGGTCCAGGATCTGCGCATCGCTTTCCGATTTTCCGTCGACAAGCTGTTGATAGCGGCTGAGCGTTCGAATATCGCTATAGAGAATGATGTCATTTTCCACGCGAGCGGCGATCCGGTCCACGACCTCCTGGGCGGCCACGGGAATGGCGGCGTTCGCGAGCAAAGCGCCAAAAACGACAAACGCGAAGAGACGCCGCATCAGAACGTCGCTCCTAGGTTGAAAAAGATTTGAAATCCAGTGAGTCGCGTGCCTTGTTGGCCGAGCGACCCGGTCGCGCAAGTGGGCGCGTTGCCGGGGCAAGGAATGGGAATCACGAAGGTCGGGCGATTGATCTGATACCCCAGATCCACGCGGATCGGTCCCACGGGGGTCTTGTACCGCACGCCGATACCAACCGTGTGCGCAAAATAATCGAGCTCGTTGGTGCAGTTTGTAACGCACATCGGCAGGTTCGTCGCGCTCGGCGGCAGCGCTGGATTTTGCAGCGCGAACGTGGGACTCGGCAGCGTCGCGCGGAAAGCGATCTGGCTCAGCCGGCTGTAGACGTTTCCGCCGTCATAGAAAATGGCGCCGCCCAGCGACGTTCCCACAAACGGCAAGCGCATCGGAAAACGGAATTCCTGATTGAGCACCAGTAATGCCTGTCCTCCGACGGGGAACCCTGTGCAGGGATCGCGCGGCCCGGCCTGATTGAGCCCGAAGCCTCGCAGCGATGTGCCCCCTCCGCCAAATAATCGTTCCGGCAGCGGAATGATTGTCGGCAGCGGCCCGGTAGCCACTGTCCCCGGAGGGAGCGGAAGGCACGCACCTGGCGCGGGTGCCGGAAAACTCAGGGAAACAGTGTCCTTGTAAGGCACCAGAACTCCAAAGCGCACCGATCGCGCAAAACTAAATCGCCGTTTGATTGGATGGTACGTTGAATTCTGTACCAGCACCCGCAGGAAGCTGGCGCTGGAACCCAGGACGGTGTCCGCGTCGCCGAATTCGGCGCTGTTGAAACTGCCCTTGCTGGCATCCGCTGGATTGTCACGCGTATCGCGGAACCACGTCACGCCAAACCCGGAAACCAGCGTCGGCTGTTCGAACAGGGGAATTTCCTCGGACTGAACGTGCGTATTCAGGTTCGATACCAGCACCTTCCGAAACGTATAGCGGTAGAGAATTGTCGTCCGCGGCGTCACTTGCTCGGTAAGCTGCACCGAACCCTCGTAACGCCTGGCGGTAAACGTATTGATGTCCTGCGTCTTCTCCGTGTACGTGGTGGCCTGAAAACTGAAGTGCGGATTCCCAAACGTATTCGGGATGGAATAGCCAAGCAGGGCGCGGTCTTCAATCGTGCTCCCCCGCAGTTTGAACGACAGCGAATCCGCGCGCCCCGTAAGATTCAGCTTGCTGACCTCCAGGATTCCCCGGGGAGCCGCCTGCACTTGTCCGCCGGTCGGGTCCGTGCTGCTCGCCAGCCGCTGGACTTCGAATCCCCCGCCGTAGGAAATCGTGTAGCGCTTTGCTTCCTCGACCAGCACGGCGATATCTTTATCCGGATCCGTCCCGCTCGAATTCTGCGGCTCAATCGTGACCCGGTTGAAGACCCCCAGGTTGTACAAGCGCCTCTGCGCTTCGACGACATCGCCTTCGCGTAACGGTTCGTTCACCTTGATGTGGATCTCCCGTCGGATCACACCGGGCCGCGTGTGTTTGTACCCGCTCAGAAGAACTCGCCGCACGCGCGTCTGCGGGCCTTCCTGAAGGCGATACACCAGGCGAACTGGCGGGGCTTGCTCTACCTCGGACTTCGCAACGTTCTTCTCGTTTCCGTTTTTCTCCCTGGATGGACCGTCGGGTGCGCCGTTGCCAGGGCTTGCTTCCTCCGTCACACGTTCGGCTGTTGCCGTAAAGCTCGCTTCGGGAAATCCTTCGTTGAAATAGAGCGCCAGGATATTGTCCCGGTCGGTGGTGACCCCGAAATCCGAATACGGCTGCCCCGGCGAAGAACCGATGACACCCAAAAGCTCTCCTTCGGTAAACGCATGGATGCCCTCGATCGCAAGCGATGCCACGCGCGTCTGCTTTCCTTCCTCGATCTTGAATCGGATGTACAAATCGCCTTCCTTGCCTTTATAGTCGTCTTCGATCTGCTGGGCGACCTTCGCATCCAAGAACCCGTTCGCCTGATACAGGCTGCGCATCGATTGCGCGTCCGATTCGACGAGCCGCCGGCTGAATCGTCCGGGTGAAGCAAACGCGCCGCCGAAGATTTGCAGCCGGCTCCGCAATAATTCCGTATCGAAGTATTTGTTCCCGGTGATCTCGATGCCAATGAGCTTGTGCCGTTCACCGCGCTCGACTGCATACGTGATGATCTCCTCCGTGCCTTGCCGGATGCTTCCTTTCTGCTTCACCTCATGGATATCCGTCTTGTAATCCACCTTGGCATCAAAATATCCCTGCCGCTCAAGCCGCTCCAGAAGATTCCGTTTCCCCTCTTCCAGCAGGTCCACATCTACCGCACCTTCCTGGTAAATCGGTATCAGCCGTTTGAGTTCGCCACCGGAAAATTTCGCGCCCGTCACCGTCACTTGAACGCGCGGCCCCTCCGTCACCTCCAGGTCCAGCGGCACCATGTTCTTCGCGGCATCGTATTCGCCGCGATGCATCGAAGCGCGCGCGCTCAGATGTCCCCTCTTCACCAGAAATTTCCGGATGCGGTCCGTCCCGTGCTGCAGCCATGCCGTGGTGATCTCCCGGCCTTTTTTCATCTTCAGCTTCGACAGCAACTCGGCATCTCGGAATTCCGTCTCATTCTTGAGGCGAATGGCGCCCACACGCGCTCGCGGGCCGGGTCTTACATGGACAACAATGTCCATTCGGTGCGTCTCCGGATGCGGCACCGTTTCCGCCGAAACCTCCGCTTGGTACAAGCCTTCCTCACGAAGCGTTTCCCGCAATCGCTCGAGCGCCTCCGTAACCGTAGCCTGCCGGAACGGTTGTCCAAGTCCGATCTGCATGGCCGCGGCCGCCGAGGAGTCCGTCGGAGGAGCCGCCAGTCCCTCCATTCGCACCTGGTTGAGAAACAGATTCTCTCGCACCACGAAATCCAGCCGCATTCCTCCGGGAACCGGCGTCACCACCGCTTGCACGTCCGCGTAATCTCCCGTTCGATTCAGCGCTCGTATACTCTCCGCCACCTTTCCCCGATCCAGCGGTTTCCCCGTCTCCACCGTGATTCCGCTTGGCCCTTCGGAGAGAACATGGCCGTCTTCCTTCACGATGCGGATGGCCACCACAGGGGGTTCCGCAGCCGCGCCTGTCGAATTCGAGTCCTGCTGTATTTGGGCGTGCGTCAGCGCAGCTCCGGAGAGGAGCGCGAGTGCGGCCATGCCTCGCATCCCATCAAACCAGCTCAATTTCATGCGTCCAATCGCTCAGACGAAGGGTAGCACAGCGGCGTTGCCCGCCCTGTGCACTTTGGGGCTATGATGTTAGTTTATCAGGCGCTTGTGCTGAACTTGGCGGGGCTGCACTGCTTGTGACTAATTCTCTCCAGGAAAAATATTCGCGCCAGGTGCTGTTCGCCGGGATCGGCCTGGAAGGCCAGGAGCGCCTGCTTGCCTCGCGCGCGGCGATCGTCGGCTGCGGCGCGATTGGCGCCGCGGCAGCCAGCCTTCTCGTACGCGCCGGAGTCGGTTACCTCCGCATCATCGACCGCGATTTCGTGGAACCCTCGAACCTCCAGCGCCAGACGCTCTTCGACGAAGCGGACGCCCTCGACGCCCTTCCCAAAGCCGTGGCAGCCGAGCGCAAGCTGCGCTCCATCAATTCTTCTGTCTCCGTGGAAGGCATCGTCGCCGATCTCAGCTCTGGAAACGCACAAGAGCTTCTTGGCGGAGTGGATCTGCTTCTCGATGGCACAGACAATTTCGAATCACGCTTCCTCATCAATGACTTCGCCGTAAAGGCCGGGCTGCCGTGGATCTACGCCGCCGGCGTCGCCAGCTACGGTCTGACCATGGCCATTCGGCCCGGGGTAACGGCCTGCCTCGCATGTCTGCTCGAAACCGGCACGAACGCCGGCGGCCTCGAACAAACCTGCGACACCATCGGCGTGCTCGGACCTATCGTCAATCTGATTGCCTCGCTGGAAGCTGCCGAAGCCTTAAAATTTCTCTCGGGCCGCCCCGAAGTGCTTCATGGTCGCCTGCTCTCCTGCGATGTGTGGAGCGGCCACTTGCAATCCATCCGCGTCCCACAGAACCCGGAGTGCCGCGCCTGCAGCAAGCGCGAGTTTCCCTATCTCGAAGGAGAGGCGCAGCCGCACATCACCATGTGCGGGCGCGATTCTGTCCAGATTCACGAACGCACTCGCTCCCTGAATCTCAGCGCTCTGGGCGTGCGCCTGGCGCCCATCGTCGAAGACATGCGCCAGAATGATTTTCTGCTCCGTTTTCGCGTCAGCCCGTACGAAATGACCGTCTTCGCCGATGGCCGCGCCATCCTGAAGGGCACCCAAGACCCCGCCGTCGCGCGCTCCCTCTACGCCCGCTACATCGGTTCCTGAGCTTGTTGGTCTCCATAAGACGATTGTAAGCGAGCAAATCAAATTGCGGCGTTCGGAACAGCTGCGGGCGGTCTGTCAACTCAACGGGGTAAGTGCCCCGAACGCCCAAACGAACTTCGCATATTCGCCCGGTCCAGGTTTTCCCGCAGATTCATCAGCGTCAAGAATGTGCTGAGTATCCGCGCTTTCAGGTCATCGGTCAGGTGCAGCCCGCTCGTCGCCACACGCGCCAGCCGCTCCCCATGCTCGGTAATGAACTTCATGATCTCTCGCTGCCGCTCTTGCGGCGCATTGCCCAGCGCCGTTTCGCGCCGCATTTCCGCGCAGCTCGTTTCCAGCGAAAGCGTGTAATGCAGCACGCACAACCGGTGCTCGGCGAGCGCCGGCGGCATGTCGTTCTTGCAGCCCGCAATTTGGCAGCCTGTTCCCATGGGGGTCCGTATCGCTGCACGATAGGTTACATCGCCCGCGCGGAAAATCCAGTGTTTGCCGGGCGGGTGCTGCGAATCTAACATGGGTGGGCTCTTTCGTGACTCGCTCCCCCGCGGCCCGCAAAACTCCTCAAAAAAAACGGATTGACATGAGTATTCATTTGCATGTATAAAAATACATAGGCATACAGACGCTGCAAACGATGAGCATCGGCAAAACATTTCGTCACGGTCAAATCCTCCGCTTGGTCACCGGCCAGCGCATCGCCAACCAGGAAGAACTGCGCCGACGCTTGGCCACGCAGAAACTCCGCGTCACCCAGGCCACCCTTTCCCGCGACCTGCAGGAACTTCGCCTCGTCAAGACCCACGACGGCTACAAGACTGCCGCCGCGCTGCCGGAAGAGTCCGCGCCGCTGCCCCCCCTGGCGCGCGCGCTCGGGGAATTTCTTCTCGACATCCGCCCTGCGGAAAACCTGCTGGTCCTGAAAACTCCTCCGAGCGGTGCGCAGCCTCTGGCCGCCGCCGTCGACGGCGCCAAGTTCCCGGAAATCGCCGGCACCATCGCTGGCGATGACACCGTCCTCATCATTACGCCGAACAAAAAAACCTGTCTCTCCCTCCGCAAAAAGATCGAAGACCTGGTGAAATGAGAGACCCTCGCAGCGTCGCCGTCGTAGGTGTGACCGGTTACACCGGCCTTGAGCTGGCGCGCATCCTTCTGCGCCATCCCGAGCTTCAGTCCCCGGTCTTCTACGTACGCGAAACCAATGGCGCGAAGTGTCTCGCGGAACTTTTCCCCCAGTTCCGTGGTTGGGGCGAAGCTCCACTTCGCCCTCTTTCCGTGGACGCTATCGTTTCCAGCCGTGCAGGCACCGCGTTTCTCGCCACGCCGCATGATGTTTCGGCGGAATTGGCGCCGGCCCTGCTCGATGCAGGCCTCCGCATCGTGGATCTGAGCGGCGCGTTTCGCTTCCGCTCCGCGGACACATTCACGTCCTGGTACAAACTGCCCGCCCCGCAGGCCCATTGGCTCGCCGAAGCCGTCTACGGCGTTCCAGAAATCTATTCGAATGAAATTGCCAAGGCACGTTTGGTCGCCAATCCCGGCTGTTACGCCACCAGCGTGATCCTGGCTTTGCGGCCATTCACGGAAGAAGGCTGGATCGCGGCGAACACCAGCATCGTCTGCGACTGCAAGTCCGGCGCCACCGGCGCTGGCAAAGATCCTCGCCGCGATCTCCACTTCGTCGAAGTGGATGAAAATTTCAAGGCCTACAACCTCTTCACTCATCGCCATACGCCGGAAATTCTCGAGCACACCGGCCTCAGCGAAGACCAGGTGGTCTTTTCGACGCATCTTCTGCCCCTCGCCCGCGGAATTCTTTCGACGATCTACGTCACACTCGATCAACCGCAATCGGCTGCAGACATCGAGGCTCTCTTTCGGAAGTTTTACGCGGGGCGCAAGATGGTTCGTATCTGGCCCGCTGGCACTCTGCCGGAGTTGCAGCATGTCGCCCACACCAATTTCTGCGATATCGGTTTTGCGCGGGACAAATCCGGACGCCGCCTGATCATCGTTTCCTGCCTGGACAATCTTGGAAAAGGCGCCGCCGGGCAGGCCGTGCAGAATCTCAATCACATGCTGGGAATCGAGGAGCACATATCACTTCAATGAGAAAAGTCATCAAGTTCGCAGGGGCATTGCTCGAAGACGACGCTACGGTCCGCTCTCTCGCACGGCAAGTGACGGCGCTCGCTCAGGAAGGCCACGAGATTCTCATCGTGCACGGTGGCGGCCGACTTTTCACCGCCACGCTTCAGCGCATGGCCATCGAAAGCAAGTTCGTCGCCGGCCTTCGCGTCACCGACCGCGCTACGCGCGACGTCGCCGTCATGGTCTTTGCCGGTTTGCTCAACAAGAAACTCGTCGCCGCCATCTCCGCTGAAGGACAGCCCGCCATCGGAATTTCTGCAGCCGATGCTCGCTGTTTCAACGCCGAGCCCTTGGTGCATAACGAAGTGGAAGGCAGCCTGGGCTTCGTCGGCTATCTCACCGGATTGAATTCCCAATTTATCGAGTCGCTCTGGCGAGAGGGTTTGCTTCCCGTCGCGCCCTGCCTCGGGATGGGGCCGGACAACGAGCTCTACAACATCAATGCCGACCACATGGCCGCGGCTTGCGCCGAGTATCTGAGCGCCGATCAGTTGATCTATCTCACGGACGTCGCCGGCGTTCTCGACGGCGAAAAAGTTCTTTCTGCGGTCACCTGCGAAGAGATCGAACGGCTCGTCCAGTCCCGCGTGGTTTCCGGCGGCATGGTCCTGAAGCTGGAAGCCGCCAAGCGCGCCATCGAAGGCGGCGTGCGCGAAGTGCGCATCGTTGGCGGCACGTCTCCGGATGCGCTTTTGCTTGCATCGCACGCCGCGGAAGCTGCGGATGCCGGCGTGGCTCCTGTTCCCGGTACGCGTGTCCTGCGCGAACCGCTTTCTGCCGCGCACGCGGCCCTTTCGGCGGCATGATGCGCACTCCGTCAAAAAAGAAATCTGTAGTGCGTCCGGCCGGCAAGATGAAACCTTTGGCTGGCCGCACGCCAAAACCGGACGCGCGCCTGCGCGATGCCGAGCAGTATCTTCTGCCCACCTACAAACGGCAGCCTGTGCTCATGACCCACGGGCGCGGCGCGTACGTTTATGACTCAGCCGGCAAGAAGTATCTTGATTTTCTTGGCGGCATCGCCGTAAATGCGCTGGGCCACGCGCATCCGCGAATTTTAAAAGTGATTCGCCGCGAAGCCGCGCGTGCCATTCATCTTTCGAATCTCTATCACAACGCGTTTCAAGGGCCGCTCGCGCGGAGACTCGCCGCCTGGTCCGGCCTCGATCGCGTTTTCTTCGCCAACAGCGGCACCGAAGCGATGGATGGCGCAATGAAACTCGCGAGGCTCTTCGGGCGCGAACCGCACGAGCCTGCGGGAACCGTCGCGAAGAAGCACCGTTTTCTGGCCATGGAGAATTCGTTTCATGGCCGCACGTTTGGCGCGATCAGCGTTACCTCCACGGAAAAATACCGCTTGCCCTTTGCTCCCGTTGTTCCCGGCGTGGAGTTTGTCCGTTTCAATGACGTCGCCGGTCTCGAAGCGAAATTCGACGATTCTGTCTGCGCCGTCCTTATCGAAACGGTCCAGGGCGAAGGCGGAATCTATCCCGTCAGCGAAGCGTTCTGGAATCGCGCTCGTTCCCTGGCAGCGCAACACGGCGCTCTCCTCATCGCCGACGAGATTCAATGCGGGCTTGGCCGCACCGGACGCTATTTCAGCTATCTGAGATTCTCCTCGAAGCCGGACATTGTCCTCATTGCCAAGCCGCTTGCGGCCGGACTTCCTCTCGGCGCCATCCTCACGACCGAAGCCGTCGCTTCCCGCGTTTCTCCCGGGCTTCACGGCACCACCTTCGGCGGCGGTCCGCTGGCGTGCGCCGTTGCGCTCGAATTCCTGAACATCGTCGAGGACGAAAAACTCCTCGAAAATGTCCGCTTGCGTGGCGCCGAGCTGCGCGAAGGCCTCGCGAAGCTTGCCGCCAAATTCGATTTCATCCGCGAAATTCGCGCCGAAGGATTGATGGTCGGCGTCGAGCTTTCCATGGATGGCACGCCCTTCGTCGCCGAAGCCATGCAGCGCGGCCTGCTGATTAATTGCACGCACGACTTTACGCTGCGGCTGCTTCCGCCCTTTATCATCACGCGTTCGCAGGTGCGCGAATTCCTCCGTCTGTTCGAACTCGTTCTTGCAACAACTCCACGCCAAGCTTCCGCTTCGGATTCTGGCAAGTCCGCGAATCCGGAGCGCGCCGCGCACGCCGCGGCAAGGTGAAATAATGACCACAACTTCTCTCGTTGCGCCTATTTCTTTGTCGACCGATCTCCTCACCGGAGCGGAATGGAGCCCCGCGCACACGCGCGAACTTCTCCATCTCTCCGCGGATATCAAGGCCCGCCCCGTGCGCTACGCTTCCACGCTGCACGGCAAATTCATCGCGCTGATTTTTGAAAAGCCGTCGCTCCGCACGCGCGTCACGTTCGATGTTGGCATTCAAAGCATGGGCGGCTCGGTGGTTTTTCTCGACCACACGCAGGCGTCCGCCTCACTCGGCGCGCGCGAGTCCATCGCCGACGTCGCGCGCAATCTCGAGCGCTGGGTGCAGGGCATCGTCGCGCGCGTGTACCGTCAGCGCGTCCTCGAAGAAATGGCGGCGAACGCCGGCATTCCCGTGATCAATGCGCTTTCCGACAAATTTCATCCGTGCCAGGCGCTTGCGGATTTCTTCACGCTCGAAGAACGATTCGGCGCGCTGCGCAGTTTCAAACTCGCCTACGTCGGTGACGGCAACAACGTGTGCCACTCGCTGATTTATCTCGCAGCCCGCCTCGGCGTTCACTTGCGCATCGCTACGCCGCCGGATTACGCGCCCGCGCCCGAGGTCGTTGCGGACGGCAAGCGTGTGGCTCGCGAGACGCGCGCGAAAATTGAACTCCTGACCGATCCGCGCGAAGCCGTCAGCGGCGCGCTCGCGGTTTACACCGACTCCTGGACCAGCATGGGTTTCGAAGAGGAAGGCGAAATTCGAAACGCTGTGTTCCAGCCCTATCAGGTGAATGCGGAATTGATGTCGCTGGCCGCGCCGGAGGCCGTGTTTATGCACTGCCTCCCGGCGCACCGCGGGCTGGAAGTCACACCCGAAGTGCTGGATGGCGCGCGATCGGTGGTCCTCGATCAATCGGAAAACCGCATGTACGTGCAGAAAGCGATCCTGCATACTTTGTTCTAGCCTGGTGAAACATTTAATTGCATCACGTCGGCTTTTCTTTGTAGGGGCGCAGGATTCCTGCGCCCTGTTTCGGCAACACCAAAATGCAAGAGAGGAATCGTGAACAAGCAATTGAGTAAACCCAAAAAAGTTGTACTCGCCTATTCCGGCGGCCTGGATACTTCGATCATCATTCCCTGGCTCAAGGAAAATTATGGCTGCGAAGTCATCGCCGTAATCGGCGATGTCGGCCAGCAGGAAGACCTGGAAGCGGCGCGCAAAAAAGCGCTCGCCACCGGCGCCACTTCCGCGCACGTCGAAGATCTGCGCGAAGAATTCGTGCGCGATTACATCTGGCCGACGCTGCGCGCCGGCGCCGTTTACGAGCACACCTATTTGCTCGGCACTTCGATGGCGCGCCCGGTGATCGCCAAGCGCCAGGCGGAAATCGCATTGAGGCTTGGCGCCGACGGCCTTTCGCACGGCTGCACCGGCAAGGGGAACGATCAGGTGCGCTTCGAACTGGCCTACAAAGCGATCGCGCCCAACGTGCAGATCATCGCTCCTTGGCGCGAGTGGGATATTGATTCGCGCGAAGACGCCATCGCCTACGCGCAAAAACACAATGTGTCGGTCGAGCAAAGCAAGAAAAATATCTACAGCCGCGACCGCAACATCTGGCACCTCAGCCACGAAGGCGGCGAACTCGAAGATCCCGCGAACGCGCCGAACGAAGCGATGTGGCAGTGGGTCGTCTCTCCGGAAAAAGCTCCGGACAAAGCCGAAGAAGTCGAAATCGGCTTCGACGCGGGCACGCCCGTTTCCGTGAACGGCACAAAACTTGGGCCGGTCGATCTACTCAACACGCTGAACGAAATTGCCGCGAAGCACGGCATCGGCCGGACCGACCTCGTCGAGAATCGACTCGTCGGCATGAAATCCCGGGGCGCGTACGAAACTCCCGGCGGAACACTGCTCGTCAAAGCGCATCAGGAACTGGAGCGCCTCACGATTGACCGCGAGACCGCGCATTTCCAGCAAGCACTTTCGCTGCGCTACGCCGAACTTGTTTACTACGGGCTGTGGTTCGCACCGCTGCGCGAGGCGCTCGACGGATTTTTCAATGTCGCGCAACAGCGCGTCACCGGCGCCGTCGGGTTGAAACTTTGGAAGGGCACGCTCAACGTGACGAAGCGCGTCTCTCCTTTCTCGCTTTACCGCGCGGACCTGGCCAGCTTCACCATGGGCCGCTACAACCCCAAGGACGCCGAGGGTTTCATCAATTTGTTTGCGTTGCCCGTAACGATCCGGCCAAAAGCGAAAGCCGAGAGCAAATAAGGAGGACAGACGGGTAAGAAATGACGGAACGCAAAGACGACCGGCTGTGGGGCGGACGCTTCGAGCGCGCGCCGAACCAACACTTCGACGCCTTCCAGCGCTCGTTTGCGTTCGACCGGCGGCTTTTGTCATACGAGATTGCGGTGGATCGCGCGTGGGCCAAGGCGCTCGAACCAATCGGCATCTTCACGGCCGCCGACGTGAAGCAAACGCTGGCGGCGCTCGACAAAATTGCCGAGCGATCTAAGACGGATCCCGCCTGGCTCGAAACATTCGGCGCTGACGCGGAAGACGTGCACCACTTCGTCGAAAAAGCGCTCGTCGAAGAGCTCGGCGCGCTCGGCTGGAAATTGCACACCGGCCGCAGCCGCAACGAACTGGTGGCCACGGATTTTCGTCTTTTCGTCATTGATGCGTCGGCGGAAATTCAGCGCAGCCTTGAGGCTTTGCTCAACGCGTTTCTGCTGCAGGCCAAAGCCAATCGCAATGTGCCGATGGCGGGCATGACGCACATGCAGCATGCGCAACCGATTCTGCTTTCGCATTTTCTCCTGGCGCATGCGGAAGCCTTCGCGCGGGACATCACGCGGCTGCAACACGCGGCGGCGAGCGCGGACGCTTGTCCGATGGGATCGGGCGCTCTCGCGGGCAATTCGTTCGCCATCGATCGAAATGCGATTGCGCGCGAGCTCGGCTTTTCGCGCATCACCGGGAACAGCCTGGACGCCGTGAGTGACCGCGACTTCGCGCTCGATTATCTTTTTGCGCTCACTGGAATCGCCACGCATCTCTCGCGGCTGGCCGAGGACTTCGTGCTTTTCGCGTCGCAGGAATTCTCTTACGTGATTCTTCCGGACGAATATTCCACCGGCAGCAGCCTGATGCCGCAGAAAAAGAATCCAGACGCCTGGGAACTGATCCGCGGAAAAACCGGGCGCATCAACGGCGCGCTGCTCGGTTTGCTCACGACGCTGAAGGGCCTGCCGACGAGCTATCAGCGCGATTTGCAAGAGGACAAAGAAGCGCTTTTTTCCGCGCACGATCAAGTTGCGGACATGGTCGCCGTCGCCGCCGGCGCCATCGCTTCCACCAAGTTCAATGCGGGCCGATTGGCTGCGGCGGCGTCCAATCCCGCGCTGCTCGCCACGGAAGCCGCGGATTACCTGGTGCACAAAGGAGTTCCGTTCCGCCAGGCGCACGACATTATCGGCAAAGTTTTGCGCGAAGCCGAAAAACAAAACGTGGCGTGGACGGCGCTGCCTCTCAAAACGCTCCAGAAAATATCGCCGGCATTGGAGGCCGACTTTGCCGGCAGCCTGAGTCTGGACGCCGCGCTGGCGTCGAAAAAAGTTCGCGGCGGCACCGCCCCCGAGAGCGTCCGCGCGGCGATCACCGACTTGGAAGAACGCCTCAACAAGAAAGCTCACAAAAAAGGAGCGAAGCCATGAGCTCGCCGACTGCAAATCATTGGAAGACTCTCGCACCTTCCGCGGGGGACCGGAGGTCGCTTCGTTGAACGCAGCGCCGGCGCATCGCATGCAGCCTTCTCCGATGGCAACAGCAAATCGATGAATATAAACCCAGCTCTGCCAGAAGCGTCTCTGCCGCGCGGATTCCGCTTCGCGGCGACGGCCTGCGGCTTGAAAAAAACCGGGGCGCTTGACCTGGGACTTTTTTCGAGCGATGTTCCCGCCGCCGCGGCCGCGGTCTTCACGCAGAATCTGGTGGTGGCCGCACCGGTTACGCTCTCGAAAAAACATTTGCAGCTCTCGAAGGGGCGCATGCGCGCCGTGGTCGTAAATGCCGGGAACGCCAACTGCGCGACGGGCGCGCAAGGGGACGCGTCTTCGCTGCGCACCGTGGAAGAGACGGCGCGGCGCCTGGGTTTGCCGACGCAGGAAATCTTTGTCTGCTCGACGGGCGTGATCGGCGTGCAGTTGCCGGTGGAAAAAATCCTGCGCGCGCTGCCCTCGCTCGCGCGGAACCGGCGTCCCTCCATGCGCTCGTTTGCCGAATTGTCTCTCGCGATTTGCACGACGGACACCCGGCCGAAAACGGCGGCGGCTTCCTTCAAAATGGCCGGGAAGCGAATTCATTTTGTGGGCTGCGCCAAAGGCGCGGGAATGATCCATCCGAATATGGCGACGACACTGGCGTTCGTGGTGACCGACGCGGCGATTTCGCCTTCGCTTCTGAAGAAAACACTGCAGGACATAACTTCGCGCACGTTTAATTCGATCAGCGTGGACGGCGATACTTCGACGAACGATACGTTGCTGGTGCTGGCCAACGGCGAAGCTGGGGCGCCGTCCATCAGAACCGGCACCAGGGCTCATCGCGCTTTCAGCGCTGCTCTCGAAGCCGTTTGCCGTTCGCTGGCACTGCAAATTGTTGCCGATGGCGAAGGCGCGCAACGCGTCATCGAAATCGAAGTGCGCCATGCCAAGACCGAAGCGGCTGCGAAACGCATCGCGGAAACGATCGCGACGTCTCCGCTGGTGAAGACGGCGTTTGCGGGCGGAGATCCCAATTGGGGCCGCATCTTTTCGGCCGCGGGCCGCTCCGGGGTGAAGTTCGATCCCGCTCTCGTGGACATCCGGATGGCGGGTATCCCGGTTCTGCGACGCGGGCAGCCGGTCGATTTTAATGAGCGCGCGGCGAGTAACAAACTTCTTGCCGACCACGTTCCGCTGATCGTGGATTTGCACGCGGGGACGGCTACGGCCCGCTATTGGACCTGCGACTTCACCGCGGAATATGTCCGCATCAATGCGTCATATCGAACATAGGAAGAGGTTCACCGTCGACCGTTGAACGTCGAAACAAGAAGTGACTGTGGAATTCGTTACCGGTGAACCTCGAAGAGCAAAGCGTTGGGCTTCCCTGGACCGCCTCGGATCGAGTACTAACGTTATTCCCGGAGTTTCCTCAGCGGTTCATACGGATCGTTACGCGCATTCTGAAACAGCAATAGCCCGGCTCATCCACGTGAACGCAACCGCGTTGTTCAACGGCATTTGTAAGCTGCTGCGGTGGGCGTTAGCAGCATCCATTTTGGTCTTGACAGGCAATAGAGTACTGTCGTACTCTTAGGTCATGCGATACTCGCCGGAACATAAAGCGCAGAACCACGAGAACATTCTTTCCCTAGCGGCCCGCTCTTTCCGGGAGCACGGCGCGGACATCAGTGGCATCGGGACGGTGATGAAGAAGGTAGGCCTGACGAAGGGGGGCTTCTACCGGCATTTTGAAAGCAAGGACGACCTGTTCGTCGAAGCGGTAGCGCGGGCGTTGGAAGAGATGGGAAGGAGCACGCTGGAGGTTGCCAAGTCCGCACCCCAAGGTCAAGCTCTGCGAGTCATCATCGCACGCTATCTGAGTGCACGCCACGCGAATTCGCCAGGAGCGGGTTGTGTGGTCGCCGCCCTCGGGCCAGAGCTGGCGCGAAAGCCGCTGCCCGTGCGGAAACGGATTGAGGCGTTGCTAGACGCGTATCGTGAGCGGCTATTGCCGTTTGTTCCTGGTCAGACGCGAGAAGAAAAAGTCGCGAAGTTTACGGTGTTGTTCGCCAGTATGGCCGGGGTGCTAACCAGGGCGCGGGTGATCTCGGACCCCCATAAGCGTGAGTGGATGCTGACGGAGGCGAGGAATTTTTTCATCAAATCCTTCGCTAACGGCTAAAATTTTTTTTCGTCAAAAGAGTATGGTCGTACTCTTTAAAAGAGAACGATCAAGACTGAATCGAAAGGATAATCCGGTGAAATTCATGATCCCTTTTCTTATGGCAGTGCTTCCCGCAGTGTCCGTCGCGCAATCACAGTCCGGGGCCGCCTCTGGCGTGCCCAGCGTGGCTATACCAAAAACCACCGAAGTTCTGGTCATTGAGACTGCCAGGCAGGGCGTAACCGCTGATCAAATCATGGCCGTCATCCCGTCAGAGATTCGGGCAACGGTGAAGCTCTACCTCGAGGGGAAAATCCGCCAGTGGTATTCGCGCGGCGATGGCAAAGGCGTCGTCTTCCTGGTCGAGGCGAAGACCGAGGACGAGGCACGAGCCATTATGGAAACGCTGCCGCTCGCGAAGGAACACTTGATGGATCACCAGTACATTCCCGTCGGACCCTTGATGCCGCTGAGGGCATTGATGGGCCCAGGAGCGCAGCAGTGAGTCTCGTCCAGCCTCGAAGGATTATCTCGATACCGGATCGTAGGATGGCCGAAGTCGGAAACCGACTCGGCGAAAGGAGGCAGCAATGTCGCTCATCTCTGAATTACGGGATAGACGCCGCTTGGCGCATGAGCGTCACGCGTCCCCGGGACCAACGCGACCTCCGCAGCGCCGGGAAGTGACAACGTCCCAATCCCCGCCACCAGTCGCGGTCAATGGCTGGAATTCTAAGGAGGAGACCGTATCGTGCCACAACAAATGATCTGGTTTTTCCTGAGCATCGCATTCAGCTTCATCGCGTGGGGGATAGTCACCGCTCGATATATCTGGCCGGAACTCCGCCGTCGGCCACGGGTCGAAGCGTTGCGGCCTCTGCTCATCCTGCACAGCTTCCGCTTCATCGGGTTGGCTTTCCTGGTTCCGGGCGTCGTATCGCCCGATCTGCCTTCTGCCTTCGCACATCCCGCGGCCTACGGGGACATCATTGCGGCGATACTTGCGTTGCTTTCGCTGCTCTTGCTGCCCAGCGCGGCTGGCGTTGCCGTGGCGTGGATCTTCAGCCTCTGGGGTTTAGCCGATCTCCTCAACGCTTTCTACCAGGCCAATCATGCCGGGCTATTGGCGGGGCAGCTGGGAGCAACATTCTTCCTTCCGACGTTGGTAGTGCCGCTGCTGCTGATTACACAAGGACTCGCGTTCCGGATTCTTTTGCAACATCAACCGGAACCCGCAATGCAAGAAAGCCGGCGCCTGGCATAAGGCCGCTCGGCCATCGCTAGGAGTGCTGTGGTGCCGCACCGGTTTTTCGATAGCCGCCGAATTGGCCTGTCCGCAAATCGTGTCCCGTTCGTCGCTAACCGGAAGATTCGTCCTGTGAAGTGAGCCCGATGAAGTGGCCCTTAGGCAATGTGTTCCGGGCGGATGACCATGCGGCGAAAATTCTGCGACCACGCAGATAATCTTTCGATTTTCCAGCGCCGACGGTATCGCCCGAAACTCTGGGCGGTCACTGCTGATCGGTTCGGGCAAGACTAGCGCGTTACCTAGACCCGCCTCAGTAGATGAGCTTTAGCGAAAACTGAACTTGCCGCGAAGTTCCCGCCGTCTTGCTGATCCTGCCAAATCCGGTACCCTCGATGATATTGGCAGGTAGCCCCATATTGACGATATTAAACAGATTAAAGAGCTCCCCGCGGAATTGCAGGTCCGCTCGCTCCAAGCCATTTCCCCGGTGGCCAATCGGAGTCGTCTTAATGAGCGCAAAATCGAAATCATAATATGCCGGGCCGCGAAATGTATTACGGCCGAGCGTCCCAAAGCGCCCGGAGTTTGGTCCGGTCCCGCCCTGGATACCGGTGGGAATGGAAAAGAAACTTGTGTTGTTTGCGCCCCGCCCAAAATAATCGTCGCGCGATCGGGTTGAGCTGCCAGCGCTCGAGAGGACCGGTACTCCGATCTGGTCCGGTCGGTCCGCACCAATTGTCCCCGCCCCGGTCTGCTGGATTCCCGAGTACACCGTAAACGGCGAACCGCTCGTAATCGTTGAGATGCTCAGAAACTCCCAGCCCTTCGTCAACAACTGGGTTCGATCCGACTGAAATCCCCAATGCTCAAAATGCAAATCCTGGGCCGCGCTCAACGTGAAGGCGTGGGTCACGTCAAAGCTCGACGGCCCCCTCTCGGCTTGGGTATGGAAAGGGTCTTGGGGGCTGAACAGCGTCACGGCGCCGGTGGATCCTGTTCCCCCTAGGATGCCGCTAACATCATCCAGTGACTTGCCCCAAGTGTAGCCTGCTTGCAATGACGGACCGCCGTGCCCAACATTTCCCGACAATGAAGTCTGCAGCGCGTTGTACGATGAGTGCGACGTTGCCGTTATCACGGACTCGAATCCGAAACCTCCCGTCACCGCTCCGCTGCTGTCGAAGTTTGTAAACCGAGCAAATTCCGAGTCCGCTCCGGGATACGCGTTCGGATATGACATTCTGGGAAGTCGAAACGCCGATGTTCCCACATAGGCGACATCGGCCGTAAGGCCGCCGAAAGCCCGTTCGAACCCCAGCGTCCATGTTTGCAGGGAGCCATTGCCGAAGCGCCGGTCGATCCCGGACAAACTCAGCAGCGAGAGCTGATTACCCGGCGCCAGCGCTGCCAAATCTTGCTGGTATCGATTTACGTCCATCACCGTGTTCGCCGGCACTTTTTTCGGATCGCCGCTGGCCAACACGTTCACGCCAGCGGTGTTATGAACCTGCGGCAATTCGTTCGGTGTGATTTGGAACCCGTAGGAAATCTCCCCGTTTTGCGCCGCGTTGACACGTGGATAAACAACGTAAGGCGTTGACCCTGTCAGAAGGTTGTCTTGCCAGATGTTCGGCGGAATCACCGTGATTGCTCCGCCCATGTGCACATGCACTGCCTGCGGCGCATTCCAGTCCACTTGCACACGGGGCCCCCAGCCGTTCCAATCGGTCTGATACGTAGGCCGCGGATTGATCAAATATTCCTGCCGAGCGCCAGCGGGCGGGAACGAATTCAGAAAGCTCGACGTCCGCCGCGCCCGCTCCGAAATCGGCGTGTAGAGCTCGTATCGCAGCCCAAAATCGACCGTCCAGTGCGGATTGATTTTCCACGTGTCCTCGACGTAGGCGTTCACATCATTCCGGTTGATTGCCGCCGGCCCAATGTGCGCGCCATCCGATGCGTAGGGCGGCGCGACCGCGATGGTGTACGCGTACGGAAAACCTAGCAACAGACTGCTCAAAGTGTCCGGCAGAGGCTGGCCAGGCTGAACGTCGTGCCGTCCACTCGCAGAACGGATGAAAACGGGAGAATAAACCGTTCCGCCGCCAAAATCGTATTCCCCGTTCGGGCTGATGCCAAAGTATGTCGTGTCGCGATTGAGGCGTGCTTCTGTACCCCACTTCACCGCGTGTCGCGCTGTCGTCCAGACAAAATTCAAT